>Ga0210406_10000061_pt1 | contig 170097 bp, 152 predicted proteins | sample IncBWC30MmetaG_FD_155454 | JGI IMG/M metagenome (GOLD analysis project Ga0210406, IMG submission 155454) | Forest soil microbial communities from Barre Woods Harvard Forest LTER site, Petersham, Massachusetts, United States - Inc-BW-C-30-M | ecosystem: Environmental > Terrestrial > Soil >... | reverse complement strand
GCACGAACTAGTGCAAAGCGCTGTGCTGCCGGAGGCTGCGTCCACAAAATCTCATGCGCGCGAAACGGTTCTCATCGCCGAAGATCAAGACGAGGTTCGGGCGCTGGCCTGTGAGTTTCTACAATCGGCCGGCTACAGCGTGTTGACCGCCGCCGACGGTACAGAAGCCCTTGCTATTGGAGAACGGCTGGGCAGCGCGATTCATGTGTTGATTACCGACGTGGTGATGCCCCGCATGCGTGGACCGGAACTCGCAAGGCGCTTGAAGGACCTTCTTCCTCACATTGGAGTCGTTTTTATTTCTGGATACACAGAAGAACTCGGGACGACAAAGCCTCTCGAGGGCGGTGCCTTTCTTCAAAAGCCCTTTTCGCGAGACGAGCTTTTGCGTCATGTAAGTAACGCGCTTAAGGCAAAACGAGCCAGCCAGACAGATCGCAAGGACGTAGCTATCCACGTAAACTGACTACGGCTCCGCCAGTCAAATCCAAAACTCCTTAAATACATGCATTTTTCGCTTGATTTCTGCTAGCTATTTGATATAATTACCTTTATGATAAATACAGCGGAGATTGGGGTACATCTTTGCCTCCTCCGTGGACCTCGTTTCTAACTCCTTTCCTTTCACATCCATACAAAGCCCTCCGCCGCAACCCATTTGTTTTGATATTCATGCAAAACACCGGGGTGGGGGTACCTCACCTCACGTTCTCTTGCCATCTCCGCCCTCACAATCCACGCTCAGGAAACTTTTCTCGCACCACTCTCGTATCTCTTCACAACTGCCCGGTCCTCGGACTCCTTACGGGCATACGTTCAGGGAGGCTTTGCCAATGACCCACGATATTCGCAAGTCCATAAAGGCCCTTTCGCTCGCAGCCGCCGCTGCGCTGCTCCTGATGCCGCTCTCCGCAATGGCTCAGACCGCTCCGACTCAATCCAGCGCATCCGGCGGCGACCGCTGGCTCCACGTCCGCGTTGTCAGCACGGGCAACAAAGGCGAAACCGTTCGCGTCAATGTCCCGCTCGAGCTTGCAGAAAAAGTTCTGCCCGCCATCAACAAAGATCGCCTCCACAACGGCAAAATCACCATCGATCGCGGCGATATGGGAGAAATCGACTGCCGAGCCCTCCTCAACGCGCTGAAGGACACCAAGGACGGCGAATTTGTCACCGTTCAGGCGCACGATTCCGATGTCAAAGTCTCCAAGCAGGGCGGTTACATGCTCGTTCACGTCGTCGAGAAGCGTTGGACCGAAGGCAAAGACGGCAAAGAGACCAAAGATGCCAAATCGACCGAAAAATCTCACATCGAAGTCAAAGTTCCCATGAAGGTCGTCGAAGCGCTCTTCTCCGGTGGTAAGGATGAACTCGATGTCCTCGCGGCGCTCCGCGCCCTCTCCGCCCACGGCGGCGATACCGAGCTCGTCTCGGTCAAGGACGAGGAAAACACGGTGCGCGTGTGGCTCGATTCCAAGAGTTCAGCGGACTAGTTCTGGTATCTGGGCCAAATTCTTATCGCAGAAAAGGAATAGAACATGATTCTCGCGAAATTAGCTTTAGGCGCCGTCGGAACTCTCGCGTTCGCAACCGTTTACACGTTCCGCGAAGGAACCATTCGCGTGGATGTGGACGAGCATCGCGCGGGAGGCTCGCACGTTCACTTTTGGGTTCCAGCCGCTGCCGTTCCCGCCGCACTGCATTTCGTACCGGATGACAAGCTGCAGCAGGCAGTCGAGCGCTCCGACGAATTCATGCCGATCGCTCTGGCGGTCGTGGATGGGCTGAAGAAATATCCTGATGCGGAATTTGTCCGCGTGGACAGCGAAGACGAGCACGTCCGCGTCTCCGTCAAGGATGGAAAAATTTACGTGGACGTCCAGGATCACGGCGACGACGTGCACGTCGCTGTGCCCGTTTCAACGATCAAGGACGTTCTCCAAAATATCGCCGATCGAAAACACGCCCAGTAATTCTTTCTGGAAAAACAAAACGGGCGGCATGCAGCCGCCCGCACTTCCTTTGAAAACTTGTTTCGACGACTTGTGAATTTGCGTCAATCTTCCTTTGGCGGCTGGAAGTACACTTCCTCAAACATGCTTCCCTTCTGCCAGCCCGCGCGCTGCAGAATTCCGCGGCAGTTTTCGACCATGTGGGGATGCCCGCACAAATAACCCGTCGTCTCCGCCGCCTTCAATCCCCAGTCCGCGGCGTAATGCCGCACCAAATCGTCCACGCGCCCGGTTTCGCCTTTCCAGTCCGGGTCTTCCCACGGCCTGCTGATCGTCGAAACGTAGTTGAACCACGGCACTTCCGCCGCGAACTTCTCCATTTCCTCGCGGTACCCAAACTCCCAGCTTCGGCTGCCGCCTTGAATGCAGTAAAACCTGTGGTCCCCGGGCATCGGTGAATTCCCGGCCTTCCAGTCCTTGTAGAGCGTGCGTACGTAGCTCACAAACGGCGCCAGGCCCGTCACCGTGGCCAGCAGTAGGTGATTCGTCCTTCCGCTCTTCAAATCGAGCGTAAAACGACCCTTCGAGATTTTTCTGCAGAGCATCGTGTCGCCGACCTGCAATTTGTACAAATGCGGCGTCAGTTCGCCTTGTGGGACAAGCTCGATGAAGAATTCGAGTCCCGCTTCATAGGGCGAAGAAACGATGGAATACGCGCGCTCAATTCTTTTTCCTTCGTGGTCCACGCCGAGCGTGGCGTACTGCCCTGCCTTAAAATTGAATTCACCGCCCGGGTCCACCCGGATTAGCCACAAATCTTCCGATAAGTCTTTTCGTTCCAGAATTTTGGCGACGTAGTGCTTGTTGCTGGGCGGGTTCGATTGTGACTCGGTCATCACTCATCCTTGGAGGCAGAGGTATCCCATTAAAATCTACACGAAAAAGAAAACAGGCGGAACCGTCGCCAGTTCCGCCCGGAATTCTGCTTTATTTCTTAATGCAGCGCGTCAAGCAATCACTGCTGGTCTTTTTTCTGCTGCATCCGCTGCTGCATCATCATCTGCGGATCGAATTTCTGTGGGGTTCCTGTGATGTGCGTGGTCACTCCAGATGCGGTTTTCACGAGCACCGTGGTCGTATCGTTTCGCACAGCCTTCACCATCGAAAGCGGCGAGATTTTCGAACTTACCCAGATATTTTCCGTTCCGTCGTCTTTGGCCCAGTGCTGGCATAAGAAGGTTCCCGCGGGAACAGTCACGGGTTCCATTCCTACTTGATGCCACTTTTCTTTCTCAGCTTCAATCTTTTCCTTTGTTTTCTGGTTGATGTTTACGGGAATTTCCATGGGTTGCTGAGAGTGCGGCATCACAAAAATCATTCTTTTGATTTCAAAGTTGTCCTTGGTTACCAGCATTTTTGAATACTTCAGCTCGCCGCTGCTCTTTTCCATATGACCGACTTCAAACCAGTAGGCTTCCTTGCCATCGTCCGTCATTTCCTTGCCGACGGTGTACATCTCAAGCGGAGTCTTTGTTCCGTCCTTGTGTTGCTCTTCATAGACGGCGCCTTCGCCGACGACAGGATGAAAAATGTCGCCAATATTTGGTTTATGAAACAAACCGCCGCCGAATTGCGCGTTAGCGACCGGCGAAAGGCCAATACACACACCGAGAACGAGCAAACCGATTAGCGTGCGCTTCATTCTTTGCTCCTTTGGCTTGAAATCCCTTCTGCGCTGACCCGGGAGAGAGATTGTGGCGGCGCAGTTACCTAGAAAAGTTTTAGCAGCTTGCCCCAAGCCAGGCAATCAATCTCGGGAACGCCTGTTCTGTATTACGAACGGTGCGCGCCGACGGATGAGCTACTCGTAAGCGAGTGCAACCACAGGGTCATAGCTGGCGGCGCGCAAGGTGGGATAAATGGCGCCGGCCGTGGCTCCCACGATTGCCAAAATCACGGAACCGGCCAACCATTGATTGGTGATTTGAATCTGCAGCGTGGGAACCGTCTCAGTCAGGATTGCTTTTGTGAGAAAGGTGAGGAGAATTCCAAAGGCGCTGCCGAGAAGCGTGAGTACAAGAGTTTCTCCGAGTAGTAATTGGGCGATGCCTGCGCGCGAAAAGCCAAGCGCCTTCAGGATCCCGATTTCGCGCGTACGCTCGAGTACTAGCGTGTGCATGTTCAGGAAGACGACCAGAAAACTGATCACGATACCGATTCCCACCATCATTCTGATAAAAGGCTTGAGTTCCGGCAAGTTGGAAGAGTTCATGAGGGTCATGTATTCCGCAATGGAACGCACGCGGTTGCTCGGCTCCAGCTTGAGAATTTCCGCTCTGGTTGCTTCCGTATCGCCTTTGCTTCGCACATAAAAAACGGAAACACGTTTTTCCGCGCCAGAAATATCCTGTGCCCTCTTCAAAGGGATAAAGAAGCGAGCGCCTTTTCCGTGTGCGACGATGCCACAAATCGTGAACGAATGACCGAGCAAAGTGATTTGATCGCCGACTTTCAAATGGCGCGACTGGGCGACGATGTCATCGGCAATCGCTTCATCCGGTGCTTCAAACGGACGGCCCGAGCCAAACAGAAAACCTTTACTGAGCGCGTTAAACCGCTTGTAGTCAATACCGTAGATGACGACAAAATTTTTCTGATCCATCAGGCTGAGCGTAGGTGCGACTTCGTCAACGCCAGGCAGTTTGGCCAGCTGATTGCCAAAGGATTCCTGCATCACCGCACTGGAGAACGCGAAGAAAATAGAGGCATTAGGCGACTGCACGAGGATGTCCGCGCCAACTCCTTCAACGCGCTTGCTCCATTCGTTTACAACGCCGGTGGTGAGTCCAACGATCATAAGAACAAGAATGACTTGAATCGAAATGGCGAGAATGCTCAAAACGGCGCGCAGCGGCCGCGCTGTGAGATTTCCCAAAATCATTCGGAAAGGTGAAAAAGTAGCGTCGTTGACGTCAGTCATGCAAATTGCCTGGCAGAAACTGTATCACCTGCATTTTGTGCTGGTCAAAAATGGAACAGCTATTTGGTGGCGAAGAATGAGCAAGAACTCTGCCGAAGTCCAGTTGCAATGTTTCGGCTCTGTAAAGTTTTCAACACAGGTGTTGAAAACTCTGTGCAAAAGCGGGCGCGCAGGCATGATAACTCGTCGTTCTTCAATACGGTAATGCGGTTTGCACAATTCTTGTGCAACGAAACCACGGCCGGAAGAATTTTCCTTCGGTGCAGCGGAAGAAAAATTGTGAAGTGCTCGTTTGGGAGAAAAATGCAAAACGTGGAACAAATTTCCTGCCGTACGTTTGTATTCCGCAATGAAATTTGGTTTTGGAACAAGATTTCGGTTGGTCCGGCCGTACACTCAGTACCAACGAGGAGGTTTCTCCAGTTTTATCTTGATGATTTGTTTGGGATCGCTGATTTCAAACCACTTGCCGTAACTCTTCCAGCCTTCCGCAATTACCTGAATCAAGACTTTTCCAAGCGGCGCGTCCGGAACGTGCGCAATCCCGTCGCGATTCGTTTTGACGTTTAGCTCGAGCTTCTTGTCTTTCCTAAGTTTGTGCTCTTCCACGTACTTGATATAGACGCTCGCGTTCTCCACCGGAGCGTCTTTCTCGCCTCCAACGACTTCAATGCGCAACCGGTTCGGCTGTGGCAGCTTTGCTGCAGCGCCTGTATCGCCAGCAGGGTTGTTCTGCGCGCGAGTTCCAGCTGCACAAACACCGAGAAAGAAAATGCCGAAGGCCAGCGCGGCAAGATGTTTTGGTTTCATGAGCTTGTACGAATTATAGTCCACGCAAGCACCTGGGTAGGTCAAGTGTCCGTCTTCAAGATTTGGATGCATTCTCCTGGAACGGCGCTGCTTCTCAACATCGCACGATCGCTTGCGCTGCAATTGACGGCCCGCGGGGCGTCTTGTAACGTGTAGTGCACTTGTTCGGATTAAATCCGCGTTTGGCAGGTTACGTCGAGGTAGAGGGAAGAAGAACGCGCTCCGAAATTCCGATCCTTTAAGAGTTTGGGAAGCACAAGGACGAACGCCGGACGGGCGTGTGTCCGGTGTTCTGAGGAGAAAGTCATGGGTTTCGCCACCAATGCAATCCACGTCGGTCAGGAGCCTGACTCCGCCACGGGGGCAATCGTAGCGCCAATCTACCAGACGTCCACCTACGTGCAGGAAGAGTTTGGCAAGTACAGGCAAGGGTACGACTACGCGCGAACGAACCATCCGAATCGCAAAGCTTTGGAGCGCACGCTGGCAAAGCTGGAGGGCGGGCACAGCGCGTATGTTTTTACTTCGGGAATGGCAGCGATTGATTCCGTATTTCGTCTGCTGCGCCCGGGCGACCACATGATTTTGTCGGAAGCGGTGTACGGCGGGGTTTACCGGCTCTCGACACAGCTTTTGGTTCATTTTGGGATTGAGTTCAGCTTTGTGGACACCTCCGCGCCAGAGATGGTGATGGCTGCGATGCGGCCGAACACAAAGATGGTGTACGTTGAGACCCCGACAAATCCCACGATGCGCGTCACGGATATCGCCGCAATGGCGAAGCTGGCGAATGACCGCAACGTGACACTGGTCGTGGACAACACGTTTCTGAGCCCATATCTCCAGCGTCCGGTTGAGCTGGGAGCGCACATCGTCGTGCATTCGATGACGAAGTATTTGAACGGCCACAGCGATTCGACAGGCGGCGCGGTGATCCTGACGCGGCCCGAGGACGCTGAGAAGATTTATTTCATTCAACGCTCCGCGGGCGCAGGACTCGCGCCGATGGATTGCTTTCTTGTATCGCGCGGAATCAAGACACTTGCGATTCGCATGCTGCAACACAATGCCAACGGGATCGCGGTAGCGCGCCACCTGGACGCGCATCCAAAGGTGCGCAAGGTGTTTTTTCCTGGATTGCCCACGCACCCGCAACATGAAATCGCGCGCAGACAGCAGCGTGGACCCGGGGCCATGATTTCTTTCGACGTGGGAACGGAAGAAGCCGCAAGACGGTTTCTGAATCAAGTGAAGCTCTGCTCGCTCGCGGAAAGCCTGGGCGGCGTCGAAACGCTCATTTCCCTACCCGCGGTCATGACACATGCTTCCATGCCGAAAGAAGTGCAGGAGCGGATTGGAATCACCGAGGGGCTGGTTCGGCTATCGGTGGGGATTGAAGACGTGGAAGATATCCTGGCGGATTTGGATCAGGCGCTGCTGTACGTTTGAGTGTAGTGTTTAGGCGATAAGGGCCGCAACAAGGGCGCCCCGCAATGGCCTGAGCGTGGTTTACGTTGAGGGTCCTTCGCTTCGCTCAGGATGACAACGTTCGTCTCTATCGGCAGTGTCGTTTAACTTAGAGTTGGTTGGTCTCACCAAAAGGCTAAAGCCGGCGGCAAGTCCAAAAGGTCCGCCTCAGAAGGCGGACCTTACAACGGCGAGTGACAACACCTTCCAAAGCGGCGAATTAGATTGCGAGCTATGACTGGGAGTTTTCTTCGAGCCACTTCAGATATTCGGCGGAGCCCCACAGCACTGGAATCGCAAGAATTTCCGGGACTTCATAGCTGTGAAGGTGTTTGATTTCGGCTTCGAGCGCACTGAGTTGCTTCTGGACGGTCTTGATTAGCAGCAACTGCTCGCGTGCGGCCTCTACCTTCCCTTTCCACCGATAAACCGATTGCACCGGGCCAAGAACAATCGTGGCGCACGCGGCCAGGCGTTTGCGAACTACCTTGCTGGCAATACGGCGAGCCTCGATGATGTTTCCGCAAGTGACCAGCACGATGCGGGTCGTTTTCGAATTTGGCATGCCTACCTCCTGCAGCCTTCCCAAAGGGCCGCGGGAACTGGATTAAATTAGCAAATGACTTTCGCTACGGCGGGGCTGGGAATAGAATACCGCGATATGGCCACTCCAACGAATGCGGCCGCCAGGCGGCCCTCCCCAGTCAAATTCGGCACATCCGGCTGGCGCGGACTGATCGCGGATGAGTTTACATTTGCAAACGTCCGGCTGGCCGTCACAGCCATAGCTGAACACGTTAAATCCAAGACGAAACGGCCAACCATTCTCGTCGGGTACGACACCCGGTTCTACTCGGAGGAGTTCTCACAACTCGCGGTGGAGATTCTGCAACATCACGGCATTCACGCCCTCCTCTGTGAGACGTTTACACCTACGCCGGCCGTTGCATACGAAATCCAGCGGAGCAAGCTCGATGGCGCGGTCAACTTCACTGCGAGCCACAATCCTGCGCAGTATCACGGGCTGAAGTTTTCTTCTTCGGACGCGGGCCCTGCCCTGCCGGAGGTTACCAAAGACATTGAAGAGCGCGCGGCCCGGCTTTATGCCGCGGGAGGGGTTGCGCCGCTTGGTCATCACGAAAAAGCCAAACCGGAAATGGTGAATCTGCGCGCGGCGTATCTGAAGCGGATTGAAGAGTTGGTGCGCTTCGACGTGTTGCGTAAAGGCAATTCGAAATTCATCGTGGACGCGTTGCACGGCTGCGGCGCCGGATACCTAGACAAAGTCTTGGCGGATGGTGGAGTGGCGGTCGAAGCGTTGCGCACGAACCGAGACGTATTGTTTGACGGCACGGGGCCCGATGTCTCTGAAGAGAACCTCGCCCCGTTGCGGAAAGCGGTTGTGGATTCGAAGGCCGCGGCTGGACTGGCGACCGACGGCGATGCGGACCGGTTCGGCATCATTGACCGCGACGGCACCTGGGTTGCACCAAATCACGTTCTCGCGCTTGTGTATGACTATCTTGTCGAAACGCGCGGATGGAGTCTGCCGGCGGCACGCAGCGTGGCGACTTCCGAACTCGTGGACGCCGCGGCAAAAGTCCGCGGACAGAAAACATACCAGACACCGGTGGGGTTCAAATACATCGGGCAACTGATTCGCGAAGACAAAATTGCGCTGGGCGGAGAAGAAAGCGCGGGGTTGACGATTCGAGGACACGTGCCGGAGAAGGACGGGATTCTGGCGTGCCTGCTGATGGCGGAGATGATTGCGGCGCGCGGAGCTTCGATCAGTGACCAAGTGAAGGCGCTCTTCAAGAAAATAGGGCGAGAGTATTGGCCAGTGCGCGAGAATTTACATTTGACGGACGAGCAAAAATTCAGCGCGCTCGAAAAATCCAAGACGGATGCCACAACGCTGCTGGGTCGGAAAGTTGCGTCCGTGGATCGTACCGACGGCGCTAAGTTTGCATTCGAAGATGGGACATGGATGCTTTTGCGGCTTTCCGGAACGGAACCGCTGTTGCGGCTTTACGTAGAGGCGGAAAGCGCGGCAGCTTCTGCCAAGCTGGTGAAAGAAGCGACAGAATGGATCTTGAAGGGATAGTGCGATGAGCGAACAGGACCGCTTGCGTTCTTTGTGGCAAAGCTATGGGCGGATTCTATTGACGCTGTGCATCGCGGCGCTTCTCGTGCACGACGTCTTTGGCGCGCACGGGTATCTTGCGATGCGGCGCACGAAGCAGGAAATCGCGAGAGTTCAAAAAGACATCGCTCGACTCAATAAAGAAAACGCGGAGCTTGCCGACGAAGTACAGGCCTTGCGGACCGACCCCAACAAGATTGAATCCATCGCACGAGACGGACTCGGCTTGGCGAAGCCCGGGGAAGTCATCATCAAGATTCCGCAATCGCAGGGCGGCGCACAAAGCAAACCGCTGAATTAAGTGTAGATCGAGCACGACCGCTCAGCTGAGATCCTTCGACTCCGCGAAGCGGCGCCCAAAAGCCGACCGTAGGAAAAAGCCGCTTTGCTCCGCTCAGAATGACAGGTTTTGGGCAGGTCCGCGTGCACGGCGTGAGGGGCTCTGATTACGCTGTGGATCTCAGCAGCCCACGGGAACGCAGCTTCTTCCAATTTGTTCTGAGAAGCGAAAGAGCGAGCATCATTAGAAAAATCGCGAGCAGGCCGAACGACGCCTTGACAACGCCGCATTCGTGTTTCGGCAAAATGGAAAGTCCACCATAAACAAATTGGATGTGCACCCAGTAGACGAGCAAAGAAGTCTTTCCCAATTGAATGAGCGGACTGAATCCTACTTGCGCGAGGCCCCAGCGGCACCAAGCGTAGGCAATAAACAGGATTACGAGAAGCAGGCCGCAGCGCATAAGAAAGAAATCAGGATTTGAATGCCAGTAGTCGTACACGGCATAAAGACGGACCGAAGATTTATCGAATGTTTGAGAGAGAGCGGCAGCCCAAACTCCGACCACGCCTAGGGATGCAAACGTGAGCGCCTCACGCCGTTTCACGAAACTCGCAAACAAGAAGAAACCGACGGCAAGCCCCGCAAAGGCGAAAGCGCTCCACGGAAAGAGCGGGAAGAGCCACGGCTGCGGCTCTTGGTAGATGTGTACGCCGTTGACGTAAGACTCGAGCGGCCATGGCAGGAATTTGATGCGAAGCGTCGTCCAAAGCGGCGGTGTGATCATTGCGATAAAGGTCGCCACGGCGAGGCTCATGACGATGCTGCGATTGCGCGCCGCGGCGACAGTTTCACTGGAAGTGAGCCAGCAAAGGACGCCCATCAGCATCATCGAAATGCCGAGGATGTTGAGGATATCTACGCGGAAAAGATCGGTCCAGGGCGCGCGACCTACGGCGAGTGCATATTCCTGGAGACGAAAGAGGAGACCGAGTCCAAAAACCTCGGCGCCGCGCAGAATCGTCAGCTTTGTGATCGTGTTGCGGGCAATTCCCTTTTCGCGCAGCTTTTCCGTCACCAGTGCGAATGAAATGCCCGCGAGGAAAATAAATAACGGCGCGGGAAACGTGCCGCCGAGGCGCGACCAAATGAACAGGGACGACTGGCGCGCTTCCGGACTCAGCCACGAATCGTAGCAATGCGTCTGGAACATGAGGACGCACGCCAACCCGCGCATCCAGTCAATGTAGGCAAGGCGTTTCTCTGGGGAAGTCATCGCGGAACGTTACGATACAATATCCGCTTGCCTGCGGCGCGCCAAATCGGACCGATGCCTATGCTGGGGCTTTGGGGAGTCCTGTGCATGGCGATGATTCTTCTCGCTTCGCTGACGGGCTATGGCTATTCCTACGGCGGGCGGTCGTTTATCGCCGCGCTCGCGACGTTTGGGATGTTGCTGGCGGGCATGCTGATTTTCGCTGCGCGCGGAGTGGCGGATCGCGTGGCCGCAGCGGGGGCCGGTGCGGGCTGGCTACTGGGAATCGTGATTTTTTTGATTTATCTGTTCTACGCCCTCGGAACAGGCTCTGTTTCGTTTGTTCGGTTGTTTGAGATGGCGGCGTTTCTTTTTGCGCCGCTTGCGTTGCTTTCGAGTGCGGGGAACGCCGCCGGCGGAAAGTGGCAGGATTTTTTCGTGGTTGCTGGTATATGGGTCGCCGTGAAGTTTGGTCCGTCCCATTCGCTCTGGCCGTATCCCGGTGGACGGCTTGGGTACATTTTGACGATTCTCGTGGCGGTAAATCTGGCGATTGCGGGATTTTTAGTTCTTCGGCGCGTCAAAGGAGTTGGTTACAACATTGGCTGGGGCAGCGGTTGGACGTTTTCTATCCTGGCGAGTTTGCTGGCGTTCGCCTGCATCGCGATTCCCCTCGGGGTGAAGCTGGGCTTCGTCGCGTTCGATTTACATGCGCACCAATGGAAAGACCTGCCGGCTCTGGCCATCGGAATACTTTTCTTCACGGCTTGGCCAGAAGAACTTTTGTTTCGCGGCTTACTGCAAAACCTGCTCGCACGGGCCTCGAAGAATGATTTCGCCGGATGGTGGACTGGTTCGCTCCTTTTTGGTTTCTCGCACATCACCAATGGCGGCTTTCCCAACTGGCGCTACGTGATTCTGGCTTCGATCGCGGGATTTTTTTACGGATGGACGTGGCGGCGGACCGGTTCGATTTTTGCGTCAGCGTTGGTGCACGCCGCGGTGGATGTGTTGTGGCACTTTTTGTTTCGAACGCTGTAGGCAAGCCGGGAGTATAATTCGGGCCGCGTAATTGGAACGAAAGTGGAGGATGGGATATGGCTGACATGACCGCAGATCAGGCGACATTTTTGCTGGGGATTTTTATAGGGACGATCAAGCAGGAAAGCGTTGCGACGAAAAACGTAATTGCGGCGATTCCGGCGGACAAGGGAGATTACAAACCGGACGAGTGCTCGAAGTGTTCGCTGGACTTGGCGCGGCACATTGCGGTGGCTGAAGCGCGGCTGACTTCGATACCAATTGATGGGAAATTCGATCCGAGCGGGCCTTCGCCAATTCCGGAAAATGTGAAGACGCCGGCGGAGCTTGCGGCGTGGTACGAGCAGAACACGGAAGACAAACTTAAGAAATTGAAAGCGCTTACGGCGGAACAGCTGACAAAGATTGTGGACTTTCGCGGGTTGATTCAACTGCCTGCCGTGATGTACCTGGAGTTCGCGTCGAATCATTCGATCCATCATCGCGGGCAACTGTCGGCATATTTGCGGGCCATGGGGTCAAAAGTCCCGGCAATATACGGTGAAAGTTACGACAGCGCTGCGGCAAAGAAAGCGGCGGGAGGCTGAAGATTTGGCGGCTGCCAGCGAAGAACGGCTCCATTTCGCGTGGAAGAATTTCGAGGACCAGCAGGCGATCATTCGCGCGGCCGATTTAAAGGCCGGATACCTCGTCACCTTTCTGCTGTTCTTCGGCGCGAGCACGATTCCGCTTGGGCGCGAAGTACTTCCGAAGCTGCGGTGGGATTTGACGGGCGGATTCGCGAGCGTTCTGTACGCGGTGAGCTACGTTCTGTCCGTCATCGGATTCGTCTGGTCCATGTATTTGATTTCGCACGTGATGACGCCTCGAGTCGCGAAACATCACGGGGAGCCCAAGCCGGGAGCGGACTTGCTCTACTTCGGGCATGTCACTCGCTACGAGAGCAGCGAGAAATATTTTGAAGCCGTTGCGCACTCCGAACCGGAGCAAATCCTGCGCAACGTGACGGATCAGATTTTCGAACTCGCGCAAATCGCCAAAGCCAAGATGGATAGCCTGCGCGCGTTTTCGAAATCGTTCAAATTGACGCTAGTGGCCTGGTTCATCAGCACGGCCGTTGGATTCTGGATTATGAGTTGGAAGTAGTTTCGATTGTCGGCTCATCGTGGAACGATTGGCATTCTGGAACGGGAAGCAAGTACAATACTTTTAGCTATACTATAGAGTATAGTACCGGGACCGAAGGCCATTTCGAAAGCCGGTGACGGCGAGGCAAATCACGAATGCACAGTACACGAATCCAGCGCTGTACCTGCGGCCACCCAAAAAGCATCCACCTTCGAATGTACGGTCCAATGTACGAGGGCACGAATCTTCCACGAAATTGCAACTTCCCCGGTTGCAAATGTAAGGTCTACAAACCAGGCAAAGAAAAGCGCAAGCGCTGACGTTTGCCGGGATGATTTAGCGAACAACTCCCGAGAGCGGCGAGGAAGCTGAAGCGTACAGGCGCTTGGGCATGCGACCGGCGAGGAAGGCCTTGCGACCGGCGATAGTGGCATCGCGCATGGCTTCGGCCATGAGGACCGCATCGGCGGCTTCGGCGATGGCGGTATTCATCAGGATGCCATCGGCACCGAGCTCCATGGCCACGGCCGCGTCGCTGGCAGTACCGACGCCTGCGTCCACAATCATGGGGACTTCCGTGATGCGTTCGCGAAGGATCCGCAGGCTTGCGGGATTTTGGATGCCGAGGCCGGAGCCAATGGGCGCGGCGAGCGGCATGACGGCGGATGCGCCTGCATCAATCAGCTTGCGCGCGGCGATGAGGTCGTCGTTTGTATAAGGCAGAACGACGAAACCTTCCTTTACCAAGACGCGCGTCGCTTCGATCAACTGCTCGGTGTCCGGAAAAAGCGTTTGCTGATCGCCGATGACCTCTAGTTTGACCCAATTCGAAAGACCAACTTCCCTGCCGAGGCGGGCGGTGCGAATCGCTTCGTCCGCCGTGTAGCAAGCCGCGGTGTTCGGCAAGATGAACATTTTGTCGCGCGGAATGTAGTCGAGAAGAGATTCCTTGGATTTATCAGTAAGGTTTACGCGGCGCACCGCGACGGTAACCATTTCCGCGCCGCTGGCGGCGTGTGCGCGAGCCATTTCCGGAAAGCTGCGGTACTTGCCCGTTCCCACGATGAGACGCGAATGGAAAGCGCGGCCTGCAATGACGAGTTGGTCGGACACGAGGTTTAGCTCCGTGAAAGAAGATTGTAGAACGCGGAGGGCGGCGGTGTACACTTTTGGGCCTTGGCTCTCGAGCTGCTCGCCGTCCGGAAAATTGGCGTAACCGAATGCGGCGGGCCACGTCTTATTTGCAGACCGTGGTGGGCAGAGAGTTTCTCTTTCGAATTCCATATCAGCTAAAGGTGTTGGAGGCCCGGAATGAAAGTTAGGTCGATGCTGTTTGTGCTACTCGCGTTCACTGCTGCGGCGGCGCGCGCTCAAGAAGTGGATATTCCTTATCAGAAGTTCGTGCTGGACAACGGACTGACAGTGATCGTGCATGAAGATCACAAGGCGCCGATCGTTGCTGTGAATACGTGGTATCACGTCGGCTCGAAGAATGAAAAGCAGGGTAAAACGGGATTCGCACACCTGTTCGAACACTTGATGTTCGGCGGCAGCGAGCATTCGAAGGAGCGCTACATTGAAGTGATGGAGCGCATCGGCGCGACGGACCTCAATGGCACAACCAACAGCGACCGGACGAATTACTTCGAAAACGTTCCTACGTCCGCTCTGGACCTCACGCTATGGATGGAATCGGATCGCATGGGGCATTTGCTCGGGTCATTTGATGAAAAAACGCTGACGCTGCAACGCGGCGTCGTGCAGAACGAAAAGCGGCAGGGCGAAAACCAGCCCTACGGTGTCACGAGGCAACTCATCACGCAGAACACGTATCCTTCTGGCCATCCCTATTCGTGGACAACGATCGGTGACATGGCGGACCTCGACGCGGCCTCGATGAATGATGTGAAGGAATGGTTCAAGACTTACTACGGCCCGTCGAACGTCGTGCTGGTGCTCGCCGGCGACATTGATCTGAAGACCGCGAAGGAAAAAGTGCAGAAGTATTACGGCGACATACCGCCCGGGCCTCCCGTGGCACATCACGAAGTGTGGATCGCCAAGATGACCGGCACACACCGGCAGAAAGTGCAGGACCGCGTACCACAGGCGCGCATTTACAAAATCTGGAACATCCCTCAGTACGGGAGTGCGGAGGCGGACTATCTCGACTTGGTGAGCGATGTTCTGAGCAGCGGCAAGTCCTCGCGGTTCTATAAACGGCTGGTGTACGACGACCAGATTGCGACCGACGCCGCAGCGTTCGTTGGTCTATCCGAAATCGGCGGGCAATTCCGGGTACAAGCAACGGCGCGACCCGGACAAGATTTGAAGCAGGTCGAAAAGGAACTGGACGAAGAACTTGCGCGGTTCCTGAAGGAAGGGCCGACTGCAGAAGAGCTGGCGCGCGTGAAAGCGCAATACGAAGCGAGCTTTATTCGTGGAGTAGAGCGAATCGGCGGTTTCGGCGGCAAGTCCGACCGTCTGGCGCAGAGCCAGGTGTATCTGGGCAGTCCCGACGCGTATAAGACTTCCCTCAAGCGCGTACATGATGCGACCGCGGAAGACTTGAAAGGCGTTGCAAACAAATGGCTGTCCGACGGCGTGTATATTCTGGAAGTGTCAGCTTTCCCCGACTACAAGGCCGACGCAACGAGCGCGGATCGTTCCAAACCACCGGTACCGGGAGCTCCTCCGGAGCTGAAGCTGCCGAAATTGCAGCGCAGCACGCTTTCGAATGGCCTGAAAGTGATTCTGGCTGAGCGGCATGAAGTGCCACTCGTGAATTTCACACTGGCATTCGATGCAGGCTATGCGGCTGATCAACTTGCGTCGCCCGGGACGTCAAACATGGCGATGTCGCAGCTTACCGGCGGCACGAAGACTTTGAATGCGCTGCAGATCAGCGATCAACAAGAATTGCTTGGCGCGCAAATCAGCGCGGGTTCGAATCTAGATCTCTCTACCGTTCATCTTTCCGCGCTTAAATCAAAGCTGGATGATTCGTTGGCGCTGTACGCCGACGTGATTCTGAATCCGTCCTATCCGCAAAGCGATTTTGACCGGCAACAGAAGCAAACCCTCGCTGGAATCAAGCGCGAGGAAAATGCACCGGTGGCCGCGGCATTGCGTGTGATGCCGAGCCTTTTGTACGGCCAGGATCATGCCTATGGGAATCCGCTGACCGGTTCCGGAACGACCGCGAGCGTTTCGAAGATGACGCGCGAAGATTTGGTGAAATTCCATGACACCTGGTTCAAGCCGAATAATGCGACGCTGATCATCGTCGGCGACACAACTCTGAGCGAAGTGACGCCGAAACTCGAAAAACTGTTTTCTGGCTGGAAAGCGGGCAACGTTCCCAAGAAAACCGTGAAAACGGTTAATCTCCCCGCGAAGAGCATTGTTTACCTGATCGACAAGCCGGGGGCATTGCAGTCCGTGATCGTCGCGGGCGTGGTGGCACCACCGGAAGGTAATCCGAAGGAGATCGCCATTGAAGCGATGAACGACGGCCTTGGGGGAAACTTCGGCGCGCGCCTGAACATGAATCTGCGTGAGGACAAGCACTGGTCCTACGGCGCGAGCATGCGTTTCTGGGACGCGCGGGGGCAGCGGCCCTATCTTGCGATTGCGCCGGTGCAAACCGATAAGACCAAGGAGTCGCTCGTCGAAATGACGAAGGAGTTTCACGACGTGGTCGGGAGCCGCCCGCTGAGTCAGGAAGAACTTGAGAAAGTTCAGGCGAACGAGACGTTGAGTTTGCCCGGCTCACGCGAGACGCAGAACGCAGTTGGAAATTCAATCGTAGACCTCGTTCAATTTGGTCTGCCGGATGATTACTACGAAACGTACGCAGGTAAGGTTCGCGCACTGAAGACGAGTGACCTTGCGGACGCCGCGCACACCGTTATACATCCCGATAATCTGACGTGGGTCATCGTGGGCGACCGCGCGAAAATTGAGGCGGGAGTGCGCGAAGTAAATCTGGGCGAATTGCACCTGCTCGACGCTCAGGGGAAACCTGTCCAATAAGGGCTGACGGAACGTTCCGGACCCGGCAGATTTCTGGACCGCCCTTACGGCTGGATAACGGGGCGGGGCTCGGCCACGTCCGCGTAAAGCGATTCAATCACGTCGCGAAATTGTTCCTCGACGACGCGGCGCTTGAGTTTCATCGTGAACGTCAACGCACCGTTGTCGAACGTGAAATCATCAGGAAGAATCGCAAATCGCTTGATGGATTCGTATTGCGCAAGATGAACGGTCAATCGCTGAATTTCTGCTTGCAGCAGCGCGCGCACGGCGGGATGTTCGGCCATTTCCGCATTGTTCTTAAACGCAATTCCCTGCTCCGCGATTTTCGCAGCGACGGTAGTCGGGTTCGGCACTACCAGCGCCACAACGAATTTCCTCTTATCACCGATGACCATCGCATTCAAAACATACGGACTCGTCTTCAACGCGTTTTCGATGGGCTGCGGCGCGACGAATTTCCCTCCGGCCGTCTTGAGCAAATCCTTCTTGCGATCCGTGATGAATAGATAGTTGTCTTTATCCAGGTAGCCGATGTCGCCGGTGGAGAACCAACCGTCCTCGTCCAGCACTTCGCGTGTTGCTTCCGGACGCTTGTAATAGCCCTGCATGATCATCGGGCCGCGCACCTGAACTTCACCGTCACTCGCAATACGCACTTCGCAGTTGGGAATCGGTTGCCCGGAACTGCCCACGCGGTTTTTCGGGTAATTGCTCGAAACAATGGGAGAAGTTTCCGTTAGTCCATAGCCTTGGTAAATCGGAACGCCGACCGCCCAGAAAAATTCCGCCAACGCTTTCGAAAGCGGCGCTCCGCCAGAAGAGACGATGCGCAACCGGCCGCCCGTTCCTTCGCGGATTTTCGAATACACGAGCTTGTCCGCCAAAAACCAGTCTAGTTTGAGGATGGGACCAACGTTTGTTTCGCCACACCGCCATAACGCCGTTTGCTCGGCCGTTCGAATAGCCCAATAGAAGATTTTTCGCTTCAGGCCCGTCTGCTGGCTGCCTTGTTCCATGAGCTTGGCGTAAATTTTTTCAAAAACGCGTGGCACGGCGGCCATCACCGTAGGACGCACTTCTTTCAACGCCTGTGCGAGCTGCTCGACGACTTCGACGTACGCGATGGACACTGCCTGGAACAAGTAAATGTAATCGAGCGTGCGCCCATAGACGTGCGCAAGCGGCAAAAACGAAATGGCAACGTCTTGTTGCGAATGAAGGTTGAAGTCGCAGCCGACATCCGTCGCATTCGAACAAAAATTGTCGTGCGTGAGCATCACGCCCTTGGGTTCACCGGTTGTGCCCGACGTATAAATGATGGAAGCAAGCTGCCCGGGCAACACTTGCGACGAACGCAGCCGGTACGAAGCAACATCGGCGCCGCCTGCGGAAGCGATGAGCGTTTCGTATTGCAGGTATTCGAACGGGATACTACTGCCGCCATCCGCCACCACCATGTGTTCGAGGTGTTCCAGCTCGCCGCGGATTGCCAGCAATTTTGCAAGCTGTGCCGCGCCGGCCACAAAAAGAATCTTTGCCTCGGCGTGATTCAGGATATAGACCATCCGTTCGGCCGATTCGTTGAAATAAACGGGAACTGTTACGCCGCCTGCGCCGGTGATCGCAAAGTCTGCTGTATGCCATTCGGGACGATTCGCAGCAAAGAGCCCAACGCGGTCGCCCGGCTTTACGCCAAGCTCTACAAATGCCTGGGAAAGTCCCGCGATCCGCCGCAGAAATTCTGCAGACGAAATCTGCTGCCAACCAGAAGCGCTGCGGAACATCTGCGCGCGAGGATTCGGCCAGGTGTCAACAGCATGGAGGAACTTGGAAGGGAGGGTCCCGTTGTTCATTGTGATACCGCAACTCTACATTAGCGAAAATTTGCGCGCAATCACATGCGAACAACTGCCAAAGAGGCGGCCGCCGTGCAAAGCACAGGAGCGTGAGCTAAGATGGGCGGCGGAGAAAAAGATGGGTTCGACAACAGAAACATTGAGCGGCGCGACGCTTTCGAGAGGCCCTTTTCGCGCGCCACGCGGGACGCAAATTTCCTGCAAGGGCTGGCACCAGGAAGCGGCGCTGCGCATGTTGATGAACAATCTCGACCCAGAGGTTGCGGAAAAACCCGAAGACCTGGTTGTTTATGGTGGAACCGGCAAAGCGGCGCGGAATTGGGAGAGTTTTCATGCGATTGTGAAGTCGCTGCGCGAACTTGCAAACGATGAAACGTTACTTGTGCAATCGGGCAAGCCGGTCGGTGTATTTCGCACCCATGAATATGCACCCCGCGTTTTGCTGTGCAATTCGAATCTCGTTGGCCATTGGAATAATTGGGAGCAGTTTCACGAATTCGACCGCGCCGGTCTGATGATGTACGGCCAAATGACGGCCGGAAGCTGGATTTACATCGGCACACAAGGAATTTTGCAGGGGACGTACGAAACGTTCGCGGCGGCCGCTCGGCAGCACTTTGGCGGGACGCTGGCGGGCAAACTTGTTGTTACTGGGGGCATGGGCGGGATGGGTGGCGCGCAGCCACTGGCCGCAACGATGAACGGCGCTGCGTTTTTGGGGATTGACGTTGACCCGGGGCGCATCAAGAAGCGTTTGAAAACAGGCTATTGCGACGTGATGGTGACTTCGCTTGATGAGGCCCTGCGCATTTTGAAAAACGCCGTGCGCAAGGGCGAAGCGACTTCCATCGGGCTCGTTGGCAATTGCGCGGATGTGATTCCAGAATTGGCGAAACGCGGCGTCGTCCCCGATTTGTTGACGGACCAAACCAGCGCGCACGATCCCATTGGCGGCTATGTGCCAAACGGCATGTCTCTAGAGGCCGCCCTCGAATTGCGGACGAAAGACGCCGCTGAGTACAAAAAGCGTTCGCTCACCGCGATGGCTGAACACGTACGAGGCATGCTGGCTCTGCAAAAGTTAGGTGCGGTGACTTTTGATTACGGCAACAACATTCGAACGTTTGCGTTTCAGCAGGGCGTGGCGGACGCTTACAACTTTCCCGGATTTGTGCCTGCATACATTCGACCGCTCTTTTGTGAAGGCAAAGGACCATTCCGGTGGGCGGCGCTCTCGGGCGAGCCTTCGGACATCGCGCGTACGGACCAACTTGTGCTAGAAATGTTCCCCGAGCACGAACATCTTCGCCGCTGGATCACGCTGGCGCAGAAGCGCGTAAGGTTTCAAGGATTGCCTTCGCGCATTTGCTGGCTCGGCTACGGCGAGCGCGACAAATTCGGACTCGCGCTGAATGATCTTGTCGCAAAGGGCGAACTAAGAGCTCCAGTGGTGATTGGCCGCGATCATTTGGACTGTGGCTCGGTTGCTTCGCCTTATCGCGAAACGGAATCCATGCTGGACGGTTCCGATGCCATTGCCGATTGGCCGCTGCTGAATGCGCTGGTGAACACCGCGAGTGGCGCTTCTTGGGTTTCGATTCACAACGGCGGCGGAGTCGGCATCGGCTATTCGCAACACGCTGGGCAGGTCACCGTAGCCGACGGTACCAAAGAAATGGCGACACGAATTGAGCGCGTCCTGACGAATGATCCCGGCCTGGGCGTCGCGCGTCACGTGGACGCGGGATATCCGGACGCGATCGCGTTCGCTAAGAAAAATAGTGTCAAAGTTCCGATGCTATAGATACAGAACGAACAGAATACTTTTCGCGCATTGAGCTGTATGAATCTCGGAAGTTCGGTACGCAATTCTCTGGGGGTCTCAGATGTATGTAATTTTGGGTGCAAGTGGGAACACTGGATCGGCTGCGGTAAAGACTCTGCTAGCGAAAGGTGCGAAAGTCCGCGCCGTCGGACGCGATGCGGCAAAGATTCAACAAACGTTTGGGAATCGGGTCGAGGCTTTTGCCGCAGACATCTACGATTCAGCGGCTCTCATCAGGGCCTTCGAAGGCGCAGCAGGCGTCTATGTGCTGCTGCCGCCGCGCACGAAGGAACCGGAGCTGCTCGCATCGGGCGCAAAGATGAGCGATGCGATTGTGCCAGCTCTGAACGCATCGGCTGTGCCGCGGATTGTTGTCTTAAGCAGCATCGGCGCTCAGCATGACGCAAAGACCGGTCCAATCCTCGCCTTGCACGATTTCGAGAAAAAACTTGCCACATTGGAAGGGAAAAATATTTTGGTTTTACGGCCGGTGGTATTTCTGGAAAATCTTCTGATGCTTATCGGGTTGATTCATTCCATGGGTTTTCTTGGCGGCGGCGTAAAGGGAAATTCTAAAATGCCGATGATTGCGGCGAGGGACATCGGTGAAGTGGCGGGTAATGCATTGTTCTCCGGTGAATTCACCGGAACGGAGATTCTCGAATTGCACGGTGAGAGAGATTTGACGTTTGAAGAAGCTTCAAACGCGATTGGCGCCGCCATCGGAAAGCCGAAGCTTTCCTACCAGCACTTTCCCAATTTCATGGTCGAACAAGCACTGAAACAGATGGGCGTACCGGGAAAAACGGCGGCCTTGATGACCGAGTTGAGCGAAGCGGCCAACAACGGATTGCTGACCCCGCTGCAGCCACGTTCGGAAAAGACAACCACTCCTACTTCCGTGGAAACCTGGGCCAAAGAAGTTTTCTTGCCTGCGTACAACGCGAAAGCAGCCATAGCCTGATAGCGGTCTCCTACGAGTAGGCAAAACGCGCTGGCGTTCGTCATAATGGCGGTACCTTGAGCGATTCCCTTCTCATTGCTGGAGCTTCGCAGATTCTTACGCTGCGCGGACGCGGCCCGCGGCGCGGTGATGCACTTTCGCAGCTTGGAATCGTCAAGGACGGGGCTGTGCTGGTTCGCGATGGCCTTATCGCCGCTGTTGGTCCAACCGCGAAAATTGAAAAACTTCCTGCGGCGCGAAAAGCAGAAAAGCTGGATGTCGCCGGGCGCATTGTGTTGCCAGGATTTGTGGATTCGCACACGCATTTGATTCATGCGGCGAGCCGCGCCGAGGAATACGAACTCAAAATTCAAGGCGTCGGTTATGAAGAGATTGCGCGCGGAGGCGGCGGGATACTCAATTCCGTTAAGAAGTTGCGGTCGGCGACGAGTCAGCAACTCAAGCGTCGCGCGCGTGCCGCGCTGGAGGTCTTCGCCGCGCACGGAACAACAACCATCGAAGCAAAGAGCGGCTATGGCCTTGATGTCGCCAACGAGCTGAAAATTCTATCTATCCACAAAGAGTTGAGCGCCGAACAACCCGTCGAAATCGTTTCGACTTTCCTCGGCGCTCACGTCGTGCCACCGGAATTTCGCGGCAAGGCAAACGGACCCGACGAATACGTCAAGCTACTTGCCAATTGGCTAATTCCGGAAGTCGCGGCCAATGGTCTCGCCGAATATTGCGACGTCTTTTGTGACCGTGGCGCATTTTCCCGTGCGCAGTCGAAACAAATTCTTGAAGCTGGCAAACAACACAAGCTCGCGCCGCGTCTACACGCCGAACAACTCTCCCGCACCGGCGCAACGCAACTTGCCGTCGAACTCGGTGCCGCAAGCTGCGATCATCTCGAGCAAGTCAACGCGAGCGACATTCGAGCGCTGGCAAAATCAAACACAGTTGCGACGCTTTTGCCCGGCTGCGATTTCCACCTTGGTCTCAAGCAATACGCTCCCGCGCGAAAACTCATTGACGCCGGGGCCATTGTGGCGCTCGCGACCGACTACAACCCGGGCACCAGCCCCACACTGAGCATGCCCATGATTCTTTCCATTGCCTGCACGCAGCTTCGCATGACTCCGGCCGAAGCCATCACCACTGCCACTACTAACTCCGCCTATTCACTCGGCCGCCATAAACGTATCGGTTCCCTGGAGGTTGGCAAACAAGCGGATTTGGCTGTGTTCGAAGTGGAAGACTATCGCGAAATTCCTTACTATTTTGGAGTGAACACCTGCTGGCTAACGATGAAGAACGGGCAAGTGATCCATGCCGCCTAAACCACAAAACGGCGTGAAGAAGCGCGTCGCGGTCACGACGATTCCTCCGAGCAAGAAACCGCAGAAGAGTTTCTTCGAGGAATATTATTACAGCGTTCTCGCCGCGGAGTTCGCTTGCATTGCGCTGCTGTTCAGTGCGGGTGGTATGGGCTTTTACCAGGGAACACTCGTTGGATTGCTCCTGACAGCGTTGACCGCCGTGGCCTGGCAATTCCGACTGTACTCGAAATTCAAGGGCGTTCAGGGAGCGAAACCTCTTTCAAAGCCGGCCTTAAAGCTAGCGCTAAAAGCGCCAGCGTCAAAATCCGAGTTGCAGCCGATCCGGCCGGCGAAAAGACCTCCCGTTCCCGTCGGACCTGACGGAAAGAAAAAGTTTCCGCCGAGTTATTTCCCGCCCCTGAGGGATAGAAAGCCCCAGCAATGAAGCGACTTATCGAGTGTGTGCCGAATTTTTCCGAAGGACGCGATGCAGCCAAAGTTGACGCACTCATTCAAGTGATGAGCAGTGTGCCCGGCGTTTACGTGCTGGACCGCGAAATGGACGCGGACCACAATCGCAGCGTCATCACGCTCGCCGGCGAACCGGATGCGGTCGGCGAGGCTGCCATCCTCGGCGCTGGCAAGGCACTGGAATTGATTGATATGAACAAGCACACGGGCGCGCATCCGCGCGTCGGCGCTACGGATGTAATCCCTTTCATTCCCGTAGATGGCGTGACGATCGAAGATTGCATCGCGCTTGCCAGGCGCGTCGGAAACGAAATCTGGAAGCGCTATCGCATCCCAGTTTTTTTCTACGAAGGCGCCGCCACGCGCCCGGATCGCGTCAATTTAGAAAACGTTCGCCGCGGCCAATATGAAGGCCTGCGCGAAGAGATGAAGAAAAATCATGAGCGCCAACCGGACGTTGGCGAGCCGAAGCTTCATCCAACCGCTGGCGTCACCGTGGTAGGGGCGCGCAAATTTTTGGTCGCGTATAACGTCAACCTTAATACTCCCGATATTTCCATCGCCAACAAAATTGCAAAGGCGATCCGCTTTTCGAATGGCGGACTGCGATACGTCAAGAGCATGGGTGTGGAGCTGAAAGCGCGCAATCTCGCGCAAGTGTCCATCAACCTCACGGACTACGAGCAAACGCCGATGCATCGAGTCTATGATATGGTCAAGCGCGAAGCCGAACGCTACGGCGCGATGCCCGTCGGTAGCGAAATCGTCGGCCTCGTTCCGAAAAAGGCCATCGAGATGGTGGCGGATTATTTTCTGCAACTGGAAAACTTTTCGCCGGCGCAAGTGTTCGAAAATAAGCTGGCTGCGGCACTCGCCGGAACGCCTCTGCAAACGCCGAAAGAAGGCAATCTCGCCAAACTGGCGCGCCCTTTTCTTGACGCCGTTGCCGAGCCGGCGGCAACGCCAGGTGGCGGTAGCGTCTCCGCATTCGCGGCGGCACTTGCCGCAGCGCTCGGCCAAATGGTGGCGGGCCTCTCTCGCAAAAAGAAATCGCAAGCGGCGCACGTGGATAAACTTTCCATACACCTGGATGCCCTCCGCAAGGAAAGCGACGCGCTGACCGAAGCCATCGACCGCGACGCTCAGTCTTTCAACGAGGTGATGGCCGCATTCAAACTGCCTCAGGGAGACGCACAGGAGACCCAGCAACGCGAAGATTCCATCCAAAAGGCAACGCGCGGTGCGGCTGAAGTGCCGTTCACGGTGGCCGAACGGGCAGTTGCACTCCTCGAACGCCTGAAACAACTTGAAGCTATTGCCGCCGCATCCATGAAGTCAGACTTACAGGTAGCCCGGTTGATCGCCGTAGCGGGAGCGCAAGGCGCGCTAGCCAATGTCGAGATCAACCTGGACGGCTTGAAAGACATCGAATACGTGACAGCCACGCGCGCAAAAATAGCAGCGCTTCGCGGAAAGCTTGTGGAAGCACCGCTGGTTCAAACCGGCGCATACTAGATCTCTCACGCCCCTTCCGAAAGGAGCAAGAAATGAATCGCATGGGTAATTTGAGTCGAATCGCGACCGGAATGGTGCTGCTCGCAGGAGCGTTGCTGGTCCCGGGGCACGCGGACGCCCAGCATCTGGGAAACGACACAATTGCGCTTTTCCCCAAGAACGTGGGCGAATTCGCTTACGCAAATTTGAAGCAGGCTCGCTCACAAAAATGGTTCCCGCAGTTGCAGGAGCAAATGTTGCCAGAGCGCTTCCGTCAATTTGAGCGCTTCCTGGCGTCGGCCGGTGTAGACCCGAATTCGCAAGTCGAGGAAGTCGCCTGGGGCCTGGTCGCGGAAGGTGTCACGGCCAAAACCGAAGGAACCGGCTCGACCGCCGTGCCGACGGGCGAAGAGATCGTCGGCGTCGCTCTCGGCAGCTACAATCCCGATTCCACCGAAGCGTTTTTCAAAGCGCAGAAACTGCCCACATTCAAATCGCACGGCTTCACGATGTACGCTTTCGGCAGCGGCTCTGGTCCGAACGACCTTTTTTTCCTGTTCCTCGATTCCAGCACGGCGGCTTTCGGGCATCGCTCCGAACTTGAGAAAATGCTCAACGTGCGCTACGGCGGCGAGGAAGGCTTGATGCGCAACGACAGCCTCTTCTCGTTGATCAATGAGATAAACGGCACCGGCGTGGTTTGGGCAGTCTTGAATCCGGCGTACACACGGCTTGCCATGCGCCAGCTTGCGCCACAGGTTCAGCAATTTCCAGAAGCGGCCAAGCTCATCACGCGGATGCAGAATCTCCTGATCAGCGTGCAGGCAAGCAGCGGAATTGACGGAAAATTTCAGGCGGTCTGCGGCTCTTCTGATGACGCGAACACCCTCGCGCAGTTGATGCAGCTTGCTTTCGTCTACCAGCAATATCAGGCGAAACAGCAGAATCCAGATCTGGCGCAACTGCTTGGCCAGGCTCAAGTCACGCCCGGCGGTGACCGCGTGACGCTACGCATGTCGCTCAGCGACGATCAAATGGCCCAGCTCATCAAGAAGAATACGTTTGCGTTGAAGATGTAGTGCGTACCGCCCAAGCTTCGAACAAAAAAACAAAAAGGACGGGCATTGCCCGTCCTTTTTGTTTTTGGAGAGGAAATTAGGCGTGAGGAACGAGAAATTTCGTCAGCCGCGTCACACTGGAACCCGCTTGCTGCTCATATTGCACGCGGTCCACTCCGTGGATCGCGTTCTTCCCGGCGCTCAAGAGAGTGTGAAGCCCCACTGATGGCGCATCCGCATGGTGCACTATGATCACTTCAATGCGGTCCGCAAACTGGTTCAACGCGACTTCAATCTCCGAATGAATCGCATCCAGATGCGCAAACGCTTCTTCGCATGCGAGCAAAATCGCTGACTGCAATTTTCTCGCAGCGTCAGGGCTCAACCCGGCCACTTCTCCCAGATAGCGTGCACCCGCCGCCACAGCAACAGCGAAACGCGGATCCGCGTCCAGCTTTATTTCAATGTGATTGGAATCAGTGGACACGAGAATCGGCAAGCGCTACATCGCAAGCTTCCCGGCAGTCCGGGCAATAGTAAAGGCCATCCACGCACAGGTGTATCTGTTCCTGCCCTTTGCAGATGCTGCAATACTTTTCGCAAGTGCAGAACGGTTCTGCTTTCTCGCATTGCATGCAGACGACAGGCCCGCGCGCCATCAACACCCCCAAGAAAACTGTACCTGAGCGGCTGGTGGCGGGGCAAGATGAAGCTCGAACTCACGAAGCGAGACGTTCACCTCTTGAGAAACTACTTCGCAGTTTCGAGCGCTTCCGCCATCGCCAGTAACTTCGTCACGCTGTTCCAGTTTCGCCCGGTCCCCGGCACGGCGCAAATTTTCTCCACCTTAGCCCATGGCAGCTTTGATTTCCCTATGCCATTTGAAAAATAAATATACAATTCGCCGCCGCTGGGGATGATCTCTTCACTTACGAGAGGAAGCGCTCTCAATTGTTCGCACGTCGACTTCTCAAGTTTTGCGCTTAAAAAAGACACCAGCAACTTGCCTGGCTCGATTCCACGTCGCTTCGCAAAAGGATTGCGTGCGACCACATCGCGCATTTCCGCAGTAGTGCGCAAAATCACTTCCGGCTTGGCACCGAAACGTTTTTCAATTCCTGCTTGAATGCGCTTGGCCAGCTTCGCTAAGTCCGTTTCGTCCGTACGGAATACAACATTTCCGCTCTGCACGTAGCTCTGCGCGTCCTTTAACTTTAGCGACGCGTATAGCGCCCGCAATTCTTCCATCTTGATGGTGCTGTGACCGCCGACATTGACAGCCCGAAGAAGTGAAATAGTCACTGACATAGTCCGCTAAGTATAACTTCTCATGAACTCGCGCGCAGAATGGCCCTTCTTTGACGCACTTTCTAGCGCGTGCTACTATCAATTTTCTGCCCGAGCATACGGAATGGACTCCGTCACATCTTCTGCCAAAATTGAACTTCGCAAGACGCCCCTCAACGCGCTGCACCGGAAGCTTGGCGCGAAAATGGTCAATTTTGGCGGCTGGGATATGCCCGTTGAGTACCCTTCGAGCGGCGGTCTCATGGCCGAGCATAAAGCCGTGCGCGGGGGCGTTGGCGTTTTTGACGTCAGCCACATGGGCGACATTCGTATTCACACGGACAAAACTCCCGGCGGCGCTCTCGCGGCCGTTCAGCATATTTCGATGAACGACACCTCGAAACTCGTCATCGGCCAAGCGCATTACTCCGCGATGCTTTATCCGCAGGGTACGTTCGTAGACGACGTGATCGTTCATCGCCTCGGCGAAGACGATTTTCTGCTGGTCATCAACGCGGGCACGCGCGAAAAAGATATTCAGTGGGTCCGGCAGAACACTGCGAACCATGACTGTGTGGTTGAAGACCTAAGCGACGCCTACACGCAGCTCGCGATTCAGGGCCCGCGTGCGGCGGAAGTCTTGCAGAAATTGACCGACGTCGATCTTTCCACAATTAAGAATTACTGGTTTTCGCATGGAACCGTCTGCGGGCTTCCGAATCGTCTGATCGCACGTACCGGTTACACTGGCGAAGACGGTTTTGAAATTTACGTCCCAGGTGATACCGCCACCAGCGAAGCCGTCTGGAACGCAATGATCGAAGCTGGTCGTGAATTCGGCATCATCCCGTGCGGACTCGGCGCCCGTAACACGCTCCGCCTCGAATCGAGAATGTGCCTCTACGAGCACGAGATCAGCGATTCCATCAACGTTTGGGAAGCCGGACTTGACCGCTATTGCAAAATGGAGAAGACCGACTTTGTCGGTCGCACCGGTCTCGCCAGGGCAAGCTCCGCGGGATTGAAACGCACACTCGTCGGTCTCGAAATGGTCGAGCGCGGCATTGCGCGCGACAGCTATCGCGTTTTTGACTCCGCCGGTGAAGAAATCGGCGTCGTTACCAGCGGCTCACCTTCGCCAACGCTTTCTAAGAACATTGCGCTGGCTTATGTTCCGCCAGTGCATGCTGCGGTTGGCACATTTCTTTACGTCGAAGTGCGGTCGCAAAGAATCAAAGCGCAAGTGGTGGCGACGCCGTTTTACAAACGCGCAAAGAAGACTGCGCCGCAAGCCGTGGGCACCACGTAAGGTTTCAAGTCGGAAAACGAAGGAGTGGTCTGATGGCATATCCAGCGAATCTCCGTTACACGAAGGAGCATGAGTGGGTGAACGTAGAAGGCGGCATCGCCACAATCGGCATCACTGACTACGCACAGAGCGAACTGGGCGATGTTGTTTTCGTTGAGTTACCCAAAGTTGGCGCGAAACTGGAAACTGGTAAGTCGTTCGGCAACGTAGAATCTGTGAAAGCCGTAAGCGAAATTTATGCGCCTGCCGCCGGTGAAGTCACGGCGGTAAACACCGAGCTTGCCAACAAGCCCGAGCTGCTCAACTCTGACCCGCACGGCGCGGGCTGGCTTATAAAAGTGAAGCTAGCGAATGCCGCCGAACTCAGCGGATTGATGGACGGCCCCGCGTATGAAGCGTACATCGCGGAGAAGGGCAAGGAAGCCTCGGCCTGATGCGTTATCTTCCGAAGAGCCCCACCGAGCGGCAGGAAATGCTATCGGCCGTTGGGGTCAAATCCATCAACGAACTTTTCGAATGCATTCCCGAACGCTATCGCTTGCGCGAAGCGTTGAAACTTCCCGGGCCTTTTTCTGAAGCGGAAGTGATTTCTTATTTTCAAGATCGCGCAAAGGAAAACTCCGGCGGCTACACAAGTTTTATCGGCGCTGGCGTTTACAATCACCTGCGTTCAGTCATTACAGACACGATTTTACTCCGCGGAGAATTCCTGACTTCGTACACTCCTTATCAAGCGGAAATCACGCAAGGCACTCTGCAAGCCATTTTTGAATTTCAAACGCTGATGTGCCAGCTCACTGGCCAGGAAGTCGCCAACGCCTCGATGTACGACGGCTCAACCGCGACCACCGAAGCTGTCTTGATGGCCGAACGTCTGACGGGCCGCCGCCGCGTTCTCGTCGCAAAGTCATTGCATCCCGAATATCGCGATGTGCTCAAAACGTACGCGAAGAATTCTGGTTTGTTCGTCGAGGAAATTCCTTACGCCGCAAATGGCACGCTCGATAGCAAAGCGCTTCAGTCTGCTCTGAAGGATGATGTCGCTGCAGTGGTCGTCCAGTCGCCGAACTTTCTCGGCGTAATTGAGGACGTAGCCGCAGACGCCTCGGCGGTTCATGCCGCAGGCGCGCTGCTCGTGGTCGCCATCACCGAGGGGGTTTCTCTCGGCGCGCTTAAACCTCCCACCGAGGCGGACATCGTCGCCATGGAAGGCCAAAGCTTCGGCCTCGCGCCAAGTTACGGTGGTCCTTTCGTTGGCGTCATCGCCTCGCGCGAAAAATTTGTCCGCCAAATGCCCGGCCGCCTTGCTGGTCAAACGACCGACACCGAAGGCCGCCGCGGTTTCGTGCTCACGCTGGCGGCGCGCGAACAACATATCCGCCGCGAAAAGGCAACATCCAACATCTGCACGAACCAGGCGCTTTGTGCGCTCGCCGCCACCGTGCATCTCACGCTCCTTGGCAAAGAAGGTCTGCGCGAAATGGCGCATCAGAATCTTTCCAAAGCGCGCTTCGCGCTCGCTGAACTCGAAAAAATTCCGGGCGTGAAGCGTAAGTTCGACGCACCCTTTTTCAACGAATTCTCCATCGAGCTTCCCCGCTCCGTTCGCATGGTCAATGCCGAGTTGCTTAAGGAAAAAATCGTTGGCCCACTCTCGCTCGGCTCGCTCTATCCCGAGCTCACAAAAACCGCACTCGTTTGCGTTACGGAAACGACGACGCGTACCGAAATCGAACACTTGGCCGTTGCGCTGCGCCGCGCCCTGGAAAAGCCCCTATGAACGCCAAGATCACCAAAGCTTCGCGCCACACTTCGCAAAACGAAGGCCTTATCTTCGAGAAATCGTCGCCCGGAAAGCGCGCATTCGAACTCCCGCCGCTTGACGTTCCTGCGGCAAACTCGGCCGCCGAGCTAGGCAAGCATCACCGCCAGGACGGTGTCGCCGGATTCCCCGAAGTCAGCGAAATCGAAGTCGTGCGCCACTTCACGCGTCTTTCCACATGGAATTACGCGATTGACCTCGGCATGTATCCGCTAGGCTCCTGCACCATGAAGTACAACCCTCGCGTCAACGAATTCGTCGCGCGGCTCGACGGCATCGCCACGGAACATCCCTATCAGCCGGAAGAACTCTCGCAAGGCTGTCTGAAAATTCTGCAACTTCTTGAGACGTGCCTGCTCGAAATCACGGGCATGGACGCCATCACACTGCAGCCCGCCGCAGGAGCGCAAGGAGAACTGACCGGCCTCCTTCTGATTCGCGCTTACCTCGAGCGCCAGGGCAATCCGCGCAAGAAGGTTTTGATTCCCGATTCTGCTCACGGAACGAATCCCGCCACTGCAGTCATCGCCGGCTACCAAGTCGAAAACATCAAAAGCGAATCGCACGGCCAGATTGACGTCGAAAAACTTCGCGAACTCGTCACCGAAGACGTCGCCGCATTGATGATCACGAACCCCTCAACGCTCGGCATCTTCGAAGAACGCATTCCGGAAATTGCTGAAATTCTTCACGCCAAGGGCGCGCTGCTCTACATGGACGGCGCAAACATGAATGCACTCACTGGCATCACGCGGCCGGGTGACCAGGGCGTGGACGTAATGCACCTTAATCTTCACAAGACATTTTCGACGCCACACGGCGGCGGCGGACCCGGCGCGGGTCCCGTGGCGATGAAAAAAATCCTCGAGCCGTTCAAACCAGTTCCCGTTCTCGTCGAAAAAGCAGGCGGCAGACTCGCACTCGATTCGCAACGCCCCGATTCCATCGGTAAGGTTCGCGCCTTCACTGGGAATTTCGGCGTGCTCGTTCGCGCTCTTGCTTACATTCTTGCGTATGGCCCTGGCGTCCGCCAGGCGACCGAAGACGCCGTGCTCAACGCAAATTACATCCGCAAGGGTCTCGAAGGGGTTTACGATCTGCCCTATTCCCTGCCCTCACTTCACGAAGTTGTTTTCAGCGACGCGATTCAAAAACGCAATGGCGTGAATACCGTGGACATCGCCAAGCGCCTCATTGACTACGGCTTTCATCCCTACACCACTGCGTTTCCGCTCATCGTTCCAGGCGCTCTCATGATCGAGCCGACGGAATCCGAATCCAAAGAAGAGTGCGACCTCTTCATTGAAGCAATGAAGTCCATCGCCGAAGAAGCCGCGCAATCACCGGAACTAGTGAAAAGCGCGCCGCACACCACGCGCGTCCGCCGCCTCGACGAAGTCGCCGCCGCGCGAAAACCGGTCCTCCGCTGGAATCCAGCGAGTGCAACCAAAGCAGCGCGATAGTTTCACTATTCGCCGAATTTCGTTCCCTCATTTCCAAAAGGACACTTCGCTGGGCGCCAAACACGTGCAAGCGTCTTCTCACTGCTAAAATAGGTGTCGAGTTGTTACGAGTCTTGCCCTTATCTCGATGAATGCCGCCCTCGATGCCTGGTTACCAAAGTCCGTAATACTGCTGCGCAACTACGACCGCCACAAATTCCAGTCTGATCTCATCGCCGGAGTCACCGTAGGTCTGGTCGCGCTTCCCCTCGCTATGGCTTTCGCGATCTCGTCGGGACTCTCCCCGCAAGCCGGCCTCTACTGCGCCATCGTCACCGGATTCTTGATCTCCGCGCTCGGTGGTTCCAAAACGCAAATTGGTGGCCCTACTGGGGCGTTCGTCGTCGTCGTCGCCGGAATCATCGCCAAGCACGGCATAGGCGGTCTTTTCGTCTGCACCATGATGGCCGGCGTCCTCCTTTTGCTTCTCGGCCTCACCGGCATGGGAACCGCCGTGAAATATTTTCCGCGCCCTGTCGTAGTCGGATTTACCAACGGCATTGCCATTCTAATCGCCAGTACGCAAATCCATGATTTCTTCGGTCTGCACCTCGATTCCTTACCGGGTGATTTCTTCCATCGCATGGCTGCGCTCGGCCGCGCGTTTCCCACGCTCAACTGGCAAGCAACTCTGCTCGCCTGCCTTTCACTCGCCATCATGATTCTCTGTCTGAAGTTCGCGCGCAAAATTCCGGGCGCAATCGTCGTCTGCTTTGGAGCAACCGCAGCTGTAGCTCTTCTCCACTTGCCCGTCGAAACCATCGGCACGCGCTTCGGCGGAATTCCAAGCGGCCTGCCGCATATTTCTGTGCCCGCCCTGCACTACGACACAATGCGCCAGCTTTTTTCCGCCGCCTTCACCGTCGCCATGTTGGGCGCCATCGAGTCGCTCATGTCAGCCGTCGTCTCCGACAAAATGTCCGGCGACAAACACAATCCCAACGTCGAACTCATGGCGCAGGGAGTGGCCAATATCATCTCACCGCTTTTCGGCGGACTCCCTGCTACCGGAGCAATCGCAAGGACCGCCACCAACGTGCGCGCAGGAGCCAAAACTCCCGTCGCCGGCATGATTCACGCGCTCACGCTGCTCGCCATCATTCTCTTCGCTGCGCCGCTCGTCAAAAACGTTCCGCTTTCCGCGCTCGCCGCGATTCTCATGATGGTTGCCTATAACATGGGCGATTGGGAGGAAATTCCCGAAATCCTGAAGCTCAGCGCCGCGGACATCGCCGTCTGGCTACTCACGCTCACACTCACCGTCGTAACCGACCTCACTTTTGCCGTGGAAGTCGGCATGGTCCTTGCCGCGCTCACCTTCATTCGCAAAGTTTCTCGCACTACCACTGTTACTCGCGTCACGCGCGATTACGTCGAAGACAGCCGAGTGCACGTCCTCCAGGGAAAGGACATTCCCTCTTGCGCAGCGGTCTTTCGCGTTCATGGACCATTTCTATTCGGTACAACGGACAAATTCGACGAAATCCTGCGCGGCATGGACAATCTTCCCCCCATCGTCATCCTGCGCCTGCGAAATATGACCGCTATAGACGCCACCGGCCTCGGTGCCATCCGCGAACTAGCCGACGAGCTCCACTCTTCCGGCCGGGTCCTTCTGCTTTGCGGAGCGCGCGAACAACCCTCGCAACTCATGCAGCAGGCCGAATTCGAACGTCACGTTGGCAAGGAAAACATCGTCCCTAGCATCACCGACGCGATCCGCCGCACCAACGAACTCTACAGTTCCCAGTACTCCTCCGATGCGCGCTGGAGTGGCCAGCCCATATCTTTCTGAAATCCTTTTCATCTTCCGTTCACGCCACTTCAACAGCTCTTTCTTCCAACTGTAACCCGCGTCGCCTACCGTAAGACCCCGTGTTGTCCGTGCCAGGCAGTTTTCTCTACAAAGGAGAATGGATTTGAAACTACGATTTGCTTCCCTCGCGTTGAGCCTCTGTTTGCTCGGCGCGCTAAACCCGCCCTGCACACGCGCCAACGACGATTTTGGAGGCGGCCACAAGATTCGGCACGTCCTCCTCATCAGCGTGGATGGCCTTCACGCACTCGACGTCGCAAATTATGTCGCCGCGCATCCCAATTCCGCCCAGGCAGAGCTGAGCCGCCACGGCGTCACCTACTCCAACGCGCGCACTCCCGCCAACTCCGATTCCTTTCCAGGATTACTGGCGCTCATCACCGGCGGTTCGCCCATCAGTCATGGACTCTTTTATGACGTGAGCTATGACCGCGAGATTTTCGATCCCACGAACATAACTTGCTCGGGCCAGCCAGGGAACATGATGGTGTTTGACGAATCTACGGATAAATACACCGGCAATCCGCCCGTTTCTTTGAACGTCCTAGACCCAACTACGCTGCCCAATCATCTTGTGAACGGCAGTTGTGTTCGCCTGTTCCCCCACAACGCCGTTCGCAGCAACACCATCTTCGAAGTGGTTCGCGCCTCCGGCGGTCGTACCGCCTGGGCGGACAAGCACCCTGCCTACGACATCGCCAACGGACCTTCCGGAAACGGTGTAACAGACCTCTATACTCCGGAAATCACCAACAACAATGGGTTCGACGCTACTCTCAGCGTGGTCTGCACCGTCCAGAACGACCAACTCAAAGTTCAGGCTATCCTGAACGAAATTCATGGCCTGACTCATGACGGCAAGCCAGCCCACGTGCCGGCTGTTTTTGGAATGAATTTTCAGGCCGTGAGCGTTGGGCAAAAGCTTTCCACGGATAACAAAGACGGAAGCTGCACCGCGGATACCGATCCTTCCATCAACAAACAACCGGGCGGCTATCTCGACGGCGCTGGCACGCCAACCGCCGTGCTGGCATATGGCTTGCAAAAAACGGATGATGCGCTTTGGAGTTTCATTAAGGCTCTCAAACAGCAAAACATTTATGATTCCACTCTGATCATCGTCAGTGCAAAGCACGGGCAATCGCCGATCAATCCCGTCAAGACGAACAAGCCTGGTCATTTTGCAGACCTGGTTGCTGGACTCCCCGACGGCAATTCCAACCCCGCAGCGCTCACCATCGCCAGCGCCGCGGCCTGCGCCACCGGTAGTTGCGGCTTTGTGATGGATGACGACATCGCGCTCATCTGGCTGCCCGACCAGAGCCAGTCGGCCGAAGTGGCCACATACCTGAACAAGAATGCCGGCGCCCTCTTTATAGAGGAAGTGCTAGCCGGTGAAGAACTAAAGCTAAAATTCCGCGACCCGCTGAATGACAGCCGCACTCCGGACATCCTCGTTCAGCCCGTTTACGGCACGATTTACACGACCTCCAGCAAGAAGAACGCCGAGCACGGCGGATTCAGCTTCGGCGACACGCACGTCGGCCTCATTGTCTCGAATCCTGCCCTTGAGCCCCGCGTCGTCAAATCTCCCGTTGCCACTTCGCAGGTCGCTCCTTCCATCCTGCAGGCGCTCGGGCTCGAACCCGAAGGTCTGGACGCTGTTCGCAAGGAAGGAACTCGCGTTCTTCCTTTCTTGTTCGACGGAGATGACTCGGATCGGCACTAGCTTTCTACAAAGCACACCGCAAACAAGAGAGGCCGCCTGCCAAAGCAAGCGGCCTCTCTTTGTTTTTGTCGAACTCTGATTTTCTGAAGCCTGGTTGTTACCTGAATCTCACGCTATCCAGAATATTCTGAACGTCACAATCGAGCGATTCCCGCTTTCCTTTCTTCACCTATCCCGCTCTAGCTGAAGCCACGCCTTGCACAGCGGCGAAATCACCAACCCCGTGGCAGAAGTCACGTTCGATATTTGAATCTCTGTCACGTAAGAGTGAAATCCCGGCGCAAGGAACTCGATAAAATAGGTTCCGCGCTTAACATTCGACAAGCGGAAGCGCCCCTGCGCATCCGTCCTGCCTTCGAGGATCATTTGCTTTCGTTCCAGGTCGCTCCACAGGCGCACCACCGTGTCAGTGACCGGCAAATTCTGGACGTCCATCACGATGCCTTGCAGCATGCGCAACCGGCCAGTCCGGTTTGTTAAATTTGTCTGCATCCCGCGAGTGTGCGGAGCCCAGGACAACAGCAAGAGACAAAAATAGACGGCACGCTTCATAACGCCTCCTCTTGAGCTTCTACTTAAACCGCACGCTATCCAAGATTTTTCCAAACGTACTGTCGTAATTCTGGAATTCTCCGGCTGGCGCGGTGCAAACGAAATACACCAGTCCTTCCGGTCGCACCACAGTGATAATCCAATCCGTTTCCTGTCCGCCCACGGGCGAATCGTTGCTCAAATAAGTCGAAAGCGCCGGCTGATTGTTCAGTCGCACGCGTGCCGATTGCCGCGTCACTTTCATATTCGGATTCGATTGCTGCAGCCCGGAAATCAATTGCTGCGTGCCTGTATCCAGCGCGTTTGACGCGTCGGCATTCTGAAGCGATGACGTACCCACCGTAATCCCGTAAGCCAGCGCACCGTGCCCGCTGCTGTCATTCCCTACGCCACCGTCCGGCGCGAACGCCACGCTGTTCTGGTCTCCGTACTTTTTCCAGTTGTCCGGATACTTCAGCGTGTATCCCGTAGCCTGGTAGGACATCATGTTCACCGACGGCGCCGCCGGCTTAAAAATCGTTCCTGTCCCGCCCGCTCCGCCGGGTGTGCCTTTCTTCAAGATCGGCAGATTCATCACTTCGCGCTTTGCCGCTTCGAATTCCTGCGAATCTTTCCTCGCATTGGGCGGAATGCCGCCAAGCTTCTGTATCTCGTCATCCACACGCTCCAGGCGATGATCCGGATTCGGGTGGTCAGAAAAAAATTCCGGTGGATTCTTTCCTTTCGTCTCGGCTTGCAGCTTTTCAAAAAACTGCGCCATGGCTCGCGGATCGTAGCCGGAGTCGTAGAGCACCTGCGTGCCGCTCACGTCCGCTTGTGTTTCCGCCGTCCGGGAATAACGAAGCAACACCCCACCCGCGGCGAACGAACCGAGTTGTGTGATCAACGCTCCTCCCACACCGCCGCCGGAAAGAGCACCAAGTAGTCCGACGGCTCCCTGGCTTAATTGCGCCTTGCTCGCCTGATTGGTGCCGTGCCGCAGGGCGACGTGCGAAATCTCGTGGGCCATTACACCCGCAAGCTGCGCCTCATTGTCCGCCGCCTCGATCGCTCCGCGGTATATAAAAACGTAGCCGCCTGGCAAGGCAAATGCATTGATCGCGCGGTCATTCACGCAATGGAATTCCCAGGGATACGTCGCGCCGTGTGTGTCGAGATGCGCCACCAATTTCATGCCGAGTTGCGTCAGGTAGGCGTCCACCTTCGGCGCGTTGCACAGCGGCAACTGCTTTTGCGCATCGAGCGCAGCCTGCTTTCCTAACGAAATGTCCTGCTGCGACGAAAACATGTTCCAGCCCGGCTTGAGCTGAGTCCTTTGGGCAGCGGTAATTCCCGCGCCTGGGAATATCGCGCAAGCAACAAACAAGGTCAGGCTCCGCCTCACTGCCGCCACTCGGTGTGGAGTCTTGTCGAACATGGGAGCCTCCCGCAGGTACCTGGCCGCCTCTTCAGCGATTGGTGCGCAAAGCAACCCTGAAGAAGTGAAGTTATCCTGTTAAGAGCTACTTTACCGCGCTCGGCAAGAAAAGAAAAAGGCCCGGACGGATTCGCCCGGGCCGCAAAATTTGTGCGTTGTTTTAGCGGGCCATACGCGGCGCAGGCTCCGGGACACGCGTTGAGGAAGGCTCATCCACAGTCTTGCCGCTTTTGGCTTGTGCGGCTCGCACGGGAACCACCGGCTCGATTCTGCGTACCGGCATCGAAAGATTTTCGCCTTCGCGCGTGAAGGTCAGGCTTTCCAGCTTCTTACTGAAGTCAATGCAGATCAAATCGCCGAGATGCACCTGCTCGGTCGCCAGCAAATTCGCCAGTGGATAGACAATGTGCCGCTCAATCGCACGCTTCAGGTGACGCGCTCCATACCGTTGGTCCGTCCCCTCAATCAACAGAAAGTCCCTCGCTGCACTCGTTACGCGGAACAAGAACTGCCCGCGCGCCGTTTCCAGCACTCGCTGTTGCACCTGGCCCAGCTCAATCTCCAGCACTTCTTCCAGTTGCGTCCGCCGCAGCGGATGGAACACTACTACCTTGTCCAGCCGGTTCATGAATTCCGGCGAGAATTTGCGGCGAGCCGCCTCGACCGCCGTCCGTTCCACTTTTTCGTCGAGACCCGCCGCCGGCTTATCCTTTGGCTGGATGAATCCCATCCCGCCCGTCATCAGCTCCGTAATTTCCCCGCCGCCCAAATTCGACGTCATGAAAATCACCGTCTGCGACAAATCTACTCGGCGGTTATCTCCGAGCGTGAGCGTGGCTTTATCTAACATGCCGAGCAAGAGCTGCCAGAGAGCGTCCGAAGCCTTTTCGATTTCATCGAAAAGCAGGAATGACAGTTTCAGTTTGTCCGTATGATTCGCTGCCAACGCTTCTTGCGTAATCAGCGGATGCGTCTCGCGATGTCCCAAATATCCCGGAGGGGAACCTATCAACTTCGCAATTTCATGCGAATGCTGAAACTCCGCGCAATCCACTTTGATCACCGCGCGCGGATCGCCAAACAAGATTTCCGCTCCCGCTTCTACAATGCGTGTCTTGCCAGAGCCAGTCGGCCCAAGGAATAGCAAGTTGCCCACAGGACGTCCAGGTGAATTCAGCCCAGCGCAGAACACCTGATACAGGTCCACCAACGCCTGCACCCCTTCTTCCTGTCCGACGATCTTCGACCGAAGCGAAGTCTCAAAACCACGCGTGTCGTTGCTGCGTATTGTGGGGTCCAGTTGCTGGCGCGCGGCTGCTTTCATCGGAGTTTCCTCATGTTGGCCCGGCTGGGTCGAGCTAACTTCGCGTCTCATGAACGCGGTATACATTAAACAAAGCATGAGAAGTACCATCCCGCACAAAATTCACTACCGTGGTGAACGCCTGCAATCTCAACAAGATACAGAAGTTTCAATTCTGGAAACTGTCTCACTACGTGAGAATCTGTTCCAACCTAGTGCAAAGTGAGAGAACTGAAACAGATTATGTCTGCGGCCACGCGACAAAAAAGGGCGCGGCCCCAAGCCGCGCCCTTTTCTAAATTCCTGTGGAAACCTTGGCTGCCCTTGTCGTCTATCGATCGGCCTTCTTTCGGCCGCTCGGTGCGGGTCCAGGGCCAGCGGCAGGCGCCGCCCGCGACTTGCGCTCCTCCGCCACAGCCTCAGTCGGTGCATCCACGGAGCGCCCGTCTTGGGCCTCCGTTACGCCGGCACCTTTCGCCAGCGGGAGCGCGGGGGTCTCTACAAGTGCGCCCTCACTCTCGCGAACGAATGTCAATTGCTTGTGTTCGCCATCCCAGTCAATTTTGATCAGATCGCCCAGGCGCACCTGCTCCGTCGCGAGCAAATTCGCCAGCGGATAAACGATGTGCCGTTCAATCGCACGCTTCAGGTGACGCGCTCCATACCGCTGGTCCGTCCCCTCGAGCAACAGAAAGTCTCTCGCCGCGCTCGTAACGCGGAACAAGAACTGCCCGCGCGCCGTTTCCAGCACTCGCTGTTGCACTTGTCCCAGCTCGATCTCCAAAACTTCTTCAAGTTGCGTCCGCTGCAATGGATGGAACACCACAACCTTGTCCAACCGGTTCATAAACTCCGGCGAAAACTTTCTACGAGCCGCTTCTATGGCGGTTCTCTCAACCTTTACATCTAGGTCCGTCGTCGGCTTGTCTGTCGGCTGAATGAATCCCATCCCACCCGTCATCAACTCCGTAATCTCTCCGCCGCCCAAATTCGACGTCATGAAAATCACTGTCTGCGACAAGTCCACGCGCCGGTTATCTCCCAGCGTCAAAGTCGCTTTATCCAACATCCCCAGAAGCAGTTGCCAAAGAGCATCGCTCGCCTTTTCAATTTCATCGAAGAGCAAGAATGAGAGCTTCAGCTTGTCTGTATGATTTGCAGCCAACGCTTCTTGCGTAATCAGCGGATGAGTCTCGCGATGTCCCAAATATCCCGGAGGGGAACCAATCAACTTCGCAATTTCATGCGAATGCTGGAACTCAGCACAATCCACCTTGATCACCGCGCGCGGATCACCAAACAAAATCTCCGCCGCTGCCTCTACAATGCGCGTCTTGCCAGAGCCAGTCGGCCCAAGGAATAGCAAGTTGCCCACAGGACGTCCAGGTGAATTCAGCCCAGCGCAGAACACCTGATACAGGTCCACCAACGCCTGCACCCCTTCTTCCTGTCCAACGATCTTCGACCGCAACGACGCCTGAAACTCCATCGTCTGCGTGCTGCGTCTCTCCGGATCGAGTGAAAGTTTTGTGGTGCTCATGACCGCCTCCTGGCGCCGCCGGACTGCTGCGACGCGTTCCCGAATCTCCCGCGCGACCGCAAGTCAAACTCTCCGAGCTTGACCTGTATTGTCGTTTGCAGAAGCCGCAATTGCATCAGCAGCTCCTTCGCAACAGCAGGTGATTCAGAAATTTGGACTACGGGCGGAAAGAGATCCGCAAGCTCCAGGTGCAGGGACCGGAGCGTGGAGACGAGTTTTTGTACCTCGGGAGAGTTGGAATCGGCCAGATTTATTTTTTGATTTGCTTGTTCGCGCAGAGCTCGCCAGTTCAGCTCCACGAAGGGATGTTTCTTCGATACTTCTCGGACCACTTGTTCGGTAATTCGCGCTTTGTCGCCAAGACGCGCCAGGTGAAGTTGGCGCACTTTTCCGCCGAGGCGCACGTTATGCACCAGGTAGAACGAGTTTCCTTTGCGCCGAACGAAAGCCATGACTTCTCCCCTGCTTCGTCGTCGGTGTAGTGTATTTTCCTTCCACTACACCCGTCAATAATTAGACGCTGAATCTCTTCAAGAGTTGCATCCAATGTGTTACCTGCAAACCTAAGGGTGAAGCGCACAAAACAAGCATTCGTTTTTTCGCTGCGTTCCATTCGCGCTTCGCATAAGTGTTCCAATTGCGCACAGTCGTCTCTCCTCGTTTCGACTTGCCAGCAGCGGCAAAGTTTCATTTCTGTCTGTGCCACTAAACCGCTCACTCTATTCAACACGTATTCAGCAAAATCCACTTGCAGCGCGTCGCTGTGGAGCCTACGATGACGCGCGCAAGTTCTATATCTCTGTGGTTGTTGGGTTTCTTGCGATTGTTGGGGTTTCTTGTGTCTTGGGATCCGGTCTATCGGCTGGTGAAACAAATTCCCCGCGGGCGGGTTCTATCTTATGGGGCTGTAGCTCGAGCCTTGCATCTGCCAGGCGGCGCAAGAACCGCTGGCCGCGCCATGGCGGGTTGTCCTTCCGGCAAGGCAATTCCGTGGCATCGCGTCGTCGGAGCTGGCGGCAAACTCCTCATCCGCGAACCCTACGCTTCCCTTCAACGCAAACTACTCGAAACCGAAGGCGTCCAAATGACCGAACGCCGCGTCAACATGAAGCTCCACCAGTGGACAATTCCCCGCCGCAAAAAACCCTCAAAAAAGAACTCCAAATTAAAACGACGGAAGTAAGCCACATCAAAACGGCAACACCGTGCACCTGTCATTTCGAACGGAGCAAGCCAACGCATTCTCCTCCCGATTCGCTCCTACGAATCGGGAGGCTTGCGAAGAGAGAAATCTCTCTTCGATCTCAATGGGGCAACAAACGAAAACTAAGCGGAGTCCCCTCTTTGATTCCAGTCACCAAGCTCACCCATACCGCCGAAACCGCGACCAAAATTCCGGCCACGGCCACTTCAAGTCCCGGCACAACAAAATATCCGGATGATCCCGCGACTCCTCATTCACCACTCCCAACCGATTCGTGTTCTTCGCCACGACACTACAACTCGCGAAATCGCGTTGCGCTTCGTCCAAATCAAACCCCACCAAAATCACCGTCCGCGGCTCACCTGGATCGTACCCGCGATACCAAAACGAATTCGTCCCCGCCATCGCATGCGGCAATCCCATCGCCGGCCCGTACAAATTCAGCGCGCCGCCCTCGCCGTAATTCCCCGTTAGAATTCCGGTCCGCGCCCGTTCTTCCGCAGGCAGTGAATTGTAAATTCGCGCCACATTTTCCGTAAGCTCCGTCCACCCAATCTGCTCTCGAAATTGATCGTGCAATTTGCTCGTCAGTTTCCACGCCGACGAACCAAACGGTGCGATGGGCATCACAAACACTGCAAAAATCGCTCCATTCAAAACGATCCCCGTCCACTGCAAGCCATTCACGAATAGCGCCGTCTCACGTTTTGCAGTCCGCAGCCAATTTCCGAACGCCACGCTTCCCGCTGCCAGCAGCACGGGATAAATAGGCGCCGTGTAATAAAATCGCGCCTTCGCCACCCAGAACAGAAGAAAAGTCAGCATCACCGTCCATGCCACAAGCGCGTAGCGCTTCCCCTGTTCGCGCGCCGACAAGAACCACAATCCCAAAAACGCCAGCGGCACCGTCACTATATTCACGCACAACAAAATTTGGCCCAGCAGAAATCCCTTATTTCGCCCCTGCCGCACGTCCCTTTCATGCAAATGCTTCAAGAAATCCAACGAAATAAAATGATGCTGAGCCTGCCATACGATATTGGGCACAAAAAGAAGAAACGAAATTCCCACGCCAAGCCACAACCATTTGTTCAACAAATATTGGCGCGCGTCCGAAAGCACAACTCCGCCAACAATTCCCAGCGTTAGAAATCCCGCCGTATACCGCGTCTCCATGCCGATGCCCAGCGTCAACCCGATTGCCACCCACCATCGCGCATCACCGGACTTCACCAGCCGCACCAAAAAATACGTTGCCAGCACGCCCCACAAATAATCGAACGACACGTACTGAAAGACTGCTCCTTGCGCCAAAGCTGTCGGAGATACTCCCGTCGCCACCGCCGCCAACAACTGCTCGCGCCGTCCACCTCCTAGCTCTTTTGCGATCAGACCCGCCAGCACCATCGCCGTACTCACGGCCACCGCCGCAAAAAACCGAAACCCAATCAGCGAAGTCCCAAACAGCGTAAGCTCCAACCGTCCGATCAATGGCGTAATCGGCGGGTACGCCACAAATCCCCAATCCATGTGCCGCGCGTCGTCCAGTGTCTGCAGCTCATCCCGGTGAAAGCCGTACTGTCCATTTGTCGCCGTATGCACCAAGACGCTCACCAGCGCGATCAACAAAAGGATTCCCAGATCCGATTTCAATAGCTCGCCAAGGCGTTTACTCATTTTCTCTTTCTTCCCATTCGCTTCTTCCCATCCGCCCCATTTGCTGCGGCAGTTTATCTGAACTTCTCATCAAAGCCCGCCTCGAAATTTTTCTTTAACCAGCGCGTATTACAGGTGGCTCCCCGCTTTTCGCCCATGCCCAAGCGGTAAGCGCGGATTCGCTTTTTGCTATAAACTCTTGTCTCTTACTTATGCCAGAACCTGTTTTGCGAGTGGAAAATCTGGTCAAGCGCTACGGAGACGTGGAAGCCGTGCGCGGCGTCAGCTTTTCCGTCAATGAGGGCGAAGTCTTCGGCCTCCTCGGCCCCAACGGCGCCGGGAAAACCAGCACCATCGAAATTCTCGAAGGCTTGCGCAATGCCGATGGCGGTACTGCCGTCGTCTGCGGCCTCGATCCCGCAAAAGATTCCGACACTCTCAAGCACGAAATCGGCGCTGCGCTTCAATCCACCGCCTTGCCGGAGAAAATTCGCGTCATGGAGGCGCTCCGCCTCTTCGCCAGCTTCTACAAGCGTCGCCGCAATCCGGAAGAACTACTGAAGCGCTTCGGCCTCGAGGAAAAACGTAACGCCTTCTATTCCCAACTCTCTGGTGGCCAAAAACAGCGCCTCGCTCTAGCCATCGCGCTCATCAACGACCCCAAAGTTGTCTTCCTCGATGAACCCACCGCCGGCCTCGATCCGCAAGTCCGACGCGAAATCTACGACATCATTGAAGAGCTCAAGCGCGACAAGAAAACGATCGTCCTCACCACACACTACATCGAAGAGGCCGAGCGCCTCTGCGATCGCGTCGCCATCATCGACCATGGCAGAGTCATTAGCCAGGGCACTCCCCATGAACTGAAACAAGCCTCCGCTGACAAAACGCGCATTGAAGTCCGCCTAGCCAAGCCCGAATTGGACGCCACGCTCAAAAATCTCGAAGGAGTCGCCGATTGCCGCGCCCTGAACGGCGCATACGTCCTCCACTGCCAACGCCCGCCGCAAGCCATCGTCGCTCTCGTAAAACACCTCGAAACGCAGGACAACGAACTCGTCAGCCTGGAAATTTTCACGCCCTCGCTCGAGGACGTCTTTATCGAACTCACCGGAAGGAGGCTACGCGATTGACGAACCTCATCACGCTCACGCGCATGCGGATGCGCCTCGCCCTGCGCAACAAAATGTTTTTCTTTTTCAGTCTGGTTATGCCGATCGGCATTTTCTTTCTCTATTCCGCGGTCTTTGCGAAATCGGAGCCGATAGTCGTCAAAGTCCTGCTGGGGCAAGTTCTCGGTTTCAACGTCATGGGCAGTTTCTGGGGACTCAGCGCCGCACTCGTCATGTTCCGCGAGCAAGGCATCCTGCGCCGCTTTCACGTGTGTCCCGTCAAAGAAACGGACATGCTGGTTTCCAGCCTTTTTGCAAACTACCTCCTGATGCTCCCCATTGTTATCCTTGAACTGCTCCTGGCGCGCTACATGTTCCACGTCCCGGGTCTCGGCAATCTTCCCTCCATTGCGCTTCTTACAACCGCGGGCATCATCTCTTTCGGTTCGCTTGGCCTCGTTATTGCCAGCGTCACCAACACCATGCAGGAAACGCAAGTTCTCAATCAGCTTCTTTGGCTTCCGTTGATTTTTCTTTCCGGCGCAACAATTCCGTTCACTGCTCTCTCAAAGGGCGTCCAGCATGTCGCACTTTTTCTTCCCGCTACCTATCTCGTCCACGGCTTCAAGAAAGCCATCCTTGACTCCGCCGGACCAGAAAAACTCGTGGTGGTCCTGGTTTCGCTCCTCGTTTGGTTTGCACTCACGCTGTTTCTTTCCTCACAGCTTTTCCGCTGGGAACCGGAAGCGAAAATTCCCCGCAAAGCTAAGCTCTACGTGGCCGCAACCGCGATTCCTTTCATCCTCTTGGGAATTTGGGAAGCGAAAAACGGCCGCGTCATCGCTGAAGAAAAGACCATCATCCAAAGACTCGAAGAGGCCGACAAATCTGAAAAAGACAAAGCCGCCCAACCCACAAAACCCCAAGCTCAAAAACCAGAACTGCAATCCGCGCCCAATCAAAATCAGCACTAGTCCTCCTAATGCTGCCATTCCGACAGGAGTAGCCCGGCCTTTTCTTGCGTGAGGTTTTCGTACGCTGGGACACGCAGCGGAGGAATCTCTCTTCGAAACCCCGCCACTCCAATTTGGTTCTTCCGCTTCTTTCCCTTTCCCGCACACTCAATTGACGCTACCGTTCGCGTACCGTATTCTGAATTTCCGAGTGAGCACCTCACGGGAGAGCAATCATGCCGGTTCAGAAGACAGAGAAAATCTGGCACAACGGAAAATGGATCAACTGGGACGACGCGAAACTTCACGTCCTATCCCACGTCGTGAGCTACGGCTCCGCCGTTTTCGAGGGCATCCGCTGCTACGAAACCAAGCAGGGTCCGGCCATTTTCCGCCTTCGCGAACACATGCAGCGCCTCATCAACTCCGCGAAAATCTATCGCATGGATCTCCCGCATTCCGTGGACGATTTCTCCAACGTCGCGTGCGAACTCGTTCGCCACAACAAACTCAACTCCTGTTACGTCAAGCCCATCGTTCTTCGCGGCTACGGCGAAGTCGGCGTGAACCCGCTCAACTCTCCCATTGATTGCTACATGGCTTGCTGGTCCTGGGGCGCGTATCTCGGCCCCGAAGCCCTCACGAAGGGCGTGGACATCGGTGTTAGCTCCTGGACGCGCATCGCTCCGAACACGCTGCCCGCCATGTCCAAAGCCGCCGCGAATTACATGAACTCGCAGCTCATTCGCATGGAAGCCAGCTTCAACGGCTATGCGGAAGGCATTGCGCTCGATTCCAGCGGCCACGTCAGCGAAGGCTCCGGCATGAACGTCTTCCTGGTACACGACGGCGCTCTTTTCACTCCGCCGCTTGCTACCAGCATTCTTCCCGGCATCACTCGCGACACCGTCGTGAAAATGGCGGAAGATCTCGGCATTCCCGTCAAGGAAACCGTCGTCCCGCGCGAAATGCTCTACATCGTGGACGAAGTCTTCTTCGTCGGCACCGCCGTGGAAATTACGCCGATTCGTTCCGTGGACCACATTGAGGTCGGCAAAGGCGTCGCCGGCCCCATCACGCGCAAACTCCAGGAAGAATTTTTCGCCCTAACCAGCGGCACCAAACCTGATCGCCATGGCTGGCTAACGCCCGTCAACGCCCCCGTCGCAGCTGCACGGTGATTTCTTCTGGTTTTAAGGGCGTTCGCATGTCGAACGTCCTTTTTCTTTCTCCCACTGCCTCCGCGCGTCTCGGCGCCCTCCGCCTCTCTGCGTTATCTTTCCTCTTTCTTTTCCCTTAACCCTTAACCTTTAACTCTTTCTCCGGATTCTTTGCTTCTTATCCTCCTCTTTCGCTAAACTCCTTCCCGGTCATTCCCTCACTCTGGAGGCATCTGCATGTATTCGACGCCCCAAAAGCTTTCCGCTGAATTCATCGGTACTTTTGCCCTCGTCTTTTTTGGGGTAGGCGCGATTTGCGCCGACCAATTCCTACACGGCGCAGGCGTCGGCCTCTTTCCCATCGCCATCGTACACGGCCTCGCCATCGCCCTTATGATCAGCGCGCTCGGTCACGTCTCCGGCGGCCACTTCAATCCGGCCGTCACGATCGGCTTCTGGGTCACCAAACGCATAACCACCATCGAAGCCGTCTCCTACTGGGCCGCGCAAGTCGGCGGGGCTATCGCTGCCGCATTCTTGATTCGCGCCGTCGTCCCCGAAGAAACCTGGCGCGCCGTCGCTCTCGGCACTCCTGCCCTCACCCGCGATTTCACCGTTCTCTCCGGCCTGATCCTCGAAGCCGTCACGACCTTCTTCCTGGTCTTCACCGTCTTCGCCACAGCGGTGGACGATCGCAACTCCTCCCGCCCCTACGCTGGTTTCTGCATAGGTCTCATCATTGCCCTCGGCATCATGGTGGCTGGTCCTTTCACCGGCGGCGCGTTAAATCCTGCCCGCGCCTTTGGACCCGCGGTAGCCTCAAATCACTGGGCCAACCAAGGTGTCTATTGGGTCGGCCCGCTCCTCGGCGGCTTCTTCGCCGGTCTCCTCTACGACTCCTTCTTCAACCGCAAACCCTAACGCGCAACAACTGAGCGCCCTTGCAGGAGTGCTTTCGTAGCGGCGATTTTACATCGTCATCTTCCGTCGCAATCCACGCCTCAATCACTCCGTGATACAACCAACTAAACAGTTTGCCATCCTGAGCGCATCCAAGAAGATGCCCGAAGGATCTCAGCGTCGACTTCAAGCAGGTCTTCCCCCCATCCACTGTTCACAATTCACTACCCAGTATCCGCTTCCCTGTCCCTCCGCCTAGGTAACTACACCGCAACCTCCCCACTCCACCTTCCTTGCCCACCCCCCATGCGAATGCTACTTTCACCATTGAGTCAGACTGCACTTAATTGTCTTTGCTGAAAACTGACGACTGAAAACTGAGAACTCAATATGGCCCTAAGCATTGACGATCTTCTCCGGCGAGCCGTCGAAAACAAGTCTTCTGACTTGCACCTCAAAGTCGGCAATCACCCTTACCTTCGCGTGGACGGCCTCTTGACTCCGATCACCGACGTGCCCCGCATCACGCCCGAAGAAATGCTTTCCATGGCGTTCAGCATGATGACCAACCGCCAGAAGCAAAAATTCAAGGAAACCGCCGAGCTCGACATGGCTTACGGCGTCGCCGGCCTCGGTCGTTTCCGCGTCAACGTTTTTCAGCAGCGCGGCAACGTCGGCATGGTTCTCCGCGTCATCCCCACGAAAATTCGCACAGTCGAAGAACTGAATCTTCCCGTCGTCATCAATAAAATTTGTGAAGAGCAGCGCGGCCTCGTTCTCGTCACGGGAACCACCGGTTCCGGTAAGTCCACTTCACTTGCCGCTATGATTGACCGCATCAACGCCAATCGCGCCGACCACCTCATCACCATCGAGGACCCGATCGAATTTCTCCACCGCGACAAGCGCAGCTTCATCAATCAGCGCGAAGTCGAAGTGGACACCGCGAACTTTTCAACCGCCTTGCGCGCCGCCCTTCGTCAGGACCCGGACGTCATCCTCGTCGGCGAAATGCGCGACCTCGAAACCATTTCCACGGCTCTCCTCGCCGCCGAAACCGGTCACTTGGTCTTCTCCACTTTGCACACTCTCGACGCAACCGAAACGATTCAGCGCATCATCGCGGTCTTCCCCCCGCCCGAGCAGAAACAGATTCGCTTGCAGCTCGCTGCCACTCTGAAAGCCGTCGTATCCCAACGTCTCGTCCGCCGTGCCGACGACAAAGGCCGCGTCCCCGCCGTCGAAGTCATGATCGCCACCGCGTACATTCGCGATTGCATCATCAACGCCGATAAAACGCGCCTCATTCACGACGCCATCGCCGCCGGCACTTCGCAATACGGCATGCAGACTTTCGATCAATCGCTTTTTGATCTCTACACCAAACAGCTCATCACCCTTGAAGAAGCCTTGCTCCGCGCATCGAACCCGGACGAATTCCGTCTCCGCATTCAGGGTATTCGTTCCGCTGCAGACGCCGCCCGCGAGGAAATGGCCTCCCAAATGGCCGACTTCGAACGCTTCAGCCGCAAATAATCAGGACGGTTTCACTTAACCCCATGGGAGTAGCCATGCGCCGTAAGATAACCACATCATTTCTTATCCTTGTAGTTTGTACTCTTCTGAGTAAGTATGCTCATGCACAATCCTCGCATCATCCTCTCAGTGAGAGCGACTTGCTCGCCTTAGTGGCGGGACAGACCCTTCCAGAAAATGTTGTCTCTGAAATCAACCGGTGCGGCATCAATTTCAAGCCCGATTTGGCTTACGCTTCCCTTCTGAAAGCTGCCGGGGCTAACTCCCAAATTTTCAACGCTCTGGATAGCGCCCGCCAATTTCTATACGAAAATACCCCTGCTTCGGACGGCCAATCTTTGCGCCATCTGAGCAGTGCGGGCAAACTTATCCGCCTCCAGCAGTTTGACGGCGCCACCGCTGAACTCACTGCCGTGCTTTCCAACAATTCGACCAAGGCCGCTGCGGGTTACGTGATGGGCAAAGTGCTCATTGATCAAAATCGCTCTGACGATGCCTTTCGCGTCTATTCAGAAGTTTTGTCTCTCGACCAGGATTTTCCGGAAGTTCACACGCGCCTCAGTTTCCTTGATCTTAGTGGTGGCGACCCCGAAGAGGCATTGCGCCAGACGAAAGCTGCACTTCAGAGAAATCCTGATAATCCCGTGGCCCATCTCAACGCCGGTCTGGCTTATCAGCAATTGAGCAAGTCGGACGCCGCAAAATCCGAATTCCAGCAAGCCGTTCGCTGCAAACCAGACTACGCGCTTGCTTATAGCGCCTTTGGTTACCTCTTTCTCTCCGAAAACGATTTTGACGGTGCCATCGCGCAATACAAACGAGCATTGGTTCTTACGCCGGAGGACATCGGCTCAAGATTCAATCTGGCCATCGCTTATCAAAAGAAAGGCGACCGCGAATCTGAAATTCGCGAATACCGCGAAATCCTCCGCCGCGATCCAAAACAGCTGGACGCACTCCAGAATCTTGGCGCAGCGCTTGTGCAAGTGGATCCCCCTGCCGCAATCGTTGTGTTTCGAAAACTCGCCTCGCTTGCTCCCGACCGGCCATTGTGCCACCAGTGTCTAGCCTCTGCCCTCCGGGCAGCTGGCAATGTGCAGGAAGCCGACAAGGAAAATCGAATTGCGGCAAAAATGGATCCGGCCAATCCGATGCCCCGGCTTGGATTGGCCGCTTCTCTGGAATCGGCAAAAAAATATGACGCTGCACTCGCCGAATATCGCGAAATCGAAAAGCTCGATGACACTTTCTCTCCTGCCTATAACGGTGCGGGACGCGTCCTCTTGTACAAAAAGGACTATGCAGGGGCAGCTGCGGAATTGAAGCGCGCAACAGAATTGGCGCCAACAGAGTGGGCAGACCACGACTTGCTGGGGCAAGCCTTGGAAGGAACAGGGGATCGCGCAGCCGCAATAGCAGAGTACAAACAGGCCATCATGCTCGCACCCAAGGAGGTTCAAGCGCGACTGGACCTGGCGCAGGCTCAAGAAAAGAGTGGCGATTGGGTGGCGGCATTGCAGAACTATCACCAGGCAGCTATAGACAAACCTGCGATCAAATTGGGCGTGCCTCAATGGGAATACCGTGTGGAAGAAAAGTACGCCGCCGCCAAGGAGCGCTTCGAAAAATACGTCGCTGTACTTCGTTCAGAGGGCAAATCGGAGGAAGCTTCCAAGCTGGAAGCGAGCCTGAACGAACGAGAGGCCGCTCCCAATGTTGATGCGAAATTCCACGACATCATGCAAGCCGGCATGAAGGCGATCCAGGAGAGGCGTTTCGATGAAGCCGAAACCTCGGCAAAGGAGGCTATCGCTACCGCCGAAAAAATTCATCCTTTGGACGGCCGGCTTCCGGAAGCAGTGGGCTTATTGGGCAACGTTTACCTTTGGCGTCTCGAGAACAAAAAGGCGGAGGAGACTTTCCAGCGTCAGCTTCAACTGACTGAGCAGCTCTACGGAGGTCAATCACCATTGATCAGCGCGGCGCTGCAGAATCTTGCGATGACTGCGTATGGACAAAAGGATTTCACAACCGCGGAAACAATTTTCAACCGCATGGTCGAACTCAACGTGAAGGGCTACGGCGAAAATAGCGTTGGCACTGCCAATGCTCTGCGCGGCCTCGCGCATGTTTACCTCATGAGGCATGACTATGAAAAGAGCGAAACAGTGATGCTGCGCGTTCTGAAGATCTTTGAAGCCACATATGGCGCAAATGACCCGCAGATCGCAGTTCCCATGACCGGCCTCTGCCAGATTTATGATCAGTGGGGCAAGACAGACAAGGCTGCGACGTGCCACTCTCGACTGAGCGCGCTAGCCCAAAATAATTAACGGGCCACGTTCTGCGGGTCGCCTCAGAGTTGCTATTCGCCTTTCTCTGGCGTCCTGAAGGTCTATTTGTATTTTCCCTGGCTATGCCAGGTTTTGATCTCTTCATCCACAGAAAAAATGTCGCTGGGCGCTTCCGCGAAACGCGCATCCAGCTTATATGCCTGATCCTCGAGCGGAATCGTCAACCAGGAAAGGTTCTTCACGAATCCACGAACGTAAAGTTCCACGTACTGCTCAAATCCAAGAATCGCAATTTGCGCCGCGTGAACCACTCCATGAAATAACGGTCGCGACTCAATCCTGTCGTGAAACACAATCACATCAACGTAAGTGACCGATGCCATGTGCACGAAATCTGGAAAATTCCCGCCGCTCAATGCCATCGCTTCCGCATAAAAAGGCGGCGGCGGTATCCGCGCGCCTTGCAGCGTCAGCGTTCGGACCCTGTCCAGTACATCCGCCGAAAAATACGGCTCGAGGACGGCTCGCCAATCAGCAGCAAGAGGCTCGGTGTGCGGAAGGTAGAGTTTCCGTTCCCCACTGAAGTAGGCAGTCACACCCGCAACCATCTCCGCGATACGCGCTTCAGTGAATTGACCTGGATTCACGGGGTCGCTCTCTCGTGCAGCGGTTTTAGAATGTACTCTCCTGAACCGCGCGCGGCAATCCCGCGCCACCCTGAACAGAAAAGCAGCCTCCGGGAATCTATTCTTCGTGGTCGAGTGGCTTTCCGTCCGGCCCAACTTGCACTTCAGCTTTTTTGCCGTCTGTTAGTACCCTCGCTTCATACGCCACAAGTTTTCCCTTTTTCGTCAAAGACTCCACCTTCAGAATCTTGCCTTTTCCGGCTTTAGCTTCGAGTCCAGCCTTCACTTCGGCGGGCAGCTTATCCATGGCAATTTCTTCCTCGACTTCAACCACGACGCCAGACGCGTCAATCAAAATATCCTTGCTGTGCCCGTTGACCGTCATCTCTGCTTCGTAAAATGTTTGGCCTTTCTCTTTTTCCATCGCGAACCCTTTGATTGTGGCCCCTGCGCTTTCCGCCGCAACCGTTTTCTCAACGGCTAGTGGCAGATCCGCTCTTTTGATTTGCCTTTCCTGGGCGAAATTCCCGCTGGCGCATGCCAGAACGAATGCCGCCGTCAAAACAGTTTGTATTTTCATCTTCTCCCTCCAGAAGTGAATTCCAATTCGCGCTCCATGCCGTCTTGGTCCTCGGAGCGCTCGTCTCGCCAAACCTGGACCTTCGAACATAAACCCACCATAAATGCTCTACTGGCGAAATCTTTCTACCAGCCCACGCGTATACATTTTGAAGCCACACTTCGGAGGTCCCATGCGCACAATCGCAACTCAAGTTTCTTGCCTATCTCTCTCTTTTCTTCTCTTCTCCGCGCCCTCTGTGTCCTCTGTGTTAGAAAAACCTGTAGCCCAATCTCAGACTCCGGCGCCCGCCGCGCCCGTACCGCCCGGCTCTGAATCCGGCCTCATCTCCAATTTCGACGACGGCACCGCCAACGCCAAATTTGGCGCCGGATGGATGGTCAGTACAGACACCATGGCAGGCGGCACATCCGCCGCCGAAATGAAAGTCATCGAAGGCGGCGCCAATAAGTCCAAGGGCGCTCTCGAAATCTCCGGCACTGTCACCAACGCCTTCACCTACCCCTGGGCCGGAGTCATGTTCTCTCCGGGTGCCACGCCCTTCGCCCCAGCAAATCTTTCTTCGAAAAAAGCGCTGCACTTCTGGGCGCGTGGCGACTCCCGCAGCTACCGCGCCATGGTATTCACGGAGTCGGGCGGCCGCATTCCGGCTATGAAGAATTTCAACGTTACCTCGGAGTGGAAAGAATTCACGTTTCCTCTTTCCGACTTCAACAACACGGACGGCCACGACATCCAAGCCATTCTCTTCACATCCAGCATGGACCCCGGCGCCTTCAAGTTCGCCATAGACGAAGTCCGCCTCGACTAACAGCGCTCCAGCCCAGGGCGCTCAGTTCGGATTTTGTGAATCGTGAAACAATAAGTCAAAATCCAAACTGACCCGCTCTCTTCGCTTTGACCCTTTACTTCGCTACATCATTACTTCACTCTTCCTTTCGTGTTCGGCAAGCGGCGCAAACTCGATACCGAGGACGAACTCTACGACTACGCCTTGCGGGCGTTGATGCGCCGCGCCCATTCCGTCCACGAAATGAAGCAAAAACTCATGCGCCGCGCCGACAGTGAACTCCTCGCGCAAGTCGTTCTCGCCCGCCTAAAAGAAGGCGGCAAGCTAGACGACGCCCGCTACGCCAAGCAATTTACCCGGGGCCGTACCGAAGTCCGCAAGCAAGGCAAATACCGCATCGCACGCGACCTACGAGCCCGCGGAGTTCCCGACCGCCACATCAACGCCGCCATCGTCGAGTCCGCGGAATCCCACGACGAAGCCGCTCTCGTCCGCCAGCGCATCGAACGCAAACTTCGTTCTTTCCGAGGTGAAATCTCCGACAAGAAATTCGCCTCCCTCTACCGCAGCCTCCTCGCCGCAGGATTCCCCTCCGACGTTATCCGCCGCGAACTAAAGTCCATCACCCGCGAGGAGCTATCCTCGCCAGAATCCAACGACGACGCCTAGCTCAGCGCCATATTCTTCTTCTGTTTCCCGTTTACATATCTTCATTTGACAGCCCCGTTACTGCGTGCTAGAAATCGCCACTGCCTCGAAGTCTTCCTGCCCCGCCCGGCTCGAAGCTCGTTCAGAAAGGTGTGTCCCATGAAAAAGGGTGTGTCTTTTGTTTCATTTCTTTCCGCCGCGGTGCTGTTTTGCGTTTTGACCGCAAGTTCCGTGCTTGCCCAGGATGCCCCGCGTGCTCCTCGCAAAATCCAACTAACATCCGCCGATAGTGCGGCTGCCGACAACGCCACCATAGTCTTCCGCCATGTTCATCCCGCGAAAAACGCCGCTGGGTCTGCCTTCAAGCGAAGCGAGCTCACCACGCCTGGTCACCGCGCCAATTCCAACGCCGGTCCACTCACCGCATCATCTGCTGTACGAGGCAATGATCGGCAGCGTTTCCCTGCCGACCTCAGTTATCTCGGCGGCGCTGTCGTTCCTTTCGCGCAATCCCATCCCATCCTCTTGTTGCCCAACGGCTCCTGCCCCATCGTCACTTGCTGGGGCGACCCGGAAACCTTCCTCACCGACTTCGGCAACAGTGACCTCGCACATATCACCGACCAGTACGTCGCACAACATTCCCGCGATCGCTACACACTCGGCGATGAATTTGCTTTGTCCTACACTCCGACTCCGCCCACAGCCCCTCTCACCGATGCCAACATACGAGCCATCGTCCACGCCGCCGCTCTTCTCAGCGGTGAGACTGGCTACGCGCATATCTTCCATGTCTTCTTGCCGCCGGGACAAGACGAGTGCTTCACCGCCGCTGCCACTGCTTGCTACTCGCCTGACGTTCCGAGCAGCTTTGCCTTCTGCGCCTACCACAACAGCGTGGATTTCAGCGACGTCGGCCATGTTCTCTATTCCGTCGAACCCTTCCAGAACGTGGATGGCTGCCGCGTTCGTCCCGGCACACCCAATGGCCAGCTGATTGACTCCACCAACAGCACGCTCTCGCACGAACTCATCGAAACCATCACAGACCCTGACGGCGACGCCTGGTTCAATTTCACGGCCGTCGTTCTCGCCGGAGAAGAAATTGCCGATGAATGCGACTTCTTCGTCATTCTCCAGGTTTCACCCACGGACTTTGCCGCCTTTGGCGATCCCACGGTCTTCCGTGTCGGACGCCATAGCTACGCCACGCAACCCGAATACAGCAACAACGACCACGCCTGCGGCGTCGCTCCCTGACGGCGTGCGATCAAGGACATGTTCTACATCGGGCGATCAGATAAAACGCCCAAAGCGCTCCCCGATCCCCTATGGTTAGAGCAATTTAACGTTCTTTCCGGCAACCTTTGTGTGCTTCAATACATCCTTAATCTCAACGGGGAGTTCTCTGCCCAGCCTTCCAGTTCCCAATCGGAAAGTCTCAAACAATCGCGTTCGATTGGAGGATCTCCTATGTTGCGTAATGTCCTTGTCGTAATTGCGCTCGTGGGTTGCGCCCTCTTGATTGCCTGTGGCGGCGGCTCAATGACTACCTCTCAAAGTTCGGGCAGTGTACCGATGACCGTAACCATTGGGGACACCCCGCCCTCCGGTGTAGCCGTCTTGTTCTTTGAGGTTATGATCACCGGCGCCTCTCTACAGCCTTCCGACTCAAGCAAATCCGCCGTACCCATCGTCACAACTCCCGTTGAAGTCGAGTTCGGGCACCTCCAAACGGACACCGCCTTTCTCAACCTCGCAAACATTCCCCCGGACACTTACCAGAGTCTTAAACTCACTTTTTCAAACGCCACGCTCACGATCTTGAATCATTCCGGAGCGCCGATCGGCAGTTGTGCCAACAACTCCGTCTGCCAGCTTTCACCCTCTTTCAATCCTTCGAGCACAATCGTTTCCAGCTCTCCTTTCCCGATCACTTTGAGCGCGGACTCCGTAGCTGGTGTCAAATTGGATTTCAATCTCAATTCCTCCGTCCAAAGCGATCTCTCCATCAATCCCGTGGTAACCGTCGCGCGCCTGAGCACGCATCACCGGGAAGATGACAACGACGAAATGGAACGTGTGGACGACCTGAACGGCCAAATCACCGCCGTCGGAACAAACCAGTTCACTCTCACGAATGGAAGATCTGGCAAATCCTTCACCATCACCATTGACGGCAATACCAGGTTTGAAGACTTCGATCGCGCCGGCTGCACGGCGAGCCCGCAAACGTTTGCCTGCGTCATGATGGGCCAGATCGTCCAGGTGGACCTCAGCGAAAACGGCATGGGCACTATGCTGGCCAAGCAGGTTGAACTGGAAGCAGCGCCTCAGCAACAAGCCATCAAAGGCACGATTACATCGGTGGACAGCGGCACGCAGTTTCACATGGTCGTCTTCAATGAGGAGCCCCCGGTTAGCGGCGTCTCGGAAGGCTCGCCCGTTGTCGTCACCATCCTTCCCACAGCCACTTTTTCCGCAAGCAGCGAAGAAATGGGTGAAGACCACGGCTTCATGATCTCCGGACTCAGCTTCGCCAGCTCCGCGGATCTGCTCGTCGGTCAGGATGTGCAAATCAAGCCCCAGGCCGTGGCTTCCGCAAGTGGCGTCACTACGATCACTACCGATCGCATCCGTCTGCGTCCATCGCAAATCAGCGGTCAAATAGGCACGATCAACGGCGATGGAACTTTTATGCTGACCGGTTTATCGCCGCTCTTCACAGGCGCAACTCCACCAATCACTTCCATTAACGTCAATCTCGTTTCCGAAATGGAATGGGAAGACGTCTCCGGTCTCGGCAACCTCGCAGCCGGTAACAATGTCTCCGTAAAAGGTCTCCTGTTCAAAACAACAGGCGCGCCGACCCTTCTCGCAAAAGCGGTCCACAAACAATAGCGCGGCCAATCTTTTGTTGTGAGGCACGATATACCTGTCCTGAGCATAGCCGAAGGGTTGTGCCCCTCTTCGCACGCGCGTCCTGCTGCGCGTCTCCCCTTGCGCGTTCACGTCCTAGTACCTACTTGATTAACGTTACCTTCTCCCGAGCCTGTTCTCAATCAAGAGAACCAAAGGGGCCCGCTCACTTTGCTGCCGCAAGGCGGCAAAGGCTGGAAGGGTTTCGTAGTTCGCTTGAGTGTCCTTGCCGCGGCCATAATCCTATTCGTGGGATATGGGATATATGATCGCCATGCCGGGTAGGTCGTACTTCGGCCAGCCGATTCAGCCTTCTCTTGAGGAGTTAAGAGTCGCTGTAGACCTCCACAAGGACGTGGTCTATCTGGCAGGAGCCATTGGCGAAAGGAATTTGGATCGTTACAACGCTCTTCAGAATGCTGCGCGATACATCGAAGAATCTCTCAAAGCTCTCGGTTACAACGCAGAAGAGCAGGAATATGTAGTCGAAGGCTTGAAGGCAAAAAATATTTCAGTAGAAATTCGAGGAAGTTCGCTTCCGCAGGAAATCGTAGTTATCGGTGCACATTACGACAGCGTTTTTGGCAGCCCGGGGGCCGACGACAACGGCTCTGGAATTGCAGCTCTGCTGGAAATCGCGCGGCAACTTCAGAACGCTGCTCCCGCGCGAACGATTCGTCTCGTCGCATTTGTAAATGAAGAGCCGCCGAATTTCCAGTCGCCAACGATCGGCAGCTGGGTCTATGCAAAGCGCTCTCACCAATTGAAGGAAAATATCGTCGCGGCCATTTCGCTGGAAACAATCGGCATGTACTCGGATGCGGAGAATAGTCATCATTATCCCGCTGGATTCTCGCTCTTCTTCCCCTCGAAGGGGAATTTTGTCGGCTTTGTTGGTAATCTGTCTTCGCGGTCATTGGTGCGCGATTCGATTGGATATTTTCGGAAGACCACGCAGTTTCCGTCCGAGGGCGTGGCAGCACCGGGCGGCATGACGGGAATCGGTTGGTCCGACCATTGGTCCTTCTGGCAAGAAGGCTATCCGGCGATCATGATTTCGGACACAGCGTTATTTCGCAATCCGAACTACCATAAATTGTCAGACCGGCCGGAACTCTGAACTACGAGTCAATGGCGCGCGTCGTGGTGGGCGTATCGAAGCTAGTGAAATATCTAGGCAAGTAGAAATTAGGAATTGGAGTTTTCGACGAGGCTGACGTGACGGGCGACGGAAACAAACCGAAATTCTGGTCGGGCAACGAGATTCGCGAGACCTTTCTCCGCTTCTTTGAGAGCAAAAAGGGGCCGGACGGAAAAGGTCATCGCCGTGTCCGCAGCAGCTCGCTCGTTCCGCACGGCGATCCCACGCTGCTCTTCACCAATGCCGGAATGAATCAGTTCAAGGACGTTTTTCTTGGCCTCGAAAAGCGCGACTATACGCGCGCGACCTCGGCGCAGAAATGCGTCCGAGCAGGCGGCAAACACAACGACCTTGAAAACGTCGGCTTCACCAAACGTCATCACACATTTTTCGAGATGCTCGGGAATTTTTCCTTCGGCGACTATTTCAAGAAGGAAGCCGTCGCCTACGCCTGGGAACTTCTCACTTCCCAGGATTGGTTCGCGATTCCGAAAGACAAACTTTACGTTACCGTGTTCAGAGCGCCGGATGTGCCCGATTCTAAATTCCCTTTCGACGTCCCGAATGATGAGGAGGCCAAAAAGTATTGGTTAGAACAAGGCGTTCCGGCCAGTCGCATTGGAGAATTGGGTTTTAAAGATAACTTTTGGCAGATGGGCGACACAGGACCATGCGGCCCTTGTAGCGAAATCTACTTCGACATGGGTCCAATTGCTTCAGAAGAAGGTCACAGGGATTGCGCATTCCCCTGTGATTGCGGCCGCTATGTTGAAATTTGGAATTTGGTTTTCATGCAGTACAACCGTGAAGCCAGTGGCTCCTTGTCGATGCTTCCGAAACCTTCCGTAGACACCGGCATGGGTCTCGAACGCGTGGCTGCCGTCCTCCAAGGCGTCATCTCCAACTACGACACGGATCTTTTCACTCCGCTCACCAAGCGTGCCGCCGAGCTCTGCGGGGTCGATGTTGCTCGAGAAGAAAAACTGGAAGAAGGTAAGGGCGGTGCTGCTTCCTTGCGAGTCATTGCAGACCACGCCCGCGCTACCGCTTTCTTGATTACCGACGGAGTGCTCCCCTCCAACGACGGCCGCGGCTACGTATTACGTAAAATTATTCGCAGAGCAATTAGGCACGCGCGCCTGCTTGGCCAACGGCAACCCGTAGTGCTCACGGAGATGGTGCTTGCCGTACAGCGGCTGATGGAAGGGGCGTACCCGGAACTACGCGGACCATCGTTCGCTCACGTTCCAAAGACAGTCAAGGCGGAAGAGGAGCAGTTTGCTCGGACACTAGACATTGCACTAGAAAAACTTGAGGACGACCTTCGCCCGCTGACTGCTTTCGTTGGTACGCCGTTTCAAGCAAAGGAAGGAGTCTATTCGGGCGAGAAAGCCTTCCAGCTGTATGACACCTACGGATTGCCACTCGACTTCATTCTTGATTCGGCTCGTGATCTAGGAATTCCGTTCGATCAGCAAGGCTTTGACGATGCAATGCGAGAACAGCGGACAAAGGCACGCGCGTCCTGGAAGGGCGGAAGCAAGGAATCGGCGAATCCGGCTTACGCGAAAATTGCGGAGACGTTTAAGACGGAGAAGGATTTCTATCGCGACACGAAGTCGAAAGATGCGCGGATTGAAGCAATTATTACGAAAAATGCTGCCGTCAGCGAGCTGAAGGCAGGTGAATCCGGCGAAGTGGTGCTGGACCGCACGGTGATTTACGCAGAATCGGGCGGACAAATTTCCGACACGGGCGCGTTCTACGACAATTCCGAATCGCAACTGCTCGCGGAAGTGACCGGCGCGTTTTATCCGGTCGCGGGACTTGTCGCGCATAAAGTCATTGCCAAAGAAACTCTGCGCGTCGGTGATCGCGTTAGTGTCATTGCCGATGCCGAGCGGCGCAATCGCGTCATGCGCAACCACACGGGCACGCATTTGGTTCATGCTGCACTGCGCAACATTTTGGGCACGCACGTCAAGCAGGCCGGCTCGCTGAACGCTCCCGACCGTTTGCGTTTTGACTTTTCGCATTTCGCGCACGTGGACTCGGAAGAGCTCCGCGACATCGAAAAGCAAGTGAACGACGAAATCCGCCACAACACGCAAATCGAGACGGACATCACTTCGCTCGACAACGCGCTCGCTTCCGGCGCGCTGGCTTTCTTCGGCGACAAATATCCCGAGTCCAACGTCCGCGTCGTGACCATTCCCGATGAACGCGCCCCGCGTGGCTTTTACTCCAAGGAACTCTGTGGTGGCACGCACGTCCACAAAATCGGTGACATCGGCGTTCTGAAAATCGTCAGCGAAGAGTCCGTCGCTGCTGGAGTGCGCCGCATCGAAGCCGTCACCGGAATCGGCGCGCTCGAACATTTCCAGAAACAGGCGGAAATCCTCTCGAAGCTCCAACAGCAACTGAACGTCGGCGAAGACGCCGTTCTCGCCCACGTCGAAAAACTTTCGCAAACCGTGAAGCAACTCGAAAAGCAACTCGGCGAACAAAAGCGCAAAGGCGCCCTCTCCCAGCTCGACGATCTCGCCAGCGCGGCCCATTCCATCAAGGGCGTCAAAGTGGTGGTCAAAGAAGTCGAAAATATAGACCGAGACGGCCTCCGACAGCTTGTGGACAGCCTCCGCCAGAAGCTCGGCTCAGGAGTGGTCGTCCTAGGCATGCCGGACAACGGCAAAGTAGCCCTGATCGCCGGGGTCACCAAGGACCTGACCGCTAAAGTCCATGCTGGCAAGCTGATACAGGCGCTCGCCCAAAAAGTGGGCGGCAAAGGCGGCGGCAGGCCCGATTTGGCCGAAGGTGGCGGGGAGGACACAACTGCCCTAAATTCGGCCTTACGGTCAGTTCCCTCCTACCTGGAGCCTTTGCTATAGTTTGCTCGAGCGCCAGAAGCGTGGCCGTGGGTGTGTGAATAGCCCGCGGGCGGGCTTCGCAAAAAACTGGTTTGCCCGCAGCAAATCAGTCAAGGCTTACTCGAATTGTTGTAGCCTTCCCCAAGGCAGCTGTTGCCGCGTGTCCGGACCTGACTCGGGCACTCGCGCATCAAAACGTATGGGTAAACGCTCGGCCATTTCCGCAGCCGTCGTCCTGGGCACCCTGGGATTTGCAGCGAGTTCTGCTCGCGCGCAAATCTCGCTGGCCCAGAATTTCGATGGCCGCAAAATGTTCGTGAACACTGAGCCCGTTGTGAAAGAAAAGCTCAGCACTTCCCGGCCGCGCGCCATTTACCTTCCCGCGGAGCAAACTTTCCTCGGGCGCAAGCACGAAGCGATGAGTCTCGATCGCGACGGAGCCGAAGCCCTTGTGAAAGAAGCCGCGGAACGCCACCGCATGGATCCTGCTTTAATCCGCGCGGTCATCGAAACGGAATCACACTGGAATGCAGGAGCGGTTTCCCGCAAGGGAGCCGTCGGCCTGATGCAACTGGTTCCGTCCACAGCACAACGATTCGGAGTAAAGGACATGTTCAGTCCGAAACAAAACGTAGACGCAGGGGTTAGATATCTCAAGGCGTTGCTGGAACGATACAACGGCAACCTAGACCTGGCCCTGGCGGCGTACAATGCTGGAGAAGGAGCCGTGGATCGTGCTCGCGGCATTCCGGCGTTTCGGGAAACTAGAAACTATGTCCAACGAGTGCAGGAGTTTTACAACCGGCCTGGCTCGGGTCGCCTTGATGGCGTGTTCTTCAGTACGCGTTCCATCCGCAAGGAAACCGACCGCGCTGGCCGCACAGTTTTTACGAACGATTAGTGCCATAATAGTTGTCTGAAAGTGTTTGGGGATGCGGTCGGCATGAAGTATTTTGCTGAAAATGTTTCGTTTTTTTTCCTCAGGGCCTTCGCCCGTGTTTCGCCTGTTTTTGCCATGGCGATTCTTGCGCTTGCCTTTCCGCCGATTTCCCTTCGCGCTGCCGGAAATAATGCCGAACCAACCGCAACCGTAAAACGCAACGCCGCCGAAGCGCAGTTCACCAGAGCGGAAGAGCAGCGCGCCGCGCTGAATAATAAACCGGCGGAAAAGCGCACGCTCGCGGAATACAAATCTGTCGTCGCAAGTTACAAAAGGGTTTATTTGATTACACCCCACGCCGCGGACGTGCAGGATTCGCTTCTCGCCGTCGGCGAGTTGTACACGGAGATGGGCGACCGCTTCGGCCGCGCTTATTACCAATCGGCGGTGGAGTCCTACCAATTTTTGATGCGCGAATATCCGAAAAGCCGGTTTGCGCAGGATGTCTTGCTGCGTGTTGCAAAATTGCAGCAGGAAAAACTGGGCGACACGGCGTCCGCAATGAAAACGTATCAGGATTTTCTGAAACGTTTTCCGCGCTCGGGACATCATCGCGAAGCGCAGGAATCGCTCGCGGAACTTTCGCTTTTGCAGAACAGCAGCGCTGCGGAAACAAAAACTTTCGCGAGTGTGAAGGCGGCTCCGGAAAAACAAGAACCGGTGCGCGTTGCGCAAAACGATTCGAGCAAGGATGAAGATGCGGAAGAGCCAACTTCCGCTCGGTCAGGTGCGATTCCAACCGTAAAAACGATCAGCGCTGTTTCGACCGGTGATTCCACACGCATCACCATCGCGCTTGAAGATCCTGTGCAGTACATGTCCGCTCGCATCGCGAATCCAGACCGGATTTATTTTGATTTGCACGCGGCGAAACTCTCTCCGCAACTGAAGCGCGACGGCGTGAGGGTCAGCGGCAACCTGGTGAGCAATGTGCGTGTGGCACAGAATTCCTCGGGTGTTGTGCGCATCGTGATGGATGTAAACGGAGTGAAGGATTACACCGCTTCCCTGCTGAGCAAGCCTTCGCGGCTGGTGATTGATCTGTATGCGAATCCGCAAGTGATGAAAGCGGCTCTGCCGACGAATCCTGAAATTGGGAACGCGGACGCGGCGGACACGACTGTAGTCGCTAAGAAATCGCCAGAGCCAATCGCGACGACCGAAACAAAGAGCGGTCCCGGTCCCGCGGCAAAGACGGAGAATGCAACCATCGAGCCAGCTGTTGCGAAAAGCAAAGGTGTTCGTGGCAAGTCCGCGAAGAGTGCTTCCGGCAAACCGGATTTGATCAAGGCACCGACGATGCCCGCGCCAACGCGCGATGGCCAGGCGACGCTGACTCGCGTGCTGGGCCTGAAAATTGGACGCATCGTGATTGATGCGGGCCACGGCGGGCACGACACCGGAACGATTGGGCCGACGGGCTTAATGGAAAAAGATTTGTGTCTGGACGTGGCGCTGAGGCTCGGAAAAATTATTCAACAGAAGTTGCCCGGCGCGGACGTGGTGTATACGCGTCCGGACGATACGTTTATTCCGCTGGAAGAGCGCACGCGCATTGCAAACGAAGCGAAGGCGGACCTCTTCATTTCGATTCATGCCAATTCGAGCCATGACTCGCAAGCGCGCGGCATCGAAACGTACTATTTGAATTTGAAGGGTTCGGCGGAAGCGATGGAAGTCGCGGCGCGCGAAAACGCATCGAGCCAGGACGGGGTTCACGACCTGGAAGACCTCGTGAAACGCATTGCGCGCACGGAAAAAATTGACGAATCGAAAGAGTTCGCGCAGGACGTGCAGGATTCGCTCTCAAGGAACGTGCAGAAAACAAACCGCCTGATCAAGAACCGTGGCGTGCGCAAAGCGCCGTTCGTCGTGCTGATTGGCGCGGATATGCCGTCCATCCTTACGGAGATTTCGTTCTTGAGCAATCCGTCCGACGAACAGGCATTGAAAAAACCCGAACAGCGGCAGCGCGTGGCGGAAGGCATTTACCAGGGCGTCGCCGGCTACCTGCAAAGCATGAACAGCATGACCATGAACCTGCAACCGGGCTCAGGGCCAAGGCGACCGCCGGTGGTCTCCACAGTGGAAGAATCTCGCAACCAGAAGTAGCCTAGTGGTGTCTAATACAGGGTCCAGGGATATGCGTAAACTCGCCTTCAGCCTCTTTTTGCTTTTTGCGCTCGGGACTGCTCTGCCCGCCCGAGCTGAGCGCGTGCTCCCCGAACGATTTGGGGAGTGGCAAAGCCCAACAGCAGACTCTACCTGCGTACCTCACCAAAAACTGGTTTTTCCGCAAACGCCTGTAGCGAAAGAAGCCGGCGAAAAGATGGTTTATGACGAGGATTACTGCCTCGGACAGAAAAAGATATTGGTAGTCCTGCGTGAGTTTGGCGATCCCAGTGGCGCTTACGAATTCTATACCTCAGGACTCAACACGGGCATGAACGGTTCGACGTTGGGGCCCGGAACGGCCGTCACGAAGGATGAATTCTTCGCACTGGTTGGAAACTATGTTGTCCGTGTCGCCGATCATCAGAATATTTCGGAACAAGACTTGGCTCTGCTATTGAAAATGCTCAGGGCAAAAGCTTCAAGCGCCCCCTTACCGCCAATGCGAACGTTTTTGTCGTCGGATGGATTGGCGCAAGGCACACAGCGGTACTCATTTGGGCCGGCCGGCTATGAGGCTGCGGTCAAATCTTTGGATCGCGCTGCCTATGTGGACTTGAAGTCTGAATTGGGTTTTTCTTCAGGAGCGGAGGTAATGCTTGGGCGCTACTGGTTTGGAAGAGGGCCGGGCGATGTGCTGCTGCTTGTGGAATTCCCGACGCCACAGTTAGCCGAGCAGCAGCTTCATCATATTCAACCGGTGCTGGCGTCGAAGCCGGAGTTTGCAGGGACCACAGTCGAGCGCGACGCTTCGATGTTGAGTTTGGTGCTTTCGCCGAGTTCACCAGAGATGGCGGCGCGGCTACGCAAATCCATCAATTACGAGACAGCAATTACCTGGAACGAGCCTTCGCAAACACTGACGGACCCGCCCTGGCTGCTTGTACTCAAGACAATCTTCTACGCAGCAGGGATATTTTGTGTTGTGGCTGCCGTTGCGGGCGTCCTCTTTGGCATTTTCCGGTTGCTCATGAAGCGGCTGTTCCCCGGAAAAGTGTTCGACCGGTCCAATAGCGTGGAGCTTTTGCAGCTTGGGTTGAACAGCAAAGAGATTAAATCCGACGATTTTTACTAAACGCTGAAAGATTTTCCCGCCTGAATTCGTATCCAAGCTGGGGCGTGGAAATTCGACACAGCTTGTTTCGCTCTCCTTTCGTCTGCGGCTGCCGTCTAACCGATGGCGCGGACCAGGCATCTCTATCGAATATCCGCGGGCTGTCGTAAACTAACAGACCTGATTTGAAGGGGATATGCCGTCGTCTACAAAACCAGGTGCAAATAACAAATTCTTGCCAGGAATCGCTCTGCTGGCAGGGCTTGCGGCGGCGTCTGTAGGATGCGGAAACAAGACGGCGGCGAATAATGCCGCCCCGGGGCCCATGCCCGTGCAAGTCCAGGTCGCCGAAACAAAAACGATTCCGGACGCGAGCGAATACCTGTCTGTTTTGAAGTCGCGGCATTCTTCGGCGATTAATCCGCAGGTGGAAGGGCAGATCGTAAAGATTTTTGTGAAGTCCGGCGACCACGTGAAAGCGGGCGAGCCGTTGCTGCAGATTGATCCACTAAAGCAGGAAGCAACGGTGAGCAGCCAGGAAGCGGGGCGCGCGGCCCAGGAAGCAAACAAACGCTACGCGCAGATTTCTCTTGAGCGCGCGAAGAAACTACTTGATGCCGGTGTGATCAGCAAGCAGGAGTACGACAACGCACAAACGACTTACGATGCGGCGGATGCACAATTGCGAGCGATGGAAGAGCAGGTCCGTACACAAAAAGTCGAGCTGAAATACTACCAAGTGAGTTCCCCGATGGACGGAATCGTGGGAGACGTCCCCGTGCACGTGGGAGATCGCGTCAGCGTTTCTTCCCTGCTGACGACTGTGGATGAGCCAGGGGCTCTCGAGGCGTACATCTACATTCCAATCGACCGGTCGAAAGACTTGAAGATGGGATTGCCGGTGCGATTGTTGGATGAAAGCGAAAAGCCCCTCGCAGCAACCAGCGTGACTTTCATTTCGCCCCAGGTAGACACGGAGACGCAGACGGTGCTGGCCAAGGCTGCTGTGCCGAACACGACGGCGAAATTGCGAATCGCGCAGCAAGTGCGCGCGCAAATCACGTGGGGCATTCATCAGGGACCGGTGGTGCCAATTCTTGCCGTCGTGCGGATCAACGGAGAATATTTCGCGTTTGTGGCGTCACATGAATCGAGCGGGACGTTCGCGCGACAAAAAGTCTTGAAGGTGGGAGAGCCACTGGGGAACGACTACCCCGTGTTGAGCGGCGTTAAGGGCGGCGAGCACGTGATTACGTCCGGTACACAATTTATGCAGGACGGCATGCCCGTGGTTGAGCAAGCGCCAAATTCCGCGCCGGCGCCAGCCGCAAGTAGCAAAGCGGGCGAAAAAACTCACTGATTTCCAAAAAAGTGAAGAGGGACACTCCACTCCAGGTCCGAGGCCAAACTAGCCGTGTTCGTTGACTTTTTCATTCAGAGACCGGTGTTTGCAACCGTGTGCGCGCTGCTGATTGTGCTGGGCGGCGCGATCGCGATTCCGAGTTTGCCCGTCGCGCAATTCCCCGAACTTGCCTCCCCTCAAGTTGTGGTCAGCAGCGGGTACATTGGAGCAAACGCACAGACGGTGGAATCCGCGGTGACGATTCCGCTTGAGCAAGCGATCAACGGCGTGCCAGGAATGAAGTACATCACGTCCGCGAGCGGCAACGATGGGTCGAGTCAGGTAACCGTCACATTCGACGTGACGCGGGACGTGGATCTGGCGAGCGTTGATGTTCAGAACCGCGTGAATCAGGCGCTGGGGCGATTGCCGAACGAAGTGAAGAATACGGGCGTAATCATCACCAAACAGGCGAGCGGTTTCGTGCTGGGTGCGGGCGCATACACCGAGGGCACGCAGTACGACAGCCTGTTCCTGAGCAATTATCTCGACGTGTATGTAAAGGACGCGATCAAACGCGTGAAAGGCGTCGGGGACGTTTTCGTTTTCGGTGAACGCAAGTACGCGATGCGGCTGTGGCTGGACCCGGCCAGACTGGCGCAACGAGGTCTGACGGCGAGCAATGTGCTCGCGGCATTGCAGGAACAAAACGTGCAAGTGGCCGCGGGACAAGTGGGCGAGCCGCCGCTGCCTGCCGGACAAACGTATCAGGTGAGCGTGCGTGCGATCGGACGGCTCACGGAAGCCACTGAGTTCAACAACATTATTTTGAAAACAGGGGCGGACGGAACGATTGTCCGAGTAAAAGACGTGGGGCACTCCGAATTGGGCGCGGAGAATTACGGCTCCGTCTTGCGCTACAACAGGCACGAAGCGGTGGGCATCGGGGTGACGCAACTGCCGGGAGCCAACGCATTGGACGTAGACAAAGCGGTAAAGGCGGAAATGCTGCGCCTGTCCAAGAGTTTTCCGCCCGGATTGAAAGCCGCGGTGGCATTCGATACGACGACGGTCATCGGTGAATCCATACGAGACGTGCTCATCACGCTGCTGCAGGCGATTGCGCTGGTCATCGTTGTTATTTATTTGTTTTTGCAGGACTGGCGAAGCACGTTCATTCCTGCGATTACGATTCCGGTTTCGCTGGTGGGCACATTTATTTTCGTAAAGCTGTTCGGATTTTCGATCAACACGCTGACGCTGTTTGGAATCACTCTGGCAACGGGCCTGGTGGTGGACGACGCGATCGTGGTGATTGAAAACGTGGAACGGCACATTGTCGAAGGGATTACGGAACCGCACAATGCAGCGTCCGCGGCGATGAAGGAAGTAGCCGGAGCGGTAATCGCGACATCTCTTGTGCTTGTGGCCGTGTTTGTGCCCGTGGCGCTGTTTCCCGGAACAACGGGAATTCTGTTCCGCCAGTTCGCGCTGACGATTGCGTTTTCGGTTTCCATTTCCGCGTTCAATGCGCTGACGCTTACTCCCGCGCTTTCAGCAATTTTTCTGGGGCACCATCGCGAACGGGCGCAAGGCGCGTTTTTCAGGGCTTTTAATCGAGTGGTGACGGCGGGAACGCAGGCGTATCAGCAAACCGTGCGTGGAGTGCTTCACTGGAAAACGATCTCCGTGCTGGCGTTCTTCGCAACTCTGGGAGTCACTTATTGGGTCTATCAGAAAGTGCCGCGCTCCTTTATTCCGGATGAGGATCAAGGCTGGTTCATGGTGATCGTGCAGGCGCCACAAGGAGCTTCGCTCGAATACACACGCGGGGTTTGCGAGAAGGCCGAAGAGTTCCTGACCAGGATTCCGGAAGCAGAAGGAACATTTTCGGTTGCGGGATTCAGTTTTGCCGGGAATGCGCCGAACCGGGCAATGATCTTTATTGCGCTTAAGCCGTTTGAGGAGAGGAAAGGCGAAGAACACAGCGCTACGATGGTGATCGACCGCTTGCGCGGCCCGCTTGCGGGCGTGCCGGGAGCGCTGCTGATTCCCTTTAATCCGCCGACAGTGTCCGGCACATCGAGCATCGGGGGATTTCAGTTTGAGCTTCAGGATCCGGGCGGCAATTCGTTGCAAGAACTGGCAGACGTTGCGAATCGGCTTTCCGGTGAAGGAAATCAGAGCGGCCGGCTGGCCGGATTGTTCACAAGCTTCACGGCGAACGATCCGCAATACCTGGTGAAGATTGACCGAGAGAAAGCGAAAAGCCTTAAGGTTCCCTTAAACCAGATTACGGACGCGCTGCAGGTTTACATGGGCTCTGTATACGTGAATGATTTTGACTTCAACAACCGAGCGTACCGGGTCTATCTGCAGGCAGAAGGAAAATTCAGAAATACCGCGAAGGATATCGGAGGCTATTACGTACGCTCCGATACGGGAAAAATGATCTCGCTGGACAATTTGGTGGCGCTGGAACAGACAGCCACGCCGCAAGTGATCAGCCATTTCAACTTGTTTCGGTCGGCGGAGATCAGCGGATCCGCAGCGCCTGGGCGCAGTTCCGGGCAAGCGATCTCGGACATGGAAGGGCTTGCGCGAAAGCTGCTGCCACAGGGAATGAGGTACGAGTGGAGCGGGCTGACGCTGGAAGAATTGGAGTCTGGGTCAAAGGCATTGATCCTATTCGGGCTGGGAATCGTGTTCGTTTACCTGACACTGGCCGCACAATATGAAAGTTTTGTGCTGCCATTTATCGTGTTGCTCGCCGTCCCGGTAGCGCTGTTAGGCGCAATCGGCGCGCAATATCTGCGCGGGTTGCAGAATGATGTGTATTGCCAGATCGGACTCGTGATGCTGATCGGGCTATCGAGCAAGAACGCGATTTTGATTGTGGAGTTCGCGGAGCAGCTTCGCGCGCAAGGCAAATCCATTGCTGATGCGGCGGTGGAAGCTGCGAAGATTCGCTTGCGGCCGATTTTGATGACGTCGTTCGCGTTTATTTTGGGAGTCGTGCCGCTGGTGCTGGCAACGGGAGCGGGGAAGGCGGGGCGCATCTCCGTGGGAACGACGGTGTTTGGCGGGATGATTGCGGCGACGACCCTGAATTTATTGTTTATTCCGCTGCTATACGTGATCGTGCGCGGGATTGTGCCCGGAAGCTCGCGGCTGCGGGCGGGCCAGCCCAGTGTTGCTCCTCATTCCTGAAACATCTTGCGATTTCTCCATAGCGTCTGCTGGTAATTTTCTGAAAGTTATCTTTCCTGGTTATACCTCCAACTAAATCGGTTTGTTGTGTGATTCCAATTTATCCAATGAAAAGTTTGCGTTGGACTTGATGGAGCACGGTGCGTAGGCTTCCCCAACCTGTGGTGGGTTATTTCGGCCCTGAAAAACTAAAAGCGTTTTGGCTGGAACGGTCGGGGTGTCGGCTTCCGGCTGAAAAACCATTTGCTTCGCAGTGCGGCGCGGGATAAGGGGCCCGGAAATCAGAACTACAGTTCAGGGGGAGGACGGAGAAAGATGAAAAGACTATTGCTAGCGGCGTTGCTAACGCTTTGCTTTGTGTTGAGTGCTGAGGGACAGACGTTTCGCGGGGCAATTAATGGGACGGTGACGGACCCGTCAGGGGCAAGCGTTCCCGGCGCGGAAGTAAAAACGAAGAATGTGGCAACGGGAATCGAGTACACGACGATTGCAACAGGTGATGGACAATTCGCATTCCAGGAACTACCGCTCGGAACCTATAAGGTCGTCATTACTGCGACGGGTTTTCCTGTCACTACTGTGGACAATGTGATGGTCACAGCGGGTTCGATCCACACCTTGCCCGTGAAATTGAGCATGTCGCAGCAATCAACTACGGTTGAGGTTTCCGCCGCCGCGTTGTCACTAGACACGACAACACCGACACAGACGACGCTCGTTTCCAGCGCTGAAATTCAGACAGTCCCCCTAAACGGGCGCGACTTCACACAGCTTATCGCCGTAACGCCGGGATTCGCCGGATACTCCGGTGGCGGCTACGGTTCGCTGAACGGGACTCGAGCGAACCAAATGAATTGGCAAATCGAGGGCGCGGACAACAACGATATTTGGCACAACATTCCTGCCGTAAATCAGGGCGGCGTTTCAAATATTGCGGGAATCGTTCTTCCGATTGATGCTGTGGCAGAATTTTCGGCACAAACGCAATCTGCACCGGAAACAGGTCGAAATCCGGGCGGGACAGTTAACCTGGTCATCAAATCCGGAACGAATGATTTTCATGGGACTTTGTACTACTTCAACCGCAACGAAGCGTATGCGGCGAAGCCCGCCTTCGGCGAGAAAAAGAAAATGCGAAATTATCAGTACGGTGGTTCGGTTGGCGGACCGATCTGGAAAGATCACACATTCTTTTTCACGACGTTTGAAAAACAGCGGTTCACTATCGGTGTTCCCGGACTTTCCACGCAGCCGTCGGACGCGTATGCGACCGAGGCCATGAGCTTGTTGAGCGACGCGGGAGTACCCGTAAATCCCGTTTCGCAAGCTTTGCTGGCGAATTTGTGGCCGTCGAGCATTCGCAACGCCCCCTCGCAGCCGTTCAACTACAGCTCGAATGATCCGGAGTTCGGCTACAGCTACAACGGACTGGTGAAGCTGGATCACAAAATCAGCGACAAACACACGATGTCCGTGCGATGGTTTGCCGGGCAGGGCAATCAAGTGGCGCCGGTAGGATCTAGCCTTCTCTGGTACTACGAGGGCGCTCCGATTCACGTGCAAAACTACGCGTTCGTTCTGAATTCCACGTTGACATCACGGATTTCCAATCAGCTGCTTGTCGGCGTGAATTACTTCAACCAGGTTTTTTATGACTTCCAGAACGGATTCAATGCAAATGATTATGGATTGTTTGTAAGCCCGAGCGTATCGGTCCTAGGGGCGCCGCGCATTGATATATCCGGTTTCGATTCGACGGGTTTAACACCTCCGTCCGGGCGGAATGACATTACTGGCCATCTAACGGACATCGTTTCTTACGTTGTGGGCAAACATCAATTCCGGTTCGGAGGCGAATTCCGGCAAGCGCGTTTGAATGAGTTCTATCATCGCAATGCGCTGGGAAGATTCCGCTTCGATGGGACGGAAGGTCCATGGGATCCGGCGGAATCTACCCAGGTGAAGAGCCTTGCAGACTTCCTTGCTGGATTTGTGCACACGTCTACAGTGGCAATCGGCGATCCCGAACGCGAAGTCCGAGTCAACAACTTCAACTTCTTCTTCCAAGACTCTTTCCAGGTTACGCGTAAGCTGACGATTAACTATGGCGCGCGCTACGACTATCTCGGTCCGCTACATAATGACAAGAAAAATTTGTCAGTATTTCTACCGGACAAAGGACTGGTGTTTCAGGGCGACGGCATCAGCGCGGTCTATCCACAGGATTGGAACAATTTCGCACCACGGCTCGGCTTTGCTTACAACGTGCGCGATAATGGTTCGCTTGTCGTACGTGGCGGGGTCGGGATTTTCTACGACACGCCGAACTTGAACCCGTTCCTGGACAATCGTCCACCAAACGGCGCACCCAACGGGATTGAAAGTAACCCCGCTGGCGCGACACCAGTCTCCACTATAGCCATCAACCATTACACGATTCCGACCGATGGAAGCTACATCTTCCCGGGAACCGGGCCGACATGCCCAACGGGTTCCGCCTGTGGAACGACGACGTACAACATCTTTTCCGTGAGTCAATCGTTCCGCACTTCGTATTTTTACAACTACAACCTCAATGTCGAGAAAGCCTTCGGGCGATCCGTAGTGTGGCAGGTTGGATACGTTGGCAGCGAGGGAAGAAAGCTGCTGACGATTCAGGATATCAATCAGCCCGATCCAGCGACGGGCATCCGGCCGCTCAGCGCGACATTCCCGAATTTTGGGATCATCAACGAGATCCACAGCAACGGAAATTCTAACTATAATTCCCTCCAGACGACGCTGAAGATTCGCGATTGGCACAGATTCAGTACGGAATTCGCGTACACATGGGCTCATAATCTTGACGACATGACCGCGTATCGCGGCGCGATGCCCCAGGACAACCTCAATCTTGCGGGCGACTATGGAAACTCTGACTTCGATACGCGCCACACGTTCACGGCGCTGGTTTCTTACGCGCTTCCGTCACCCTCACGCGCTAAACTCTTATTGGGTGGATGGGGCATCAGCAGCCTATTCTCATTCCATACAGGACAACCGTTTAACATCGTAACCAACGACGACAATTCCAACACAGACGAATTCAACCAGAGGCCAAACTGGAACGGTCAGGATCCGTTTGCCGGACTGTCTCACAGCTTTGATCCCGCTGGCGTGCAGTGGATCCGGTCGGACGTGTTCACGCAGCCTGATCCAGGCACTTTTGGTAACCTGACGCGCAACCGCTTCTATGGTCCGGGATATGGAGCTGTCGATCTGTCCGTATTCAAGACGACCAAGATCACAGAGCGCGTGGGAGCCCAATTGCGGATTGAGATGTTCAATCTCTTCAACCGGAAAAACTTTGCACCGCCGAGCTCGACTTGGGCAGACCAAGCTAATAGCAACGGCTTCGGCGTGAGCAGCGACACGATGGGTAGCTGGACGGGAGCTCCAGGCATTGGGCCGGGCGAACCGTTTAACATGCAGCTTGCGCTGAAAATTATCTTCTAATCGCAAGAGAGGAAGATCGCTGTGGCAGCCGGGAAGTCGAGCTCGGCTGCTGCAGTTGCTGTTATGATAGGGGAAAAGCGGCGGCTGGAGGGGCATATGAGCACGGAGAAAATTGTTTCCGGTGGTCAGTCCACGCGGCGGGGTTTTCTGCGAATTTCGGCGGCGGCATCGGCGGCGCTGATGAGTGGAATCGTTTCGGAGAGAGCGCTTGCGGCGGCGGTGTGGGGGAAGCCGTATCCGGTGGGCGCCGTGATCATTGACTCGAACGAGAATCCGCTGGGGCCTTGCAGTGCGGCGCGCGAAGCAATTACGGGAATTTGCGCGCAGGGAGGACGGTATTGCCCGTGGCTCGCGGATGACTTGATTCGACTCTTTGCGAAGGCCGAAGGGCTGAAGCCGGAATGTATACGCGCATTCCCCGGCTCGAGCGAGCCGTTGCACTATACGGTGCTGGCGTTCACGTCTCCGACGAAGAGCTACGTGACGGCGGATCCGGGATACGAAGCGGGAATGCACGCGGCGAAGATTTCCGGGGCGCGCGTGGCTAAGGTGCCGCTCAGGGCCAGCTACACCCATGATGTGAAAGCAATGATCGCTGCGGGGCCGGACGCGGGCGTCTTTTATGTTTGTTCGCCGAACAATCCAACGGGCACGCTGACTAGCCATACGGACATCGAATATCTGTTGCAGAACAAACCGAAGGGTTCGATCGCGCTGGTGGACGAGGCTTACATTCATTTTTCGGACGCGACTACTGCAATAGATTTGGTGAATGCGAATCAGGATCTGATCATATTGAGGACGTTTTCAAAAATTTACGGGATGGCTGGATTGCGTTGCGGATTCGCGATTGGAAGACCAGACTTACTGGAAAAACTTTCGGCATTCGGCGGATGGGGCAACGTGCCGGTGACCGCCTCGGCAGCGGCGATAGCGAGCTTGAAGGACGCGCAACTGGTGGCGGAGCGAAAAAAAATTAACGCGACGATCCGTTCGTCGGTTTTCTCCTGGCTGGACAGCAAAGGATATTCGTACATGCCGTCGCAGTCGAATTGCTTTATGGTGGATGCGAAAAAGCCGGCGAAGCAAGTGATTGAGGCGTTCGCGGCGGAGAATGTGTTTGTTGGACGGGTGTGGCCGGCAGTGCCTACGCACATACGAGTTACCGTCGGGACGCAGCCGGAGATGGAGCGTTTTCAAGAGGCGTTCTTGCATGTGACGGAGATGAAAAAGGTGAGCTACTCGGTGCCCCCAAATGCGAGGAGCAGAAACCATCTGGATGGCTACCGGGTGGGGCCGGAATCCAGTTTGCCGGCATGAACAGAATCAGTGCGAGAAATGCGTAAGCAAGCGGCGCAAGCCTTCTTGAAAAAGCTGTTCCGGCGTGATCAAGCTCAAAACTAAATAGCCGTCCTGCACAAAATCGTAGAAGTGGCCCGGATGGACCAATACATCCTGCTGCTGCAGCAAATCGAGTGCGAGATCCTCATCGGAGCGCGTGGCGGGCACGCGGAGGACTACGTTCCAGCCGGCTTCGAATGCGAGGCGCTCGCAGGCTTCTTGCGCGGAGAGTCTGGCGTCCAGGAAGGAAAGATTGGCACGGACTCGAGCGAGTAATTGTGTTTGAAAATTGCTGCGCGTGGCGAGCAATGCCGGAAGCGCGTGTTGCACGGGAGCGTTCATGGAGAGGTAGGAGTCGGCAATGACTTCAAGGCGCTGGCGAGCCTCGGTTTTTAGCTTTTCCGGGCCGGAGAGAGCGATCCAGGCTGACTTCATCTGAGGCAAGCCGCAGAGTTTGGAAAGTCCGCCCAGTGTAAAAACGAGGGTGTGCGTTTCCTTGGCGAATGTGGTTCCCGCGGTTCCCTGCACCGAAAAATCGAGAAAAACTTCATCGGCTATGATGGTGAGATTTCCTGCCGAGCAAAGCGCGGCGAGCTGAACTTGTTCGTGCGGTTTTGCATAGTGGCCCGTGGGATTGTTGGGGTGAACGACGATGGCGCCGCGAGTGCGTGGAGTGATGGACTGTTTGAATGACGAAAAATCGATCTGCCAGCCGTGATCGTACACCAGAGGATAGCGGATGAGGCTGACGTCGTTGAGCTCGGCAAGGAAATCGAAGAGCGGGTAACTTGGTGTGGGAATCAGAACTTCATCGCCGGGATTGCAGAGCAGCCGGAAAAGATACGAGTAAGCTTCGCTGGTGCTGGTGGTGAGAAATATGTCGGAGGCAGATACCGATGCGCTGTTTTCGGAGTAGTAGTGTGCCACGCCTTCGCGCGCGGGGAGCAGTCCCTGTGGGGCCGCTTCGTAGTGAAGGGACGTGGGATTTTGCAACGCCGAAAGAATTGTGGATTCGTCGTAGGTGAAACCGACTTCGGTGGGATTGGAAAGAGTTAGATCCAACAGCGGGGTGCCGCTCCGCCGATGCTCGGCGAGGGCCTGCGTGAGGCGGTTTTCGGCAAGATTCCAGTTTGTGCGCGATGCGAACATGAAGGAGTTATTGTGCAGGAAATGGTCGAGGATTTGGGAGAGGGAACCGAACCAGTGGGCATTTATTTGCGGTCGGTGGTGGGACTGACGCTCCAGATCCTTCGCTTCGCTCAGGATGACAACATCCTTTATTGAATCTATTGAAGCGCTTTCTTTAGGTCGGGGCCGATACGATCGAGGACGGACTCGGCAAAGTCTTCGCCGACGTAGCGATTGAGGATGGTGCCGTCACGGCCGATCAGGACGTACGTCGGCAGCCCCTCAACGCCGAACTCTTTCCGAATCGAACCGTTCGCGTCGAAATGCTGCAGCCAGGTCATCTGATGGCTGGAGACGAAGGCTTGCCAAGTCCGCTGGTCATCGTCTTCGCTGATGCTGATTACGACGAATTGATCACCGCCATACGCGGCTTGCAACTGTTTGAGCTTGGGAAGCGCGCTGCGGCACGGTCCGCACCAGGAAGCCCAAAAGTCGAGAAGAACGACGCGCCCACGAAAGTCGGAAAGCGAAAAGGTTTTGCCGTTCGCGCTGGCAGAGACGTCCGGGGCTTTCTGACCTGCGTTGGCGCGAGCGCGGGGAAAATTGTCGTCGTCCAGTAGTTTGGCCGTTTTGGCGGCAGGCTGGTTTTTGGCACGCGCGAGGCGCGCGGCGTCAGCAAGAGAGACTGGCTGGTCGGGTTGCGCCGCCGCGGCCGGTTGAGAACTCTGCGTTGGGTTCGGTGCGGAGGTTTGTGTGGACTGGGGCGCTTGCTGAGACGGCTGAGAAGGTGCGGGACTCTGCGCAGACGCACACGACAGCGCGACCAGCAAAGCGCAACTGACAAAAACGAATCGTTTGTTCAGCATCTGGACTGCTCTCCTGAACTGCCTTCCAGCTTTCAGGCTAGAAAGAAGGAGCGCAAAGACCAATGGAACCAGAGGTCAGTTGTGGCGGAACGTACAACTGCAAACGACCTTGAGACCCTCTTTGGAAACTAAATACGGGGCAGTCGCATCCCATACTCGGCTAGACTGTCAGGCAGTGTTTGACGGGAGGGCATGATGCGTTGGCGCTACGTCACTCTATTGTTGCTGGTTCTTTTCTCCTCCTCTTTTGCCGCTGCGAATGACAAGAAAAAAGTTGTGCTTCCGGCCGTGGTTTTGAAAGCTCAAAGTGTGGCGGTGCTTATTGACCCCGACACAGGTGTTTCGCCGTCGGCACCACTTGAAAACAAGACGGCGCAGGAGGACGTAGAGAAGGCGCTCGCAAAATGGGGACGATTCCGGACCGTTTTAAGCTCGATGAGCCCCGATCTGGTCATCGTAGTTCGCAAAGGCAACGGAAAAATGGTGCAACCGACCATCGGCGGAACCTCGCCAAACAACCGCCCTGTAATTTTGCAGCCGAATGACAATGGAATTCGGATCGGCGGGCAGAAGGGACAGTCACCCGATGGAACGCAAAACGACCCACAGAGCAGCAGCCCGCAACCACAGGTGGGCGTGGGAGCAACGGAGGATTCGTTTGTGGTTTACGACGGCACGGCAGCGGACACGATGGACCGCGCGCCTATTTGGCAGTTCGTTGCAAAGAATGGACTTCATTCACCGGATGTTCCCGCCGTGGGGGAGTTTCGAAAACTCATTGAAGAAGCAGAAAAACAACAGAAGCAGCAACAACAGCAGCAGAAAAAACCGTAGAGGTACTGTGACGGATTTCGAAGGACCAAGAATTTCTTGATTCTTCTGTACTCGCCTCTAAGATTTCCGTCTTGACCGCACAACTTCCTAATGGTTAAGTAATTCGCTAGTTGCTGGCGCTCCGTACTTCTCTTCGGGAATCTGGCGAGGAAACTCCAAATGAAGAAACTAGTTTCTATTGTTGCGGCCATTCTTGCCTTTGCCTTGCCCATTAGCATGCTCGCGTGGGGACCGGAGGGGCACGAGGTGGTAGGAACGCTCGCGGAAGCCATGCTCAGCAACGCCGCTAAAGCCGGCGTGCAATCCGTTCTTGGCAACGTCACTCTGGCTTCCGTTTCCAATTGGGCCGACCAAGTTCGCCCGCAGCGCCAAGAGACTTACAACTGGCATTTTGTGGACATCCCGCGAAACGTAGCGACGTTCGACGACAGCCGCGACTGCTTTCTGCCGAACGACACGCATCCCGGAGCGGCCACGGATCACATGAACTGCGTGGTGGACCGGATTACGTTTTTCAAGCAAGTGCTTGCCGATACGACCAAGACGCCGACCGAGCGGCAGGAGGCGCTGAAATTCATCGTGCACTTTGTGGGAGACGTGCATCAGCCGTTTCACGCGGTGGGCGATGCGCGCGGCGCGAACGACATTCATATCACGGAGTTCGGAACGACAAATTGCAACGGCAGACCCTGCAATCTTCACGCGGCATGGGACAGCGGAATGATTACGCATACCGGCATGGACGTAAACGCGTACGTGCAGCACTTGCAGCAGCTAATCACGGCAAATAACATGACGGCGAGCGGCAATCCAGCGGATTGGGCGAATGAGTCTCACGCAGCGGGACAGGCCGCATGGGTGGACAACGGCGGAGTGGTGGACGACGCGTATTACAACGCTCAGATACAAGTGGTGGATCGGCGGCTTGCGCTTGCGGGGTTGCGGCTCGCAGCGCTTCTCGAAGATGTCTTCGGAACGCACGCGCCACCCCCGACGGGGCAGATTGCAGTAGCAACCCGGAATGTAAACCTTCGGCCCGACGCTTCGACGTCAGAGACGCCGCTGGAAACAGTGCACAAAGGAGATCAGGTGACAGTGCTGGACGCGGGGGCAAAGGTTAACGGTTATTACCGCGTGCAGGCTGCCGATGGAAAGCAAGGGTGGGTCTACGCACGCTACGTTAGGGTGCAATCCAACTAAGGTTATGGATTTTGTTCCAGCGTGTTCTTGATGACGTTCAGGGATTTCTGGAGAGACGACGCGGAGCGATCCACGGCGACCTTTCGAACGATGGAACCTTTGAATCCGGTCAATCCCGCTTGCTCCGAACCCAACACTTTAATGAGATAGAACCCTTTCGCGTGCGGGTCAGCCGTATCTGTGACGCAAAAGGTCAGATCTAGAGCGGTTTGAAAATAATGGCTCGAGTAGAGCTGTTTTTCGGCGATTGAGTACACGGGTTCGTCCGGCGGCGTTCCGTGATACGTCAGCACGTGGATGACGCGCAAGGTGGGTTTCAATCCAAATTTCACCTTGGCCCAGTAGAAAGTGTCCTCGACGTTTTCGTGCTTCCCCGCGGGATAGGAAAGAAGATAGTTGTAAAAATCCGGCAAATACTTTGGAAGGGCCTTCGAATAGCTGAGCATGTATTTGAACTGTTCGGCCACGTCCGTGGTTTCCTTCTTGTCGTTGTAGGCTTCGAAGGCGGTGTTTCCTTCGTGCTGGTATGCAGTGATTCGTTGGATTGCGGTCTTTTGCAGAAGCTGCGTCACTTGATCTTCCACGTTCGGGGCGGACCAATCGATCGTGCGCTGAAGTTCTTCGATACGGCTTGCAGGCAATTGCACCTCACATTTGCCGGGCTTGCAGTTTTTCAAGTCCTTGATGTCTTCGCTGTCGAACGCGAAACCCTTCAACTCGGAAGGCTGCGGAGGATTGCTGAGTGTGCCAAGCGCCTGGTATCCCGGGAGCGCGCGAAGGCGGTCGAAATCGCGCGAGAACTTTAGATAAGTTTCCGGATCGGCATTGACATAGACTGCACCGAAAACGAAAATTTCATCCGCTTTGCGAGATTGCAGTTTCTTTGAAACGGCCTGGCCGCTTCGTATCGTGCTGATTTGCTCGTCGGTAAGCCCAACGTATTCCTTGAAATAGGTTTGAAGATTGGGATTGGATTGAGAAAGACAAGGCGCCTCCAGACAGAAAACCCAAACAAGGGTGACCAGGACCTGCAAGACTCGGGAGCAAGTTTCCTGCACTCTTGCCATTCTTCAGTCCTCCTAATTTCGCAAAGATCAGGAGCTATTGTTTCAGATTTTCAGCCGCTGCATGAAGAGTTTGATGATAATTCCTAGTGATTCAAATGTCCGGAGAATTCGGCGCGGGCCTAGCTGACCTTTGCGCGCTGCAGCCGTTCTTAGGAAACGCCGGTCGCGTCACTATTCGCCTGAACTCCTTGCGAGCAAACCGCGAGGCGTTCTAACAATAAAGCAGCTTGTCCGCACAGAGTGGAGTTGGCCATCCCATGCTGGCTGGCTGCCACTAGCAATTGGCTCACGGCTTCGTATTCGTGCTTTCGGCATTTCTGGGCAATTGCTATGTCAAGCAGGAGCGGAGCGAGAGCGTTCCGCTCCGAGTCCGTAAGCTCTGACAATTCGGGTTGCCAGTGACCTTGATCTCGATCAATACACCCCAACAATTGATCGAGAAAAGATCTCTCGCACTTCGGCCCAACGATCCGTAGGGATGGCGCTCTCCCTGGCCGAAGCGCAGCTGCGCAAAGTAACCCCATAACAAGTGCGGTGTGGTACCCGGTTCCGAGGGCATATCGCACTCGTTCTTTTCCTTCCAGGGTGCTAACGCGATTGGCCTTGGTCGTGCCGCCAGGAAGAAGGCCTACTTGATCCTCGACGCGGGCGAGTACACGGAAACAAAACGCGGCTGAGGGGCACCAGCGTGCTCCCATTAGCGGCCACGCCATGAGCAATTCACCCGCGAGATCGTAGTCCTCTTCGTCGAGGCACTTCGCAAGCAGCGAGCTGGCCTCATCAAGAATCGTCGATCGCCGGCGAGGGAAACGGCCAGCACGATTACCGAAATCGGTACAGTACATGATGAGATGCGTAAAACCATACGCGTTTTGTCGAGGACCGCCCAGAATGTCGAGTGGCCGATGCATCACGGAATCGAGCAAGCCAGAGCGCCAATCTCGCCCGGGCTCTACGCCCGTCCACAAAGACGTAATCCACTCTTGCTCGACGGACGCAAAGGGAGGTCGCTCGTGGCCATATTGGGTTTGCCAGCCAAGGGAAGACTTGACGAGGTTGTCAAAGTCCGGATCGCAATATCCGAGCTTCGTCAAAAGAACATGCGGTACGGCAAAATCTAGTGCCGCACTTGGATGCAACGCTACATTAAGCAAGGTCCGTCGGGATCGGGCATGCGCCGCGAGAAGATGAGCTATTTCTTCAATTCGGTGAGAGACGTCGGGAAGATCCCTGACTGCCGCAGCCGCGTATAGGAGCATTGCGGTTTCGGCAATTGGTTTCTCGGGACCGAAACTGTTCTCTGGCACCTGCGCGTCCGCATACCCCTCCCCAGCGAAAAAATCTACGGCTCTTTTCGCGATGTCCAGGGCGCGGCAAAGCCGGTCCCTTAGATCAGCCGCGTCCCATTTCGACTGAGGCAGTGTGCGCACTCTCAATGCAGAGTGAATCCGCTAGACTCTATTCCCCCGCCGCTGCGGCCCGGACGTTCACACTCCGGAGTTCACCGACAAGTTCCCTGATGTCCGCAGCCGGCATGAGGCACGCAATGATGAATGGTCGGCCAGCTAGGACTACACGATAGCCGATGTCCGATGCAGACAACGCGGGGCCCAGGTCGGTTACTATCTTACCGATCGCATTAAAGTCGACTGCCTTGGCTTCAACGAAACGCTTAACGATGTCTTGGTTGGAAATGCTCATCTCGGATCTCCTCTTCTTATGAAACGTGAACTGCTTTGTTTTTGGCACCTCTTAATCGCGGGCCCGTGAATCGGTACTCCACACGGTCGAATGAACTTGCTGGCTCAGCTGAAGTCGATCAGACGAAACTACTTGCGATTGTGATCGGTCGTTAAAGACCAGCCTGCAAGTGGGAGGGCAAGGTTCTCAAGTCAGCAAGCCCTTGATCCGAAGGGCCTACGCCTAGAGGACTGAAGAAAATCCATCCTCCAGCGCGGCGATGCTATTACAGAGGAAAGTTCTAGTCAATGAGCAAGTATGTAATTACCTCTTCTCAGTCTGCGCTGACGCTATAAGCCCTATGCGAAAGCCTAATCTTAAGGTCGCGTGTTTAGTCGAGCGAGCAAATTCTATTGAAGGACGTTACTGTTAGGATTGGCTCAAACACAACCAGTCGCTTGTTGAGGAGTTGGAGCAGAGAGTGGAAGTTGAACTCGCGACTTGCCGACGGCTGGAGACGCTTGAGGCAGTTGATTCTAAAGCCTCTTTCTTGCGTCATCGAATGTCATGTTACTTAGCTAGCGAGGTGTCCAGGAAGGATTACGAGTGAAGAGGCCATTGACGAAGCCCATTTCGTAAACAATGAAAATACCGAACGCCAGGCTTACCAAGCCAGACAGTAGTCCCAAACTTCGATTAAAACGAGCAAAACGGTCCGCGGAATAACTGAAGGGGACGGCTATCGCTGTCGTAATGAGCATCATTCCCGCGATGGTGCCGACTCCGAACACAAGAAGATAAGAAACCGCCCATAAAGGGACACGAATCGTTGTAAGGACCAGCAACGCAATTGCTGCCGAGCCAGCAAGTCCATGAACAACACCTACGGCTAGTGGTCGCAAGACTTGATAAAAGCTGAGCGGCCCAAAAGTACGATCCATCCAACTTACTGGTGTTGCGTTTTCGGCGTGGCCGTGTTTCTCCGGTTCATGACCATGCGGGTGAACGTGAACATAGTCTCCGTGACTGTGAGGATGCGAGTGCTGCCCGGCTTCCGCCGGCGTAACTGTTGCGGAAATCCAGCGCATGATTCCGGAAAGATTCAGAATCCCAAGAAGAATCAGCATCAAGCCGACCGAGAGTTCCATCGTGAGGCCCACCCGTGGCGGGATGACAAGACTGAAAAGGATGATCGCTGACCCAACTGCCAAGATCGTGATTGTATGTCCCACACCCCACAGGACGCCGATCAGCGCGGCGTGGCGAATGCTTCGCTGGCGGCTCACAATCGTCGTAATGGCGATAACGTGATCCGGATCGGTCGCGTGGCGCATCCCGAGAAAAAAGCCGAGAACAATAATGGAAAGCAGGGTGACCATACAAATCTCAGCTGGCATGAGAGTGAGCTGAGAGGGCTAACCTATAAAAAAAGTGGAGCCGAGAGCGAGAGTTGAACTCGCGACCTGCCGATTACGAATCGGCTGCTCTACCACTGAGCTACCTCGGCCCGACACATTCATCATAACATTCGCAGAAAAAATCTGTCGAGCGCGCACGAAGGAGATGTGTTCTTTAGCGGCTCCTTTTTTTTCAGCGAGAAAAGGGATACATGAGCCAGCCGATGGTGATGCCGACCAATAGGAAAAGAAAAAACGACCACGCAGCGTATTTCAGGCGCTCGGCGGGACGGCGGCGACCGAGCGTGCCGAACGCGAGCGAGATAATCAGCGCGAAAAGCAGCATGGATTGAAGATGCGTGAGTGGAACATGCACGGATGGAGGAGGCATCGCGGCGGTCAGGCCTTCCGCCCGCGCGCGGCTTCGTACGCATGCAGAGCTGCCAGAAGATTGAGGACACCGGCGGTGGCGAGAAAGCGCGTGCCGTAGTCGCCGGTGGAGTGCGAAACGTCCGGGCCGTCGGATTCGAAAGTGCGTGCGAGCGCATAGAAACTGCCGGAGCCGAGGTCCGCGAAATAGCCGAGCGTGGCGAATGCGTCGTCACCACGCGAGGTGAAAAGATTGCCGCGCATCCCCGCGCCGAGTGTGACGAGCGCTCCCACGGCGAGGAAAACCGCAAGCGCGCGCCCCCACATTTTTTGCAGCGCATGGCCTAGCCCGGGAACGGCCCATCCGGCGACACCGATCAGGAGTGCGAGCAGTTCACGCCTCTCGCTGTTGCGCGACGGAGCCGATTGAGTTTCTGGTTGCGGCTGTTCGGTTATGGGTTCTTGCCTTTCTAGTTCTTGCATATCACGCGAGAAGCGCCAGAAGCTCTTTCTGAACCGCGCCGGTAACGCGCGCTTCTTTTTCGCCGACGTACACATTCACTTCGCTGCGAATGCCGAAGTCCGGAAGATAGATGCCGGGCTCAACGGAATTGCACGTGCCAGGAATCAAGTGGCGGACGTCGTGCGTTTCAAGGCTGTCCATATTGACGCCGTTGCCGTGAACGGATTGGCCGATGCTATGGCCTGTGCGGTGGAAAAAATATTTTCCGTAACCGGCTTTTTCGATGACACTGCGCGCGGCTTTGTCCACTTGCCAGCCTTGTAAAGGCTTCCCTTTTGCGACGCTGGTGAGGATGAGGTCCACGGCTTTGTCACGCGCGTCGCGCACGGTGCGAAATACTTTCGCGATTTTCTCGGGAGGCTTTGCGCCTAGGAAGCCGACCCAGGTGATGTCGTAATACACGCTTCCGGGAGTGTTGCGCTTGGCCCAAACGTCGAGAAGAAGGAGGTCGCTTTCCTTGATTGAAGTCGGGCGGTCCGGCGAAGGGCCGTAATGCGGGTCGCTGGCATGCGCGTTGACGGCGATGTCCGGGCCTTCTTCCGTCGTGAGGCCGGCGGCGGCAAACTCCTGCAAGATCCAATCCCTGAGGCCGTGTTCGGTTTGCGGGCGATTTTCGCGAACGCCGCGCGCGGCGAATTGGAACGCTTCCGCGACGATACGGTCCACGTGCTTGCCTGCGTAAAAATGCGATTCGAGCTGCTCAGGCGACCAGACTGCTTCGTATTTCTGGACAAGGTCGGCTGAGCTAACGACTTTCACACCGGTGGAACGGACGAGTTCGATGGTACCGGCGTCCACCATGGCCACGTATGGAATCGCATTCTTCGGCGAATACTGCATGGCGATTGTTTTCGCGCCGCCGATGAGTTTTTTTAGATTGCCGCGAAGCTCTTCCTGCGCCGAGTAGTAGAGCGTGTCGCCCGGAACTACGGCGAGCGATTCCGTTTCAATTTTGTGGACGAGTTTTTTCGGCGTGCCTTTGGCGGGAACAAAATAGAACCAGCGGCGCGTACGCATGGCGGGCGGCAGATCAAGGATGCGCTGCGCGATAGGGTCGCGGCCGCGAAAATCGTAGAAGAGCCAGCCGTGCAGCCCGGCGGCGCGCAAATCGCTCTGCATTTCGGAAAGATTGAAGGACATTTTCTCCGGTTCCGTGCTATCAGGCTTCGAAGAGCAGCAAGGCTTCCACTTGTTGACGCGTCACGCCATCAACGGCAACACGTTTAGTTCTGCTGCGATCGCCGCTCAGGATTCTAACAGCCGACTTAGGCCTTTTCAAAAGAGAGCCGAGGAATTCGCAGAGCGCTTCGTTGGCGCGATTTTCAAGCGCCGGCGCGCGGAGGCGGATTTTTAGCGCGCCTTCCATTACGCCGGAAACTTCGTCGTGGCCGGCGCGAGGTTGGACGCGAACGGTAAAGACAACGGAATGCGTTGCGGGATTTTCCGAAATGTCCAGAATTCCCGTGGGATTCACCATGCGCGCTCGTATTGCACAGGTGGTTTGATCTTGTAGCCTAGTTCCAAAGCCGCGCGGCGTGGCCAATACGGATCCCGCAAAAATTCACGCGCGAGGAATACAAGGTCCGCTTTTCCAGAGGAAAGAATTTCTTCGGCCTGCTTCGCGTCAGTGATGAAGCCCACAGCGCCCGTGGCAATCCCTGTTTTGTTGCGAATGGCTTCCGCAAAAGGAACCTGAAATCCGGGGCCGGCGGGAATTTTCGCGCGTGGAACGGTTCCTCCGCTTGAGGAATCGATGAGGTCAACGCCGAGCGGCTTTAGCTGGCGGACGAGTTCTATGGATTGTTCGATGTCCCAGCCGCCTTCGACCCAATCTGTGCCGGAAAGACGGTAAAAGAGAGGCAAGCGTTCGGGCCAGGCTTCGCGGACTGCTTTGGTGACTTGCAACGGGAGGCGGATGCGATTTTCGAACGAGCCACCGAATTCATCCTTACGGTGATTCGTAAGCGGCGAAAGGAATTGGTGGAGAAGATAGCCGTGGGCGGAATGGATCTCGACAATTTCGAAGCCGGCGGCGAGCGCTCGTTTGGCAGCATGGACGAAAGCGCTAACCACAGTTTTTAGTTCGGCGGCGGAGAGTTCTTTAGGAGTGGGATAGCCTTCATCAAGAGGCAGCGGACTGGCGGAGACTGGCTCCCAACCTCCCTGTGCCGCCGTGAGTGGCTTGCCGCCTAGCCAGGGAGCGGCGGTGCTCGCTTTTCGTCCAGCGTGAGCGAGTTGAATACCAGGCACAGCGCTCTGCGAGCGAATGAATCCCGTGATCGGCTGCCATGATTCGACGTGAGCATCGAGATAGAGTCCGGTGTCAACGGGCGAGATACGGCCTCGCTCCTCGACAGCCGTGGCTTCGGCCATGACCAGCCCCGCGCCGCCAACGGCCCTGCTGCCAAGATGCACGAGATGCCAAGGCTGGGCATGACCGTCCACGGCCGAGTATTCGCACATGGGCGAGACGACAATGCGGTTTTTCAATTCAATTTCGCGGAAACGAATGGGAGTGAACAGGGTCGTCATTATTTTGGGAGCTCTTCCTTCTGACTCTTTCTCTGGTGACTATTTTGTTTCGCGCGCGCCGAAGAGTGCGGTGCCAACGCGAACCTCCGTTGCGCCCTCCTCGATGGCGGTTTCGAAATCGTGCGACATGCCCATGGAAAGAACGCGAAGCTCACATCGCAATTGCGCTTGCAGGCCGTCCCGCAACTCGCGCAATTTTTGGAAATAAGGGCGCACCTCTTGGATGTCTTCTAGATAAGGCGGGATACACATAAGGCCAGCGAAGGCTAAGTTAGGAAGTTGCACAATGCGCTCGGCCAACGCGGGCAGATTGGAGATTTCTGCGCCGCTTTTTGATTCTTCGCCTGCAATATGCACTTCGATCAAGACGCGCAACTTTTCTGTTTGGCCCGATTCCGCGCGGGCGCGATCAAGACGCTCGGCCAGGGCCATATCGTCCACGGAATCCACGCTGTGAAACAAGCGCGCGGCGCGGGCGGCTTTGTTGGATTGAAGATGGCCGACTAGATGCCAGCGGCCGGATAAGTCCGCGACTTCGCCGTGTTTCCCTTCCCATTCCTGTACCCGATTTTCACCGAAGTGAACGACGCCGGCTTCGAAGGCCGAGCGAATATTGGAAGCCGGATGCGATTTCGAAACAGCGATCAGCGTTACGTCTTCGATGCGGCGGCCACTGCGTTCGGTGGCAAGCGCGATGCGTTCGCGGATGCGGAGCAAGTTCTCTTTGATGTTCGGCGCGTTCATTCTGAATTTTCATCGTAGCATGCGGCGTTGCGGCTCCGAACCTGTCCGGTTAGACTGTCGCACAGCCCTTTCACCACATATGGCCGGAAAATTAATCGCAATCGAAGGTATAGACGGCAGCGGAAAGCAGACGCAATTGCGTTTGCTGGAGCTTGAGTTGAAATCGCGCGGCTATTCGGTCTATTCGACCGGCTTCCCGCAGTATGAGTCCTGGTTCGGCAAGATGGTCGGGCAATTTTTGAACGGCGATCTCGGCCCGCTGGACAAAGTAGATCCACACTTTTCGGCGTTGCTCTACGCGGGTGACCGTTTCGAAGCGAAAGGGAAAATCCTGGCGGCGCTAAATCGTGGGATGATCGTGCTCGCGGATCGCTATGTTGCTTCGAATCTGGCGCATCAAACGGCGCGAGTGCCTGCGGAAAAGCGCTCGGAATTTCTTTCCTGGATTGAGAACCTGGAATATGGAATCTACGATCTACCCCGTGAAGACCTGGTGCTTTACCTCCGCGTGCCGCCGCACGAAGCGCAATCGCTCGTGAAAAAGAAGCCGTCGCGTTCGTACACGGACGCCAAGCAGGACATTCTGGAAGCGAGCATCCGGCACCTGGAAGATGCGGCAGATATGTACGATTCACTTTCGCGGCAATCGCCGTGGGCGACCATTCAGTGCTATGACGCGACACGCGGGGAGATGCGGCTGCCCGAAGAGATCTCCGCGGACATTCTATCGGCGGTGAGTCCCTTGCTGGCGGGCCTGGAGCGCGGCTGACTATGCCTTTTTCTGAATTTCTTGGCAACGAACGCATCGTGGCAGCGCTGCAGGGCGCGCTGCGCAGCGAGCGCGTTCCACACGCGCTTCTTTTTTCTGGTCCGCCCGGAGTAGGCAAGTTCACTTTGGCGCGGCTTTTCGCGCAGGCGGCGAATTGCGAGCGGCTGAAGGATGACGCTTGCGGTGAGTGCGATACGTGTAAGCGCGTAGCGTTGCTTGCGGAACCCCAGCGGCTCATCGAACAAGGGCTGGCGGAACGTGGCGAAAGCGCTGATGCGGCCACGGTCGAACGTGTGCCGCTAATTTTGCAAAGCCACCCGGACGTCTGGGCGCTGGTTCCCGATCCGGTGCGTCTAAAGAATCCAGTGGCGAGGCCGATGCTGCGCATCGGGCAGATTCGCGCGGCACAGCGGGCAGCGTATTTCCAGCCAATGGCGCGGCGGCGCGTTTTCATTTTCGATGGCGCGGAGACCATGCGGTGGGACGTGCAAAACGTCCTGCTGAAAATTTTGGAGGAACCGCCCGGCTCGGCGACACTGATTCTGACCGCGCCTTCGCCCTATTCCCTGTTACCGACTATTCTTTCTCGGTGCATGCAATTTCACTTCGCGCCTCTTGCAGCGACGGAAGTGGAGCGCATCCTGAAGGAGAAGACGGACAAGAAACCTGCGGAAATCAGACAGGCAGCGCAGCTTTCCGAGGGCAGTCCGGGGCTTGCGCTGGAGATGAACGTAGAGGCCGCCGTCAAACGCAGGCAATCTGCGCTGCGAATCTTGGAACGCGCCGCGCGAGGGCAGGGTTTTGCGCAGCTTTTTGCGGAGACTTCTGCCATCGCAAAGGATCGCGAAGACTCATTCGAAGCCCAATTGGCGGTTTTTTATGGCTTACTGACGGACTTGCTGGAGCTGACCTCCGGTACGAAACAGCCCCTCTTGCGGAATCCGGGCCTCGCCAAAGAGTTAGAAGCTCTAAGCAAGGCAGTGGACTCACGCTGGGTAATGCGTGCGATTTACGGGCTGGACGAGCTCTCCTTTGGCGCGAGGCGCAACTTGAACCGGCAACTCGGCCTGGATGCCCTTGCTGTGTCACTCGCACCGAGTACATAAAAACCCTTATTGCAATCGAGGCACGTAAATCGTATTAGTGGCGCAACGCGGGTAGTGCACCGTCCAGGATTTTTGGCAGGGGCTGTAACCGGGCGAGTGCGCGACGCATCTCAGCACTAGAAACCCAAAACACCCCCCTCTCGGGCACTGAGGAGCCAACATGGTGAATCGTCGGATGTTCCGTCCTGGATTCCAGGACATGAAGGAACAGAATTCTCCCCGCATCAACTCAAACAACGGACCCGCGCCAAGCAAAAAGCCCGCCCCACCGGAGACGACCCATGCGGAGAATTTTTACTGGGTCAAGCAGATGCAAACGCATACGCCGATGACGATTGTCCTAGACTCCGGCGAGACACTGCATGGCACGATCGAGTGGTACGACCGCGACTGCATCAAGCTAACGCGGCAAGGGAGTCCGAACCTGCTGATTTTCAAGCGTGTGATCAAGTACGTCCACAAGGACGGCGAAGAGGCCTCGCAGGGCGGCGCGGAGTAAGCTATTTTTTCGCGGGCTGCGCAGCTCGCTCCATAGAATGGCCTGCCGCGGCTCCGAAGGTCAGCAGCGCCTTCGCAGCGAGAGTGCCCTTCCCATCAAACACTTCGCATTCGGTTACGACAAAATTTCTGCCCGCGCGCAGCACTTTGCCCTCTGCCTTGATCTTTCCGCCCGGTACCGCAGACAGGTAGTTTATTTTCAATTCAATTGTGGCGATTTCGGTTCCCTGTGGCACCACGGTATAGGCCGCGATGGCAGCGGCCGTGTCCGCCAGGGCCGCAAGGACGCCGCCGTGAACCACGTTGTGAATCTGTCTGTGGCGCTCTTTCACTTTCATTGAAAGAACAGCGCGGCCGGGCGCGAGGCTTTCCACATAAAAGCCCAGCAAAGCAGGTAGACGACTGCTCTTCATGCGTTTGCGGGCAAGTTCGAGGAGTTCTTTTGTGATTTTTGGCGGCGTGGCTGCCATGCGTTTTCCTTTGGTGATCATGCCGCGGTAAGGCCGCCATCGAGCGGAATGGCGGCTCCGGTGAGCCAGGACGACTCATCCGATGCGAGATAAACGGCCAGCTCAGCGATGTCGGCAGGACGGCCCATGCGACCCAGTGGAATTGTCGCTAGGCGTTCGCGCTTCACACGATCGCCGTCGGGAGTGTTGAAGAGTTGACTGACGAGTTCGGTCTCGACAATCGAAGGGCAAATGCAATTCGCGCGAATGTTTTCATGGCCGTGGTCAATGGCTATGGCTTTGGTGAGCAACGTGACGCCGCCCTTGGACGCGCAGTACGCGGCGCGCTTTTTCATGGCGACGAGGCCGAGCACGGAGCCTATGTTGACGATTGCGCCGCCGCCCACTTTGCGAAATTCCGGCAAAGCGGCGCGGCACATCAGGAACGGCCCCTTCAAGTTGGCGTCAATCAGTTGATCCCAATCACTTTCGGGAATTTCTTCGATGGTGGAGACGTGTAAGACTCCTGCATTGTTCACCAGTACGTCCAATTTGCAGAACGCCTCAACGGCTGAGCGGACGGCGTTTTGCGCGTCGGCGGCTCGGCTGACGTCGCACACCACGGCGATGGCTTTGCCGCCAGACCCCTCAATCTCTTCAACGACTGCCTGGAGCTTTTCCAAACGCCGTCCCGCCACGGCCACTTTGGCGCCTTCGCGCGCAAAGGCCAGGGCGGTGCCGCGGCCGATGCCTGTGCCCCCACCTGTAATCAAAGCAACTTTGCCGGCGAGCCGTGTCACGAAATGGAGACCTCCTGCGTCTAAAGAAGAAGCTTTCTTGCCCGCGAAATTCTATCGCGGGTGCGCGAATGTAGCATTGGCTCTTCTGTCTAGCAAGCTGGCGACTGGCAAGTTGCGGTAGACACGACTTGGGGTATCGTAGCGGGACGCTTTACCAGGAGAATCACACCGGCTCATGCGCATCGGTATCACTTGTTATCCCACTTATGGCGGTTCGGGCGTCGTGGCCACCGAGCTTGGCCAGGAACTTGCCGCGCGCGGGCACGATATTCATTTCATCAGTTACGCGCCGCCGATTCGAATGAATTTGGCTGACCCGCACATTCATTTTCATGAAGTCGAAGTTGCGTCGTACCCTTTGTTCGATCACCCGCCCTACACTCTGGCGCTTGCGACAAAGATGGTGGAGGTTTTCGAATCCGAATCGCTGGATCTGCTGCACGTGCACTATGCGATTCCGCATTCGGTGAGCGCGCTGCTGGCACGTTCGATGGCGGCGCCGCGCAGACTGCCTTTCATCACGACGTTGCATGGGACCGACATCACGCTTGTAGGAAGCAATCGCAGCTATTTGCCCATCACGAAATTTTCTATTGAACAAAGCGACGGCGTCACAACGATTTCGCAATATCTTCTGAACCAAACCATCAAAGAGTTCGACATCAAGCGGCCGATGCAGGTAATCCCCAATTTTGTGAATTGCGACCTCTACACGCGCAAGCCGGATGAAGCGCTGCGTGTTCGGTGGGCTCCCGGCGGAGAGCCAATCGTGATGCATCTTTCGAATTTTCGTCCGGTGAAGCGCGTGACGGACGCGGTCGAAATCTTCGCGTTGTTGCGGGCGAAAATGCCGGCGAAGCTGGTGCTCATCGGAGACGGCCCGGAGCGCGGGGCGGCGGAATATCTCGTGCGTAAGAAAAAGCTGCAAAAAGATGTGCATTTTCTCGGCAAGCAGGATCAGGTTTATCGCTTGCTTTCCGAGGCGGATCTGTTTTTGTTGCCATCGCAGCTCGAATCGTTTGGCCTTGCAGCTCTTGAAGCGATGGCGTGCGAAGTTCCGGTGATTGCAACGAATGTCGGCGGAGTGCCGGAAGTGATCGAACACGGCGTGGATGGCTTTTTGGTCGAGCCGGAAGACGTCGCAACGGCGGCGCGCTACGCGATTGACTTACTTTCGCGTGCGGATCGTGGCCGCGAAATAGGCAAACTCGCGCGCGTCAATGCCAAGAAAAAATTCTGCGCTAACGATGTGATTCCCGCCTACGAAAACTACTATCAAAGCGTTCTTTCCGAATCACACGCCGCCACTGCCTGACGCCAACGTGCAAGTTAATGTGCAGTCTCGACCTGCGCTTTGATGTGTCGAAGAACGCGCAGGTGGATTTTGTGAATGATGTAGTCCGACCAGAAGTGCCAGTATTGCTCTGGCCACATAGTGTGACTGTACCAGGTCGTGCCTTCGAGTCGTGTGCGACCGCCCGGTAGCGGCGTTAGCAGGAATTGACCCTGATGCGATTCGAAATAACCATGCAAGTGAGTCGGTTCGATGTGTGCATAGGGCGTTAGTTCGTTCATCGGAGCGGGATTTGCTGTGACGCTGAAACGCAGCACGTGCGGCTCGTCCCAAACGGTGACGGGTTCCACGAATGGACCTGTGGAGAAAACGCAGTGGCGAATCGCCCCCGGACCGTGCCCGGAGATTTCCGCACGAATTGGGTAAGCAATTCCCGCGCGAAAGAGCGCTTCCTGGGGAGGCGGGATTTCCGCGAAAGAGACGACTTGCCGCCAGACTTTTTCCGGCGGCGCGTTCACCTCAATTGAAGACTTCACTTCAAACACGGCAGCTTGGGGTCTGACAAAATGTTCCACACCGAAAAAAGAAGGCGTTAGGAAGATGACGACCGAAAGCATTGCCGGCGTGTGCCGGCGTCCCCAATGGACCGACTGAATCACAAAGCCGAGCCACCCACCCAGAAGCGCGAGGATCAGAGCCATCGGGGCAGCCATGAGAATGCAAATAATGCCCTCAATCGCTACTACGAGAAGAAGTAAACCCACCACAACTATGGGCAGAACGGAGACACCCACGCAGTCACCGAAGCTGCGCGGCTCGTGATAGCTGTGCAGCAACACACTGAAGAGTCCAAGGCAAAACGGTAGCGCTACAAACAATCCCCAGCCATAGGATTTGATTACCTGCGTGCCGAGCACTGTGAATAGCAAACCGAGGAGCGTAGTGAGCCCGATGGAGAGAACGGCACTACCCCACTTGGAGTGAGGAATCCAGCGGTCCAGCGGCCGCACATGCGGCCAAGGAGCGGCTTCTTCTCGCTGCGGCTGCTCTACGGAACGAAAGGCGCTAAAGACTGCAAACATCACGAAGTTGAGTACGGGAATAAAGAAGAGACATGCTCCCCAAAGAGGGCGGTCGGCATCGCGCAAACGTTTGACAGTCATAGCCAAACCAAGCCAGATAAACGGAAGCGAGATGGCCAGCATCGTCACGGCAAATCCGGCGTCCGGCTTGGCGAGCATTAGAGCGCTGGTGACCACACCAAACGGCCGCAAGTAGAAAAGCGGGTTCCAGGGGCGATGGAAGATCGCGGTGATAACCAGGAAGTCCAAGATCAGCTTCACGGCAAAGGCAATAATGCCGACAGAAAGGTAGTCCCGGCCGTTTGCGCGCCCTTCCCACCGCCAGAGATTCGCCAGATTCATCGTCGCCTCCGTTGCTGGTTTACGGGGACTATTGCCTTCTGGAAACTTCCATGCGTGAACATTGCTCTGCGGCACAATTACGTTGTGCGGCAATCCAGTGGTAACCTTTGCGGAGAATGCGCATCGCGCCTGGGATTTTGGAGAGCCAGACGAGCGGGATTGCCCACCAGATTTCCTTGGCAATTTCGACGGCGGCATCGGCTCCGCCGAAGTGACGGCCATCGCAATGGAGGAAACGCATTTCACGAAGAAGTTCGTGCGGCGTGAGGCCGAGCAGCGCGCCGACGCGCGGATCTTGCAGCGGAGCGACGCCAAGATTGCGGCGCTCCAGAATAGGAGCTATCCGACGCGCTACGCGAGTACAGAATTTGCATTCGGAGTCGAAGAAAAACCAGCCGCGGGCATGGCGTCCTTTTCCGTCCGTATATTCGTCCACGAGAGAAATCATGGCCCTAGCTCGCAGCTTTCTTATTGCTGCTGCTTAGTAGCGTGATGACCTTTCCGCGTAACTTGGCAACGCCCTTCAACGCCCCGGGCGGCATGCGCATCACCTCTTCGAACATTCCGCTCATGATGGTGAGGAATTCGAGCATACTTTCGAGGCGCTCGCGTGTGTAGGCGTCACCCTTAGTATCTTTTTTCAGTTCATCCACACATTCGCCGATCACGCGCAACGTCGGATCAATCTCTCGGCGTTTGCGTTCTTCGGAGACAATGCGAAAGATTTCCCAGACGTCCTTGATGCTTTCGAAATGATCGCGCCGATCACCGAGCACGTGCACGACACGCACAATGCCCCAGCCCTGCAGTTCGCGCAGGCTGGTGCTGACGTTCGAGCGGGCCACGGAAAGCGTTTCGGAGATTTCATCTGCGGGAATTGGCTTGGGCGAAAGAAAGAGCAACGCATGCACCTGGGCGACGGTGCGGTTGATGCCCCACCGCGTGCCCATTTCGCCCCAATGCAGGATGAACTTCTGCGCTACGGGAGTGAGTGCGCCTTGCCCGGGTTTATTTTGCTCGCTCATGGATCCTCGTTCCTTGTGAGCCCACTCCCACCAGCGAGAACGACGCCTAGGGGTCGCGTTGGGCGGTTTGGAGGGGAACTGCTTTGAAATTCATTCATCGTTGCAGCATCATCCGTAATTTCTGTAATTACAGAAATATCAGAACATAGCGTAGTTGTCAAGCTCTTTTTGGGACAGCAAGGACTAGGCGGGAACGACTTTTATTTTGAAAGGCCCAAGATTTCGAGGCCGCTATTAGCGATGCAATGCAGGTTGGGCCATTCGCTGCGCGGAAACTACCCCTAACCCGCAGCAGCTTCCTGCAACGTGGGAGTCAATTCCGGCACTTCGATGCGGATGAGTGTGCCTTCACCGGGGCGGCTTTGCAGGTCGAGGTGAAAGTCGGTGCCGTAGAGGACGCGCAGGCGTTCGCGCACATTGCTCAGGCCAATTCCCTCGACATAAACGTGCGGCATTTTTTCTTCGGAGATGCCGACGCCGTTGTCCTCGATTTCAATTTGCACGCGGCCGTTGCTCTGCACAGCGCGGAGCTGAATCTTCCCGCCCCCGATTCTGGGACCCAGACCATGTTTTAAGCAGTTTTCGACAATGGGCTGCAGCAACATGCTGGGGATGAACGCTTCAAGTGCGGAATCTTCTATTTGTTTGATGATGTCCAGATTGTCCCTGCCAAAACGTGCAACTTCGATGTCCAAATAGTCGTCAATGAACTGCAATTCTTCGCGTAAGGGTACGAACGTTTCGTGCTTACGTAACAGTCGCCGCAAAATGTTGCTGAGTTTCAGTACCACGCCGCGGGCCGTATCCGGGTCCATGCGAATCAGAGACGACACGGTATTCAGCGTGTTGAAAAGAAAGTGTGGATTGATTTGGCTAGACAGCGCGTCCATCCGTGCCTTGAGCAAAAGCTGTTGATGGCGTTCGAGATTCATTTCAATGCGTGTGTTATTCCAGATTTTCAAGGGTGCGGCGACCGACATAAGCGTCGCAATCACAGCGAGTGCAAGCCACCAGTTCCAGTGCTGATCAATCGCGAAGAGCCACTTTGGACTCGTGGCAATGGCTAGTGCCACGCGGCCGAGTTCAAGCCCAACGCAAGTGAGTAGGGGCAACATCTCCCAGGAGATTTCCGCCTTGCGCATCATGCGCACGACGGCCTTGGGAATATTCAAAAAAGTGAACGGCCCAAAGTTCCAAAGCTCTTCTTTGTTTGGAATTGCCTGCCGAATCAGTCCACCGAGTAAACCTGCCGCCGCCGCCGCGGGCATGCCGAGCCACTCATGAGCCGCCAGCGCGGGAATCGTGACAATCGCACCACCGATCGGTCCAACAACGCGGCCGCCGAGCAAGCCCATCAAGAAAGCGCCTTCGATCGAGAGGTCCGCAAAATGATAGGCAGGACTCACAAGCCTCAACGCAACACCGAGAATCAGCGGTGGCGTCATGAACAGCATCAACTTCAGCTTTTGGTCCGGGTCACGCTCTTCGGTGAAGAGCACGCGCCGAAACGTATTCCAGCGCGCCAGGAGCGCGGCAAACGACGCCGCCACGCCAACCTTGAGCAGCAGCGTAAACAGAAAATCGCGTGTAGAGAAGATGGATTCCATCTGCGTTCGTCAGTCTCTTGGGTAACGCTAGCCAATCCGGCCCGCGATGTAAAGGGAGGACACCGGGTGGCCTGTTATACTAAGCAATTCCCATGACGCCAAAATCCCGCACCAAAAATAAGCCCACCAATTCGAGCGCACTGAAACACGTCGCCGACGCCGCGCTGCCCACACGGTGGGGCAAATTCACAGTCCACGGCTTTACAGGTAAAGGACCGCAGGAGGAGGCCGTGGCACTCGTGCGAGGCAATTTGAAGGGTAAGGCGGCGCCGCTCGTCCGTGTTCATTCGCAATGCCTTACAGGGGACGTACTTAACTCGCTGCGTTGCGACTGCCGAGCGCAGCTGGAACTTTCGCTTAAGAAAATCGGCCAAGCACCCTCCGGTGTGCTGGTTTATTTGCCGCAAGAAGGCCGCGGAATCGGCCTGATGAACAAGTTGCGCGCGTATCAACTGCAAGATCAGGGAATGGATACCGTCGAAGCGAACGAAGCGCTTGGATTTGCCTCCGATGCGCGCGCGTACGAATTCCCCGCAAAGATCCTCAAGCAACTCGGCGCGACGAAAATCCGGCTGCTTTCGAACAATCCGGAGAAGGTCCGCCAGCTCGAAGAATATGGGGTCAAAGTCGTCGAGCGAGTTCCCTGCCAGCCACGTGTTTCAAAAACCTCGCGCAAATATCTCGAGACAAAAAAGTCAAAAATGGGACACCTGCTGAAAGGCCTTTGAGGCTAAGCGCCACACTATGACGCCGGAGCTTAGAACGAAGCGGCTAGTCCTGAGGCCGTTGGAGCTTGCGGATGCGCCGCAAATTCAATGGCTCTTCCCGAAGTGGGAAATCGTCAAATATCTGAACGTATCCGTTCCCTGGCCATATCCGAAAGATGGCGCGTTGACGTATTGCCGCGATGTAGCGCTGCTTGAAGTGGAACGCGGCGAATCCTGGTATTGGACGCTGCGGCTAAAGAACGCTCCCGCGCAACTCATCGGAGTCATTAGCCTGAGCACAAAAGCGGACGAGAATCGCGGGTTCTGGATCGATCCCGAGTGGCAAGGGCAAGGGTTGATGACGGAAGCTTGCGACGCCGTGACGGATTACTGGTTCGAAGCGCTTCACCTTCCGGTTCTGCGCGTTCCGAAAGCGATCTTAAACGAAGCATCTCGACGCATGTCTGAGAGACAAGGAATGCGCGTTGTCTGGACAGGTGAACGAGAGTACGTCAGCGGAAAGCTAATGTCGGAGCTTTGGGAGATTACTGCTGAAAAGTGGCGAGCGAGAAAACGAACGAGTTAAGTGTTCAGCCCCCGCCAACGAATTGCACGATTTCGTAGCGGTCGCCAGCCGCAAGCTTTGTTTCGGCCCACTGTGCGCGAGGAAGAATTTGCAAATTGCGTTCGATGGCGACACGCCCATTCTCAAGACCAAGCGCCAGCAACAAATCCATGACGCTGTCGCCCGGCTTCGCGGCGCGCTGCTCTCCATTCACAACGATCGCAAATACGGCGCCCGTAGCTTGCGTTGCGTCGCTCATACCGCAGGAACTCTTGCCCGGCTGCGCAATTGAAAGCGAAGCTGGCCCCGCGCGGAGCCGTTTTCGGCCTCAACGACCAGCGCAGCCTCCGCTCCCACGAGTTTCGGCATATCGAATTCCAGGAGTGCCCGCCCATCGCCGCCACTCAACGCGGAAGCATGTACGGGTACTGCAGATCCTTCCATGCGCGCCTGGATGTTCGCATTCGCTGCGGGGCTTCCGGCACGGTCCAGCACGGAGATCTGCAACGTTGCGCGTTTGCCGTTCAGCCAATTCTTGGCGTTCAACAGTTCAATCTTAAGATCCAACAACTGCGGCGAGTGGTTCGTAATCGGTAGGGTGAGCTTCAAGACGCCGGAACGGAGGTCGTCTTCCACGCTGCGATGCTGGTCATCAACTCTTTGCTTCAAAGTGACTTCTTTTTGCGCGTCCAGAGGCAGCAAGTCCAAATAGTTATTCGTGCGGCGATGTAGCACGCGCCCACGGTAGTAGACCGTGGTGTCAATCAACGCCTGCGAGAGGCCCCGGTCTTCCGTTTGGACATGGAAGACTGACTCGCCCACCGAAACGTTCGTGTTGTGTCCGAAGAGCATGGGTCTGTTCCAGTACGGGGCAGTCAAAATATATTTTCGCTCTGCATTTGACCGACCGCGCCCTGAATCGTTATTATACCGCTTCACCATGAATGATTCCGGTCTTCATGCATATGGTCCGCTAGTCATACACCTGCTGGCTGCAGCATTTCTTGCTGGCACGATCGCAACCCTATCGAAGCTGGTCGGCTGGCGGCGTCCCACCAAGGCCAAGCTGCAGGCCTATGAATGCGGTATGGACCCGACCGGAGACGCCCGGGAGCCCTTCTCGGTCAAATTCTATCTGGTCGCTATGGTTTTTATTTTGTTCGACGTAGAAGCTATTTTCCTGTATCCGTGGGCCTACGTATTTCGCAGTCTTGGATGGTATGGCTTTGTCGAAATGATGATATACCTTGCCATCCTGCTGGTTGGTTATTTCTATCTCTGGAAAAAGGGCGCGCTGGACTGGCACAGGTAAACTGCGCGTAAGCGAAAACGAGTGGCGGACAACACAAACCAAAACGCTAATGCTGTCGTCGAGCATCTGCGCGCGTGGAATCCCAAAGCCGTCGAGGACGTGATCGAATTTCGCGGCGAGACGACCGTTGTTTTACCGAACGGGCTTTTGCGCGCGGCGGCAAAGGAATGTCGTGACGCACTTCAGTTTGACCTGCTTTCGGACGCCACCTGCGTTGACCGCTTCCCGGTCGAGCCCCGCTTCGAACTGAACTACCACCTGACTTCGATTCGCCGGAAAGAGAAGATTCGGTTGCGCACGCGCGTTTCTGGTGAGCATCCCTTCGTGGACTCAGTTATTCCAGTGTGGCCGGGTGCGGGCTGGCTGGAACGCGAGATTTTCGATTTGATGGGCGTAAACTTCAACGACCATCCGGATTTGCGGCGAATCCTGTTGCCAGACGATTGGAGCGGGCACCCGCTGCGCCGCGACTACCCCGTGGAAGGATTCCGCGATATTCCGGCGACTTATTTGCCTGGTTTGAAGAAATAAAGGCCATGACCACCACTGTCGAAACCGCTACCGGCGCAACCAAAACGATGGTCCTGAACATGGGACCGCAGCACCCGTCCACACACGGCGTGCTTCGCATACTGCTGGAGCTTGACGGCGAGACGGTAGTGAAAGCCGTTCCGGATATTGGTTATCTGCATACTGGCATTGAAAAGTCCTGCGAAGACAAAACGTATTCGCAAGTGACTACGTTGACGGACCGGATGGATTACCTCAACCCGCTTGGCAACAATCTTGTTTATGCTCTGGCCGTGGAAAAACTTCTCGGACTCGAAGTCCCCAAGCGCGCTCAGTACATCCGTGTGATGATGGTTGAGCTGCAGCGCATTTCCTCGCACCTTATCTGGCTCGGCACTCACGCGATTGACCTTGGCGCGATGTCGGTCTTTCTTTATTGCTTCCGCGAGCGCGAAGAGATTCTGAAGCTCTTCGAACTCTTCGCCGGCCAGCGCATGATGACGAGCTACATTCGCATCGGCGGCGTGGCGCTGGATCCTCCGGCGGGTTGGCGCGAAAAAGTGGACAAGGTCCTTAGGATGATGCCCAGCCGCATTGATGAGTACGAAACGCTGCTAACCGAAAACCGCATCTGGATGGCACGCACGAAAGGCGTCGGTGTCATCAAGCTGGAGGACGCTATCGCCTACAGCATGACGGGGCCGACACTCCGCGCCGCGGGACTCGCTTACGACAACCGTAAGGTATTTCCCTACTCAAGTTACGAAGAATTCGATTTCAACGTTCCGACGCGCACCGATTCCGACTGTTTCGGCCGGTACATGCTTCGCATCGCGGAAATGCGCGAGAGCCTGAAAATCGTTAAGCAGGCCATGGAAAAAATTACGGACCAGGGTCCGATCAAGACCGAAGCCGCTGGCATTATTCCGCCGCAACGCGAAAAGATGAAGACGGAGATGGAAGCGCTCATCTACCACTTCAAAATTTTCACGGAAGGGTTTTCTCCGGCGCCCGGTGAAGCTTACGTCACGGTCGAATCGCCACGCGGGGAGCTCGGTTGCTTCATCGCTAGCGACGGTTCGCCGAAGCCGCTGCGCTGTCACTTCCGTGCGCCATCTTTTATCAACTTGCAGGCGCTACCGAAAATCGTCGAGGGCCAGATTATTGCAGACGTGGTCGCTTGTATCGGCACGATTGATATCGTCCTCGGCGACGTGGACCGGTGACCGCCATGCAAATGTCTCCACAACTTACGACGAAGTTTGAAAAGCTGCAAAACGCGTATCCCGTAAAGCGCAGCGCGCTAATTCCCATGATGATGTGCGCGCAGGATGAGTTGGGTTGCGTTAGCGATGAGATGATTGCGGAGATTGCGAACCGGCTTGAACTCCATACAGTTCAAGTCGAGGAAACGCTCGCCTATTACTCCATGCTGCACCGCAAACCGGTGGGCAAGCATCATGTTCAGGTCTGCACAAACGTCGCGTGCATGCTCCGCGGCGGCAACGAAATTCTGGATCAAGCTAAAAGGCGCCTCGAAATCGGCAACAGAGAAACGACTGAGGATGGCGTCTTCTCCCTGGAAGAAGTCGAATGCATTGGCGCGTGCACCGGCGCGCCAGCGATGCAAGTGAACTATGACTTCTACGAAAACCTCACTCCCGTAAAATTTGACCGCATTATTGAGGATCTAGACAAAGGCCGCAAGCCTGCGCCGGAGCCCGTCATCAGTGGCGCACTGCACGACCGCCATGCGCTAGAAACACCGCTTATCAGCGCGCGGTGGGGCATCAAGGATTCTCGCAAGATTGACGTCTATCTGAAAAACGGCGGCTATAAAGCGCTCGAAAAAGTGCTGAAGCAGATGACGCCGGAAGCCATCATTGACGAAGTGAAGAAGTCCAGCTTGCGTGGCCGCGGCGGCGCGGGCTTCCCCACCGGTATGAAGTGGTCCTTCGTGCCCAAAGATTCCCCCAAAGCAAGATACGTTATTTGCAACGCTGACGAAGCTGAGCCCGGTACCTGCAAGGACCGCCCACTAATGGAAATGGACCCGCATCAATTGATCGAAGGCATGATCATCGCGGGGCGCGCGATTGGATCGCATCGCGGGTTCATCTACATGCGCGGTGAATACCGCTACATTCAGGCCCTAGTGGATGACGCAATCACCGAAGCGTACGAGCGCGGCTACCTTGGTAAGAATATTCTCGAGTCAGGCTTCGATTACGATTTGTTAGTTCACACCGGAGCGGGCGCATACGAATGCGGCGAAGAATCTGCCCTAATGGAATCGCTTGAAGGCAAGCGCGGCTATCCGCGCATCAAGCCACCTTTCCCTGCCGTCGTGGGCCTCTACGGCTGCCCCACAATTATCAATAATGTCGAAACCCTGAGCGCGGTGCCCTCGATCATCAACGAAGGCGGCGAAGCTTACGCCAATCGTGGCACTCCGAAGAATGGCGGCACGCGGCTGCTCTGCGTTTCCGGCCACGTCAATAAACCCGGCATCTATGAAATTCCGCTCGGCTTGAACATGAAAAAGTTCATTTACGAAATGGCTGGTGGAATTCCTGATGGCAAGAAACTCAAGGCCGTGATTCCCGGCGGCAGCTCCTGTCCGATTATGTCAGCCGAAGAAATTGATATCCCGATGGACTATGACGCCGTGGCAAAGGCCGGCTCGATGCTCGGCTCCGGCGGCATGGTCGTGATGGACGAAGACACCTGTATGGTGGACATGGCGCGACGCATCATGCATTTTTACGCGCATGAATCCTGCGGCTGGTGCATCCCCTGCCGCGAGGGAACCTCCTGGCTGCGCAAAATGCTGGATCGTTTCCACGAAGGCCTAGGCCGCTCCGAAGATATTGATCTGGTCGGCGAGCTCTCCAGGAACATGCTCGGCCGCACCTTCTGCCCGCTAGGTGACGCCGCTGCTCTGCCGACGATCAGCATCGTGGAGAAGTGGCGCAACGAATTTGAAGACCACCTGAATGGGCGCTGCGCTTACAACAAGTCCAGCGACGAATTGCTTCTCGGTGCGCGATAAAGGGATCATGGCTGAACAAAAGCTAGTCACATTCAAGATTGACGACCGCGAAATCCAGGTTCCTGCGGGAACACTGGTGATAGAAGCGGCCAAGCAGATCGCCACAGAAGTTCCTTCTTTCTGTTATTACCCGGGACTTTCGCTACAGGCTGCCTGCCGCATGTGCCTCGTGGAAGTCGAAAAAATGCCCAAGCTGCAGACGGCGTGTACGCTTGTCGCGTCCGAAGGCATGGTCGTTAAGACTCATACGGATCAGATCAAGCAGGCGCGCAAAGGCGTCCTGGAATTTTTGCTGACGAATCACCCTCTCGATTGCCCTGTTTGCGATAAAGGCGGTGAGTGCGAATTGCAGGACATGGTGTTCCGCTACGGCGCGGACTCCAGCCGCTTTATTGAGGAAAAAATCCATCGGCCCGAAGAAAAGTGGTCGGAGCTCGTTTACTACGATGCACCTCGCTGCATCCTTTGCTTCCGTTGCGTGCGCGTTTGCGATGAAGGCATGGACGTGAAGGCGCTAGGCGTTGGTATGCGCGGCGCGAATTCCGTGATCATTCCCAACCGCGAAGACCACCTCGAGTGCGAAGAGTGCGGCATGTGCATTGACATCTGCCCCGTCGGCGCGCTCACGAGCGGCACGTATCGCTACAAGACACGTCCATGGGAAATGCAATACGTCTCTACAATTTGCACGCACTGTTCGAATGGCTGCAAAACGACGCTGAGCGTGCGCAATCACGAAATTCTCCGCGCGAACAACCGCGATCTTTCCGGCATCAATAATGACTTTCTCTGCGTGAAAGGCCGTTTCGGCTTCGATTTCACGAAGCACCCTGAGCGCATCAAGCAGCCACTAGTCCGCAAGGGCGACAAACTCCTGCCCGTTTCCTGGGAAGAAGCGGCGCAAACCGCTGCTAACAGATTGAAAGCGGTCCGCGATGCGCATGGCGCGGATTCGATTGGATTCATCGGTTCAAACCGCACTTCGAACGAAGAGAATTATCTCTTCCAGCGTCTAGCGCGCGTCACCATCGGCACAAACAACATTGATCATCACCGTACGGCTGATTACACCGGTTTGGTTACAGCGCTCGGCGAAAACACCAAGGATTCGCTACTCACGATGGATCAGCTTTACAAGTCCAAAGCCGTGCTTCTCATCGGCAACGATCCCACGAACCAAAATCCGTTTGTCGCGTGGCAGATTCGCACCGGCATTCGCCATCACGGCTTGCAGCTTTACATCATCAATTCGCGCGACATCAAGCTGAAGCGCAAGGCGAAGCAATTCGTAAAGGTCGCCGCAGGTCAGGAGGCCGCCGCAGTACGTTGGTTGGCCTCGGGCGAAGGGCAAATCGTCGGCGCGGCTGGAGAACAACTCGGCGCGCTCAAGAATGCGCTTTCCGCTGAATCCGACGTCGCCATCGTTTTCGGCGCCGAACTCACCGGCTCGGCAATCGCCAGCATTGTTGCTCTTGGCTCAACTCTTCCAGGCAGGACCCGTTATATGACGCTCGGCGACTATTCGAATTCCCGTGGCGCAGCGGACTTCGGCGTGCTGCCAGATCGCCTTCCCGGTTACGCTTTCCTCGATGACGCCAAGACGCGCGAAGGTTTCGAAAAACTTTGGGGCGGGAAAATTCCGCAAGAGCCCGGCATGACCACGCCGCAAATGATAGAAGCCGGGCAAAACGGTGGTCTAAGGGCGCTCTACGTCATGGGCGCGAACCCGCTCGCGCATTTCGGCACGCTTGGCTACGGCCGCGGCAAGGCAGAACTCGTCATCGTCCACGAAATGTTCATGACCGAAACGGCCAAGCAAGCGGACGTTGTCTTCCCCGCCGCCTCTGCCTACGAAAAAGACGGCACCGTCACCAACACCAGCGGGGAAATTCAGCCGCTGCACAAGGCCGCGGAAGTCATGGGCGCGCGTAGCGATTTCGACTTGCTCCGTATTCTTTCGCATCAACTCGAAAAACAGGGTATAGGCAAAGCGTTCCATTACAAAAATCCTGCCGCCGTATTCGAAGAAATCCGCAAAGCAGTGCCAGGCTATGACGTGGAACTGATCGGCCTGCTCACCGGCGCTGCAGAATCCGTGGAAGTTTCCGTGAAAAAGAATGGCCACCCCGCGTACGATGTGCCTGTTGGCCTGATTCGCTCCGCGCAGGATTCTCTCTTCACCAGTGGAACTCTGGGACGCTATTGCCAGGCTGTTGAATCCGTGCCGGAGGCTCAGGCAAAATCGTGACCGCCCTCCTCACGCAAAACGTATTCTGGATTATCACGATCGTCAAGGTCGTCCTGCTGCTCGTCATCGTGCTCACGGTGGACGCGTACCTCACATGGTTCGAACGCAAAGTCGTCGCGCATATTCAGTCGCGCTGGGGACCGCACCGTGTCGGCCCGCACGGCCTCCTGCAACCCGCCGCCGACGGCCTGAAATTTCTTTTCAAAGAAGACCCTACGCCAGCCGGCGTGGACCGTTTTGCGTACTACCTCGCGCCGTTTCTCGCGCTGGCACTTTCGCTCACCGCACTTGCCGTAATTCCCTTCGGTCCGAAACCCATTGTGTTGTTCGGCCAAAAAATTTATCTCTGGATCGCGAACCCCGATATCGGCCTGCTCATTCTCTTCGCCATCACCGCGCTCAGCGTCTACGGCGTCGCGCTCGCCGGCTGGGCGTCCAACTCAAAATACTCGCTTCTCGGTGGCCTGCGCGGCTCCGCGCAGATGATCAGCTACGAACTTTCGCTCACGATGTCCGTCGTCGGTGTACTGCTAATGGCGAATACTTTTAGCCTGCAAGGCATCATCGAGGCGCAAGCAAATGCCAAACACGGAATTGGCATACTTGGCTGGAATATCTTTGCGTGGACGCATCAGGGCCTCTTCTGGCCGCAGATTATCGGTTTCATCTGCTTCTTCACTTCCGCCATGGCTGAAACCGATCGCGCACCCTTCGATCTTCCCGAAGCCGAATCTGAACTTGTCGCCGGCTTCCACACCGAATACGCCAGCTTCAAGTTCGCGATGTTCTTCATTGCAGAATATACGGCAATGATTACCGTCTCCTGCCTCGCAACAATTCTCTTCTTCGGGGGCTGGCTCTCTCCCTTCCCCCAATCGTCTTTTTGGCTTTGGCAACTGACCCACTACATTCCCAGCGTCACCTTAATTCCCTTCGGCCTCTGGGTGATTTATGACGGCATCAAATACGAAACCATCTTCGGCAAGCTGATTCTTCCCGGCGTTGGCGCGGCCATGGTCGCCATCGGCGCAGCGCTTATCGCCTTTCCTGCCGTCAACGAATTCATTCAGCCCGTTTTCTGGTTTACGGCTAAAGTTTTTGTTTTCCTCTTCTTTTACGTCTGGGCGCGGGGAACGTTGCCTCGCTTGCGCTATGACCAGCTTATGAATGTTGGCTGGAAGCTGCTGCTGCCGGTATCCATCGCCAACGTGATTGTCACAGCGCTGGTTATTCTCTTACGGAGGTACCGGTGAGTCCCGCCCTCCTCATTTTCTTCGTTCTTGCTGGGCTCGCTGTTCTCGCAGCGCTGAGCCTTGTCGTGCAGCGCCACCCGATTCACAGCGCGCTTTCCCTCATTGTCGTAATGGTGTGCCTCGCTGGTTTGTATCTCCTCATCGGCGCGGAATTCGTCGCCGCCGTCCAGATCATCGTCTATGGCGGCGCGATTATGGTCCTTTTCGTTTTTGTCATCATGCTTTTGAACGTTGGTGAAGAAGAGCGTACGGATTTTTCCAAACTGGCCAAGTTTGCCGGCTTGCCGCTGGCTCTCGCTCTGACAGCATCCATAGCCGCCGCGGTAGTAAAGCCTGATCTCGGCGCGGCCGGCGTAGCACGAGCGGCTATCCCGAACGCGACCGCGCAAATTTCTTCGATGCTCTTTAAGGAATTCGTCTACCCGTTCGAACTCACCTCGTTCCTGATTCTCGTCGCCATCATGGGCGCGCTCGTTCTCGCGCAGCGGGAAAAGAAATAGCATGGTGCCCACGAACTATTACCTGGTCTTGAGCGCCATCCTCTTCGGTCTCGGCACGGTCGCCTTCGTCTTCAAGCGCAACATCATCACGATTTTCATGTCCATCGAGCTAATGCTGAACGCCGTCAACCTCGCCTTCGTTGCTTTCAGCCAGGCCTTCGGCAAAGTGCACGGCCAGGTTTTTGTTTTGTTCGTCATTGTAGTCGCGGCAGCGGAAGCGGCCGTGGGGCTCGGCATCATCATTTTGATCCAGCGCAATCGCCAGTCGCTGAACGTTGAGAAAGTGAACCTGCTCAAACTCTAATGCCTACGCCGATGCTTGATCACCTCTGGATCATTCCGTTGCTGCCTCTGCTGGGCGCGACGACCAACGGCCTTTTCGGCAAGAACTGGCCGAACAAGGTTGTCAACGGCGTCGCTCTCAATGCGACAGGGTTTTCGTTCCTTGCCGCGCTCGAAGCCGTCCGCGAATTCATTTACGTTCGCAACCAGGAACTCTTCCGCAAAGAATTCTTCGACTGGATCGTCATCCCGAATCTGGTGAGCGGTGGCAATCTGTTCCGCGCGGGCTTCGACCTGCAAATGGACCAGCTCACGGTCGTCATGGTCCTCGTCGTCACCGGTGTCGGCTTCCTGATCCACATCTACTCCACCGGCTACATGGCGCATGAAGGCGGTTACTACCGCTTTTTCTCCTACTTGAATCTCTTCATGTTCTTCATGCTCATTCTCGTTCTTGCCGCGAATTACGTTCTTCTTTTCGTCGGATGGGAAGGTGTCGGCCTCTCCAGCTACTTGCTCATCGGTTTCTATTTCCTGAAAAAGTCCGCCTCCGACGCGGGTAAAAAAGCCTTCATCGTCAACCGCATCGGCGATTTCGGCTTCATGCTGGGGATGTTTCTGCTCTTCAAGACCTTCGGCACGCTGGACTTTACTCAACTCTTCGCTAAAGCCGAGCCGTGGTCACACGAAGGTTGGGGACAGTTCGGTACGTTCACCGTCGCGTGTCTTTTGCTCTTCATGGGCGCTTGCGGCAAATCGGCCCAGCTGCCTCTCTATGTCTGGTTGCCGGACGCCATGGAAGGCCCGACGCCCGTCAGCGCTCTTATCCACGCCGCGACGATGGTCACCGCAGGCGTCTACGTCGTTGCCCGCTCACACATTCTCTTCACGCACTCCGAAATCGCCATGGTCGTCGTCGCCATCGTCGGCTGCGCCACGGCGTTTTTTGCCGCAACCATCGGTCTCGTTCAGACCGACATCAAGAGAGTTCTCGCGTACTCTACCGTCAGCCAGCTCGGTTATATGTTCCTCGGCTGCGGAGTCGGCGCTTTCGGCGCGGGCATCTTCCACCTGATGACTCACGCCTTCTTCAAAGCACTTCTCTTCCTTGCAGCCGGCAGCGTGATTCACGCGATGGGCGGCGAGCAAAACATGCTTCACATGGGCGGCCTCAGCAAGAAAATCAAGGTCACCTATTGGACGATGCTCATCGCCACGCTCGCCATCGCCGGCTTTCCGCCACTCGCGGGCTTTTTCTCCAAAGATTCGATTCTTTACGCCGCTTTCATTCGCGAACCGGGCGGCCATCCGCTGTACATCGTTGGTTTGCTTACGGCCCTGCTGACTTCGTTTTACATGTTTCGTCTGATCTTTCTGACCTTCCACGGCCAGCAGCGCTACGACGAGCATCACGTCCACGTGCACGAATCACCGTGGAGCATGCTCGGCCCGCTTGCAATTCTCGCCGTGCTCAGCATCATCGGTGGTTGGATGGCCGCGCCTTCGTTCTGGGGCGGCGAAGACCACTTCGCGAGTTTCCTCACGCCTGTATTTGGCGTCGCACACGAAGCAGAAGGAGCGATGTCCGAAGCCGCCGCGCACAAGCTTGAACTCTCGCTCGCCTTCGTTGCCGTCGTCGCGGCGCTCATTGGCTTGCTCACCGCCTTCTGGCTCTATCTCAAGCAACCCGGCAAGCCCGCCGAAATCGCAAAATCCCTCAAACCCATCTACACCAGTCTCTACAACAAATATTACGTGGATGAACTCTACGGAGCCGCTATCGTAAAGCCGCTCCTCGCCATCTCCACAAATGTTTTGTGGAAAGTGATCGACGTCGAAGCCATCGACGGCACCGTCAACGGCATCGCCCACGGCGCCACCGCCACCGGGGATGTTGCGCGCCGCACGCAATCCGGCAATACGCGCAGTTACGCCGTGTGGGTCGTGATTGGCGCGCTGGCGGTGCTCGTTATCATCTTCTGGCCGGCGATTCGCGCCCTGGCAGGAGGCGCGCAATGATGCTCCCAAGCCTGCTCAGCAGCCTCATCCTGATTCCTGCCGTAGGAGCACTGGCTCTGCTTGTCCTGCGCGGTGACGACCACAAATTTATTCGCGGCCTCTCGCTCGGCGTCGCCACCTTCGAGTTTCTTTTCTCCCTGCTTCTGCTGAAGAAAATGGACTTCAGCGCCTCGGGCTATCAGCTCGAAGAGAATTTCCACTGGATCAGCGCGCCGCCGATTCACTACCACGTGGGCGTGGACGGCCTCAGCGTCTTCCTCGTCATCTTGACGACATTCCTCACCGCCATCTCCGTCATCGCGTCCTGGAACAGCATCCACGAACGTGTGAAAGAATTCTTCGTCGTGTTGTTGATGCTGGAAGTCGGGATCATCGGCGTTTTCCTCTCGCTCGACCTGTTCCTCTTCTTCCTGTTCTGGGAAGTGATGCTCATCCCGATGGCGTTTCTCATCGGCATCTGGGGTCACGGCCGCAAAATCTACGCCGCCGTAAAATTCGTGCTCTACACGATGGCTGGCTCCATTCTGATGCTGGTCGGCATTATCTGGCTGTACAACGTGACCGGCACATTCGATTTGCCCCAGATTCAACAGGCGCTACAGGCCAGCCCTGAACTGTTAGGCAAGACCGTGGAAATCGCACAACGCAATGAACTGCTGCTTTTCCTGGCCTTTTTCGTGGCTTTCGCCATCAAAGTTCCTCTCTTCCCGCTGCACACCTGGCTGCCGGATGCACACGTGGAAGCCCCTACGGCTGGCTCGGTTATTCTGGCGGGCGTGCTCCTGAAAATGGGCACCTACGGTATGATGCGATTTTGCTTGCCGCTTTTTCCACATGCGTCGCGTGAACAACGCTGGTGGATCGTCTTGCTGGCCATCATCGGAATTATTTATGGCGCGCTCGTTGCGCTCGTGCAGCCGAACCTGAAAAAGCTCGTAGCTTATTCCTCGGTCAGCCACCTCGGCTTCGTCGTGCTCGGCATCTTCACGTTCGGCACCATCGGCATACAGGGCGCGATTTATCAGATGCTCGCGCACGGCATTTCCACCGGCGCACTCTTCTTGCTCGTCGGCATGCTCTATGACCGCCGCCACACGTTCGAAATCAGCGACTACGGTGGCCTCGCCACTCCCATGCCGAAACTCTCTGCCTTCTTCCTCTTCGTCGCGCTCTCTTCCCTTGGCTTGCCCATGCTCAACGGCTTCGTCGGCGAATATTTGATTCTGCTCGGCACCTATGTCACCAATTGGAAGTGGGCCACCTGGGCCGCGACGGGCGTGATTCTCTCCGCTTGCTATCTCCTCTGGGCTTATCAGCGAGTCTTCTTTGGCGAAGTTACGCAAGAAAAGAACCGCGCGCTGCCGGACGCGAGTTGGCGCGAACGAGGAATCCTCTTCGCCATGGCCGTCATCACGCTCTGGATGGGCATTGGCTCCGCGTATTTCACCCGCCGCACCGCCACCGCAGCGGAGACAATTCGTCAGGAGATGATGCGCGCTGGCGATACCATGCCGCAGGAAGCGATGTCACCTTCTGATGGCGCCGGCACAAAAATTTCTCTCGAAAGGTCCGGCAACCGCTAAATGAATAACGGCATGCCCACCATCGTTGATCTCAAACTTGTTCTTCCAGAGCTTGTCTGGTGCGGCTTTGCCGTCTTTATCATGCTGCTGCAGCCGTTCCTCAAGAACCGCCACTTCTTCACGTTTCTCGCGCTGGTTGGCTCGCTAGGTGGCACAGTCCTCTCCATAGTCTCCGGATGGAACTACGGTCCGGGCTTTTCGAACCTCATTCGCATGGACGCCTTCAGCTTATTCTTCCATTTGCTTGTGGGCGCAGTGGCGTTTCTGGTCATCCTTGCCTCGGAAACGTACCTTGAACGGGAGAATCTGGACTCCCCCGAATTTCTGGCGTTGGTTCTCTTCGCCACTGCAGGCATGGGTGTCCTCGCCTCCGCGCAGGAGCTGATCACCGCGTTCATCGGCCTCGAAATGAGCTCTATTTCCAGCTACATCCTCGCCGGCTACCGGCGCGACGCGTCCAAGTCCAGCGAGTCCTCGCTCAAGTATTTCTTGCTGGGCTCTTTCGCCACGGCCTTTTTTCTGTACGGCATCGCGCTCGTTTACGGCGCAACGGGCACCACGATGATTGACGCGATGAATGCCGTAAATCCGGCCAATGGCTGGCTCAAGCTTGGTCTCGCGATGATCCTCATCGGCCTCTGCTTTAAAGTTGCCGCAGCGCCTTTTCAGATTTGGACGCCGGACGTTTACGAAGGCGCTCCCACTCCCGTGACTGCCCTATTCGCTGCTGGCCCCAAGGCCGCCACGTTTGCGTTGCTTCTGCGTATTTTTGCCAGCGTTCCGGCAGCAACTCACTATTGGTTCTGGGCATTCTGGGTGCTCGCCGCGCTCACCATGTTCCTCGGCAATCTTGGTGCGCTGGTGCAGAACAACGTCAAGCGCCTGCTCGCCTACAGCTCCATCGCCCATGCGGGTTACATCCTTGTCGCGTTTGCTGCCGTCACCTACATGGCAGGAGAAGATCCATCCACGGCGGCCCGCGCCTATGCCGCAATTCTCTTTTATCTTCTGGGCTATGCCCTGGTGAAGGTCGGCGCGTTCACTATTGTTTCGCAGTTGGGCGGCGCCGACGAAAAGCACGTTTCGCTCGACGACTATGCGGGCCTCGGCCAGCGTCAGCCGTGGATCGCCGCGGCGCTCAGCGTTTTCCTGCTTTCCCTGCTCGGCTTGCCGGTTACAGCGGGCTTCTTCGGCAAGTTCTACATCTTCACCGCGGCCGTCCATTCGAAACTCATCTGGCTCGCAATTCTGATGGCCGTGAACAGCATTATCGGTTCGTATTACTACCTGCGTCTCATCGTCGTGATGTATATGCACGAACCAAAGAGCGAGGCCGCCGCAGCGCCTGTGCGCTTCCCCGTCACGGCCAGCATCGTTCTCTGGATTACCGTGGCCGGCACCATCTACTTCGGCCTAGCCCCCAGCCGTACCCTCAACTTCCTGCTCGACCAAAAGAGTCTGATCGGTTCGATGCGCTAGACTTCCACAATTTCTTTAGCCTTCAGCTACGGCTAGCTCAAATAAAAAAGGCCCCTGATTATGCCGGGGGCCTTTTTTCCGAAAGCGCGAAATGATTACAGCTTCAAATAGAGCAGAAAGCCGAGAGCAAAAGTAAACAGCGTAAGGGTTTCAACGAATACGAGTCCCAGAATCATGGCTGCGCGAACACCGCCCTGTGCGCCCGGATTGCGCGCGATACCTTCACAGGCAGCCGCAGCGATGCGTCCCTGTCCCAAACCGCCTCCAACAGCGGCGATGGCCACGCCGAAGCCTGCCGCGATTACCAATGCGGTCGGATTCACCGGCAGTTTCTCCGCGGGCGCATTGCCCTGAGCGAACGCTGCAGGCGTCATCACCATTACTGCAACCAACAGAAGCAAAACAACTGCTGCTTTTTTCATTACTTCCTCCTCGTAAGATTGCCGCCAGGAGGTGGTTCCCGGACACCGTGCAGCCGGGCTCACACTGAAACGGTCACTACAAGATCGATGCTAGTGCTCGTCCGCGGTCGCCATCCCGATGTATACCGATGGGAGCACCGTAAAGACGTAGGTTTGAATCAACGAGACGAAAATATGAAGCCCGATAAAAGCGATCGGAACGAGCGCTGGAAGAATTCCCAAAATCACGCCCAATACCGGAGACTTATTCCATCCAGCAACGGATGCCGTTACGAAAATGCTCAAGAACAGCGCGTAGATCATGTCACTGGCAAAAATATTCGCCCAAAGCCGGACCGTCAGCGACAGGAGGCGGGCCGTGGTGCTGATGATTTCAACGGGGAAAAGCAAGATCGCAAGCGCCCAATCGGCCGGTTTATGAGGCGATCCGGCAAAAGTCTTCAAGTATCCAAAAACGCCGTGGTGGCGAAGCCCCTGCCAGTTGAAATACAGAAATGTCAGGATCGCGCACGCAAAAGGCACGGTGGCGTTACCGGTAGGAGAGGAAAGAAACGGAAACACGCCGAAGAGATTTGCGAGAAGGATGAAAACCGAGATGGAGCCAACCACAGGAATATGCTTCTCGAACCCTTGGGGAACGTTCTCGTGAAGAATATCGCGCACACCAAAACCGAGCGGATTCGTCAGTAGGAGCTCAGCCATTTGCTGCGTTGCGCCCGGTTTTTCCACCGACAACCGGGATTTGACGATAAGCGCCAAAAGGGTCGCAACAACTAGAACGAATAGTCCCATCACCACATGCTGCGGGATCGGGAGCGCTGCATTTTCAGGCTGAATATGCACCTTTTGAAGCAAAGCGAGAACAAGCGGCCCCAAAAAGTGGTTTGTCTGCTGCGTCAGCCAATTAGCGTGCTCTTCCATCACCTATTCCGAGGAACTCGTAATTTCCCACACACTCGCCGCAATTGTTGCGGCTCCTAGAGCGCACAACCCCAAAATGAGACTGGCAAGGGGAACGTGCAGATAAATAAAAATAACATACACCCCGAGGCCTATCAAGCCGTACCGCAGGGCCACTGCAAAGTAGCTCCAGCGCGGCAATTTCGGGTTTTCTATACCTGCCTGAGCGGCGGAAGCTACGGAAAGAGCGCTAGCGCCTCGGCGCATCCATTGAAAATCAAGCCATCCCAGCGCGGCGCCGAAGCCCAGGCCAACGGCCCAGTCGCTGCGGTGCAGGCCCAGCGCAATTGCTCCAGAAACAAAGCCCACTGCTAGCGTCAGCCAGGCAATCCTGCGTTCCGTCCTGACGCCTTGTAGATTGCCAGGCGTAGTTTCACTCGGAATTGGTTCGCTGGCCACGTTTGGGGCCGCCATCCCCGGGAAGTCTGCGTATTACTTCTCGCACGCCTCCGTAAAACCCGACAGCGCCAAGAATCACCAGTAGCCACGGGCTGGTGTGAAGCCATTTATCCAGAAGGTATCCCAAAGCGCCGCCGACCACGACAGCACCGACGAGCGTAAACGGCAATTCGAGCGCCAAGGCAGATTGCCGGGTGACGCCCTCCGCCTTTTTTCGTGGCGAAGAGGGGCCGGAGGAATCGGGATCGGAATTATCGTCCATCGCCCACCGCTATTTTTCGAAGAGCAATTCGCCGGCGCGCTCGGTCGCCTTTACCACAGCTTTGATGAGGGTCACGCGCAGCTTCCCTTCCTCAAGTTCAAGAATGCCGTCAATCGTACATCCCGCCGGCGTCGTCACCGCGTCCTTCAACAGCGCCGGATGATCGCCGGTTTCCAGCACAACGCTGGCCGCGCCCTTCATCGTTTGCGCCGCAAGAAGCGTAGCCACATCGCGTGGTAGTCCCACTTTCACTCCAGCCTCAGCCAGCGATTCCAGAATAATGTAGGCGAACGCAGGCCCACTCGCGGAAAGCCCCGTCACCGCGTCCATGTTCTTTTCATCAACGACAACCGTGCGCCCCACTGCATCGAACATCGCCCTCGCAATTTCCAAATGTTCCGGCTTGGCGTGCGCTCCCGCACAAATTCCCGTCATCCCAATTCCTACCGCCGCAGGTGTGTTCGGCATCGCGCGCACCACTGGAACTTTTTCACCGAGGTGCTGCTCAAGGTAGCTCGTAGTCACAGACGCTGCAACAGAAATCACTAGTGTTTTTTCATTCAGCTCCGGCGCAATCTCCTTCAGCACATCGCCCACAACTTGCGGCTTCACGCCAAGCAAAATAATCTCTGCATCTTTCACAGCCTTGCGGTTTTCATTCGTGACGCTGACGCCAAGTTCTTTCGCAAGCGCCGCGGCCTTTTCGCCGTGCTTCACGGTAGCCGTCACGCGCTTCGCCACGAAAAGTCCTTGTTTCAAATAGGCGCGCAGCAAAATCCCGCCCAGCTTGCCCGCGCCCAAAACCGCCAGTTTCTTGTCCGAAAGTTTTTGTGCCATGGTCAAGGTATTGTTTCCGACCCTGTCCCGCGCGTCAATCGCCGAATTCCCGCCGAGGAGCCATCTGTAGCGCCTCATCTTGGCGGCGCGCAGCGCACAACTAATGTACAATGCGCGGCGCTATGAAACTTCGCAGCGCCCTCTTTTCGATTTGTTTGCTGCTCCTCACATCCTTAAGCGGCATTTCCGCACGGCAGACTGTGCCAGTTGTTCAGCAAATCGTTCAGAAAGACGTTCCCATAAAAATGCGCGATGGACTAATTCTCCGTGCCGATGTTCTTCTTCCCGCTAGCGAAGGAAAATTTCCAGTCCTCGTCTATCGCACGCCATACGGCAAAGATAGTGCGCCAAAAGAGTGGACCACGTTTGGCAAAGCCGTTAAACGCGGCTATGCGGTGATCATTCAGGACGTCCGTGGCCGCTACACCTCTGAAGGCGAATTCGATCCGTACAAAAATGAAGGCAACGATGGCTACGACACGATCGAATGGGCCGCCGCGCAACCGTGGTCAAATGGCGACATCGGTATGTTTGGTCTCTCTTATCCTGGAGCAGTCCAGTGGCTCGCGGCGGTGGAAAATCCGCCGCACCTGAAAGCCATGGTCCCGGCGGTGACATTTTCCACGCCCCGCAATTTTTTCTATTCGGGCGGCGTTTTCGATGGCTCGTGGATTGATTGGATCTGGTTCAACATCGCGCCCGACGCGCGCAAAAAGAAACACCTGCCCGGTCCGCAGACTTACAAAGAAGCCGCGGCCTCCTGGAAAATCGAACACGAACGCTTGCAGTCCTTTCTTCCGTTGCGCGATTTGCCGGATTTCAAACTAGTGGCGCCGTTTTACTACGAATGGCTTGCGCATCCTCCCGCCGATCCGTGGTGGGATTGGGCGGAGCTCCGCGGCAAATACGATCACGTTCACTGCGCCGTGTTGAATATTTCCGGATGGTACGACGAAGCTTACGGTCCTGACGGGGCAACAATGAACTTCAACGGGCTGCTTACGGCCCGCAAAAACGAAAAAGATCCACGCACGCAAACCATCATTGGTGCGTGGACGCACGGTGAACTAGAACGTTCCAAAGCGGGCGACATCGATTTCGGTCCTGCTGCCAAAGTGGACTACGACGAAATTATGCTCCGCTGGATGGATCACTATCTCAAAGGAATCGACAACGGCATCGGCCGCGAAAAGCCCGTCCGCATTTTCGTGATGGGCGACAACCAATGGCGCGACGAAGATTCCTGGCCGTTGCAGAGGGCGCGACCGACGCCGTTCTATCTATCCGGCAGATACATCGGGCCACATGAGTACGCGTTAAAGAAAAGCACGATCGCGCTTGAGACGGCGACCTCCGAATTCACTTCCGACCCAGCTTATCCCGTAACGGATCCCTACGAGGAATTCGGCGCGCGCGACTATCAGAAGCTCGCGGGTAGAGAGAACGTACTGGTATTCGACTCCTTCCCGTTCGAGAAGGACACGGAGATTACCGGTCCGATTCAAGTCACGATTTACGCTTCTGCGGACGTTCCCGATTTCGACTTGTGGGTGCGCTTGCTCGACATCTGGCCAGACGGCCGAGCGTTCAACCTAATGAGTCCAGGGTTGGATGTATTGCGAGCCAGCTATCGGAATGGCTCACCGAAACCGGAATTGCTGACACCGGGAAATATTTATCAGCTGAAATTACACCGTCTTCTCACTTCTAACGTCTTCATGGCCGGTCACCAATTACGCATCCAAATTTCTGGCGCGTTCTTTCCGCACTTCTCACGAAATCTCCAAACGGGTGAATCGGAAATCACCTCTTCCAAAACAAAGATCAGTCATATCCGCATCTACCACGACAAAGATCATCCGTCGACAGTTACAGTGCCGATAGTTCCGCGCTGAAAAGAATTAATCGTGGCGCGCGCCGTGGATGATGGAGATGGAGTGAGGCAAGTGGTCGGCGATGGCGTCCAGCGATTCCACCGCGCCTTTTGGACTTCCCGGCAAATTCAGTATCAAAGATCTGTGTCGAACTGCGGCCACAGCGCGCGACAAAATCGCGCGAGGAGTTTTCTCCATTCCCTTGCGCCGCATTTCTTCCGCGAACCCTGGAATCAGCCGGTCCGCCACAGCCATCGTCGCTTCGGGAGTGGAATCGCGCGGGCTCAAACCAGTACCACCTGTGGTGAGAATCAGATCCACGCGTCCGGAATCGGCAAGCTCGCGCAGTTGCTCACGAATGCTGGGCGGGTCGTCGGCAACGACCAAACTGGATTTGATCTCCCAGCCGAGTTCCCGGCAGCGCGCGATCACAGACGGCCCAGACTTATCTTCGCGCTGGCCGGAAGCCACGGAATCACTGATGGTGATTACCGCAACTCGTAAGGAAGACGGAGCAGACATTGCGGCGCGTTAAGGCGTTCCCACGGTGTCGCGATTAGCCTCGTCCATCAGCCGCATCGCTTCCATCAGCAGCCCGGTGGTGTTGCGCGTGGTGGTCGTGCGTGTGGATGCATTAGCCGCATTGAAATCAATTTCAAAATCACCCGCGGACCAAAGCAGAACCTTATACACAGCGTCATCGCCTTCGGTATTTCCGGATTTCGCATCGCGGCACTGACCGGAAGCGAAATAGAGTTCGCCCTGCTGCCCGTTGTGATGAACAATCAGCCTGCACGACTTTTGCCCCATCTCGAGCGACTGCATCAGGTCAATCATGCTCATTTCTTCCAAGCGTCCCTGAATCACTCCCGGACGCGAAGCGCGCTTCTGCAATTTTTCAAGGTGCAAGCGGTCCACCACTTTTTTCGTGATACGAACAAGGTCTTTGATCAAAAATGGCTTGGCGATGAAATCCTCAACGCCATCCACAAGCGGGCGCAGCCGCTCCTCAATATCCGCGCGGCTCGCCATGAACAAAAATGGAATGTGCCGCGTCTGCTCGCGGCCACGCAGCTTTTCAAAAAGCTGCCGCCCATCCAGTCCCGGCATTTTGTAATCGCAAAGAATCGCATCGGGAGGATCGTCAATAATTCGCAGCAAAGCGTCCGCGCCGTCCGAAGCGACAATCACTTCGCAGTGCGACTCCAGGCCCTTCAGGACAATATCCCGCACCAGCGGATTATCGTCCGCAAGCAGCAGCTTGACCTTTGATCCGCCTGCCGGGCTCAAGGCTTCCTCCGGCGCGCCGGTTTTCCGCCCGCGCCCGTTTTTTTGCGAATGTCTCTGCGGAAATCCCCGCTCTTCCCGCCGGTTTTTTCCAGCAGATAAATGTCGGTAATCTCGATGCTTTTATCGAGGGCTTTGCACATGTCGTAAACCGTAAGGGCTGCGGCAGTGACGGCGACCAAGGCTTCCATCTCAACCCCTGTCTGGGCAGCCGCTATCACGTGGGAGCGTATCTCCACGCCATTCTTGCACAGGCGAGCAGTCACATCAATGTGAGTGAGAGGCAGCGGATGACAAAGAGGTATCCACTCCGCGGTACGCTTGGCAGCGGCAATTCCCGCGATTCGGGCCACTTCCAGAGGATTGCCCTTGGGGTTCTTAAGACCACGCACGGCTTCGAGGACGCGCGGCTTCATCCTCACAAAGCCGTAGGCGATGGCCACCCTCGTAGTAACGGCTTTCGCGGAAACGTCCACCATCTGCACTTCGCCGCGCTTGCCATAGTGGGAAAGCTTCCTCATATCAGTACTTTAGCAGTCGCCGATGCAACTGCGTCTAAAGAACGTCTGTCCTGGGCAAAACTGAGACGACCTCGCCTTCGGCAAGTTCACCGCGATCCGCGGGGACAAACAAAAAACAATTGCACTTCGCCACTGCCGCAAGGTCTCCCGAACCCTGCCAAGGTAATGGCTTTACGGACGGCACGGTGCCGGTCCACTCCAGCCTCGCAGGTAAAAAGTGCGCCAGCCCGGTCTTCTCATGTAGCTCCTGCCCAAGGCGCGCTTGAAGAAGCGGCAGCGGCTTCATCTCAGCCCCGGCAAGCAAATGCAAAGCGGGCACGGCGAAAAGCTCGAACGTGACCATGGTCGAAATCGGATTCCCAGGAAGTCCAAAGACCGGTTTTCCCGCGCATGTCCCGAACACGGTAGGTTTGCCAGGACGAATAGCGACCGCATCGAAGAAGAATTCTGCGTCAAGATCACGCAAAACCTTTTCCACAAGATCATATTTACCCGCGGAGACTCCACCGGACAAAATCAGCAAATTTTCTTGGAGGCCTAGTGTGATTTTCGCGCGCAAATCTTCTTCCGTGTCTTTTGCATTGCTGAGGAACACGGGTTCGCCGCCTGCCAGAGTGACTTGGGCGGCCAGCGAAAACGCATTGCTGTTGCGGATCTGAAAATTCCCGGGCTTTGTTTCCGCGGAGACGACTTCGTCACCCGTGGAAAGAATCGCCACGCACGGCTTGCGGAACACCTGCACGTGCACAGCCCCGACTTGTGCAGCCACAGCGATTTCCGCAAATCCGAGCCGGCTCCCCGCACAAAGCAAGAGTTGGCCTTCCGCCGCTTCCCTGGCACGCGGAACGATGTGCTGGCCAGGCTCAGCCGTTCGCAGAAATTCGATCGTGGAACCTTCGGCGCGCGTGTGTTCGATCATTACAACGGCGTTCGCTCCTGACGGAAGCGCTGCGCCTGTCATGATTTGTACGCAAGTTCCGGGCGCAACAGAAATCTTCGGTTCGTCGCCAGCTTTGAGTTCGCCCATGCAACGAAGTTTCGTGCCGATGAAAACGTCTGCAGCACGCACCGCAAAGCCATCGCGAACGGAGCGGTCGAAAGGTGGATAAGCACGGTCAGCGCGAATATCCTGTGCGACGACGCGCCCCAGCGCGTCGCTAAGCGCGACGGATTCCTGCGTTCGTGGCGAAGACTGCACCAATCGCTTTACTTCGCGAATGACGGCTTGTCGGGCTTCCTCAAAAGTAAGCATGGAAGGAGGTTCGAGCATTCTACGATTCTGTTTTACAGCCAGCGAGCCAGCAGCGTACCTTCTGGCACGATCGTTGCGTCGCGCTCCGGCCCAGTCGAAATCATTCCAATTTCCACCTGCAGAAAGTCACTGATGAATCGCAAATAATCAATCGCCGCCTTCGGCAATTTCCCCGCGTCTTTCACGCCGTAGGTTTCCTGCTCCCACCCGGGCAAGGTTTCGTAAACCGGCGTCACGTGCTCGTATTCTTCAGCAAGCGCGGGCATTTCCTTAAGCGGAGTGCCTTTGTACTTGTATCCGGTACAGACTTGAATTTCGCGCTGGGTGTCGAATACGTCCAGCTTGGTGACAACGAGCGAATCAATGCCGTTGATCATTTTCGCGTAGCGCAAGACGGCAAGATCGAGCCAGCCGCAACGCCGCGGGCGTCCCGTGACGGCGCCGAATTCCTTACCGCGCTCGCGAACTTCTTTTGCGTCCAGGTCCGGCATTTCCGTGGGAAATGGCCCGCCGCCGACTCTCGTTGTGTACGCTTTGGAAATTCCCAGTACATGCTTGATCTTCGTCGGGGGTACACCCACGCCTGTGGTTGCGCCGCCGGAAATCGCGCTGGAGCTGGTCACATAGGGATAGGTGCCGTGGTCAATGTCGAGCATCGTGCCCTGCGCGCCTTCAAAAAGTACAGCCTTCCCTTCATCTAGCGCGTGATTCACAAGCTCGGCGGTATCGCAAATGTAGCCGCGAATTTTCTCGCCTTGTTTCAGCGTCTCTTCAACTTCGTGCGAAAAATCAATGTCCGCGCCGTACGCGCCTTTGGCTAGGCGATTTTTTTCCGCGACAACCCGCGCCGCCTTTTCGCGGAACAGTGCGGGATCGAGCAGATCGCACATCCGCAAGCCGCGCCGCGCCATCTTGTCTTCGTAAGCAGGTCCAATGCCGCGCGAAGTTGTGCCGATTTTGTTCTCGCCACGCGCACTCTCGGCCGCCTTATCCAGTTCACGGTGATACGGAAAAATCAGATGCGCGCGGTTGCTGATGTGCAGTCGGCCTTTGACTTCGATCCCCACCTCAGAAAGTGTTTCGATTTCCTTGACCAGCGCGCCGGGATCAACGACAACGCCCGCGCCGATGACCGCATGCTGTTTTGGCCGCAAAATTCCGCAAGGAATGAGCTGAAGAACGTGCTTTTCTTTGCCAATGATGACGGTGTGTCCCGCGTTGTGTCCGCCCGCAACGCGCGCGATGTAGTCAAACGAGCCTGCGAGGTAATCCACCACCTTGCCTTTGCCTTCATCTCCCCACTGCGCGCCGACCACCACGACAGATTTCATTCCGCGGCCTCTCTTTGTCACACCGTTCCCTTCACATTGGCAAAGGGAGAAAATTTCAAAAGGAGGAACTAGAAACAGACAGAAAGAAATCGTACGCTCGCACCGCGTTCAACGCAAGCACGGCTGCCGAAGCAAAATCGCTGCGGCTTGGTTGCATACGGATGTTGCGTGGAAACGCGAGGGCGCGTATGCTGCCCGCGCGAGGTAATGGAAAACGTGATGAGCGGAACAAGAGCCGCGTTTTTGGCAATAGTTCTGGGAATCGTGCCAGCGCGGATGCAAGATCCGGTGGTAGCGCCGGCGTATAGCGTTAGAGTGGAGTTTGAAAATGATCAAATCCGCGTTTTGCGTGTGCACTACCCCGCTCATGCGAAATCCCCAATGCACAGCCATACCGGGCGCGCGGTCGTAGCGGTAACTGCAAGTCATCTGCGCGTCACGACGTCCGACGGAAATACCCGGGAAGTGCAACGGCACGCGGGCGAGATCTACTGGGGCAACAGTGTCACGCACTCAGCAGAAAATTTGACGGATACGCCGCTGGAAACAATTGAGGTAGAGGTGAAGAAAGCGAACGTACCAGCAGTCGCTGTTCCTGCCGAAGCGGGGAACTCTTCAAAAATTCCGCTGAAAGAACCTGTTCCGGTGGAAATGGAGCCGCATCACCACGTCGTTCTTCAAAACCAGTATGTCCGCGTGTTGGATGTTCTGTTTCCTCCGGACGATCCGTCGCTATTTCATACGCACAGCAACGACAACCTAAGCATCGCGCTGAGCGGCGACAAAACGCATGCCCAATTGATGGGCGGCGATTGGGGCGCGCCAACCGCGGTCGTTCCCGGACAAGTGGCTTTCCACAAGGCGCAAAGCCAGCCCTACACTCATCGCGTTGGCAGCGCAGGGGCGCAGCCCTTCCACGTCATCGACGTGGAAATCTTTCCTTAGAGCTTTGCAATCTGTCGGTAACGGAAGCATTCGACGGCGTGATCGTTCACCATACCGATAGCCTGCATGAACGCATAGCAAATCGTCGAACCAACAAAACGGAACCCGCGTTTCTGCAAATCCTTGCTCAGAGCATCCGATTCCTTCGTTTCTGCGGGAATCCGCCCATGCAGTTTCCAGACATTTTTCTTCGGCTTGCCGTCCACAAATCGCCACAAATAAGCATCAAAACTTCCAAATTCTTCCTGTACTTTCAAAAACTCGCGCGCGTTGCCAATCGTGGAGGCGATCTTCAAGCGGTTGCGAATGATGCCTGGGTCCTGGAGTAACACACGCACTTTCTTCGCGTCGTAACGAACGATTTTGTTAACATCAAAATTGTCAAACACTTCAAGATAACGCGCCCGCTTGCGCAAAATCGTGTCCCAGCTCAATCCAGCCTGTGCGCCTTCAAGAATCAGAAATTCGAAAAGCGTGCGGTCGTCGTGCACAGGCACACCCCACTCTTCGTCATGGTACGGAATGTTGACCTCGCTAGTCGCCCAGTGGCAACGGATTTTCTCTTTCACTTCGATTCTCCGGAAATCGTCAGTAACGAAAACGCGTGACCGCGTGCCAACAGCGGCTCTTCAAAAATCCGCCATGACATTTTAGCAATTGCAAACGTGAGTATTGCGGCAAAAATCGTCACCACCGCGCCCCGAAGGGTAGACGTCTTCGGCGTCGCGTGAAGAATCACGGCATGGCACGCAACGTCCACAACGAGATGCAGCAACAAGGATGTACGCAATAATCCAGGCGAAATAAACGGGAATAATCCGGAAAAAACGGCGCACATAAAAGGTGCTGAAGTAACGCGGTGACTCTTTTACATCGAGGAGAATGCCTCCGATCAGAAAACCGGAAAGCGCGAAAAACAAGTCCACGCCTGTGCCGCCAAGAATGACAAGTCGGTGCAGCCGGTCCGTAATGCTGCCCGCAGGCATGACGCCTTCCAACGAAATGTAATGAAAACAAATGACGCTGAAGATGGCGAGACCGCGAATTCCGTCGAGCTCTGGAATTCTAGATTTGAACTGAACTTGGGTCATATGCTGCGAAAGAAGCCAACAAGCCGAGGCGATGTCGGTCAATCGAACACACAAAAGGCGTGCGGCACTCTTGCACCGCACGCCTCGTGTTCTCATTACGAAGTTCTTATCCGACGTGCCGATCCACAGCCTTGGTTATCTGATCCTTCGGCACAGCGCCGACGATCTGCTCGACCATTTGGCCGTTCTTGAAAATGAGAATCGTAGGGATGCCGCGGATGTTATACCGCCCCGCAGAGTTCATCGCTTCGTCCACGTTCAACTTCATCACTTTAATCTTGCCCGCGTAGTCGTTCGCGATCTCCGCCACCGTGGGCGCCAGCATATGACACGGGCGGCACCATTCCGCCCAAAAATCTACGAGTACCGGCTGCGTCTTGCTCGCCGAAAGTACTTCGTTTTCAAAATTTCCATCAGTTGCTGCTTGGATGTTTTCCGCCATGTTCTTCACCATCAGCGACTTGGCCAACCAGCCCGCCGCCTGTCTCCTTTTGTTCCGTTAATTAGATGTTGCAACAGGCATTTGGTTACGCGCCGGTTGCCCCAGTCCTCTTGCCGCCCGCGCCGCCTCGTAAACCTTCAAATACTCCGCCGCAGGCGTCTTCCATGAATAATCCTGCACCATTCCGTTCAACTGAATGCGCTTCCAAATTCGTTCATCGGCAAAATGATGCAGGGCTTGACGAATTGTATAGAGCAACGCACCGCCGGAATAGTCCCAAAATTTGAACCCGGTCCCTGTACCATGCTCCAAATCGAACGGCTCAATTGTATCGTCCAATCCGCCCGTCGCACGAACAATTGGCACCGTACCATACTTCAAACTGTAAATTTGATTCAAGCCGCAAGGTTCATAGCGCGACGGCATCAGGAACATATCCGCGCCCGCTTCAACTTTGTGCGCGATGGCATTGTCATAAGCAATTTTCACCCCAACGCGCTCGGGATAGGCACCAGCCAAAGCCCGGAAGAGATCCTCGTAACGCCGCTCGCCCGTGCCAAGCACAATCAGCGCCAAATCCTCGCGCATCATCTCATGCGCAACCTCCGCGATCAGGTCAAAGCCTTTTTGGTCGGCGAATCTCGATACGATTCCAAGCAGCGGCCGGCCAGGATCATCTGGCAAACCGAACACTTGCAGCACATCCTTTTTGCAGACGGCTTTGCCAGATAAATCCTTCGGAGAATATTTCGCGGGAAGATAAGGGTCCTTCGCGGGATTCCACGTGCTGTAGTCCACCCCATTTAAGATTCCCACAAGCCGCTTGCCTCGCGCACGCGCAACCCCATCGAGCCCGTAACCATATTCCCGCGTCTGAATTTCCTGAGCGTAGCGCTTGCTAACCGTCGTGACGTAGTCGGAATAAACAATTCCCGCCTTCAAAAAGTTCACGTTTCCATAAAATTCGATTCCCGCGGGAGTAAACGTCGCAATGGGAATCCCCGTGCGGTCGAGAACTTCCTTTCCGAATTGCCCCTGATACCCCATGTTGTGAATCGTGAACACCACAGGCATGTCTTTCATCACCGGATCATCCGAGTAGGAGCTTCGCAGCAGCACGGGCACCATCGCGGTTTGCCAATCATGGCAATGAATCACGTCAGCCGGCCAAACGTGTTTCGCGATCTCAATCGCGGCGCGGCAGAATTCGCTATATCGTTCCGCATTGTCAGGGTAATCGCCCTGCGCACCTCCGTAGAGCCCGTCCCGGTCAAAAAAAGGCGGGTCGTCCACAAAAAAATAACGCACGCCATCGAGTACCGTTCCGTCCGCCACGGACGGAAAGCGCAAACGCGAGCCAAGTGGAATCGTGAGACTCGGCATAACAATCGCGATCGTCTTCGTGCCACGATAGCGCGGAAGAACTACCGCGACTTCGTGCCCGCGCGCCACCAGCGTTTTCGGCAGCGCTTCCACCACGTCCGCGAGCCCACCCGTTTTGGAAAACGGCAGCCCTTCTGATGCCACAAAAAGGATTCTCATACGCTTATTCGGCTCGAATTACGCTATCGGACCACTTGAAGCGCGTCAAGCGCCCAGCAGCTCGATTCTCTCTTTTTTCGAACGGTGAAGCGATTCGCGTATAATTTTGGCACGAAGACAGGACGCTAATTTTCCGATGAAACTATTTTTCCTTTACGGTCTTCCAGGGACGGGCAAGCTTACCATCGCGCGCGAGCTGGCTGGGCTTACCGGATACAGACTATTTCACAATCACCTAGCGGTTGATCTTTTACTTTCCGTCTTTGAATTTGGCAGCACACCCTTCGTTGAGTTGCGCGAGTCCATCTGGCTTTCCGTTTTCGAAGAAGCTGCCGCGATTCGTCTTCCAGCGCTTATTTTCACGTTTAACCCGGAAAATTCTGTCCAGCAAAGCTTCATCGAAAATACGATGCGTACGCTCTCTTCCTTCGACAGCCACGTGCTCTTTATCGAAGTTACTTGCGACCCAGCGGAACTCGAGCGCCGAATAGATACGCCAGAAAGGAGGAATCACAAGAAACTCGTTTCGCTCGAACTCTTTCGTCAATTGAAAGCCGAGGGTGTTTTCGATTCGCCCAAACTGCCCGAACCGCATCTCACCATAGATACCACCATCGTTTCCGCGCTGGAGAACGCCCAAAAAATCGTCGCAAAATTCTCGTTACCGGTCCTCGGCCAGCCTCATTCGTCTTCCTGATACACTTCCCTCTCCATGGCACGCCAGCGCCTCGGCCAACATTTCCTCTCCGACCTCGGTTGGCGCGAAGAGATTGCCCGCGCCATCCGGGTCTCGCCAAATTCTCCGTTTTTCTCCGCGCCGGAGCCGCAAAATTTCTGCTGGATTGAAATCGGCGCCGGCCACGGCGAAATGACCGAACACCTCGCCGCTTCCGGAACGCCAGTCATCGCCGTCGAACTCGATCCGCCCCTCGCCAAACGCCTCCAGCAACTCACGAAGCAATTTCCAAATCTCTCTGTCCACCACGCAGACATCCTCAAGACCGACCTTCACGCGCTCGCTGCCGGCCGGCGCATCCGTATTTACGGAAATCTGCCGTATTACATCACTTCGCCCATCCTTCATCACTTCTTCCAATTCGCTAGCCTCATTGACGAAATCCATATCGTCATTCAACTTGAAGTCGCTCTCCGGCTCGCAGCACAACCCGGCATCCGCGATTACGGCTACCTCTCGGTCTTCACGCAATATTTCGCAAAGCCAGATATCTCGCTAAGGCTCCCGCCAGGCGCATTCACCCCTCCGCCGGAAGTTGACTCCGCGCTCGTAAGCATGAAATTGCCAGGACAAAAAGCGGTACTGCAGATGAAAGACGAGGAAAAATTTCTGAATTTTGTGAAGCTCTGCTTCGCGCAAAAACGCAAGACGCTCGTCAATAACTTACGAACACTCTCACAGCCACAAGCCACGCGTGGCCATCTTGCCACGCTAAATCTTTCTCCCGGCGCTCGCGCTGAGGAACTCAACATCGCGCAACTCGCGGCTCTATTTCAGAGTCTTTCTTAATGGGGTTCCAACAAGGCTAGGTCTTAGGCTGAACTGCGTTCAGGCGGTCGGGATAGTCGCTCATAATTCCGGCCACGCCCGCCGAGGCAAGCATTCTCATGTGCGCCGGATGATTTACCGTCCAGCAGACGACCTGCAAATCGTTGCGCTTTGCTTCGGCAATCATCGCGGGCGTGACCAGGTCCCCGCGAACCGCAAGTTGCCGCGCTCCAACTTCTAGTGCCTTCTCGATGGGCCTTTCGATTTGGCCATCATAGAGCAGGCCGGTCATGAGAGTCGGCTCCGTCTTTCGAACGGCGCCGACCACAGATGCGTCGAAAGAGATCACCACGGTCCGCGCAATTTCTCCGGATTCCCGAAGTGCGCCAATCAATGCGTGTTCGCCGCCCCAGGAACCTCCGGGTTTAATTTCCAAATAGAAAACGACATCATGCCGTTTCGCGAATTCCAGAATTTCTTCGAGCGTTGGAATGCGTTCCCCTGTAAAGGTACTTCCAAACCACGAGCCGGCGTCGAGTCGCCGCAACTCCGCCAGCGTCAATTCGTGTACAGCCCCTTGTCCGTTTGTCGTTCGATTGACCGTTTCGTCGTGGATCGCCACGAAACGCGCGTCGCGCGATAGCTGAAGGTCCGTTTCAATGAAACTCAGGCCCATGGCTACGGCTTTGCGAAACGCGGCCATGGTATTTTCCGGGGCGTATCCGGAAGCCCCGCGGTGCGCGATCAGGAGCAACGTGCAATTCTCCTCGCACTGATTTTGTAAAACACGTTGCGGCCGATAAAGTTGCGTTTCAATCCAGTCATCTATTGAATATGCTAGCACTCCGCCTAGCCCTTTGCAGGCACCCTTTCGTTATGCTCCGCGTATCTAACCATACATGCAGTCAAAAAAAGTTCTGAGGAGAACGGACATGTTTCACAAGAATCGGGCCCTTTTCATTGGTTCCCTGCTCGCCTTGAGTCTGGCGAGCATGACTAACTCCACGGCGGCCGCAAATCGCGCGGGACAGGATGAGCCGAAACCGGCGAACAAGCTTATGAAGGAAGTCCGTCACAAGCTCGTTATGCTCCCGTATTACTCTGTGTTCGACAACCTGGCATATAAGGTTGAAGGCGACAAAGTCATCTTGATGGGCCAAGTGGCACGGCCAACTTTGAAATCCGATGCGGGAAATGTCGTGAAGTCCATTGAAGGCGTTCGCAGCGTGGAGAACCAGATTGAAGTACTGCCTACCTCGCCGATGGACGATCAACTTCGCCGCGCTCTCTATCGCACGATTTACGGCGAAAGCGGACTGTTCCGCTACGGCGTGGCCAGCGTGCCCTCCGTTCACATCATCGTGAAGAATGGACACGTAACACTCGAAGGCGTCGTGGACAACGAAGCCGACAAGAATATGGCGGGCCTCCGCGCCAACGGCGTACCCAACGTATTCTCGGTCCAGAACAATTTGGCAGTCGCTAAATCCTAAACACTTTGCTCCGTGGGAGGGGCCAATGCCTCTCCCACGGACTCCACCCTTTCGGAAGACTCTTCCTCGGCCGCAGGCCTGGATCGCCACGTTCAAAATGTAATAGAAGGCAAGAATGCCCCTGCTGGTTCGTTGTAAAGCCCGATGCTCATCAGAGTCGCGGGCTCAATTATGCGCAAACCCTGTTCCAGGCACCAACGGAACAACGACGCATTGCGCGTCGGAACCAGAATTCCTGACCCGAGGATTTGCTCTGCTGTCGAAATCAGTGCCTGAAGATCGCGATTATTCTCCGCTACTGCGTGCCCAAAAAATCCCATAGCGGACGCGTAGGCCGTGATGCGCCCGTCAAACTCGGCCACGCGTGCCGTCCCCACGGCAATTCCATCCTGTAGTTCCGCTCGGCGCTCGTGACCATGCACGCGCCGGCAGAGCGCATCGCATGCTTCCACATCCTCGTTCGTCGCCGCCCTCACCGCATATCCCGGAGGCGTCTTCCGAATCGCCAGGCCATTCATCACAGAGAGCGGCTCCTTCGGATCGAATCCTAATTTTGTATAGAGAGACAACGAGCGATTGTGAAATGCCACTTGCACAAGGCGGATTCCGACTGCTTTCTGTTGTGCAGCCCGCTCCATCACGGCAAGCATCAACCGCCGCCCCACGCTTTTGTTCTGCACCGCTGGGTCCACAGTGATCGGCCCCACTCCTGCAATCTCCGATCGTTCGTCCAAACAATTACTTCCGACTGGTTTCCCATTCAGTTCTGCTACGACGCAATGGAACTTGTCATACGAGAACATCCAATTCAAAACATCATTCGCGGTTTCGACGTTCGGAAAGTCCGGAGGGAAGTTGTGATGCCGATTCAAACTCGTAAACGCTTCGTAGCAAATGCGCCCGCACTCGGCCACGTCGCTCAACTCCGCCCGCCGCAAACGCAACGATTCGGATTCTCTAACACTGGCAGGAGCACTCATGACCACCTCCAAATTGTGCGCCTGCTGCTCAAAGGCTTACAGTATTCCCCTCGGGCACACAATTGGAACGTAATATATCTCAATCGAATCGAGACTGTCCTCTGACATGAGGTGAAACTGCAAATGGGAACGAGCTTTGTCGAATACAAGGGATTCGGTTTTTGGACGCGCGACAGCTATCTTGAGAGCTGGCTCCAGAACCTACTACAGGAAATGGGGAATTTGTCGTCAAGAGAACCTTAGCAGGATTCGCTGGTGGAGCATTGGCGCATAAAGGCAGAGATCGATGGCGGTGTCATGTCCCTTGATCTGGATAAGTATCTTACTGATGAGGGAAGAAAGGATTTGATGCTCTCGATGGCGAGAGTTGCGCTAAGCCGATGTGAACCGTTGGGCCAACGCACAGGCGAACTGTTCATCCGCCTGCTTAAGGGAAAACCAGCCGCGACCGTTGAGTCCAATCGATTATTTAGACACCAGGGTGTGGACCAAATCGCCGGGGCGCTCTAAGGTTTGGTTTTCGAACCGAGGGTTGATTTACGTCTTTCCCCCGCAGTCCTAGTTTCAAAACTAGTACCTCTATTGACAGAGTAATGGATTCATGTTATGCTCCGGGGTGTTTAGTCAATTCCAATTCGAATTTTCTTCCTCAAGCGCGTCTTCCTATCCGCTTTCTTTTCACAGTTATACAAAACCCTCCTCCCGTATCCCCTTTCCTCTGATAACCATACAAAACCCTATCCCGCAGCTTCTTCATTCTCAACCACCATCTCGTCTCGCTCTTCGCCCCGCGATATACTTTCTTATGCCCAAACGACACCGGAATCTCGCGGCTCGCCTTATTGTCATACTTGCCTTTCTTTTCTCCGCGGCTGTGGCCACGCCCGCGCAGGACACCTCCTGGCAAAAAGACGTCACTGCGTTTCGCGATAAACATGCTTCCAATCTTCAGAAACCCGACGGCTGGCTTTCCCTCGTCGGCCTCGAATGGCTCCAGCCCGGCGACACAGGTGTCGGCTCTGCCCCAGATAACAAGGTGGAACTATCGGCGGCGCATCCCGCGCACCTGGGCGTTTTCCATCTGGAAAACGGTGTCATCACCCTGCTGCCGCCGAAAGAAGGCTTCCCTTCTGGACTTTTGGTGGGAGGCGCTGCGGCCAAACAGCAAGTTCTTCGCGCAGACGCCGACAACGACAAAAACAATCCGCATTTGATCATTGGCACACTGAATCTGTACGCGATCCGCCGCGAAGACCGCTTCGCCTTGCGCATTAAAGATTCGCACTCGCCCTCCCTCCAGCAATTTCACGGGCTCAAGTGGTACGCCCCTGATCCCGCCTATCGCGTGACCGCAAAATGGATTCCCTATTCGCCAATGAAAACCGTGACGCTGGCAACCCTAGTCGGAACAAGCTACCCGCAACCCGTCCCCGGCGCGGCAGAATTTGCTCTGCAGGGCAAAACGTATCGCCTCGAGCCGGTCTTGGAAGATCCAAACGCCCCAAGTCTCTTTTTCATTCTGCGGGACACCACAAGCACGACCACAACGTACGGTGCGTGCCGTTTTCTTTACACCGGACTCCCTACCAACGGTCTCGATAAACTCGGCGAACTCGAGCTCGATTTCAATCGTCTCGAAAATCCCCCATGCGCGTACACACCGTATGCGACGTGCCCTCTGCCGCCACCCGGCAACCGGCTAACGGTTGCATTGCCCGTCGGTGAGCAGCGATATCATGACTAGGACCCTGAGAATATGACCGCAGCATCTCCGAGCAATCCCCACCGCCCGGGTGACGACCCGGCAGCACGCGAAAAATTGGTCGCGCTTCGCAGCGCGCTGCTGCGTCTTCATAAATCGCTGATTGATATGCAACGCCGCATTTACGAAAAGGAATTCGGCGCGGTAAATACCGGCGAGTTTTTCCGGCTCGTGGTGGACCATCCGCAGTTCGCGTGGCTTCACAATATTTCCGAGTTCGTCGTACGACTTGACGAGACGCTGACCGGAGAGGCGCAAGTCGTCCCGGCCGATGCCAACACCGCGGTATCTCTCGCGCGAAAGATGTTTACGCCGACGGCGGCAGGCGATGCTTTTCAGAAAAAATATTTCGATGCGATTCAAAGCGACCCAAACGTCGTGATGGAACACGGAGAATTGGCGCGGCTCTTTTCCTCTGATGATGCGCAGAGCCCAGGCGGAAGGAATTCCTAATGGAGTTTGATTTGAACCATGCTCTGGTAACGCACAATGAATCCGCGCGCCGCTTTGAAGCGGTAGTGCATGGACTCACAGCTTTCATCGTTTACAAGATTCTGCCGGGTCGTATGGTGATTCAGCACACGGAAGTTCCGCCGGAACTCGAAGCCCAAGGTCTGGCGGCAAGACTCACGCGCGCAGCGCTCGATTACGCACGCAGCAAAAAGTTTGAGGTTGTTCCCGCGTGCCCCTATACGGCCGCGTTCATAGCGAAACATCCGGAATATAACGATCTTCTTCCCTCGCCACTATGAGGGCCGAACGCTCGCTCGCTTACTTCGCGCTCGTCGCGGGAATTCTTTGCATCGCGTGGTCGGCCATCTTTGTACGTTGGACGGACATTCCCGGACCGGCATCGGCGTTCTACCGCCTCCTGATTCCTGCGCTGGTGCTAGCGCCGACCTGGCTCATGGATCGCAACACACCCCGAGTCAGAGTCCGCACGTTTGCGATCATTTGTATGGGGGGACTTTTCTTCGCACTCGACCTGGCGTTTTACAACACGTCTATTCTAAGGACTTCGGCGGCAAACGCCACGCTGCTTGGCAATAACACGCCGATCTTTGTCGGCTTGCTCAGCTGGATTGTACTTCGGCGTCGTCCAAGCGCCGCGTTCTGGCTCGGACTTGTCCTCGCGCTAGCCGGCTCGCTGGTCATCGTGTGGGGAGATTTGACGCAACGCGCCCATCTCGGCTGGGGAGACGCGATGGCGCTTTCCGCATCAGCCTGCTTTGCCGTCTATCTGATGGCAACGGAAGAAGTGCGCGGTCATACGGGCACGCTGGTATTTCTTCGGCTGGCCATCGTGTCCAGCACATTGTTTTTGCTGGTTATCAATCTTGTGCTGCGCGTTCCGCTGGGAATTCCTTCCGCTCATTCGTTTGCCGCGTTGCTGGGACTCGGATTGATTTCGCAACTGGGTGGGTATTTTGCACTGACTTACGCGATGGGCCATTTGCCCGCGACGGTTACGTCGGTCTCGCTGCTTTCACAAGGGCCGTTGACGGCAGTACTTGCTGCGCTGTTCTTGCGCGAGCCGCTGATTGCGCCATTGATCATCGGCGGCGCGCTGGTGTTGTTGGGTATTGCCCTGGCGAACAGATTAAAGAGTCCAGAGCAAGAGGCCAATGCGGCTCTTTGCGAGGCTTCGGAAGCGGCGCAGGGTGAGACGAACGCGTGATTCGCGCGTCGAACAGACTGAAGTGGGCGACAACCTCCAAACCGGGCAGTTTTACGGTTCCACAGCGGGGCGGGTGGAAGCGGCGGGCCTCGTCCTGACGGAAGTGCGCCATACGCACGGACGCAAACTGCCGGTGCATACGCACGAATCCGCTTATTTTGGATTACTGCTGGATGGCGCGTACACGGAACGCTTCATCGAAAGAAACACCGAATACGATCCCTTCACGATCGGATTTCATCCCGCCGGACTAACGCACGAGGATGAAATTGGCGCGTGCGGATCGCGGATGTTCTGCATCGAAGTTCGAGATGCCTTTTTCCAAAAAACACGGCCTTATATGACCGCGCCGAAATTCTCGCCGGATATTTGCGGAGCGGAAACGACTTGGCTTGGCGTGAAACTGTATCGCGCGTTTCGCGCGGGAACACTGGATACGCTACAACTCGAAGAAATTTGTGGAGACATGCTCGAACGCTGCGCGCAAATTTCCTTGGGCCATGAAAAATCATCGCCAGCGTGGCTGGCGCGCGCGTTGGACCTCCTGCATGATTCGTTTCGGAATCAGATCACACTCGAAGCAATGGCAAAGGAACTGGACGTCCATCCGATTCACCTCTCGCGCGTGTTCCGGAAGCAGCACGGATGCACGCTGGGTGAATACGTGAACCGGCTGCGCGTGAAATTCGTGTGCGCGGAAATGTCGCGCGGCTGGCCCGCGCTGGACGAATTGGCGCTGGCGGCTGGGTTTGCGGACCAGAGCCACATGGGCCGTGTGTTTAAGGCCACGGTTGGAGATACTCCCGCAAAATTCAGGGAATTTGTGCACGACACCACGCACGCGGCGGCCTAAAGCGCGCCTAAATTATTTTTGCGAAATGTTAGTTTCGTTCTAGACGTAGGGCCATCCAAAGAGCAACCTATCCCGAGACGGACCAGGGGGATTCTGCAATGAAAATACTTTCTTATTTGTGCGCGTGTGCTCTGCTGATTGCATGGCTGGCGATTTCCGTAACCGACGAACATCGCATTGTGCGCGCAGCAGACGCCATCGGCGCACCACAATTTGCTGCTGACGGGAAGCTCGTGCGTCCGACGGGTTATCGCAAGTGGGCCTATCTTTCTTCCGGCTATGGCATGAGCTATTCACAGACGGCGACGCCGGATGGCCACTTGATGTTTACGAACGTGTTCGTTACTCCGTTGTCGTACGACTATTATGTGGAACACGGAAGCTGGCCGGACAAAACCATGTTCGTTCTGGAAGTGTATGGCTCCGCGTCAAAAGGCTCGATCAATCAGCACGGGAATTATCAGAATGAATTCATGGGCCTGGATGTGGAAGTGAAGGACGAAAAGAGGTTCGCGGACAAGTGGGCTTACTTTGGTTTCGATGCAAAGGAAGTTTCATCGGAAGCAACGAAGCCGGGCAAGAACGACTGCTGGAATTGCCACGATCAAAACGCGGCTGTAGAGCATTCCTTCGTGCAGTTTTATCCCGAATTACTCAAGATTGCGCGAGACAAAGGCACGATCAAACCGACCGTGCACCTTAATTAAGTGCGCTGAGACAATTTCCGAGAACTTTGTTTCATTTAGATTTCACTTTCCAACGCTTACAAACAATTGATTCTCATTTCAGCGTAGAGCGGCGAACATTCTGCGCCGCGGAACGTCTTCTCGAAGGAGTGGCCACGGTCCTTCGAGGTTCCAACCATGCTCCTCAAGATTTTCCGTACCACTTTGTTTCTGGTCATTCTTCCAGGCAAATTTCCCAGCGGGGCATTTGCCCAACAGGCAGCGAACCCTACTCCCGCGACAGAAATGCAGGAAATTCCATTTGAGTACAAGGATCGTTCTTTAATTTCAGTCCGGGGCAACATCGGTGCGCGCACAAATCTGCAATTTCTAGTGGATTTTGGGACAACGTACACTCTGCTGGATCGTCATTTTGCGGGCGAGCCGAGCGGCAATGGCCAAGGCTTGGATGTGGCTCATTTCTCGACCTCCATTTCAGCCAAGGACGTAGTTGTGCCTGAGTTCGCGATTGGACCGATCGTGATGAAAAACTTTCACGCACTTCTTGCGGATTTTAGCGAGATGCCCGCGATACCTCCCAGCATTGCGGGGGTCGTGGGTCTGGACATATTGCAACTGCACAACATGACCATCGATTTTGCGGAACAAAAGTTGATCCTCTCCTCTCGCGTGAATGGCAAGCACCAAGCTCCACTGGAAACATGCCTCGTAGGACTCGCAGTAAACGCCTCGTGGAAGGGTATGCCGATCAAGCTGGCGATCTCTACAGGCGTTGACGTAGTCACGCTGGATCAAGACCGAATCAAACAAGGTTCGTATAAACCTCAGAAGCTGAAGAGAGGAACCGTCAGCTCGAATTTTACCGTGACGCCCGTGGCGGTTTTTGAAACCAAGGGCCTTTCGCTGAGCGACACCGGACTGCGGGGCCCGGGTGTACTTCGCGGGATGCAGTGGCCGGCTGCAAGCGACCACCTCGATGGATTCATGCCACTCCTGGCGCTGGGCTCAAACCGGGTTTCCCTGGATTTCGAACGGCATCTTTTGCTGTGGGATGATCCCGCGCCACCAACACAATCGGCGAGATTAGCGATACGCTGAGAAAGGTCTGCACTGCTCGTCTTTACACAAATCTAGAGATGCCCATAGCCATTCTCCGGCCCAGCAAACTTCAACATTTAGACAGTTCGCTCCTCCGACAAGCACAGTAGAATTTTTGTGCGCCCAGATGGCTGCGGCGCGCCGCTTGAATTTTGGGGAGGCTGTCCATGAGAAGGTTCCTGTTTCCCACTGTTAGTTTGATCCTTGTTGTCGCGAGTTCGACTTTCGCACAAGCGCAGCAGGCCTTTCCTGCGAATTCCGCGACAGCAGAAAAAGCCCGCCCGAAAATTGGCGTGGCGCTCGAAGGCGGTGGTGCACTGGGGCTCGCGCACATCGGCGTACTGCAATGGTTCGAAGACCATCACATTCCGGTGGACTACGTTGCGGGAACCAGCATGGGAGGACTCGTCGGCGGGCTTTATGCGTCGGGCAAGAGCCCGAAACAGTTGAAGGAATTGGTGGAAGCGCAGAACTGGGACATTGTGATTGGCGGAGCGACGCCTTATCAGGATCTTTCCTACCGAAGGAAGGAAGATAACCGTGTGTATCCCAACAAGATTATTTTGGGGTTGAAAAATGGATTGTCGCTGCCGGAGGGGCTGAATGCCGGGCATCAGATTACGTTGCTGATTGACCGCGAAACTCTGGCTTATTCCAAATTGAAATCGTTTGATGATTTGCCAATTCCCTTTCGCTGCGTAGCGACGGACCTCGTGAGCGGAAAAGAGCAGGTGTTTGGAGATGGATCGCTCTCGCGCTCGTTGCGGGCGACGATGTCCATTCCTGGAATTTTTTCGCCGGTACGCGACGGCGAAAAGGTCTATGTGGACGGCGGACTTGTAGGAAATCTGCCGACCGAAGTTGTACGGCAAATGGGCGCTGACATTATAGTTGCTGTTCACCTGGAAACGGCGCCGGCAAAACCGGAAGATATTCGGGGGCTCTTCAGCGTGCTGGGACGTTCGATTGACGTTGTCATTCGCGAGAACGAAATTCGCGGCCTTTCCGGAGCGGATTTGGTCGTCAACGTGAATTTGAAAGATTTCACTTCGATGGATTATCCGAAGGCGGACACGATCATCAATAAGGGCGCGCAAGCAGCGCAAGCAAAACAGCAGATTCTAAGCCCCTATTCGCTGAATGACGCCGCGTGGACGGAATATTTGCAGGCTCGCGATGAACGGAAACAGACTACCGTTCCGGTGCCGCAGTTTGTGAAGGTGGAAGGCACGGACACGAATACCGCGAAACACATACAGGAATTTTTGCAGCCGCTTGCCGGTAAACCGATCGATAACGCGAAACTCGACAAGCTGCTGACCCGGCTGACGGGTTTTGGGAGGCTTGATTGGGTGGGCTACTCGATCGTGAACGACGGGAATCAAAGCGGATTGCTGATCACCGCACACGAAAAGAATTACGCTCCGCCTTATCTGCAGCTTGGATTTGAAGTGGACGGTTCGGAAAGCGGCGACGTGAATTTCACGCAGGCGGCGCGGCTGACCTTTCAGGACAAGTTTGGCTACCGCTCGGAATGGCGCACAGACATTCTTTTTGGAAATACATATGGAATTTCCAGTGAGCTCTACCGTCCGCTGACGGCCGCGAGCAAATGGTTTGTCGCGCCGCATGGGAGCGCCAGTGACGCAAACTTCAAAATCTACCGGATGAATGATCCTCTGGCGGAGTACCGGCTGGGCAGGGCGACGATTGGCGCGGACTTCGGATACGGTTTTAACAGGTTCACGGAAGCGCGCGTTGGCTATGAAGTCGGCTACCTCGACGCGAAGCTAAGGCTGGGGACGCCGGAGTTTGCCGCGGTATCTGGCCGGACGGGCAATCTAAAATTTTCCCTTCTTACAGACCACACGGACGACCCGATCATTCCGCGCCGTGGCTTCCGTTTTGACACAGTGTTTCGCTACATAGACACCAGTCCACAGGCGACTGAGAATTTTCCGGCGATGGATTTGCGCTTCGGTTATTTCCAACCGGTAAGCAAGCCGGGTTCGATCTTCTTCACAGGAGAAGGAGCGAGTACGTTTGGCTTTAAGAACACGGGAATTCCGCAATATTTCCTGGGAGGGCCCGGGCGGCTCAGTGCTTATGGGACGAATGAATTGTTCGGAAACCAATACTACACATTCCGCGCAGGCTATTTGCACGATCTTTTTACGTTGCCACCTTTTGTCGGAAAAAAGATTTATGCGACTGCATCGTTTGAATTCGGAAAGATGTATGGCTTTGCGAATCAGAGCAAGTTTCCGAACGACGTTTCCGCTGGTATTGTTGCTCAAACGGCGCTGGGGCCGATTTTTCTAGGGGGGAGCGTTGGGGACTCGGGGCATGAGAAGTGGTTTTTCCAATTGGGGAGAGTCTTCTAGAGAGATGCGGGCTGGCACTTCGCGGAGAGACATAGCGGGCGTTTAGTTGAGGTCCTTCGGGGCCAAAAACCGACCCCTGAGCATGACAGCGCTTGTATAGCAGGGTTGGCGTCAGACTGATACGGGGTGGCCTGGCAGCGCGAAAGAAAGAGCGTAAGCACGATTGGTCTTTCCGGAGAAGGGGCGCAGCATGCTGCGCCCCTCCGAAAGCTGGAGTGTCAGGTGAGGAAGTGATTGAAGAGGTTGTTGAGTGATTCGGAAAGAGTAGGGTGGGCGAAAACGGCGTTTTGAAGGGACGTGTAGGGCAGCTTGCCCATTATGGCGATTTGAATTTGTGAGATGATTTCGCCGCCTTCGATGCCTAAGACCGCGGCTCCCAAAATCTGGCCGGACTTGGCGTCCACGACGGCTTTCATAAAACCGCGCGACTCATCCACTTCGAGAGCGCGGGCAACGTAGTTCATCGGCATTTTGGCAACGCGAATCGCGCGATTTTGCAATCGCGCTTCCGTTTCAGAAAGACCGACGCGTCCAAGCTGTGGATCAATGAAAAGCGTGTACGGCACGAGGCGGCCCGCCGTGGACACATTTCCTTTCTCGAGCAGGTTCTTGCGGATAATCCGGAAATCGTCGTAGGAAATATGCGTGAATGCGGGTCCGCCGTTGATGTCGCCGAGCGCGTAAATGTTTTTCGCGGAAGTTTCAAGTTTTTCGTTTACCTGAATGAAACCACGCGCATCGGTGTCGATTCCGGCGGCGGAAACTTTCAGCGTATCGATGTTCGGAATGCGGCCCGCGGCCACCAGCAGATGAGAGCCTTCAAGGCTGTGCATTTTCCCGCCGGAACGGATTTTCAGATGGATATGCGAACCATGACGCGCGACTTTTTCCGCCCTGGAGCTGACTAGAATTTGGATGCCATCTTCCTTGAGGATCTGCGCCACCGCGGAGGCAATGTCCGCATCTTCGCCCGATAGCAGGCTGCTTCCGGACTGAATGATGGTGACGCGGCTGCCGAATCGCCGAAATAGCTGGCCAAATTCGAGACCGATGTAGCCGCCGCCCAGCACCAGGAGATGTTCGGGGACGGCGTTCAGCTCCATGATGCTGGTGCTGTCTAGAAACGGCACATCCTTCAATCCGACAATTTGCGGCACGGAGGGACGGCAGCCCGCGTTGATGAAAAAACGGTCGGCGGTGAGAACTCGTTCCTGGCGCTTCTTATCGCGGACGAGAATTGAATTTGGAGTCGTGAACTCCGCGGCGCCAAAAATCAGATCGAGATTGCGGGCCTGTTCGATGCGCTTCTGACTTCCATTGCGAAACAAATCCACGATGTCGCGTTTGCGTTTACGCACGCGTAGCATGTCTACGTGGAGTGAACCGACCTGCACGCCATAATCGGCGCCGCGGCGCGCAAGGTACGCGACGCGGCCGCTGGCGACCATGGTCTTCGTCGGCGTGCAGCCTTCGTTGATGCACGTGCCGCCTACGTGTACGCGCTCGACGAGCGCGGTGCGCATCCCGGCGGAGGCAAGCGCTTGGCTCAAAGGCGTTCCTGCCTGGCCGGAGCCGATGACGATGGCGTCGTAATGGGCAGTTTGCGATGATTTCGGATTTGGCATGCTTTAAAGGAAAAAATCCCTTCCAATTTGCCAGCGGCCAAGTTGCTCTGGCACGAGTCTTTTGTCAAGCAATCTCATAGAAAAACAGGGCGTTAGGCAAATCACATTCGGAACGAATTCTCGCCTCAGTTTTTGCTCGCCGCGATTCCAAGTGTGAATGAAGAAGCGCATAGCCTGCATCGAACTGTAACAAGGCTTTCGTATAACTCAGGCTCCCAAACCGGCAAATTCCCGGACCGGCTTTACAGCGCTTTCCTCAAGGAGCTTCATGGCCACGATTGCAGCACCGCCATCAGCAGTGCACGAGAAGATGGCCGGGACTCATTGGCGCGGTGATTTTTGTCGGAATCCCGATTGTCGGTGTTGTTTATATCGGCTGAAGGGGTTACCAACTAGGTGCTGCGTCGCTGTATGCGCTCCCGAAAATACTGTTTCCAGCTTTCCGGCAGAGCTTCCACGCGGAGAGTGCGGTTGATCGAGGCGAGATCTTTCTCGTCAAAACGCTTCGCGATGTAAAGACGGGTGATTTCCGACACAGGGACGGCGTTGGAGTCGCGAGCGAGCAAATTCAAGTCATCGCCGGCGCCAACTTCTCCTTCGCGGGTCACGGCAAAGTAGAAGCCCGTGCGCCCACTAGCGAGAAAGCGTTTGACCATATCATCGGATTGAAAACGCAGACCTAGCTTGTAACAAGGCAGACGCGGCTGCGTAACGACGACTTCGGCCGAGCCGACGGCGAAACGATCTCCGAGGTGGATGGACGCCTCCAAGAGGCCATCCACGGTGAAATTTTCTCCGAACATACCGCGAGGCAATTCGTGACCGGGCAATTCCCTTTTCCAATATTCGTAGTGTCGCGATTGATAGCAGTAGACGGCTTTGTCTTTGCCGCCGTGGACCGTGAGATCGGCCTGCTCGTCGCCATCCAGATTGAGGGTGCGCAAAGGAATGCGGCCTTGAACCGGTTCTTTGAAAATTCCAGTGGTCACTTCGCGGCCATGCCAGGTGACTTCACGCGGTACACCGACATTGACGGAAAGCAATTTCATGAAATGAGCTTGTCACTTTCCGGCCATCTGTACTACCGGCCAAGCGTTTTGCCAGTCGGGCAATGGCGATCGCGGGGCAGACGGAGAATGCCCCCCGAGGCCGATTAAATTTTTCGATTGGCAAATTTTCGATTCGTGCTATTCTGCGCGAAGTCCTACCAAAGGGAGGACGACGTCATGCGGCTAAACAAACGAACGAGCCGTTTAGAAGCGTTGCCGGTGCCAAGGCACTGCAGCAGCGGTTGGACGTTGTCCACCCACGATCGCTGAAGTTCCTTAGCGGACGGCAATTCTCTTAATCGAAACATAAGTGAGCGGCGAAGTTCGCCGCATTGTGCGCGCAATTTCTTGAAATTCGCGCGAGCTATGCTCCTCGCATGGAGAGATGCGCGGAACGATTCCGAAGCGCATTGCGCTTCTTAGAAAAAGAGAAGGTCATGGTCACAATTAGGGTGCAGGATGGAACGCCGGAAAGCCATGGAACGCTATGCACGACTTGCCGTTCCGCGCGCATCGTGAAGGGTTACCGCGTAGGGGAGATGGACATCTTCTGTGGCGCGAGCTACCCGGAGCGGCGTGTTCGATTTCTCGTCGCGGAATGTTCTGCCTACGATGACACGCGCATCGTAAGCAGAAGCGACATGGAAAAGATCGCCTGGATATTGGTTACAAAAGCCGCGGGACGGAGCATCGGCTTCGTTACTGCGGAGCAATTCCAGGAGATGGAAGACGGCGACGAAGGGATCCTGCCGGCGGCATCCATCGAACCGAAGTTGAAGGAGTGAAAGGTGAGCCCCAAAGTGAAGCATTGCAATGGGGCTCACACAAATAATTTGAGGTGACTTTGAAGGAGGACACCATGCGAAACGAACATCAATTTGAGGACGGGTGCTTTTGAACGGAGCAGTAAACGAAGAAAAGGATTCCCATCGGAAGCGCATGTGAAGCGCGGCCACCGCGTGGTTCACGGGCGAGAAAGAGCTCGTGGAGAAACTCGGGCGGAATGATCCATGCCCGTGCGGTTCCGGGAGGAAATTTCAAGCGCTGCTGCCTACAGAGCAGAAGCTTTGACGGCAGCAACCGAAACTATTTTTTCCCGGGAGTAAACGGAAAGACAGCGCGCAACGCGCGGAAAGGAGGAATCATGAGTGTCATTCAATGGGCTTCGTTTGCCTGGAAGCGGCGCATTTCGTTGTGCGCCACTTGCATTTGGGGAACCGTGCGTACGGGAGAGCGCGCGAAGGACGTGGAAACCTTTTGCCGTTTGATCAGCCCGAACACCGTGGTTCCCTTTCCGGTGGGCAATTGCACGGATTATAGCGAGCGTACTGCTCCGGTGGCGGAGCCGAAGCCGGAGCCGCGCGGGTTCGGTTTCGTGAGCGTGGATGCGCTTCGCGTGAGTAATGGCGAAACAGTGGAAGTGATTCCTCTGGAAGGTTCGCCTGAAAAAACCAAATAGCTAGGCGGGAGCTTTGTCGTGGAATGGCGGCAGGGCTCCCGTTCTATTTTCAGCGAGCGGGAACGAGCTCCGAACTTTTCAGCGTAGGAAGCTCCTGAATTGATTTTCCGGATTTTTCCTGCGCGATACGCAGGTCGTAAAGAGTCTGCAGATTGAGCCAAAATTGCGCGCTGGTGCCAAAAAAGTGGCCGAGGCGCAGAGCAGTATCGCCCGTAATGGAGCGCGTTCCGTTCAGAATTTGCGTGACGCGATTCGTTGGCACGTTGATTTTGCGTGCGAGTTCGGCGGCGCTCATCGAAAGCGTTTCGAGTTCCTCGGCCAGGTGTTCGCCGGGATGGATTGCGGGAATTGCCATATTGTTTTTCCTAGTGCTAATCGACGATCTCCACGTTTGATGGGCCCAGGGCTTTGTCCGTCCATTCAAAACAAATTCGCCATTGATCGTTAATGCGGATGCTGTACTGGCCTTTGCGATCGCCAGACAAAACTTCAAATCGATTGCCGGGCAATGCGCTAAGGTCCCGCAGTGAAACGGCAGCTTCCAGACGGTCGAGTTTCAAGCGCGCAGAGCGCTCAATTCCTGAAAATGCCTTGACCCGCTTGCCGGCAGCGAAATCGCGTGTCCGCTTGTCCCGGTAGCTCCAGGATCATGAGCAGACGCTAGCAAAAGTACGCCTTACGTCAAGCGTAACGAGGACGGCAACTAAATCAGTTGACTTTCGCTTTTTGTTCGCTATACTGCGAGCGGTAGAGGAAAACGGGAACGGCCCGTGCATTGAACAACAGGCACGGATAAAGTGGCGTTCGGTTCCATTGCCGTACAGGCTCTCACGAGCCGGGCGCCACCCGTTGAATCTAGCACCAGCCGTTGTCCTCGCCGGGAGCATTTATGGAAGCCTGTGTCGAAACCGTATTCCCTGCCCTGAGTCCAAATGCCCTTTCGCTGCCAACGGAGCCTGTACAGCCTTCGCAGGCGCAGCCAGCGCCTTCCTGCGGTGTTCCCATCCCCAATATTGTCCATGTGGACGTGGACGCGTTCTTTGCGTCCGTCGAACAGGTGCTGAACCCAAAACTACGCGGCAAGCCAGTACTGGTGGGACGCGGCGTGGTGGCTTCGGCGAGCTACGAAGCGAAGCTGCAGGGCGTGAAGACGGCAATGACCTTTCGCGAGGCGATGCGGCTTTGCCCGAAAGCGATCGTTGTTCCCGGCCAGTATGAGCACTACGCCGATTACGCGGAGCGCGTGCGGCGGATCCTGGAAACCTATACGCCGGCGGTCGAAACGGCGGCGCTGGACGATTTTTACTTGGATTTTGCCGGGACGGAACGGCTGTATCCGGATTTTCGCGGAACTTTGCTGCGGTTGCAGATGGAGATTTTTCAACAAACGGGATTGAGCGTGTCCGTGGGAGCGGCGCGGACGAAAGTGGTGGCGGCGATTGCGTCGCGGCTGGAGCGGCCGCGCGGGTTCCGGCTGATTGCGCCCGGCACGGAGCAGGAGTTCCTTGCGCCGCTACCTGTGGAGAAGCTGCATGGGGTCGGTCATGTGCATGCTTCGATGCTGGCCGAGCGCGGAGTGACGACGATTGCGGAATTGAGCCGTGTGCCGCGGCCTGCACTGGAGGCGGCTTTCGGCGAAGTCATCGGCGGGCAGATCTGGGAGCGCGCGCGCGGGCTGGATGGCCGTGAAGTGATGCTGCCGGCGACGCCGAAATCCATTTCGCGCGAGACGACCATCGAGGGCGGCACGATTGACACGGAATTTCTGGGCAGCTTGATTGAATATCTTTGCGAGCGCGTTGGCTCTACATTGCGCGACTATGGACGACAGGCACGATCCATCGGACTGCGCATCCGTTATGTGGATCATTTCTCCGCGCATCAGACGCTGCGGCTGACAAAGCCGAGCAATGATGAGCGCGCATTGCACACGACGGCGATGGAGCTATTTCAGAAATTATTTACGCGGCGCGTGGCGGTGCGGTTGATTGGCGTCACCGTGGTGAATCTGGATTTGGACCGCCGGCAGAATGAGCTTTTCGATAACAACGCGAACCGGCGCTGGTATCTGAACCGCGGCGTGGATAATGCGCGCAAGCGCTACGGCTGGAATGCGCTTTTCTACGGTAAAGGTTTGCAATTGCGAGAGCATTATGCAAGCAAGCCGGGCGGTCTCGTGCTTTCTACGCCCTGTTTATCGCGATAAACGTTTTCTGAAATTTCCTTCCTGATTCCCCTACCAAATAAACCTGCAGCTAGCCGCATTCATAGGTGCGCATGTTCGTTCATCTCGATTGTCACAGTCATTATTCGTTTTTGCGGGCGGTGCCTTCGCCGAAGGAGATTATCGCGGCGGCGGCGGAAGCGAGCATGCTTGCCGTTTCGTTGACGGATACGAATGGAATGTATGCGGCGATTCCCTTTTATCAGGCGGCGCTGGCGAAGGGGATCAAGCCGATTGTTGGGGTGAAGCTGGATGTGGAATGCGGGAAAAAAGCAGATTCCGAACCCGCGAAAATACCGCGGGTTCGGAATGACAATTTGTTGAGAAGTGAGTCGATCGTGTTGCTGGCGGAGAATGCGTTGGGATATAGCAATCTGTGCCGGCTCGTGACGCTGCGGCAGATGGGGACGGTTGCGCCGCGCCCAAAAACGGCGGACGTGGAAAACGAGGGGCGACCGGTCACAATTGAAGAGCTGGCACAGCATAGTAGCGGAGTTATCGCGCTGGCATCCCTGGCGAGAAAGACAAAGGACCCCGGCGACAAAGATGCGACGAGTTGCGCTTCCGCGGAAAGCGTCGAACAGATTAAGTATCTCAAAGAGATTTTCGGCGGGAGATTTTATCTCGCGGTGCAGCGTCTCTCGCCCGGCGATGGCCGATTGTTTCGTGAAGCAGAACGCATTGGTCGAGAACTAAACATTCCGCTTGTCGCGACGAACAACGTTCATTTTCTTAAATCCGAGGATCATTTGCATCACCGCGCCGTGAACGCAGTTCGCGTGGGCGGATTGCTTACGACGGTTGGGGCATCGCTTTCTCAAGAATCCAGCAAGGCGGAAATCACTACCGGTGAAGCTTGGTTCAAGCCGTTTTCAGAAATGAAGCGGTTGTTTCCGGATCATCCGGAACTGTTGCGCGCGACCCTGGAAATCGCTGAACGCTGCGATTTAAAACTGGAACTCGGCAAGCTGATCCTGCCGGAATTTCCCGTTCCGCAAGGCGAAACACCTTTTTCTTATTTATGGAAGCTGTGTTTTGACGGCGCGCGGCGCATTTACCGGCCGGTCAAGCCGGAAGTGCTTTCGCGGCTTACGAACGAATTGAATGTCATCGAGAAGTGGAAACTTGCGCCGTTCTTTTTGCTGGTGTGGGACATCGTGGAGGAGGCGAAGCGGCGCGGGATTCCCGCAGTGGCGCGCGGGTCGGCGGCAAGTTCGATGGTGACGTACTGCCTTGGCATTTCGCGTGTTTGCCCGTTGCGCTGGGGGCTTTATTTCGAACGTTTCCTGAACGTGCAGCGCGGCGATTGCCCGGACATTGACATTGATATTTGCGGAGCGCGACGCGATGAATTGATTGATTACGTTTATGAGCGATGGGGCGCGCAAGGAGAGCAGGGTCCACACGTAGCTATGATCGGAAGTTTTGTCACCATGCACGCGCGCCTCGCCGTGCGGGAAATCGCGAAAGTTTTTGGCGTACCACCGCTGGAAGTGAACCGATTCACCAAGCGGTTGCCGCACTGCCCTGTGCGGGAAATTTTGCAGGCAATCCACAACTTGCCGGAGTGCCGCGACCTGCCAGTAGATGACGAGCCCTGGAAAACGATTCTGCAAGTGGCGCTGAAGCTGGATGATGCGCCGCGGCACCTGGGCATTCATCCGTGTGGGACGGTGATTGCTGCGCGGCCGTTGACACAGTATTTGCCGCTCGAACGCGCCGCGAAAGGAATCATCGTCACACAATACGACATGCACGCCGTGGAAGCGCTGGGCCTGATCAAAATGGACCTGCTCGGCCAGCGCGGGTTCACGACGATGTCTTTGGCGCTGGACAACATTGAGAAACAGGAAGCCAGGGGAGTAAGCGAAATAAAAGAAAATAATATCGCGCCAGACGGAACTACTCCGCTGCCGAAGGCGAGAAATATCGACTTCGATACGATTCCAGAAAATGATCCGAAAACTTGCGACGTGATTGCTTCGGGAAAAACGCTGGGCGTCTTTCAAATCGAATCGCCCGCCATGCGCGGCATGCTTCGGATGATGAAAGCAAAAACATTGGAAGAGACTGCCATTGCGCTGGCTATCATCCGGCCCGGCGCAGCGGAATATGGCTCCAAGGAATTATTCGTAAAACGATTGATTGGAAAAGAAGAGCCTACTTACGCGCATGATTCCCTAAAACCAATACTGCAAGACACATTGGGCGTTTGCATTTATCAGGAACAAGTCATGCAAATTGCGCAGGCGCTTGGAGATATGTCACTCGCGGAGGCGGATCTGGTGCGGCGAACCTCCGCAAAATATTCCGGCCGCGCCGATTACGAGCGGTTGCGCGGCAAATTTGATAAAGCCGCGGGAATGATGGGCCTAACGGACGCGCAGCGCAAAGAAACCTGGATGATGGTGGAAAAATTCGCCGGTTTCGGCTTCTGCAAAGCCCACGCGGCGACGTACGCGGACATTTCTTACCGCATGACCTATTTGAAAACGCATCATCCGGCGGAGTTCCTTGCCGCGATGTGCAGCGCGGGTGCGGGTTTTTATCACGTTTCCGCTTATGTTGAAGAAGCCAAGCGCTGGGGCATCGAAGTGCTGCTGCCATCGGTGAATCATTCGCGGATGGAGTACACCGTGGAATTGCAGCCAAGTGGAAATAAAGCCCTGCGCATCGGATTGATGCAAGTACAAGGATTGCGCACAGAAACGCTCAGCAACATTCTGCACGCGCGGGGTCATGGCGGCCTGTTTCGTTCGCTCGAAGATTTTCTCGAACGCGTCACCATAGAACGTGACGAAATCGAAACGCTCATCAAGTGCGGAGCATTCGATGAAGTGAGTGACGACGGCTGCCGCGCCACGCGATCAACGCTGCTCTGGCAGTGGAATTTTTATCAGGCGAGGCGAGTTCCTAAAGTGACGGCACCTTCTACTTCTCTTTTTGGTGATTCAGCAAACAATCACAGCTCGCTACAGGCTATGCCGGAAAATGTACCGGACTATACACGCGAACAAAAACTGCGCTATGAACGTGAGTTGCTTGAGGTTTGCGTCAGCGGCCACCCGCTCGATTTTCTGCCGCGCAACGGCGAGCTCTGGAGCGATGAATTGCCCGCTTGCACCGGCAAACGCGTAACGCTCTGCGGCTGGGCGGTGACGCATCGGCATGTTGGCACAAAAAATTACCGCAACATGATGTTTCTGACGCTGGAGGACCAGCACGGACTTTTCGAGACTGTACTGTTCCCCGATGTTTACGATCGCTATGGCGGACTTGTCTTCGAAACACGCACGTTCCAGGTAACCGGCCGCGTCGAACCGAGCGGCCAACTGAATTGTGAATCCCTGACCGCGCTGAAACCGGAGAAACACTGAAATGCACTTTTATCTGCGAACAAATCACCGCGAGAAGTCGGCCGAACCCGCCGGAGGGCGTCCGGCCGGTAGCGCGGAGGAATGGCTGGGCAGAAATCGGGGCGAAAAACAGCGGCTTTGGGAACGCTTGAACCCGCGCCACAGAAAAGCGCTGCGCCTGCTTGCAGAAGCGCTCGCAGCTCAACAAATGCACGCAAGATTGGAGGATTCCACGCGCGGAAAACTCAGCCAGTTACTGGCGGACATTGAGCACCTTGCGAGCCGCGCGGCCGCGCTGCTTGCGGAGGTGGCTCGCCGGACACGTCCACGAGCGTGATTCTTGCAGGCGGACCAGGACGGACGCATACTCAGCTTATGCAAGTCTCTGTGAAAAACGGCGTCCTCTGCGTAGCCTTCGCCTCGATGATGGCCTTTGCCGCGATTCCCGCCTCGGCTGACGAAATTCGGCTGAAAGACGGCAAGAAACTTTACGGCGTGATCGTGGCTTACGAAGACAACATGTTCAAAGTGAAAACCGACTTTGGATACGTGCTCGTGGAAAAGGACAAGATTGCCGCAATCGTACCGAACTCGCCGGCTGGCCCTCCAACGGATTCGAAGCCTGCGGCGCAACCCGCAAAAAACGAATCTTCTCCGGCATCCGCGACGGGTCCCGCGCCAAACGCAGCCAGCGCGACAGAAGTTTCCACCAAAAATAAGATTTCGAATACGAGCGTTCACCCTGCAATTCCAGCAAACACAAACGCAGGAAACGCTGCCGCTCCCAACATGAAGTCAGCGGCGCCCGCGACAAATAGCTCTCTCGCCGCGTCGGGTCCGCCTCCTGCCCCGCCAAAAGAAGAGCCGCCGCCAAACAAGGAAGAAATTCAAGGCAATCAGTACACGAATTTCACGCACGGCTTCCGCATGTACAAGGCTCCAAGCTGGGAGCTCATAGAAGATGCGCGCAAGGCGCTGCCAAATGCAATCGTCGCCCTGGGTACGTCGAACGAATCAACTTTGATGGTTGTTGGCGAGGAAAAAACGAAGGAACCACTCGAAGCAGCCGCGGCTGGGGTGGAAAAACGCCTGCGCGAAATTTACGTCAACTACCGCCTGATTTCCCAACGCAAGACGACGGTCGGCGGGCTGCCGGCGGTCGAATATAAATATCGCGGGATGGCGGATAATCACGATTGGTCCGGCACACTGGTGGTCATTGCGCGCGGCAAAGATATGCTGACGGCGCTTGGAATGACCTTTGCTGATACGGATTTAATTCAGATTCAAGAAAATGTAATTTCCCGGTCCATCTCAAGCCTCGACTTCAGCATTCATCCCTGAGATCTTAAGCCAGAAATTCCAAGCAACATGGTGGGTTAACTAGGTTCGGAAGATTCCGAACCCTTGCGATGTTCGCGAATCAAACCGATGAGCGCTTGCGCGGCGCGTGGCAGGCTGCGATCGCGGCGGTAAACGAGGCCCAACTCGCGCCAAAGATCCACGCCATCCACGCTCAACAGTTTCACCTCGCCGGCTTTCACCTGGTCGCGCGCGAAACTTTCACTGATAAACGAAACGCCAGCATCCGCGCCGACGAAGCGCTTAATCATGCCGATGCTTGGCAGTTCCATGGCGACGTGGACGCGCGAGCGATAGGGGCGGAACAGCTTGTCCAAAACCTGGCGCGTAAATCCCGTGCGAGGAAATATCAGCGGCTGCGAGGCGACTTCTTCCAAAGTAACCTTCGTGCGTTGCGCAAGCGGGTTGCGCACGCTGACCATAAAACGCAAACGGTCGCGATAGATATGATGAACCTTCAGATTGGGAGACTTGAGCGGCAAAGTGACGATACCCACATCCACGGAACCATCTTCCACGCGCTGCAAAATTTTGTGGCTGAAATTCCTGTAAATGCTGATATGCACCTGAGGATAGCGTTTTTGAAATTCCGCAAAAATGTCCGGCAGGAGATAGAGACAGGTCGCTTCATTTGCGCCAAACACAACCGGTCCCTGCACGACGTTGCCGCGATCCGCTACAACCTGCACGGATTCGTCGCGCAAGCGCAGTAATCTTTCCGCGTAATCGAAAAGCACTTCGCCAGCGGGTGTCAATTCTACGGATTTCGCGGAGCGATCCAGCAGCTTTGCGCGATACGCCTGCTCCAACTGCCGGATTTGTGCGCTGACGGCGGATTGCGAACGAAACACTTTCTGGCCGGCACGCGAAAAACTTTTGAGTTTGGCTACATATACGAAAGTTGTAAGTTGATCAAAATCCATAGCCGTCCATTCAGGCGGAGATTATATCCAAATTGGTAGCCGCGAGCGAAAGAAAGAGCCATCAGGCGTGAATTGCTTGCGTCGCGGCGGAAACGGAGACGGGCACGGGCTGCGCGACTTCCAAGAAGCCAAAGCCGCCCAAAATCGGCGCCCATGTGTTTTCCACAGTGCCCTGAAAATGCACGGGCTGCACACGCAGGAGACCGAGAGAACCTCGCCGCGACAATAGCCGGGCCGCGCGCGGACTGCGCGTGAAATTTCCATGTTCCTGCAAAGTGCGACGAAGCCAGGCTTCCTCGGCCGCTTCCACTTCTTCAAGTCGAACAAACTCCTTGTGCAGCACATCTTCGGCTTCCGCGCGCAAGACGTACGCGAGGCCACCGGTCATGCCAGAACCAAAATTCAAACCGAGCGGTCCAAGCACCAGGACAACACCGCCCGTCATGTACTCACAACCGTGCTGGCCGACACCTTCGACGACCGCGAGTGCGCCGCTGTTGCGAATTGCAAAGCGCTCGCCAGCACGCCCCGCAACGAAGAGCTGACCGGACGTGGCACCGTAAAGAACTGTGTTTCCAACCAGCACATCGCCTCTGCGCGACGCACTCGGCCCGGAAGAGATGGAGATTGTCCCGCCGGAAAGGCCTTTGCCGACGTAGTCGTTCGCTTCGCCGCTAAGCTTCAACGTCATGCCGCTGCAAAGGAACGCGCCGAAACTCTGTCCGGCTGCTCCAGAAAATTCCTGCACCACAATTCCTTCTCGCGCACTTTTGCGGATTCGTGCGCGCATCAAATCCCCGCTGAGTCCCGCGCCGACGCTGCGATCGGAGTTGCGAATCTGCTGCGGAGCGCCAGCGGCAAAATCCAGCGAAGGCATTACGGAAGCCTCGCCGACGGCCGCGTGCAAACCAGGAGCCTGCTGCGGTGCGATGCGGAAGGACATGTCCGATTCAAGCGCTAGCGCCGGTGTTTCCGCATAGTTTACAGAACGCGGCCGCAGGCAATCGTATGCGCCCTTCAATTCCGCGAGCGAATGAGCGCCGAGTTCGGCGAGTTTGTTGCGGACTTCTTCCGCGAGCGCGCGGAAATACGCGACGACCATTTCCGGCTTACCCTTGAATCGCAGACGTAATGTTTCGTCCTGAGTCGCGATTCCTACAGGGCAGGTATTCAGGTGGCATTGCCGCGCCATCACACACCCGATGGCAAGCAGCGACGCGGTGCCGAAGCCGAATTCGTCCGCGCCGAGAATGGAAGCAATCAGAATGTCGCGCGAGAATTTCAAGCCACCATCCACGCGAAGCGCGACGCGCGAACGCAACCCTGCACGAACCAGCGTTTCATGTGTTTCACGCAATCCAATTTCCCAGGGGAGGCCCGTGTTTTTAATGGAGGTGAGGGGCGAAGAGCCTGTGCCACCATTGTGTCCGCTAATGGTGATGACGTCCGCGCCCGCTTTTGCAACGCCTGCCGCGATGATGCCCACGCCTGCGCCAGAAACCAGCTTGACGCCGATGCGCGCATGGGGATTCACCGCGCGCAAATCGTGAATCAACTGCGCGAGATCTTCGATACTGTAAATATCGTGATGCGGCGGCGGAGAAATTAGCGGCGTGCCAGGTGTCGCGTGTCGAATGCGCGCGATGTATTCGGTTACTTTTTTCGCGGGAAGCTGACCGCCTTCACCCGGCTTTGAGCCTTGCGCCATTTTGATTTCGAGTTCTTGCGCATGCACTAGATAATTTGCGGTGACTCCAAATCTTCCCGAAGCTACTTGTTTAATTTTGTTCGCGGCGTGCGGCTCTTCCGTGTAGAGCTTCGGGTCTTCTCCGCCTTCGCCCGTGTTGCTGCGGCCGCCGAGCATGTTCATGGCAAGCGCGAGAGTCTTGTGCGCTTCCGGACTCAGGGAGCCGAGCGACATGGCCTGCGTGCTGAAGCGGCGCACAATGGATTCGAGCGGCTCGACTTCTTGCAGCGGAATCGGATCAGATATCACCGTTTCCAGCAAATCGCGCAGGAAAACCGGTCCCTGTGCATCCGCAAGCTCTTCAAACGCAGTGTATTTGGCCTTGTCTGGCGCCTTTACGAGCGCGTGCATCCGACGCACGATTTCGGGAGAATTTGCATGGAGTTCCGCGCCTTTGCGGAAGCGATAGAGACCTGCGTCGTGCATCTCCTCCGCAGCGGGCGCGAACGCCTTCTCATGCATCTTCAAATAGTCCGAGAGCACATCGTCGAGCGACTTCTGGCCGGCAAAATCCGCGGCGTCTTCAAAGAAGTCCGAGCAGAACTGTTCGGAAAGCCCAACGATTTCAAAAAGGTAGCTGTTGCGGTAGCTCGCTAGCGTGGAAACACCCATACGCGCGAGCACTTTGCGCAAACCAGCCGTGATCGCTGCGCGCACATGTGCCATTCCGTCCGTTTCTTGCTCTTCCGCGAACTGTTCTGAAAGATACGGCACGACCGCGCTCGCACCTGCGGCGACGAGTAACGCGACGTGGTGCGTGTCAAACGCTTGCGCCGTCTCCACTATCAATGGCACGTCCGCAAATCCGTCTTCGACCATCTGCTTCCAAAACGCGGCCGTCGCCAACAATGCCGGCAATGCTGCATGCTCCGCGTCCATTCCGCGATCGGAAAGGAGGAAGAGCCCCGGGCGCGCACCACCGCTCAGAGGGGTAGTCAACTGAGCGACTGCGCGGCGTGCTCCCGGGACTCCTAGTTTGGAGGGAAATGAAAATGGTTCGCGATGCACAGGGCTGCACGCTTCGAGCAACTCTTCCAGCTCGGCTTGTGTGAGAATCGGCGTCGGTAGCGCGATTCCCTGCGGCAGGCTCACTTCGAGCGACATCACGTGCGTTTCGCGCAGCGGATCGATCGGGGGATTGGTCACCTGCGCGAAGCGCTGCTTGCAATAATCCCAGAGCGTGCGTAGTTGCGCGGACAGAAACGCAGGCGGCGCGTCGTCTCCCATACTCCAGTCCGCTTCCTTGCCGTGTACGAGAGCAGAAAAAAGAATTTTGAACTGGTCGTCGGACCAGCCGCATGCGGCGGCGACGCGTTTTGGCAATTCCACCGCTGGATGAGGTGATGCAGCCGTGGCAATTCCGAGCCTGCGGGTCTGCGGCGCAGGCCGCCGCGACTGCTGCGTCGCCAGCCGCTTCAAGATTTCGCGCCAGCGGAAGAGCGTTCCCGTCGCGGGATTCGCGACGATCATTTCGCCGGGCCCGAGCCGTTGGCGTTCTGCGATGCGCGATTCTTCAAAGTCCACGAGGCCTGTTTCCGAACCGGCCACAACGAGGCCGTCGTGCGTCACCGTGTAGCGGAGTGGCCGCAATCCGTTGCGGTCCAGCTTTGCCCCAACGACCTGGCCGTCCGAGAAAATCAGCGCGGCGGGACCGTCCCACGGTTCGCTATGCAACGAGAGCGCGGAAAGCGCGGCGCGAACGTCGCGCGAAAGCAGTGGATCGTTTTCAAACGCGGGCGGCGCCATCGCTAGCATCGCCTCTTCCGGCGAAAAGCCCTGAAGCAGCTTCACTTCAAATCCATTGTCGAAGCTGGCCGAATCGCTGACGTTTTCTTCCAGGGCGCGGAACCACGGACCGACAGCGAGGTCGCTGCGAATCTGCCGCTCTTTGGCACGCAGCCAGCGGCGGTTGGAAACGATTGTATTGATCTCTCCGTTGTGCGCTACGTGGCGGAACGGCTGCGCCAAGTGCCACGACGGTTGCGTGTTCGTCGAATAACGCTGGTGAAAAATCGCGAAGGTCGTTTCGTAAGAGGAGTCGCGCAGGTCTGCGTAAAACTGTGGGAACTGCCACGGTGTGAGCAAGCCTTTGTACACAACCGACTGCGAAGAAAGCGAACAGACGTAACATCGATGGGGCATCAGTGATTCGGCCCGCTTGCGCATCAATGCCAGACGCCGCTCAAAACGCGCATCTCCGCGCGCCGGATGAAATGGCGAGATGAAAAATTGCCAGATTTCGGGCATGGTTTCGAGGGCACGTTGCCCAAGGCAACCGGGGTTCACCGGCACTTGCCGCCAACCCAACAAGCGAAGACGCTCGGTCTCCGACGCCTCTTCGATCGCGCTACGCGCTTGCGAAACTTCCTCGGCATGGAAAAACGCTACGCCGAGACCGAATTGCTCCGGGAGTTCAATACCCTGCTCGGCTGCTTTCGTGGTGAAAAATGCGCGTGGAAGGCCGGTAAGAAGCCCTGCACCGTCTCCGCTTGCGCCGTCGGCGTCAACGCCGCCCCGGTGTGTCAAGCGTTCCAGGGCATTCAGTGCGTATTCGACGATATCGTAACGCGCAGCTCCGCCTAGCCGGGCGATGAAGCCGGTTCCGCACGCATCATGATCGGGATGGCCCCAATTGGGGTGGCGCTGCCCCATATGCATCGTTTATAGACGTGCGGCTAGAGGGATGTACAACGCAGAAATTCGATATACAAAATTGAATTTCTGATTAGTGAGCTTTGGCGGGCGGGACGAGGGCTTTCGGCCTAGAACTTGGTGACTTCCGTGAACTGGAAACCATTGATTTTCATAGCCGGAACGACCATTTCGAACGCTTCTTCACCCGTCGCCCGGACCGCAGGACTCATAAGCTCGACGTTCCGCAGCATCTCGAGCACGGAATGGTTAAAGCGGAAATTGCGCGCGGCGGAGGTCACTTTGCCCTTTTCGACCAGAAAGAGGCCATCGCGGGTCATGCCGGTCATCACCTTTTCGTAAGGGTCTACTTCGCGGATGTACCAAAGGCGCGTTACCAGCAGGCCGCGATCCGTGGAAGCGATCATTTCCTCCAGCGACGATTTGCCGCCCGAGAAAACCAGGTTCATGGGAGCTTCGCCGTATTCGTTCGGCAGCGCAAAGCCGTGGCCTGTCGGCCTTTTTCCGGCGCGCTTGGCGCTGGAGCGGCTGTAAACCAGATTGCGTGGAACGCCCTTGTCAACCAAAAGGACTCGCTGGCGAGGGATGCCTTCCCCATCGAATGGCGCTCCCAGCTGGCCGGGATGATAGACGTCGTCGCAAATAGAAATATTTTTCCCAAAGAGCTGCTTGCCCATGCGGTCGTTCAGGCAGGAACGTTTGTCGTCCACGGCTGTCGCAGCAAAATCGTAGAAGAGAAACCCAACAAGGTCGAGGACGGCGGCCGGTTCAAGAATCACAGTGTATTTTTCCGGCGGAAGTTCCCTGGCGCTTGTTGCCAATCGTGCTTTTTTGCTCGCAAGCTGTGCCAACACTTGCGGATCAAGATTCCTTACGTCGGCTGCGTTACCTTTCGCCCAGCTTGTTGCGGCTTCTTGTTGCATGGTGATTGAAAATTCCGCTCGCGTCTGACGGTACGTGGCAAAAAGTCCGCGCGAATTTCCTACGGCGGACTGCATCTGGCCGCTTACGAAAATTCCAGCAGCGACTTGGCCTTCTTTCACGGCGAGGTCGCACGCTTTTCGAACGGCACGGGCGCGCTCCGCGGCGCTCAGTTCCGCGGTCGATTTCACAAATCGCTGCACGCGCTGATAACGCTGTTTTGCAGGCATCGGCAAAAGATACCGGACTTTGGGTTGGCTCTGCGCAAGCGAAAGCGAAGACTCAACGGCCGCACGCAGCGAGTCTTCGTCCAATTTGTTTGTGGTGACGCGAGCGGTTTTTCTATCCAGAAACGTCCGAACGGAAACAGTCAGCCCGTGTTCGGCGACGTTTTGATGGATGCCGTTATTCGCAAATCTGGTCAGCGCATCGAGCGTCTCGTCCAGATGAACTTCCGTCTCTTCCGCGCCGGCCGCCTTCCCAAGACGAATCACCGTCTGCATCAATTCGTGCAGACGTTTCTCCGAAGACAAGCCTCGGGCGCCTTCGTCAATCCGGGATTTGCTGTGCGGACTCATTTTTCGCCGAACGCCGTTCCAATCCGCACGTTTCGAAACCGCGCGGGCGATGCTCCATGGCCAGTGCCCATCGTCTGCATCGGCTGGCCTTTTCCGCAATTCGGCGTACCCCAAAGCGTCCAGTAATCGCGCGAGCAAATCGCGTCGCAAGAATTCCAGAATTCCGTGGTGATGCCGCTGTAGCTCGGATTCCTCAGTATGCGAACTTTCTTGCCGCCCTTAATTTCCCAGGCGATTTCCGTAGAAAACTGAAATTGGTAGCGCCGGTCGTCAATGGACCAGGAGCGGTTCGTGTCCATCAGGATTCCGTCTTCCGTATCGGCAATGAGATCGTTTTCCTTCCACGTTCCGGGTAGCAGGCTGATGTTCGTCATGCGAATAATCGGCAGCCGGTTCCAGCTTTCCGTCCGCATGGTGCCGGAGGAACGCGCAAGCCCGACGAGATGCGCTGTCTCGCGATTCGAAAGATAGCCGCGGAACTGCCCGTCTTTAATGATGTCCGTGCACTGCGCGGGAACGCCTTCATCGTCGTAAGCAAAAGTGCCGAGTCCCTGCCCATGTTCCAGGCGCGCGTCCGCCACAACGTTTACGATGTCCGTCCCGTATTTCAGCTTGTTCAATTTGTCCAGCGTGAGAAAACTGGTGCCCGCAAAATTCGCTTCCTGGCCGAGCACGCGGTCCAGCTCGATGGGGTGTCCAACGGATTCGTGAATCTGCAGCCCGAGTTGGCTGCCGCTTAAAATCAAAGTGCCGTTCTTTCGCGGACATTGCGCTGCCGAGTGTAGCGCTACGGCTTCTTCCGCCACTCGTGGCGCATGCTTTACCAAATCCATCTCTTCGACAAGTTCGTATCCTCGCAGCGCGTACTGTCCACCAAAACTGTTCGGATACGATCGCTTCTGAATTTCTTCACCCTGATAGCACGTTGCAACAATTCCGCAGCCCGAGATCACCTTGCGTTGGTGAATTCGGGAGCCGATGCTCGACGCGAACCACGAATCAATCTTACGAAATTGCAAATCGGTCTCGGTAAGCGTCACGCCTTTGACACGGCGCATCTCGGCGTCCGCTTTCAGCAAGAGTTCGAGCTGCGTTTCCAGGGGAATCTCGAAGGGATCTTTGCGAAATGGACTTTGCCAACTGTCCACGTACGCGTCTTCCGGTGCCATAATCACATCGCTGCGCTTCGCTAGCGCCGAGGCCTTCGCAATCTTCACAGCCTCCGCAGCGCAAGTCACCACGCCCTCTTTTGTGAGTCGATCCGTGGAAGCGAACCCCCAAGCGCCGCTCGCAAGAACGCGCACACCAATCCCGATGGATTCCGACTGCGCGAGGGTCCCTACTTCTCCATTTTTTGTGGTCAAGTCGCGCTGCCGCAGATGCATCACGCGAGCATCGGCGTAAGACGCACCTCGAACGCGAGCAGTATCCAGGGCATGAGTCGCAAGATCGTACATGCAGATGAACCGAGGGTTCCTTTATTGCCCGCAGTTACCGCGGCGGGATGTCTATGATGGCATCCGGAACAAAATGCTGTCCATCCCATCGGAAAATCAGTTGCCTGTCGCCTCCCGCGGCGCAATTGGTGCACTCATCACCGGAATAAACGGGATAGACCTCGGCGAGTTTTCCATCCAGAACCTCCAAGTGTACGTGGCCGCGAAGACTCTCAAACGTTTCTCGCCCTTTGAATTCTCTTGGAAAAGGAGGAACCGGAAGCTCTACGATCTTTCCCGCATCATTTAGCTTGAGCACTCCAAAAAAATCGTATCCGTTATTGCCGGCGAGGCAAGTGAATCCTTGAAAGATTGCCTCTTCTTTTCCGTCGCCATCCAGGTCTGCATATTTAAGAGTAACACTGCGAATCGGGTCATCTCCCTTCGCGCACTGGTCCTGAAGATTCACAAAGTCAGGATCCACTTGGCCGATGTGGTCTCGCAGATATTCTTCCAAGTCTATTTCGCGAATTGATTTCTGCGGCGGTTGTTTTGAAGTGCTCGCCGGATTCTCCGATTTGGCCGGCTCGGAAGGCGCGGGTGACTGGGGGTATCCACAGGTAGGTGCAAACAAAGTAGCGAAAACGAACATCACGCAGCCGATCAGCCATCCAAAATTGGCGCCAGAATTTCCCGTAATCTCCATACTAGGAGAATACAGCGAGGCCCGCCGCAAAGTAGCGCCGTTTGTGGAAGGAGTAATGCCAAGAAAAAGGGGCACGAATTTCGTGCCCCTAGATCCCCACATTAAGAAGCGAATGATCTCCTTCTTACGTTCCTTCTTGCCACGACGCCAAATAATGCTCCTGCTCCGGCGTTAGCTTATCCAGCTTGTGTCCCATCGAATCGAGCTTCAACCGCGCGATTTCCTTATCGAGATGTTCCGGCACAACGTACACTTGTGCCTTCAAGTCTTTGGAATTCTTCACGAGGTATTCCGCGGAAAGCGCCTGATTTGCAAAGCTCATGTCCATCACGGATGCGGGGTGGCCTTCCGCCGTGGCAAGGTTCACAAGCCGGCCTTCGCCGAGCAGGCAAATCTTGCGGCCGTCTTTCAAGGAAAATTCGTCAACGAGCGGACGAACTTCCCGTTTGCCGCTCGAAAGCCGTTCCAGTGCAGGAATGTCAATTTCGACGTTGAAGTGACCGCTGTTACAAATTACCACGCCGGACTTCATCGCTTCGAAGTGCTCCGCGCGAATCACATTCTTGTTTCCGGTGACCGTGATGAAGACGTCGCCTTCCTTCGCTGCGTCCGCCATGGGCATCACACGGAATCCATCCATCACAGCTTCGATACCCTTCACTGGATCGATTTCCGTAACGATCACGTCCGCGCCGAGTCCCTTTGCGCGCATCGCGACGCCGCGCCCGCACCAACCGTATCCTGCGATCACAATCTTTAAGCCCGCGAGCAGCAAGTTCGTAGCGCGAATCACGCCGTCGAGTGTGCTCTGGCCCGTGCCGTAGCGGTTGTCAAAGAAATGCTTGGTCTGCGCGTCGTTCACTGCGATCACGGGATACTTCAGCGTGCCGTCCTTTGCCATCGCGCGAAGGCGAATCACGCCCGTTGTCGTCTCTTCTGTACCGGCGATTACGTCCTTCACCAAATCCGTGCGCTTCGTGAGCAGCATCGTCACCAGGTCCGCGCCATCGTCCATGGTCATCTGTGGCTTGTGATCGAGCGCCGCGCTCAGATGCGTGTAATAGGTGTCGTTGTCCTCGCCCTTAATCGCGTATGTCGGGATGTTGTAATCGCGATTTAGCGATGCAGCCACTTCATCCTGCGTCGAAAGCGGATTTGAAGCGCACAATACGATGTCCGCGCCGCCATCGCGCAGCGCGATCATCAGGTTCGCTGTTTCACTGGTTACGTGAAGGCACGCCGAAACGCGGAGTCCCTTGAGCGGCTGTTCTTTGATAAATCGCTTGCGAATTTGCTGCAGCACTGGCATCTGCTGCTGCGCCCATTCGATCTTTCGCTTGCCGGCATCCGCCAGCCCGATATCTTTTACATCGCCTTTTTTCATTTCTGCTGTCGCCACAGACTTGCTCCTTAGGTTAATTCGTATTCGTTACGAGATTCCTGGCCGGAAGAGCAGCCCGCAGAAGGTAAGGAGGGCGGGCCCTCTTCAATTTTTTCAAAGCGCCTGCGTTATCGCCGCGCGCCCACTTCTGCTGTTGCAGCCGCGCCCAAACCGGCCGCCTTGCGCAATGCATCTGCGCGGTCTGTCTTTTCCCACGTGAAACCCGGCCCGCTGCGGCCAAAGTGTCCGTAAGCGGCCGTCGGCTTGTACACCGGACGCCGCAAATCGAGCGCTTCGATAATTCCCTTCGGCGTGAGCTTGAAATTCTCGCGCACGAGCTGCGTGATTTTCTCTTCGTCCACAGTTGCCGTGCCAAAACTGTCCACCATTACGGAGACCGGCTCGGCCACACCGATGGCGTACGCGAGCTGCACTTCCGCTTTCGTCGCCAATCCCGCAGCAACCACGTTCTTTGCGATGTAGCGCGCCATGTAGCAAGCTGAGCGGTCTACCTTCGATGGATCCTTACCGGAAAATGCGCCGCCGCCGTGGCGGCTATAACCGCCGTAGGTGTCCACGATGATTTTGCGGCCCGTCAATCCCGCGTCGCCCATCGGTCCGCCGATCACAAATCGTCCCGTCGGGTTGATGTAATATTTCGTGTTTTTGTCCAGCATCGCGGCAGGAACTACAGGCTTGATTACCAGGTCCGTAACCGCGGCGCGCAAATCTTCATTCGAAACGCTGTCGCTGTGTTGCGTCGAAATCACAAGCGCATCCACGCGCGCGGGACGCCCGTTGCGATATTCAATCGTGACCTGCGACTTGCCGTCAGGCCTTAAGAAGTCAACTTTTCCAGATTTACGAACTTCGGAGAGTTTCTGCGTGAGGCGGTGGGAGAGTTGAATCGGCATGGGCATCAATTCTTCGGTTTCATCGCAGGCAAAACCGAACATCAGGCCTTGATCGCCCGCGCCGCCGGTATCCACGCCCATGGCGATGTCCGGCGACTGCCGCTTCACCGTGCACATCACGGCGCAAGTTTCGCCGTCGTATCCATATTTCGCGCGGTCGTAGCCGACCCCACGAATCGTATCGCGTACTAATTGGTCGTAATCAATATGAGCGGTCGTTGTTATTTCGCCCGCCACAACAGCCAAACCTGTCGTCACCAACGTTTCACATGCGACGCGGCCCTTCGGGTCCTGACGCATGACTTCGTCGAGTACGGCATCCGAAATCTGATCGGCAATCTTGTCGGGGTGTCCTTCGGTAACCGATTCCGACGTAAAAAGAAAATTCCTTAGTCCTTGACTCAAAACGAACGCTCCTCTGGGGTTAGCTGTTTGTCGTCGCCCAGCTATTCCCGTGCACAGTTCGATTTAGACAACGCTTTTTGTTGGGACTCGCGTTTGTCAGCGTAGTGGCATGCGTTGAAGCACACAACCTCACCTCTCTAAAGTAGCATTCCCGCGAGCATGAATCAACGCATTGAATCCAAATGCTTTAGACGGCGGTTAAATGGTCAAAAAAAGCACTCGAACGGTGTAGGCACGGTTGGCTGACCGAGCTTCGCAAACAACCTTCACACGCTCGCCTGACACAGATAGAATGCGCCGGACGCGTACTGACAAGGAGGACTATGCTGTGGCTTAGAAACCACGCCAGCTTTTTCCGAGGGTTGGCAACCTCCATAGGCGCCGTTCTAACTCTGGGCGTACTCTCCGTTTCAAGCGTGAGATCGCAGCAAACAGAATCCTCTCCGGCACCGGTTCAGCGCGGCCAAAAGCTCTTCGGTCAGGCGTGTGCCTTCTGCCATGGTGCGGACGCGACGGGCGCGCGTGGACCTGATCTTGTGCGCTCACCGCTCGTCGCGCATGACCTGAAGGGCGAGCTAATTGGCGAAGTTATTCGCAACGGCAGGCCGGACAAAGGCATGCCCGCCATGCCTACGAGCGATGATCAAGTGTCGGACATCGCTGCTTACCTGCATGCGCGCGCCAAGGAGGCGTTGGAATCGTCTGGTGTTCCGAATACCTATCCGGTGGAGAAACTTCTAACGGGCAGCGCCGAAAAAGGCAAAGCGTTCTTTGAAGGCGCGGGCGGGTGCAAGAATTGTCATTCGCCGACGGGTGATCTCGCTGGTGTCTCTCGCAAATACCCGCCCATCGAGCTTCAAGCGCACATGCTCTATCCAGACAGCCAGCCTGTGATGGCGACGGTTTCACTTCCGTCGGGGGAACAAATCAAGGGCGTCGTCTCGCACCTCGATGATTTTGTAGTTTCCATCCGCATCAGCGACAAAACCGGATGGTATCGCTCGTTTCTCCGCAAAGACGTGAAACTCGAGCTGAAGGACCCACTCGCTGAACACCGCGAACTGCTTCACAAGCTAACGTCAGCCGACATGCACAATCTTTTTGCGTACATCAATAGTCTCAAGTAGCTTCGGCAATTATGGGAGCAGGGATGAATTCTCCGTTCGCAAGACTGGAAAAATTTTGCTTGGCATTGTTTATCGTTACCGCTGGCCTCTGCGCTTCCCACGCCTCGGCGCAAGGTCTGGATCCAGCTGCATTACTCAAACCCGCGACGGATACCTGGCCAACCTACAATGGCGATTATTCCGGCCGCCGCTTCAGCACTCTGGATCAGATTAATGCGGGAAACGTGAGTTTGCTCTCGCTCGCGTGGGTCTTTCGAACTCCGACGCACACTCTCAAATCCACTCCGCTAGAGGTTAATGGCATCTTGTATTTTTCATCTCCAGACAATGTCTGGGCCGTGGACGCCCGTTACGGGCATCAGATTTGGCATTACCATCGTGCTTCCGAGGGCGATCACATCGGCAATCGCGGCCTTGCTATGTACGAAGATTCGCTTTTCTTCACGACGCCCGACGCACACCTCATCTGTCTCAACGCAAAAGATGGAACAATGCGCTGGGACGTCGCACTTGCAGACGACAAGCTGGGTTACTTCGCCACGATGGCGCCCCTTGTTGTCAAAGATCACGTCATTGCAGGCGTTTCCGGCGACGTAACGGACATTCCCGGTTTTCTGGTCTCCATTGATCCGAAAACTGGAGCGGTAGAGTGGCGTTGGTACACGCAGCCGAAACCCGGCGAACCAGGCTCCGAAACCTGGCCCAAGGACACCGATGCCATTCTGCACGGCGGCGGAATGACCTGGATGACGGGCACTTACGATCCGGAGTTGAATCTTCTTTACTGGGGCACGGGAAATCCAAATCCCGTCCTCGCAGGGGAAGGGCGTCCGGGCGACAATTTGTACACCTGCACGATCGTCGCACTGAATCCGGACACGGGAAAACTTGTCTGGTATTTTCAACCGTCCCCGCACGACGTGCATGACTGGGACGCGGTGCAAACCCCGGTGCTCTTCGGCGCTGAGTTCAAGGGCAAGCCTCGCAAGCTGCTTGGGCAGGCCAGTCGCAACGGCTTTTACTTTTTGCTCGATCGCACAAACGGAGAGCATCTCGTCACAGCAGCATTCATAGACCAAACGTGGTCTTCCGGAATCGATTCGAAAGGCCGCCCGACCGCCAAGCCAGAAACAACGCCGAGCCCGGATGGCGCGCTCGTGGAACCGGGATCCGACGGCTCGACGAATTGGATGGCGCCCAGTTTCGATCCACAAACAAATCTCTTTTACGTAAATGCGCGCCGCCTCTTCAGCATTTACTACAACACCGTTGAAACAAAAGCCGAAGGCTGGGGCGGCCGCGACAGAAATCTTTGGGCTAACTCCACGGTGCGCGCGCTCGATTACCGCACTGGAAAAGTGATCTGGAATCACGAACTCGGCGATGGAGAAAGTATCGCCGGAATTCTGACGACGGCGGGGCATCTCTTATTCACCGCGGACAATTCTGGAAATCTTCTCGCTCTCGACCCGGCCACAGGCAACACACTCTGGCACCTGAACATCGGCGCACGCCTGGTTGCATCTCCCATGACGTATCAGCTGGATGGGCGCCAATATCTTCTCATGCCGGTTCAGGACACTCTCTACGCGTTCGCTCTGCCGGAAAAAGCGGCTTCGTCCGCAAAGAACCCGCACTAATTTCATTTGCTAGAGTGCTCTCGGCAATATGGCTGCACCTAAAAGGAAACGTAAACCATGCAATTTGTTGATGGAATTCCAATCTGGGGCGCTCCCGACGCTAGCGCGGTTTCACAAATCAAGTCGTGTGCGCTTACCGCCGACAAAGTGGCACTCATGGCTGACCACCACAAAGGCTATGCCGTACCAATCGGAGGCGTCGTCGCATACAAGGACGCGATCAGCCCCTCTGGCGTCGGTTACGACATCGCCTGCGGCAACAAAGCCGTCCGCGTAGACATGCCCGGCGTCGAGCTTCGTGCAAATATCAAGCGCATCATGGACGATGTCTGGAGCATCATCAGCTTCGGCGTCGGCCGCAAAAACAATGAGCGCGTAGAGCACGCTCTTTTCGAAAACCACGCTTGGAAGACGCAAGCCGCGTCTCCGCTCAAAGAAATGGCGCGTCAGCAACTCGGCACCGTCGGCTCCGGCAATCATTATGTGGACCTTTTCGCGGACGAACAGGACCGCGTTTGGATTGGAGTTCACTTCGGCTCGCGGGGCCTCGGTCACAAACTTGCGACCTGGTTCCTTGAAAAAGGTGGCGCGAAAGACGGCATGGACGCGGAACCCTGCGTTATCCCCGCTTTCAACGATCTCGGGTCTCAATACATTGTCTGCATGAATCTCGCCGGCGAGTATGCCTACGCGGGCCGTGATTGGGTCTGCCAGCGAGTCGCGAAGATTCTGGGCGCGGAGATCATTGAAGAAGTGCACAACCATCACAATTTTGCCTGGCGCGAAACGCATGGCAGCGAAGACTACTGGGTCGTGCGCAAAGGGGCGACGCCGGCTTTTCCCGGGCAAAAAGGCTTCGTCGGCGGAACGATGGGCGAAAAATCCGTAATCCTCGAAGGCGTTGAGAACGAGGAGGCGAAATACTCCCTTTACAGCACGGTCCACGGTGCAGGTCGGGTCATGGGCCGCATGGAAGCCAAGGGAAAAGTGGACAAGAAAACCGGCGCAGTCCTGCGGCCGGGTAAAGTTTCCCAGGAAATGATGCGCGAATGGGTCGATCGCTCCGGAGTCGAACTCCGCGGCGCCGGCCTCGATGAGTCACCTCATTGCTATAAGCGCCTCAACGAAGTGCTTGGCGAACACGGTGACAGCATCCGCGTCCTCCACACCCTCACGCCGATCGGCGTAGCCATGGCCGGCGCCAACGAATTCGACCCCTACAAAGACTGAAGGCAGTCCGGCTTCCTGCATTTCTCGCATGTAGTGGCGGATCTTCAGATCCGTTCTTCGTAAGCGGTTCGAGGGACGCACGTGAGCCCTTACCCACCAGCGCCGGAGGCGCGGCATTGGTTAGCCCAGGCCGCAAGGCCGGGGTCACAGTCGCAAGGTGCAGCAAGCCCCATAGGGGCGACACCAGCTCATTTCGCTTAACCAATTAGGCTAGTGAAAGTTGGTTAGCAATGACCCTGTTCTCAGCAGCGGGTCGGCAAGTGGGATATGCGGTGACTCGCCTGAAGTGGCACAGCCATTACTTCAACGGTGAACCGGTAAGTTGTGCGAGGAACCATTTTCCATTGCGCCGGACAAATGCTTTTGTTGCACAGCCGCGATGGTCGATGGTATGCCCGTCGGCCGTTTGTTCGCGCGACCGGAGTCGGATAATCACTATGGCCGTCTCTCCATAGATGCGGACATCCATCCGTTCAGGGACCATCGATGTCGTCTTCGCATTCGACGTGCGGAACTCATTCAACACTTCTTCTTTGTCCTGGATTTTGCCCGGCAGGATACGGATGTAATCATCCGTGAGGCGGCTAGCATAGCCGTCCCACTCCCCTCGAACGATCAAGTCGCACAACTCAAGCTCGAACTTTTTTACGGACTCGACCATTTTGGGATCGCTGTCGGCACGGATATTGGATTTCTGTGCGGGTGCAGGGAGGGCCAGAACAGCAAGGGTGGTCACGATTGCCGCGTATCGAAACGTCACGGAACACTCACCAGAAACGAGAATGGACTGCGCTTCGGGCCGAGAACTTGCGGATTATGTGCGGCTTTGCCAGTGCTGTCAACGAGCCGAATGAAACCCGTGGGCGTAACTCCTAATAAGTCCGACAAATGGCCAATCGCTTGCCAGAAACTGGGTTAGGGGAAGATTCTACACCGCGTCTTCGTCCGGCTCGACCGTCAGCTTACCCTTCGTCTTCTTCGCCATCAGGTAGGAACGAATAAAGGGACCCAGATCGCCGTCCAGAACGCGATCTACGTCGCCAACTTCAAACTTCGTGCGGTGATCCTTGATTAATCGGTACGGCTGCATCACGTACGAGCGAATCTGGCTGCCAAACGAAATATCCATTTTTGTTTCGTCCAGCTTGTCGGTCTGATCCCGGCGCTTCTGCATTTCCAGGTCATACAATTTCGAGCGCAACATCTTCATCGCCAGTTCGCGGTTCTTGTGCTGGCTGCGCTCCACCTGGCACGCGACCACAACTCCTGTGGGCAAGTGCGTGATGCGCACGGCCGTTTCCACCTTGTTAACGTTCTGGCCGCCTTTGCCACCTGCACGGTAGGTGTCCAGCTTGAGTTCGTCCGGCTTAATGTTTATTTCAATGCGATCGTCCACTTCTGGAATTACGAAAACGCTCGCGAAGGACGTGTGCCGCCGCGCCGCCTGGTCGAATGGAGAAATTCTCACAAGACGGTGCACGCCCGTTTCTCCCGAGAGCAAGCCGTAGGCATTTTCCCCAGTGAACTGAATCGTCGCGTTCTTGATTCCCGCTTCTTCTCCAGGTGTTTCGTCCAGCACCACAGTGTTGAATTTCTTGCGCTCCGCCCAGCGCAAATACATACGCAGCAGAATCGAAGCCCAGTCTTGCGACTCCGTACCGCCAGCGCCCGGCTTTATCGTCATGATCGCGTTCAGGTGATCGTTTTCGCCGGAGAGCAGCGTGCGCGTTTCCAGTTCCGACACGAAGGCCTCGGCGTTGTTCAACTCGCGGTCCAATTCCTTGAGTAGGTCTTCCTTCTGAGCAGCGTTCGTTTCCTGCGCTGCTAGATCAATGTAAGTCTCAATGTCGCCCGTGACGGAAGTCAGTTTGGCGTCCGCGCCGACTTGTTCTTCGGCACGTTTGCGCTCGCGCAAAACGCCCTGGGCCTTCTCCTGATCATCCCAGAAGCCGGGCTGCGCGATTTTTTCTTCGAGGGTTTTTAACTCTTCGCTGAAATGCGCGGCGTCAAAGAAAGCTCCGCACAAGGGAGATGCGCTGCTTCAGGTTTTCGTATCGGTGCTGCAGATCTTCCAGAATCATTTCTCGGTCACTCTTCGCAGTCGTAAATTGTTTCGTTATCTATTTCTTGTACGTTTTCCCTACTAGAATAACCGAAACAATCACGCACAGCCAGGCGAACCAATCACCAAGTCTCGTGTACAGCGTGCGGTCCGTACGAAGATCGTATGGCAAATCCGCTGCCCCGCGGACGTCTCGCGGTATCGCCGTAAACGTCCGGCCATAAGGGTCCACGGCGGCCGTAATTCCGCTGTTCGTTACGCGCAAGAGCCAACGCCTGTTTTCTACGGCACGCACGCGCGCCATGCGCAAATGTTGTTCTGCAGCTGCCGATTTTCCAAACCAACCATCATTCGAAATATTGATCAGCAAATTCGCGCCCTTATCGGCTAACTCGCGAATCTCACCGGGATAGATCGCCTCATAACAAATGAAAACGCCGAACTTATGCCCATTCGGAAGCGTTCCTACCTCGCGCTTCGTTCCCTTGCGAAATCCACCCACTTCGCTGGAGACGCTCGACACCACGCGATGAATTAACGGAAACGGTTCGTATTCGCCGAACGGGACGAGATGCATCTTGTCGTAGGAAAAAATTCGCTGGCCCTGCCCATCCACCATCACCGCACTGTTGTACGGCGTCTGACTCAACAGGCCCGAAGGCAGCTTTTCCGGCTTCCACTCAATCGTGCCGGCAAGAAACGGACGTCTGCCTTGAATTGCAATATGCGAAGCCAGTTTCGCGAATTGGGATTCTTGCCACGAAAATGGCGCGGGCGCTTCCGGCCAGACCAGCAAGTCCGGATTTTTCGCAGATGTCTCCAGGCTTAGGTCTTCCAAATCCTTTAGATCGTCCCTGTGCGTGCCAAACCAATCTTGTCCGTACGATTCCACTTCCGGAAAATTCGGCTGCACAGCACGCGCAGCATGATTCGCAACCGGCTTCGGTACGAGTTTTCCGCCACCGAGCATAATCAAGAGAATTGCAGCCGTTAGAATCGCAACGACGGCTACTTTTTTCTTCGTCGGCGGCTTGGATGCAACATCCGCCCAAGCGATGAGCGAATTGAACGCCGCCACCGCAAATGAAAGTCCGTAGATTCCGGTAACGGTCGTAACTTGCACCAGCGCCGGGTTTGCCGCCGCGGGATAGCCCAGCAGATTCCATGGAAAACTAATCTCCGGCAGGTGTGCGCGAATAAATTCGAACGTCACCCAAAGGAACGGCGCCGCGATGCACGCGAGCGTCACGTTACGTTTGGCGATGCGATTCGCGCACCACGTGAAACCGCCAATCAACACTCCCCAGGCAGCGGCGATTAGCAACAGTACGCCCCAGCCGCCCGCGCGAGAAACTCCTCCGTGCACGCTCAGTACGGTTGCGATCCATGTCACCGAAGTCAGCACAAACGCAATCGCATGCAAGAAGCCGCAGAGGAACGCCACGCGTGGCTTCGGTCCGATCACGAGAATCAGCAGCAGCCCAACGCTGACCCACGAATAGATCTGCAAATAAAAGCCTGTGAAGGAAAGGGAAAGTCCCCCGCCCGTGAGCGCGGCGAAAAACACCCGGAGTGCGATGGGCATCTCCGCGCCTGTTTGTGGATTGAGAAAAGCGAACCAGTTGCGCGGCGTCATCCGCGCTTCACGATGGCCTTAAAGCCGGCGGATTCGATGCTCTTGCGAGCCGCGTCGGCAGCCTTCTGACTCGGGTAAGGACCCACCTGAACTCGAAAATATTTGTCCCCCTGCGGTGGAACAACGTATGCGGGGAATTTTCTCTTTTGCAAATTTGAGGCAACGCTCATGGCATCCGCTTGTTTCGTAAGCGCGGCCACTTGCACGGTAAATGCTCCGCGCGGAATTTGTGGTGCGCCTGGCGAACTCTTTTGGACCTGAGTGTTCAGCGGCTTCGCGGCTACCGTCAAATTCCTGGACGGCGCAGCGGCATTAGTCTTCGCTGGCGCGCTGCTCGCTGGCGCCGGCTTCAGGTGCTCATCAACTGCTTTGTTTTCACCCGAGTGGTAAAACTCCCAATCGGAACTCGGCGGCGTGACGGGATCAGTTGCGGGCTCGACCTGCGGAACGGATTTCGTTTGTTTGGAATTGCTTTCGGGCTTCGAATTTATGACCATGTCCGACGGCCGCGTGGAGGTTTCCGCCCGCACTTGCCCTTCGAACTGGTTGCGCCCCATCACATAGCCGAGCGTGAAGAACACGCCGGAAAAAAGCAGCATCAGGAAAAACAAACCGATTACGTGCCGGCCCTCCAGCACGCGATCACCCGCGCTCCCTCTTTTTCCCCCAGCAGCCATGCTTACTTTTGTTTGCCCCCTAACGCATTCACCCAGCTACTAATAATATCTACCGGCAGGGGAAAGACAATCGTTGTGTTCTTCTCGACACCTATTTCAGTTAACGTCTGCAAGTAGCGCAACTGGATTGCGGATGGTTGAGTCTCCAGCACTTTGGCCGCGTCCGCCAGTTTTTGTGAGGCTTCAAACTCGCCGTCCGCGTGAATGACCTTTGCGCGCCGCTCGCGTTCGGCCTCTGCCTGCCGCGCAATCGCGCGTTGCATCTGTTCCGGTATGTCCACCTGCTTTACTTCCACTTTAGTGACCTTGATTCCCCATGCTTCCGTGTCCTGGTCTAGAATTACCTGTAATTTCCCGTTGACTTTGTCGCGTTGGGAAAGAATTTCATCCAACTGAAATTGCCCCACCACACTTCGCAGTGTGGTCTGCGCGAGCTGCGAAGTGGCATATTGATAGTTCTCGATTTCTCTGAGCGCGCGGTTCGCATCAACGACCTTGAAGTAGCAAACCGCGTTTACTTTCACAGATACGTTGTCTTTCGTGATGATGTCCTGCGGCGGCACGTCCAAGGTGACCAATCGCAAAGAGATAATACTCAGCGTCTCGATCGGTCGGAAAATAAACTGCAGGCCTGGCTGCTTCACATCCGGCAACATTTTTCCCAGCCGAAGAATTACTCCGCGCTCCCATTCCCGGATGACATTCAGGCAACCCCAAATCCAGCCCAGAAAAATCACCACTGCCGCTACCGAGCCGATAAAAAAGATGTCCATCTGATGCCTCCCAATCCAAATCTCAGTTCAAACCTTTTTCGAATCCGCGTCCGGAACGGGCTCAACGACAACTTTCAAACCCTGTACACTCAGAACCCGCACGACGGTTCCCTCAGGAATCGCTTGAGCAGCGCTTGCCCGCCACAATTCGCTTTGCACGCGCACCATTCCTTCGGCTCCGGCCGAAATCGCTTCGACGACGGTGCCAGGGTGTCCAATCATGCCTTCCACGCCCGTCTGCGGCTTCCATTTTCGCGAACGCAGAACCAGCCTCGTGAGAATTACCGAAATCAGCGCAAAAGGCAGCGTCACGGCAAGCGCAATACCCAGGCTCACGCCGCCCGCAGTAAGCGGCGAACGAACCAGAAACAGCGCGCCTAAAACCATGGCCACAATTCCGCCGACGAGCAAAACGCCGTGACTCGTGTATTTCGCTTCGAGTACAAACAGCGTTATGCCGACCAAAATCAGCAGCACGCCCGCGAGATTCACGGGAAGCAAGTGCATGGCGTAGAGTGCCAGCACCATGGAGATCGCGCCGACCACTCCCGGTGCCACCATTCCCGGATGCGTGAACTCCGTGTACAAACCGAGCGCTCCTACAATCAGCAACAGGAAAAATGCATCCGGCTCAACGATTCGCGCCAGAAACGCCTGCCGCATGGACAACGCGAACTCTTGTTGAACGGGATTCGCCAATTCCAGCTTCACTTTTGTTCCGTTGAATCGCGAAACTTCACGCCCGTTCAGCTTTCGCAGTAGTTCCTCAGGAGAGTCCGCCACAAGGTCTATCAGATTGCCTTTCAGCGATTCCTCTGCCGTAAACGCTTTCGCTTCCGTCACCGCCGTTTCCGCCAGCGCGGGATTTCGTCCGCGCTTTTCCGTGAAACTCCGCAAGAACGCTTGTGTGTCGTTCATGATTTTGCGCCGCAGCGTCTCGTCAATTCCAATCACGTATCCGCCAACAGCAAGAATCGGAGAAGCTGCGCCCGTGCGCGTCGCGGGAGCCATCGCGGCAACGTCCGCGCTGAGCAGAATGAAAAATCCCGCGGATGCCCCGCGCGCTCCTTTGGGCGCAACGTACACCGCCACGGGAACAGGCGAATCCAAAATATGTTGCACAATATTCTGCGTGGAGTCGCTCAGTCCGCCGGGCGTGTCCATGGTGATCAGCACCAGCGACGCGTGACGCTTCGCCGCATCCGCCAGTCCTTCCTCGATGTACGTCGCCAGAACCGGCCCGATCTCTCCATCAATCTTCATGTCCAGAACGAGCGGGCCCGCCTGCTTTTCCTGCGCTCGCGCCGGATGCAAAGCGCAACAAACCACGATTGCCGCAACGAACGCGGTGGCTCCTACCCATCGCCGCGCAAGCCGTTCGAATTGTCTGGTGGAAGACTTCACTTTTTTGCCCCGCCCGGCTTCGCACTTTGCAAATGTTCCAGCAACTGCTTCGCTTCCGCGTAATTTGGGGCCAGCTTCACCGCGCGAAAGCGAAGCAGTTGCTGG
>Ga0210406_10000060_pt1 | contig 172567 bp, 168 predicted proteins | sample IncBWC30MmetaG_FD_155454 | JGI IMG/M metagenome (GOLD analysis project Ga0210406, IMG submission 155454) | Forest soil microbial communities from Barre Woods Harvard Forest LTER site, Petersham, Massachusetts, United States - Inc-BW-C-30-M | ecosystem: Environmental > Terrestrial > Soil >... | reverse complement strand
TTCGCAATGTCGCCTACCACCTTGATCGTCGGGTTCTCTTGCCCACGCTCGATCCCACCGAGGTATCGCATGTCGATCCCACACTCGGCCGCGAGCGCTTCCTGACTTAGCCCTCGGGCTTTGCGCCGGCGCCTCACGTTGGTCCCGATCACTTGCTCCAGCCGCATCCCGGCATGGGGGCGGGAGTCGGCTTAAATCGTCTAGGAACTATCGTTCCTAACCAATTTGAAAGGGAAGATGGGAACTATAGGCCCCGTCATTGAGACGGGGAGCCGGTGCCATGTCACGCGTCTTTGCAATACTAGTGGCCTGCATTGTAACGGCTGGTGCTGGCATCGCGGGAGTGGTTTACGACCCAAACATCCGGGCGGCATTCTCCCCCACACCAATTGGCGCCGGTACTCGGACACCGCAACGCTCGAATCCAGCCGATATCAGGGAAACACAGATTGTCATCGATGCTGGTCATGCACTCGATGAGCGGCTGCCCGATTTTCGATCAGCGCACATAGACGGCGCGTTCGTAGGTTACGAACCGGGCGGGCACGGAAGTTACTGCACGTGTGGAAACATCAACTTTAAGAACGAATTCGGCGGATACACTGGTTGGCGAATATTTTGCTTCACCGAGATCGCTGGCGGAGGCACTCATCTCCTGATCGAAGGACTAGATAATGGCAATCTGTATTATCCGCTGCTTAATCACATGCTGACCAACACGCTCGACGTCAGAAGCACTGACCATAAATGGCTCGTACTCTTGCGCAAGCAGCAGGGATGAAGTTGCCGCCACGTTGTCCACTGCGGCGCGTCGGCCAACGATATCCCGCTTACGTTGCCGTGCTGGATCAGAGATTGGGGCAGGCGCGGAACCGACAGCAAATTAGGCGCCATCAAATCAGTCGTTGGAAGTGGCGTGCGGGACGATGCCCCAATAGTCTTGCGACGAAACCTGCCCGGTTTAGCCCGCCGAACGGACGCCTCGTCCCAGCTCATACGCAGAGACGGCTAAATTCGCCGCACCGCGGACGCCGCCATTTCAACTTGTCTTTCGCGCCCCGGACCATCAGGCACAAGCACGGTAACCAGCTCCGAACAGGTTAACGGATCGCGATAGCGGGATTTGAAGACGGTCCATGCGGCGTCGCCGAGCGCGGACAGTACCCTTTCTCCGGGTCGGAGATACTCATTGTGCTCGTAGCCAATGACTTTGCCTGATGCATCATGAATGGGGCGGCTTTGTGGAACAATGCGTGATTCAAATGAAGGCGCGGCGAGAGCTTGCATGAGTCACCTTTTGGCGTAGATAGTTGATCGCGGACCGTGTGGGGGTCCGGCGAGTTTGTGTTCTGGAGGGAACAACGGATAGTCTCAAAATTAGTAAGTAGTGTCAACGATTCCAGTGAAATCACCTGCCAAATCTGCGACTATTGCTACATGCGCCCAAATACTGCCTGTATTCTTGCCCCCGCTCTCATTGCCGCAATGCCCTCCGCCGCCCTCGCGTGGGGCAACGAGGGTCACCAAATCATTGCGCATATCGCAGCGAGCGAACTGACGCCGGCTACTCGCGCCCAGGTCAGCGGAGTCCGCGATGGTGGACGCGTCGACGTGGGCCGACGAGAAACGCCCGATGCGCCGCGACACGGCGCCATGGCATTACGTTGATATCCCGATTGGCTCGTTCGGCTACAGTGCTGCCCGGGATTGCCCGGGCGATGATTGCGTGGTCGGGCAGATCGAGCGCGACAAGCGGACCATCGGGGACAAGAGCCTTGCGGCGCCCGTCCGGGCTGCGGCGCTGCGATTCCTGATTTATTTCGTGGGCGACGTGCATCAGCCCCTTCACGCCTCGAACAACAACGACCGCGGCGGCAACGAAGTCCACGTGATTCTCGGAGGCCGGCAGACCAATCTACACGCGGTTTGGGATGCCGCTGTCGTGAGGGCAATCGGATCCGATCCGGCAGACGTTGCGCATGAGCTGGAGGCTCAGATCACGCCGAGCGAGCGGAGTGCCTGGGGGACGGGTACGGCGGCAGATTGGGCGAACGACTCATTTCGAGTGGCGGGACGCGAGATATATGGGAAACTGCGGGGGTCGGGTGGGACAGACGCACCCGTAATTTTGCCTGCGGATTACGCGCAGCAGGAGAGCGGGACGGCAAAGATTCAGATCGAGAAGGCGGGGGTGCGGTTGGCGTGGGTGCTGAATGCGGCGTTGCGGTGAAACAACCAATTCCGTTAGCTGTCAGATCGAGCTGCCGATAGGTTTCGTGAAATTCGGCATTTGTTTCGCCGAAATCGTCTCCGCCCCACCACGCCGCCCGCGGAATTCCTGCGCGCTAGTGGGCCAAAAAGCAGGTTTTTGGCTCTGGAACAGGCGATCTCAACTTCTGCTAGTCTCGAGACTCACTATCCAAGGCTGGAGTTCGGGCGATGTTTCACATTATCAGTCAATACCTCTCCCAGGTCATTAGCTTTCTAGTTGGACTAGCCGGCGGGTCCCTGCTGACCTTCCATTTCACGAAGAAGCAAGTGCGAGGCTCAGGCTCTATCGTGGACCAAAGCAAAGCGCATGCTGGTGGAGACATTGTGGGCGGTAGCAAGCGTTAGCGGTGGCGGATTCGATTGAATGTCAAATACCGTCGATCAGAGCGGCGCTCATGCCGGTGAGGATATCGTTGCCGGTAATAAGGAGGTTCACTACCACCTTTCCGGAGAGATAAAATCAGACGGCGTCGTCGCGCAGCTACTCCAGAAGCTGCGCGCGGAAATGGATGGCAACGACAAGATCAAGCACACGGTAGAAAATCTTCAATTCTTCTACAATCACATAGCAGGAGACGGCGTAGTCGGTCTTGAGGCGAAATTGATCGCGGCGCAGCGAAAGGCTGAGATCATCACGGCGTTTGCAAAAAAAGAACACTTTGCGAAGCTTTTAGAGACGTGGTCGCTGTACGCGTCGGCGCAAGAAATCTTCGCTTACTTTTTGGCACGCGCCGAACACGAGTTTTCGATGTTCGTCCTCCCGAAACTCGGCGAGTTGCAGCCCGCTGAAATCAATCAACTCATCAATGACAAAATCGTGTTGCCAACGATTACCGAGTGCGGCACCAGCGTATTCACTCTCAACCACACCGCTGTGATGGGCATGGTGTATTGGCTTGCGGAGCAATGCTTCGTCAGGTGGAACGAATGATTCAGCTCTCTTACGAATCGGCATTCGATCCATTCCACACGGTGTTTAGGTTTCTCCGCCTTTGGCCGGTTGTTTCAAGAGTTTCGCCGATCCATCGGGACAAGCTGAGGATTCTCGACTTCTTCCTATTATTTCCATTTCGCATTGGAGAGATTAATCTCGCACAGTCCCATCGCCAATATCGAAAAATCGCCCGTACATACGAATGGAAGAAGCCGTACGGCGAGCAGCCAGATTCTCGCGGCCTGTTCGACCGGATGCAGCCGATTCAAGCGGCCGCGACGGAAACGCTCGCCTCCCGCCTCTTTGTCGAGCCAAACCCACTCACTGTCTCGCAGATCGTTCCAACCGAGAAGATTATCCCCATACTCATCGCTGAGAGGATCGCGGAGGAGAATGGCAAGGAAAAGGACCTAATCGCGTTTTTGGCAGTTTTGGGATCAGAGTATGATTTGACCGGCGCAAAAGGATTGAAGGCAAGAACGCATTTGATGGAGCACCGCTATGACGCGGTTTGATCCAACACTAATCGTTACGCGTCTCGTGATCGAACGTAATCGGCAACGCGTATATGACGAACCATTTCACTCCGGAGTAAACATTATCCGGGGCGAGAACTCTTCGGGAAAATCCACGATCTTAAATTTCATTTTTTACGGGCTTGGGGGTGACCTCACTGATTGGAGTGAAGTCGCGGCGTTGTGTTCAAAGGTATTTGTCGAAGTCAGCCTAAACGGACACGCCGCGACTTTGAGCCGAGACATTTCAGTTACGCGCGGACAGCCGATGGATATTTATGGCGGCACTTTCGAAGCAGCAATGCGCGCGACAGTGGCTGACTGGATACGTTATCCATACGCCAAGAGCGTCAATCGAGAAAGTTTTTCACAAGCATTATTCCGACTACTAGGCGTCCCCGAAGTTGTCGGCGAATTGTCTGGTAGCGTCACGATGCATCAAATTCTCCGCCTGCTATATGCCGATCAACTAAGCCCCGTTGATTCGATCTTCCGATTTGAGCGTTTTGATCCGCCAGTTCTACGCGACATGATCGGACGGTTGCTGTGCGGGGCCTACGACAACGTTCTTTATACGAATGAAATCGAACTCCGCACGCTTCAACGTGACTTTGATAGCACCAGTGCGGAGTTGAGCAGTATGATCTCCGTGCTGGGGCAGGCCCAACAGCCTATGACCTCCGATTGGCTACAGGGTCGAAGGGCCGTCCTGGAGCAAGAACGCAAGAAGCTGCAAGCTGAAATTGAGGATGCCGAGAAAGATGTCTACATTGACACCCAAACGGGTGGCTTATCGTTAAAGGCGCAACAAGACGCGTATGCTGAGGTTCAACGCACTCAATCAGAGCTGGGTGCAGCGCGCCAACGTCGAGATGCTCTGAATTTTGAAATCACGGACTCTGCCGCTTTTATCGGAAATCTGGAAGCTAAAGTGGCTGCTCTCACCGACGCAGCGACGGTTGCAGAACATCTGGGCGATATCCGCTTTCAGGCCTGCCCAGCCTGCTTCGCCCCGATAACAAACGGTGCTGACACTACGACATCGTGTCCTCTTTGCAAGACACCTTTCGATGAGAGTCGGGCTAAGAACCGCATCGTTGCACTGATCAACGATATGTCCATCCAGTTGAAGCAATCCAGAGTATTGCAGAATAAGAGAGAAGAGTCGCTTGCAGAATTGGATCAGAAGAGTCAGGCTTTGGATAACGAATGGCAGCATGCGGCGCGCAAGCTCGGTGAACTCAGACGGCTCCCCTCCACCACGGCATCCGTGATAGTTCGCGAACTTAATCGCCGAGCGGGTTATCTGGACCGGGAGATCGAGAATCTGGAAGAGACTGCGCGTATTATTGGAATGGTAGAGGCGTTATCCACTAAGAAATCAGAGCTGAACCGGCACATGACGACGTTGCGCGACCAGAACGAGGCCTTGCGCACGTCGCAGCGGGACCGGCTCGCGCGCGCATACACAGCAATTGCGGATGAAATTAGAACACTATTGAAGAACGATCTACGTCGTCAGGATTCTTTCGAGAACCCAAATGAAATTCAGTTTGACTTTGCGAGCAACAAACTAAGTGTCGATGGTCAAACTTACTTTTCAGCAAGCTCGCGCGTGATTCTGAAGAGCAGCTTCTTCTTGGGTTTCTTGGCGGCTGCAACCAAACAGCCCTATTTCCGCCACCCACGCTTTTGCGTCATCGACACGATCGAAGATAAAGGAATGGAACCGCAGCGAAGTCACAATTTTCAACACCAAATCACGCGGATATCGGACGAGAGCGTGGTGGATCATCAGATAATCTATGCAACCGCCATGATCAGCCCGGACTTGGACGAAGAGCGATATACGGTCGGAAAATTCTCTACGCGCGATGAACCGACTCTCGCCATTAGGGGATAGATACGAAATGGTGAGAGACAATCGGACTTATTCGATGCGCCCGCGCGCAGCCGCTTGATGGTCGTCTCCTTGTTCCCGAATGCCTGAAGGAAAGCGAACGGAAACTCAGCCGCGTCAAATGCATGCTCGGCGAGGGCCGAAATGGCTTCTTCGATCTCAACGGCGTTCATACGGCCCAACCTCAAAATTCAAAGCGGGCGCTCATGCTTCCGTCTGCGGAAGCATCATGAGGCCGAACCGGCCCCTTGCATTCCGGGCAGCGCATTTTGACGCGGCCTTTCAGCGGTAGTGCATCAGAGACTGAGACTTCACGCCACGCTCCAGTCCCCTTGGGTATTTCGCACGTCGCGCTTCTTGGCATGTCCCTCTCACTCGACAAATGACCGTGGCGCTCTCGCCCTTTGCCCTTCAGTTCTTAACCGGCGGTGCGATCCAGCCCGCGGGCACACCCTTCCCCTCCACAGGGCGTCCGACGCCTCCGCTGCAATCTTCCTTGCTTCCACAAGTGTCCTTCTTAGTTTCGCAATCTCGTCGCGCGCCTCCACGACATCCTGGGCGCGACGACCGCCGTGGCGCGGCGCAGAATCGCCCGCAGGGCAGTCTCGTGATGCAGCGCCTCCATGGGATCATGGAACGTGAAAATGGCGAGAGCGCGATTTTCCGCGTCGAACACGGTGATTCCATGGTCGTCGCCGATCGCTTCGACTTTGCCAACGCGGCCGGTGGGCTTTCCTTCGGAATTGGTCACGATGAGTCCCCTGCGGTGGCCGACCGGGCTACTTGCTCTTGGAGCGACGGCTGGTCTTGCGCTTGGCTGTCGCTCTCCTCGCCTTCGCGAGCGAGGTGTCTATTAGGCGAACGCCTGCACCCCCGCCGTTTTCCGCGATGAACTGAACTCCCAGCTCCTGTAGGACCGAGACAAGGCGAGCCTCGTTCACCGGTGTGAGGCGGACAACACCGTTCTCCTTCTCCGCCCGTCTGACGGTTCTCTCCCCTAGTTTCGTTTCCTCAGCCAGCTCAGCAGGGGTAAGGCCCAAGAGGCCCCGCGCCGCGCGCAGCTGCGCCCCCGTCAGGCGTGATTCCGTCTGCTTGGCCAATCGACCCCCCACTTGACAACGTGGCCGCCCGCTGCCATATGGCAGCCGGAGGCCAACATGATGTGCGTCATATGCTTTCGACTGCCACTCGTTTTAAGCCGTTTCCTCCCGAAAAGCTCGTGCGAAATCGCGGGCGGCGCCGGATCAGCGCGCAAGACCGGACGATGACGACCGACCCAAATTACACCGAGGTGAAAATGAGCGCATCAATCTTCGCGAAGCCAGGTAAGTCCGATTATCGTGTCCTATGGGAAGAAGCGGACGGCTACACACGTGAACGCCGCTTCGATGCCTATCGAGCGGCACAACGCTTCGCAAGACAGGTCGACTGTCGCCTCCACATGGAAACTTTAGCTGAAAACACCGCCCGTTGTGGACGCGGCGCGACACCTCGTTAGCGGCTTGATTGCGCGATGCGTTGCCCCGATCTCACGAAATTTGAATTCATATCTGTGCGCGATCTCATAGATCACGCACACCCCGTCCCCGACAAGCCGGGCTGCTACGGTTTCTTCCTTCGCGGCGGCAGCCGTCTGCTTGAAGCGACAGATTGGTACAAGCTGGACGGACGCCGACCGCTGACAATCCGCCGCCATGCACTTCTTTACGTGGGAGCGGCGAATTGGTTGGGGGAGCGATTCAAGCAGCACATGAGGATCGGAAATCTCTCAAGTCTCCGGAAATCGCTCCTGGCGGTTGAATACATGCGAGAAGCGATATCGCGATCTGGAACGCCCGCCTGCAACGTACGCGGACAGTGCACGCTCACACGTTGGTTGTGTGGAAACGCGATCATCGGGTTTCGCTTCACGAAGAATGCGTTCGAAATGGAGCGCCGGATTTTGGCGGCGCACCCTTCCCCGTTCAACATCGCGTGGCGACGAGAGCATCCTTACGCGCGGCAACTCTCGGCGTGGAAGTGCGAGGTTTTTCCCAAGGGAGATTCTGAACCGGTGCATCGGATGCGGAAGTTGTGATGTCTAGCCATTCGAAGGGGAGCGCGCGACTGAACAGAATCGACAAAACTACGGAGCCAAACAGTGTTGGTAGCTTATATCTGCCACGTTTCATAACATTGTCTGCCATATTATTTGACATTGATTGCAGATATTGGTCTCAATGTCAAGCCAGGCAGCCAATTTTTTCGCTATTTACATGCACTTACCGTCCGTGCTTACAACAGTACACGAGCTTTGCCTCACGTAACGCTCCTAGAGCCATTGATCGGTTTCGGATCACTGGCGGCCTCCATGGGTCGGGGCATGGGTGAGGTTCGGCTCCTTAGCGAGTGTGAAGTCGCAGATTTGCTCCGCGTGAAGCCATGCACGGTTCGGAATGAGCGCGTGCGCGGAAAGCTTGGCTTCATCCGGATTGGTGCGCGGATTTTCTACACGCCTGAGCAAGTCACCGAATATCTGGAGAACCAAACCATGCCTACCAGAGACACGCAGCGGCGGCACCGGGACGTTTCGACGTTGCCCCCTCAGCCGAAGCCAGCTGTTGAGGGAGACGCAACCGTGACCGAAACCGAAACAAAATTCTTAGACACGGACGTCAGTAAACTCGACAAAAAAGTTCTGTGCGACCTAGCAGAACTCACTTTCGGTCGGCCGAAGCCCTCGCGCCGGCGCGAGCCGCGCTAACGCGCGTCAATTCCGGAGTTAATCATGGGCAAACCGAAGGTCCACCCAGGGCAAGTTGGACGATTCTGGCCAAGCAAAAAGCCTGGCAGAACCGGCCCTAATCACCCGTACCAGCTGACATGCTATCAGGGTCGACAAACCAAAAGGGAAAGCCTCCGAACCACCGTTTGGAAGGAAGCGTGCTTGCTGGTCGCACGGCATGCCCTCGATGAACAGTCGCCTGACGGTAGAAATCCGGAGGTTGTGCCAATTGTGTTCTGCCTTCTCCGGTATTGGTTCAAACACGGTCGACTCCGTGCCGGCGCTCGCCAGATCAAGATAAATCTCCGAAGATGGTTTGGGTATTGGGGCGACAGCGTTGTCTCCGAGATAACTACTGTGCGACAGGAGGAATTCCGAAGATACATCGGCGAGGGAAGATTGAGTCCCGCGACAGTCGACAAAAATCTCGTTTCCGGTATCGCCGCGCTTAACTTGGCTAAGGCGGATGGCAAGCTCTCACACTTTCCAGAAGTACAGAAGATTGAAACCGACGAAGATAGGCGCTCGGCGCCAACGATGGGCGTTCCCATTACTCTCCAGTATGCAGCACGCCTTCTCGATGCCGTTACTGACTGGCATCTCTTCGTGTTCATTATGATTTTGGCCAATACTCTCGCCCGCACCACTGCAGTTTTCGAATTGAAACGTCTGCAGTTTGATGAGGAGCAGAATACCGTCAGCTTGAACCCCCCTGGACGGCGCCAAAACAAGAAATTTCGCCCGACACTTCTTGTGACTCCCACCTTGCGACCTTGGCTGGCCGCCGAATCCGACCCCGACGCTTTCTACGTTTCCTACCGCGGCAAACCAATAAAGAGCATCAGGACAGTTTGGAAGTCTACAGTTAAACGGGCAGGTTTGCCCAAAGGGTACACGCCGTATTCCTTCCGGCACGGACTTTCACGCTATCTCAAAAAGCGTAAGGTTGATCGGGAGCAAAGGCAGTTTCTATTGGGTCACGCGCCGCACGATCCGTATGGCCCCACTGAACCTTCCGACTGCGAAGAGGCGATAGCCGTAATCGAGGAGTTTATGCAGGAGCTTCGGAAGCTCGTAAAGGTCGCCAATCTGGACGACCCCTACGCGCCGGCTCTGCGAGAGCGCACCTCCGGTTTCGGCCAAAGGACGCGTGTCGCACATAGCCCCTCCACGACAACCCACGCCATATCGGCCGTTCGCGAATAACGTCAGTGAGTTTGGTGCGGATCAACCCGATCGACTACAGCGTGCGTGCCATTTGCGTGCCAGCACTGTGACCAAGTTGCAGGCTAAGGTCTTGAAACGTCGACCAACTTACGCCAACTACACACATAGACCATGTAGCTTGAAAAGCTTTGGTATTGCCACTCAGTATCGCGGATTGCCTGGATTTTTGTCGAATCTCGGTCATCCAGCTTTAGCCCAATTTCAAGGCGTTTTTATGCAGTTGCGTGCCATTTGCGTGCCAGTGCCGAATAGCGCTTCCGTTATCGCGCGTCGGTCAATCATGAATTGACAGCAAGTTTGTCACGAAAACAATTTTCGTATCCGGGTGTACCCATTTCTTGACCACCCACTGTCGAAGATCAGCAATGCTCGGCATGTTCAGATCGGTTATCCCCCACAAGGAAAGCAAAGCGTACCATCCAGTCAGTGTTGACAAAATTCTTTTGGCAAACGTTTCGCAATTCTTGACGGTCGCGATGGGCCTGTCATGTTGGGCCGCATGACGTGTTTCAAAGTGAAAGTTTTCAAGTGATTGAAGTTCAGCCCGGCGCGCTTTCCGTCCCGCACGCGTATCCGCAAGTCCCCGCCGAGTTCGAGATATTTGGCAGCGCATTAAAAGCGTTGCTGGAATCTGCACGCGAGGCCCCGCCGCTTATGGTGGACCGGCAGGAAGCGGCCCGGCTATGTGGAATGAGCGTGGCGACCTTCGACAAGTACGCAGGAAGGGGCTTTCTCCCGCGAATGAATGCGACCGGTCGCGTAAGCGTTGAGGCATTGAAACGGGCTTGCCTGAAGCTGGACGGTATTGCGGTGTCTGACGTGGTGGACGATCCGGCGGATACGGAGCTTGTCGAGTTCCGGAGGGCCAATGGCTACGTTTAAGATGAACCTGAAGGGCTTGGCGAAGGTCACGTCGAAGGGCAAGGACTATTACTACGTGACGCGCGGCGGGGCGCGCATCCTGGCCCCGTTTGGGACCCCCGAGTTCATCGAAGAATTCGCCACGCTGCGAACGCCCGCGTCGAATATGGACCGGACCAAGTTTGGCGCATGGGTTGGGTTGTATCGGGGCAGCCCGGACACTCGCGGCGGGCGCCCCTATTACAAACTAGCGGAATCGACAAAAGAGAATTGGGGACCCTTGCTGGACGCCGCGCAAAAGCATTTCGGTCCCCTGCCCGTCCGTCTCTTTGATCGGCCCGCGATTAGGAAGGACATTCGCAAATGGCTGGACAAGTGGTCGAGCACGCCGCGCACGGCGGACATGGCGAAACAGGCATTGTCCCGCGTCTTTGCGTTCATGCACGCAGAGGGCGTGCTTGCAACGAATCCGTGCGGGGGAATCGAAAACCGCTACGAGTCGGGCGCACGTAGCGACATCATTTGGACCGATCCGGACCTTGAGCTGCTTTGCAGCGCAGCTTCGCCAGAGGTTGCTTGGGCCGCACGGCTCGCCGCACTCACGGGTTTGCGACAAGGCGACCTGTTGCGCCTTGAGTGGTCCTGCGTTGGCGAACTCGCGATCGACTTGAGGACAAGCAAGAGCCGCGGGCGCCGGTCGGCACTGATTCCCATCACGGCTGAATTGCGTGCTCTGCTCGCGACCATCCCCAAGCGCGCGAAAACCGTTCTAACGAACACCTATGGGAAGCCATGGAAGACCGGCTTTGGCGCATCGTGGCAAGACGCGATGGACCGCGCGGGGCTTGGGGACCGTGACTTACACTTTCACGATCTGCGTGGGACCGCCGCGACCAAGTTCTACCGCGCGGGGCTCACGACTCGCGAGATTGCGGACATCTTGGCGTGGAGTCCGGAACACGTTGAGCGGCTCATCGACATGTACGTTAAGCGCGATGAATTGCTCCGCGACCGTATCCGCAGAATCGAACGTATCGAGATCGAAAACTGCAAAACTAACGACAAAACCGACTTGAACAAAACGGCCTAACCGACTGTCGGGGCGGCGTGATTCGAACACGCGACCCTCTGCTCCCAAAGCAGATGCGCTACCAGACTGCGCCACGCCCCGGTCTCAGTCGGAACTCCGGCCACCGAAAGGCGTCGTCCCTTACAACTTCGCTTCCTCTGCTTCAATAACGCAGTTTTACTTCTGGCCGGGGAGTGCGTTTCCGAAAATTGCACTGTGGACGCGTTGTCCAGGCTCGATCCCAAGCGCCGCGGCGCGCCCCGCATTGATCTCAAGCACCGCGCGAACCGGTTCGGTGGACGGAATGGGTGTCTCCGAATAGGGCACGGCGTCGGGCGCGATGGAAGAAATGGTGCCGTCTGCGCGAATGAAGATCATGTCGAGCGGGAGAATTGTGTTCTTCATCCAGAAGGTCTGGGGTTCCGGCGCATGAAAATCGAACAGCATGCCGGCATCGGGCGCAAGTCTGGTGCGGTACATCAGGCCCTTTTCCTGCGACGCCTGGTCCGCCGCGATTTCCGCCGAGAAACGGACGGGCCCCCCCGCAGCCTCGATGATGACGGTTTCCAGCGGTAGGGAGGCCTTTGAATTGGCCGATGCCGTGTTCGCAGCAAGACCTCCTTGCTGGCACGCAAGCATAGCGATGGCGAACAGGTGTTTGCGCTTCATTTGGAACTGAGCCGCGAGAGACGCACGGATACTGCCACAGGCCGTGACGGTCGAGCTATCCTTCAAGCACCGCGATTTCCGCGGCGAGCTCTCCCTTGGGCCCGTCGCCCACTCTCACGCGAACACGTTGCCCCTGGTTCAATTCGCGGATACCGCTGCGGCGGAGGAGTTCCATGTGAACGAATATGTCTGGCGATTCGGGGCCACGCGACACAAAGCCGTACCCCTTGCCACGATTGAACCACTTCACGGTCGCTTCGAATGCAGGACCGCGCGGTGCGACGCTGAACCTTGCCGGCCGCTGCGATGGCTCCGATTGTGCCGACGCCATCGAATTGTCGAGCAGCAGCAACTTTCGCGCCTGCAGGCCTTTCGGCCCCTTGACCGCTTCGCAAACGACCTTTGCGCCCTCTTGCGCAAATTTGTATCCGGATTGCCGCACGCAAGTCAGATGGAGAAGAATATCCCCCTGCGGGCCCGCGGTCGGTCGTATGAAGCCATACCCCTTGGCGACATCGAACCACTTTATCGAGCCGGAAACTTCGAACGCCTCGGCTGGGACGCCAGGCGGCGCCACGTTCGACTCCATTCCCTACCCCCCCAAAACGCCATTACCTTGAAAACTTGATCAAACCGTAACACAAGCTTCAAGAACAGAAAAGCAGGACTGGCGAAGTGGCGTCAAATATTGTCTGGCCGGTGCAAGCGACCGATAACCCACTGTTATAAAATTCAATATCCGTGCCGGGATGGAGCATGAGCCATGGAGTTTACGGGCCGCTACGTCATTCCGGCCACGCCGGATCAGGTCTGGACGGCCTTGAACGACCCGGCAGTTCTGCAATTGTGCATTCCCGGTTGCGAGAACCTCGCGAGAGACGGCGATCATCATTTTGTCGCCACCGCGACCCTTCGCATCGGACCGGTCAAGGCGACGTTCAAGGGTGCGATCGAGCAGAGTGAGCTCGATCCGCCGCGGCGTTGCGTGCTCAAGGGCGAGGGCCTAGGCGGCGTCGCCGGATTCGCGCGGGGCGCGGCAGAAGTGGTTCTCGAGCAGGAAGCCGGCTCGACCGTTCTTTCCTACGCTGCGCGGGCAACCATCGGCGGAAAGCTTGCCCAGGTCGGTCAACGGCTGATCGACGGCGCGGCAAAACAGATCGCCGACGATTTCTTTGCACGCTTTTCCGCCGCGGTCGCGACCCAGTCCCAATTGGCCTCACCGGTCGAGGAGGCTTTGCTCAAGACACCCCCGAGCCAGCCATTGGACGAGTCTCCGATCATTGCGGACAAGCCTGTCCGTGAGGGACTCGCGCCCGAGATTTGGGTGATCGGGCTCATGGCCATCGTCGTCATTCTGCTCGTCCTGTTCGGCATGGCGCTGTGATCCGCGTTGACCGGACTCCGATCCTCACGAAAGAGTACGCGATCACACCGGGCATTGAGAGGGACGATTCATGACCGTCGGTGAACGGCAGCCCAGTTGCAGGTCGAGGACCGAATGCTGCTCGACTATTTTCTCCGCGAAACCCTGCGTCTCACGGGTTCAATTCCGATCTGCACGCTTCGGCGGAATATCGTGCTCATCTGATTACGGTCATGGCGAAGCGCGCCGTCATTGCAGCTCTGGATGGCCAGTCATCACCGACAAGAGAATGAACGATGGACGAAACTGATATTCTTGAAACCGCGGAACGCTGGATACTCGACGGCCACGCTGTCGCCCTCGCGACGGTGGTGAAAACCTGGGGGTCCGCGCCCCGCCCCGCGGGCAGCCACATTGCCGTGCGCTCCGACGATCTATTTGAGGGATCGGTCTCGGGCGGTTGTATTGAGGGGGAGATCATCGAAGCGGCCCGGGAAACGATCCGCGACGGCGAAGTTCGTTATCTGCGGTTTGGCGTCAGCGACGAGAAGGCCTGGTCCGCCGGCCTGGCTTGCGGAGGGCAGATCGAGATCTTCGTCGAGCCGATTTTCTGACGCTTCGCGATTGGGGATTGGCTCATGAAGCGCAGCACATTGCATGCCGTTTGCGACGCCGGCAGAGCCGGCCGCGCGATTGTGCGTGCGGTCGATATTGTGTCGGGAGAAGAACGCCTGATCGATATTCCATCTGGAGACTCGCAGCTGGAGCAGGCCGCCGCCGACGCGGCGCGAATCGATCGCAGCGCCGTGGCAGATGCCGACGGGCGAACCTGGTTTCTCGATGTATGCAATCCGCCGCTGGATCTCGCGATCGTCGGAGCGGTGCATATTGCGCAAATTCTCGCCCGCATGGCCCAACTCACCGGTTATCGCGTGCGCGTCATCGATCCACGCGGCGCCTTTGCAACGCCAGACCGGTTTCCCGATGTCAGTCTGTCCCTCGAATGGCCGGACGAGGCGTTTGCGAAGCAACCACTCGAGTCACGCAGTGCTCTCGTCGCATTGGCCCACGATCCCAAGCTTGACGATCCGGCCCTTGCGGCGGCGCTGCGGACAACCTGCTTCTACATCGGCGCGCTTGGATCGAAAAAAACGCAGGGCGCGAGACTGGCGCGACTGGGTGCCCACGGCTTCGGCGACAAAGAGCTGGCCCGAATACACGGGCCCATCGGGCTCGCCATCGGAGCGCGTTCGGCGGCAGAGATCGCGATCTCCATTCTCGCGGAAATGACGATGAAGCTGCGCGCGGACGACGTTTGGGAGCGATCCATCGTCCGCGCGACAGCCAACACGGGGCTTACCCCCCGTTCCTAGTTGCGGCTCGCGAGGCGGCTGCGGCGCGAAGTCGTGAGCTCGTCTTCGGTGATCACACCGTCATTGTTCTTGTCCAGCCGCGCGAAAAGCTTTTCCTGGGAGGCCGCAAATTCGGCGAGTGTGAGCTTGCCGTCGCGATCCCGGTCGAGCCGTTGAAAGACACGCGCCGAAATGGCTCGCGACTGCGCCGCCTGAAGTTGATAGAACTGTTCCATGTTCAGGCTGCCGCCTTTGGCGAATGCATTGAACTGCTGTTGAGTGTATTTTTCGAACTCGGCGCGCGTGACCTTGCCGTCCTTGTCCAGGTCTGCCGAGAAACACAGGCTTGAACGTCCACGCGAACCAAACCCACGGCTGCTCGAACTGCCACGGCCGGCGGACGCGCCTCCACCAAACTGCCCTCCCCCACGCGACGATCCGCAGGAAACGACTCCGCTGCCATCGCGATCCATGAACTCGAACCGATCGCGTTCGGGCACCATGTACTCGTCGAGCGTGACCTTGCCATCGCCGTTCCAGTCGATCTGGTGAAACTGGATTGCTGCGGACTGACGCAGTTCCTTCAGATGCGTACTCGCGAACTGATCCAGTGTCATGGTCGGTGCGCCGTTGGTCGCTACCGCAAACTCGTGCGCAAGCGTCCGGTTGAATTCGTCATGGGTGACTTTGCCGTCCTTGTTGGTGTCGAACTCAGCAAGGAATCGATCGGCGAAACGGCCGCGAGATGCGTAGGACTGGGATTCAAGGCCTTGGTTGGCCTGTGTTGCAGGCGCCGGAGCCTTGCTCATTCGAGCGACGGCTACGCCGGTGCATACCGAAAGTGCGGCGCACAACAGCAGGGTATTTCGAACTGCAGATTTCATTGAAGTCATCTCCTCATGGCGCTCCCCAATAGGGCGATGTGATATTCGCCCCTCCGTCGCGGAACTTTGTCCATTGCCCCCCCAACTCGTCGCAATGTGCGCCGACCTGCTAGGGCGTGGCGACAGACTGAGACAATTCCCGATTGCGCCGGACGGCTGGAGGCTGCATCTTGCATCGGGGTGCAACGATGCTCAAAGACGAAGCAAAACCGCATGTGCTTGTCGTGGAGGATGCACGCGATATCCGCGAGCCGCTGGCGCGCTATTTGCGCGAACACGGATTTCGAACTACGACAGCCGCGGACGCTCAGGTGGCCCGAAAGGTTATGAAGGGCGCCGCGATCGACCTGGTCGTGCTCGATATCATGATGCCGGGTGAGGACGGTCTCAGCCTGTGCCGTTCGATTCGCGAAACCTCGCAAATCCCCGTCGTCCTGCTGACCGCGCGCGGAGAGGAAGTCGATCGCATCATCGGTCTCGAAATCGGCGCCGACGACTACATTCCAAAGCCATTCAGCCCGCGCGAGCTCGTTGCCAGGATCGGCGCGGTGCTCCGCCGCACCCAGGCGTTGCCGCCACGGCAAAAACCACCCGTTGCCGAACACATCCGTTTCGGCGACTGGACGCTCGATACCGGACAACGCGAACTCATCGGCAAGGATGGAATGGCGACGGCGCTTTCCAGCGGCGAATTCCGTCTTCTAAGCGCGTTGATCGACCGCCCCAAGATCGCCCTCAACCGCAATCAACTTCTCGATCTGACGAAGGGCCGCGATGCGGATCTGTTCGATCGCAGCATCGACAACCATGTGAGCCGTCTGCGAAAGAAGATCGAGCCTGATCCGAAGAATCCACGCTATATCAAGACGGTCTGGGGTGGCGGCTACATGTTCGCAGTGGAACCCGAAGTCGGATGAGGGTCTGGCCACGGCATTGGTGGCCTCGCACTCTGGGCGCGCAGCTTGTCGCCGTCGCCGCCACGGCGGTGATCGTCTCGAACGTCGCCGTCGGTATCTGGTTTGCGGCGACCCAGGAGCAGATCACCGAAGCTGCAATCACCGAACGGCTGCTCGACCGCGCCGTTTCTGCCGCTACCCTGTTGAGCGGCATTCCGGCGCGCGAACGCGAAGCAGCCGTGCAGACGATGAGTTCAGGGCCATGGCGGTTTCGTCTCGTCTACGGAAAACCCGTCATCCACCCCATGACCGACGAGGAGGCCCGGTATGCAGCGAGAGTCCGGGCCATGTTGCCGCCCGAACGTGCCAAGCAACCGATCGCCGTAAGCTTTCGTACAGGCGTCCTGCCTCCCGCCGCAGGCCTGCCGAATGCCGTGGCGCGGAGCGGTACGATTGTCGAGGTCACGTTGCCTGTCGTGCGGCGCACCGAACTCGTCACCGGCTTCTCGCGCCCCGCCTCGCCCTCCTGGCCCCTCGAGGTCGGCATCGCCGGACTGGTGGCGATGGTCACGACGTCGATAGGCGCAGCCCTTGTTGCCCGCAGGATTGCGCGCCCCATCTCGCAGCTGGCCGCGGCGGCGACCGAAGCTGCCCGCGGCGGCGCCGCCCCCCGCGTACCTGAAGAAGGGCCCGACGATGTGCGACGCGCCGCACACGCGTTCAATCTGATGACGGATCAAGTATCGCGAACGCTGGAAAGCCAGCGTCAGCTTCTTTCGGCGGTCGGCCACGATCTGCGCACGCCGATCACGGCGATGCGCATCAATTCGGAGTTCATCGAAGATGTGGAATTGCGCGAGCGCATTCAGAAGAGCCTCGAAGAGTTGCAGGAATTGACTGAGGCGGTCCTCTCCGCGGGTCGTGGAGCCGGCGGCGAAAAGGCCCGAAAGATCGACCTCGCCGCGCTGATCGAGAGCCTGTGCACTGACATGGACGAGATGGGCGAACCGGTTAGCTGGTCGACGCACGCCGCCGCTCCGATCACCTGCAGGCCCAACGAAATCCGCCGCGCGGTTCGCAACCTGATCCAGAACGCCGTCGCCTATGGCAGCCGCGCAGAAGTCTGCCTGGACACGAAAAAGGATCGGTACGACATCATCGTCGAGGATGAGGGCCCCGGAATTGCGGAAACCGACTGCAAGCGGGTCTTCGAACCGTTCGTGCGGCTCGAAGCCTCGCGCAGCTCTGAGACGGGCGGCTCGGGTCTCGGCCTGACACTGGTCAAAGCCATCGCGGAAGGCCATGGCGGCCACATTGCCCTCGAGAACCGCTCCGAACGCGGGTTGCGCGCCCGGCTCAGTTTGCCCCTCGAGCCCACAGGCGCCTAACCTCGCGCATGCACTCCCCTGCCTCCGCGCCCAGGATCGGCGCGATCATTCTCGCGGCTGGCACATCCTCGCGCATGGGACGGAATAAACTGCTGGTCGAGATCGATGGCGAACCACTTGTGCGCCGGGTTGCAGCGGCAGTTTGCGCCAGTCGAGCAAGTCCCGTCGTCGTCGTAGCAGGCGGCGAAGCGGCACGCATCCGCGTGGCCCTGACAGGCATTCCCGTGTCGATCGTGTCCAATCCCGATTACCGCGAGGGCCTGAGCACCTCTTTGCGAACCGGCGTTCAGGAAATGCCGAACGACTGCGACGGCGCGGTGGTGGTGCTGGGCGACATGCCTGGCGTGTCGGGCACGTTGGTGGACAGAATGATCGACACGTTCGACCCCGATGAAAATTGCGAAATCTGTGTTGCAACAAGCGGAGGTAAGCGGGGCAATCCGGTGCTCTGGGGTCGCCGCTTTTTCGCAAACCTTCTGGGCATTGTTGGCGACGTGGGCGCGAAGCATCTGATTGCGGAGAATGAGGAGATGGTCTGCGAAGTCGAAGCGCCCGACGATGGCCCGCTCACGGATATCGATACGCCCGAGGCGCTTGCAGCCTGGCTCGCACGGCACAAATGAGCGATGCACTTTACACGAAGGATCTCCTGCGCCTCGCGGCCGACGCGCGAGGCGCAGGAAAGCTCGCGGCGCCAAGCGCTTCTGGTCACGCCTTCAATCCCGCATGCGGGGATAAAGTGACGGTCGACCTTCTTCTCGCAGGAGGGACGATTCTCGAGATGGCGCATGAGACGAAAGCCTGCATACTCGCACAGGCTTCGTCGTCCATATTGGGTCACGCGCTGAGAAACGTTCCAAGTTTCGAAGTGGTGCGGCTGAATGAACTGATTTCCATCATGCTCGACAAGGGTGGCTCGCCGCCGGCCTCTCCCTTCGATGCTTACGGTGTTTTCCTGGGAGTCCTGGAATATCCCAGCCGCCATCGTTGCGTGCTGCTGCCGATAGAGGCGGTGCTCGACGCGCTACAGGCGGGCGAACCAAGCCCCATAGGGCGCGAAAGTTAGGGTGCTGCCGGAGACTTTTGTCTCGCCGCAACCCAAGGCAAGCGGCACACCGGACCCGACAAGCTGTTCCCGAAACGAAGCTTCGGCATTGCTCATATTGAAAACACAGAGAATTCGTTCATCGGCGTGAATGCGCAGAAATGCGAGAACCGGTTCTGACGCATCGACGAATTGGATTTCGCCTAGTCGCAAGGCAGCGATGGCTTTCCGTTCCACAAGCAACCGACGCGCATAGGAGAGCGTCGAGCTCGCGTCGCGCTCCTGGTTCGAGACGGCCAATGCGCGATGCGCCGGCGACAAGGGCAACCAGGGCGCGCCGGTGGTGAAACCAAGATTGAGAGACGAGTCATCCCACGGCATCGGAGTTCGACATCCGTCGCGCCCGCGAGAGAGGGGATAGTAGAGATCGCCCACGGGGTCCTTGAACTGGTCCCGGCGGAGTTCGGTTTCGGGCAGGCCGAGCTCCTCGCCCTGATAGAGAATGGGCGTTCCCTTCAACGAGACAAGCAACGCCAGCATCAGCCGCGCGAGTGCCGGCGGCGCATCCCTGCCTCCGAAGCGGGTCACGGTGCGCACGACGTCGTGGTTGGAGAATGCGACCGACGGCCAGTGATCGGGATATCGCGCGAGCATTTCGTAGTGCTCTCGCACGAACGCCGGTCCCAGCCGCCGCGCATTGAGAAGAGGAAACGTGTAGCCGGAATGAAGCCCGTGCGAGGACGATGCGAGGCCGCCGCTGCGGTCCGGTTCTTCCGAAAATTCCCCCATCACGAAGCGCTCGCGATACTGTTCGACCCGCCTCCTGATCTCGTCCAGAACCTCAAGATTCTCCGGCAAGTTGCTGTCGTGGCGATGATATTGTAAGTGCGCGGCCTGGCTCCAGGTCAAATCCGTACGCAGTTCATTGGGTACTGGCGGGTTGTCGGTCAGCGACGCGTCGTGGACAAAAGCGTTCGCGACATCAAGCCGGAATCCGTCGACGCCGCGCTCGAGCCATCGCTCGAGCACGCGCAGAGCAGCGGCCCGCGCGCCTGGGTTGCGCCAATTGAGCTTGGGTTGCTGGCGCAGGAATTTATGATGAAAGCACTGCCGGCGTGCGGGGTGGTACGACCAGGCAGGCCCGCCGAAAGCCGACAGCCAATTGTTCGGGGCCGTGCCGTCTTCGCGCGCCGGCGCCCAAACATACCAGTCAGCCTGATCGCCGCCTTCGAGACTCGCGCGGAACCAGGGATGTTCGTCCGAGGTGTGCGCGAGTACTTCGTCGATCAGAAGCTTCAATCCGCGTGCATGCGACTCGGCAAGCAGTCTTTCGAAATCGGCATCGTTTCCGAATTCCGGATTGATCCTGTCATAGTCGGAGACATCGTAACCCCAATCCCGGTTCGGCGTCGGATGAATGGGAGAAAGCCACACCGCATCGACGCCGAGCGCGGCGATGTAGTCAAGTCTCGACAGAAGCCCCTCGAAATCGCCGATCCCGTCTCCGTTTCCGTCGGCGAAACTGCGGACGTAAATCTGGTAGAGGACGGCGCCGCGCCACCATGGCGTGGCTTCGCTCATGCCTCGCTCACGCTTCGCTCGCGTGGTTTACGATGTGCGCGACGAGGCCATACGCCTTGGCTTCCTCTGCCGTCATCCAGAAATTCCGGTCGGTGTCGTTGACCACCTTCTCGTAGGGTTGACCGGTTTCGTGTGCGATCGTGCGGTTGAGGCGCTCACGCATCTTGATAATTTCCTGTGCCTCGATGGAGATGTCCGAGACGGGCCCCGCGACGCCGCCGAGCGGCTGATGCAAAAGGAATCGCGTGTTGGGCAACGCGAAGCGGTTCTCGCGCGCTGCACCGATGTAGATGTGCGCCCCTGCGCTCGCGACCCATCCCGTGCCGATCATCTTCACGCGCGGCCCGACGAATCGAATCATGTCGTGGATCGTATCGCCCGACTCGACGTGTCCGCCCGGCGAGTTGATGACGACGCGGATGTCTCCATCCCCTTCCGAGGCGTGGGCGAGAAGCTGCGCCGTCACGCGCTCGGCCAGCTTCATGTCGATCTCGCCGAAAATGAGCACCGTTCGCGCTTTGAACAGGGCTTGCTGAACCGGCGACGGCTGGGCCTCGGCCGGAGGGGGAGATTTGGGTTTTTCTTCTTCATCAAGGCGGGACACGGGATGCTCCTGGGAGAAACGGCAATGGTCATATATTGCGCAGCCGGCTCAAGTCCACCCACTCAGAGCGCGGCTACCGCGGCGGAAAGCGTGGGGCCGATTTCGCCATGAAATACGTGATCGGCTGTCGCGTCGAGGTCTGTCGCGTCGCGATTGACTATGGCGAGCTTTGCGCCGCGTCGTTTTGCCATCAGCGGAAATCCGGCGGCCGGAAAAACGACCAGAGACGAGCCGAGCACAAGGAAGAGATCGCAGGCGCGCGTCGCCCTCTCCGCGCGGTCCATTTCCGCCTCCGGCATCGGCTGCCCGAACGAGATGGTCGCGGTCTTCAGAAGACCACCGCACACATCGCAATCGGGCGGCTCGCCGTGTTTCTCGAGATGCGCGCGGATAGGTCCCAGTTCTGCACGTAGGCCGCAATCGCGGCACTTCGCGTATCGCGTGTTCCCGTGCAGCTCGATCACCTGTTCAGACGGAACACCCGACTGCTGATGCAGGTTGTCGATGTTCTGCGTGATTACATGACTTGCAATTCCACGCCTGACCAACCCTGCGACGGCTTCGTGACCGGCGTTAGGACGAACGCGCGCGAACATGTCTTCCATCGCGAAGCGGCGCCGCCAGGCCTCCTTCCGCATTGCGGCGGAGGAAACAAAATCCTGGAAGTCGATCGGCGCCATCTGCGTCCATATTCCGCCAGGAGACCGGAAATCCGGTATGCCCGATTCCGTCGAAATCCCGGCGCCGGTGAAGATGACCGCGTCGCGCGCCGCCCGCAGCATTTCTGCCAGGCGGGCGGCCGCCTCGTTCCGGTCTATTTCTCTGTTCCGCAATCGGCGGAAATCCACGTGGCCTCAAACGAATTCGATACGTCCATCGGCCGGCCATGTATCGACGCGTTGAACATGTAGCCGCCGCTATAGTGCTGGTCGCCGTCAAAAGTAACGGAGACATGGCCTTGTCCCTGCATTTCCCCAGTACAGGTGATGTCCGCCGCAAAGGTGCGCGCCGTATATACCACGTTGCTCGTCGTGCAGTTGTGCACCGGCGGGGGCTTGTCGATTGCGGCGTCGGCAGCCGACACGCAGTACCGATGGGTTGTCGTCCGGTCGGTCGGGATTTGCACGCCCATCGCCTGCATGCGCGCCGTCTGTTCCGGCGTCATCATGGCTGTCATCGGCATATGCAAATGGAATGTCTGTTCCCACAGCCCCGCCCTGACATGCCCCGCCAGCGCCGAGACCGGCATTGTCGCCAGCAACGCAATCAGACCCGCTCGCAAAAAAATCGCATTTCGTGACAACATCATCTGCTCCCCGTTTTGCTGTCTTCGACGAACCATCCTGATTCCAACTGTCGCATGGCGGCGGCGGGTTGCAAAGCTCGCCGGTCACGACGAAGAGCGCTGCTCACAAGTATTCGCGACCGCCGCTCAAACGATCATTCTGATGCCGGCACCGTGGTGTGCCGCTATGCCGGCTAAGGCGCTGCCCTCCCCAAATAAACGTTTCGGCAACCACAATAATTCGTTTCTTTCCTTCCAAAGCAACAACGCGCCGACCTGCGCAATTTTAAGGGTTGGGGAAGGTATTGCACCTATCGTCGAGCTTCAGGAAATTTTGACTCGATGCCACGCCGATCCCAACCCCGGCCGACCACGTTGCTCGCCAATTATTGCGAGACGTTCGGATACATGCGTCTGCGCGCGCAACGCGAACTCGCGCTCAACACGGCGAAAGTCGAAGCCCAATTGGCGAACCGGTCGAAATCCGAATTTCTGGCCAATATGAGCCACGAACTTCGCACGCCGCTCAACGCGATCATCGGTTTCTCCGATCTCATCCAGCATCTGGGCGCGGTCAATTCCGTCAAAAATGTCGAATACGCAATGAACATCGCCGAAGCGGGCCGTCACCTGCTGAACATCATTTCGGACATACTCGATATCTCGAAAATCGAGAGTGGTACGGCGGCGCTGTCTCTTGCGCAGCATGAGACGCGCGAACTCGTCGATTCCAGCGTATTGTTCGTTCGCGAGCGCATTGAAACCAAGGCACAGAGGCTGGAAGTGCGGCTTGCACCCGATCTGCCCTGCCTCACGGTGGACGGCCGTCGCATTCGACAGATACTCATCAACCTGCTTGCCAACGCGCACAAGTTCACGCCGGAAGCCGGCCGGATACGTCTGGATGCGAGCCGTAGGGCAGATGGCGGCGCGACCATTTCCGTGTCCGATACCGGACCGGGCATGACACAAGACGAACTTCAGATCGCGCTGAAGCCATTCGGGCAAGTTCGCACGGACCATTTGCACAGCCATGGCGGCACCGGCCTCGGCCTGCCCATCGCGGTGGCTCTGGCCAGGCAACATGGCGGGGAGCTCCGTCTGTTCAGCCAGGTCGGCCAGGGCACGACGGTCGTTTTGACTTTGCCCCCACGTGTCGCTCCGGATTCTGCTGTCCCTGAGGAAGAGCGTGGGGACCGCCAGCGGCGGCGACAAATTTTCGAGGAACCCCGAGCACACGCATGAGCCAGCCAGCCATTGAACTGCAACAACAGCCGCCCCAGGAACGCGGCATCGCGTTGGCATCGATGCCCCCAATCGGACGCATTGTCTCCGTAACCGGTCCGCGCGCCGTGGCGGCGCTCGATCGCGCCGCCCAGCGCATGCTGCACGGGGAAGCTCCACGCGTGCAGATCGGCGCGTTGCTCAAAGTCGCGACGCCAGCCTCCTCGGTTATCGGTCTTGTGACGGGCGTCAGTACGCCCATGCCGGCAACCGACGACGCGAGCGAGGAAATCGGACTCATCGAACTCAATCTCGTTGGTGAAATCCGTCCCGTGGGATCCGACCGGCAACCTATGTTCCGCCTCGGCGTCTCGAGCCCGCCGACGATCGGGGATCCTCTGCTGTTGGCCGACCGCAATGACCTTACGCGCGTGTTCGCGCCATCGGCGCTCGCCACAATCAAAGTCGGCTCGCTGTATCAGGATCCGGCTGTGGACGCGCGTCTGCGGGTCGACGATCTCTTGTCGAAGCACTTCATTATCGTGGGAAGCACCGGCTCGGGAAAGTCCTGCGCACTGACCTGCATCCTCCAGCGCATTCTCGACGACCATCAATATGCGCACATCGTGGTGCTCGACATACATAATGAGTATGTGACTGCCTTTGGCGACAAGGTCGAATCGATAGACCTGAACAATTTCAACCTGCCGTTCTGGCTCCTCAATTTTCAGGAGCTGACGGCCGCCCTGGCCACTTCGGATGAATATCGCGACGCCGAGACCGAGATCCTGGGCGAAGGCGTGATCTTCGCGAGGCGCCGCTACACCGACACCGGGGCGGTTCGCGGCGCGCTTTTGCGCAAGCCCACAGATTTCACGCATTTGACGGTCGAGACGCCGACCCCATTCCGGCTTTCGGATGTCATTGCTTATATCGACGAACAGCTTGGAAGACTGGACCGCACGCAGCTCACATTGCCGTACCGAAGGCTGAAAGCGCGGATCGAGACGATGATCGCGGACCAGCGGTACAATTTCATGTTCGGCAGCCTGACAGTGCAGGACACGATGACGGACATTCTGAGCCGCCTGTTTCGGGTCCCGGGCGACGGCAAGCCGATCACGGTGATCGATCTGTCTGTCGTGCCGACCGAGATATTGGATGTCGTAATATCCGTGATCTCGCGTCTTGCCTTCGACCTTGCCGTCTGGAGCAAGGGCGGTCTGCCCACTCTGCTCGTCTGCGAAGAAGCGCACCGCTACGCGCCGACCGCAGACAGCCGATATTTCGGTCCGACGCGCCAGGCTCTCGCGCGGATTGCCAAGGAAGGCCGAAAATACGCGATCTCGCTGGCGCTCGTCACCCAACGGCCCTCGGAGCTCGATCCCACGATTCTTTCCCAATGCAGCACCGCGATCACGCTTCGGCTTTCCAGCGATCGTGATCAGCAGGTGATGCGCTCTTCCGCTTACGAGGGCACGCTCGATCTACTGGATACCTTGCCTCTGCTCGGCGATCGCGAGGCGATCATTCTCGGACAAGGCGTCGCGATGCCGATGCGCATCACCTTCGACAACCTCGATCCCGACGCGGTTCCACGCAATCTCAACGTCGGATTCTCCAAGGCCTGGAAGATGCCGAACATGAATCGTGACGAGCTCGAGAATATCGTATCCCGGTGGCGTCAGAGAGGCCGTGAGAGAAGCTAGCACTCCGATATTCGTTGGCGCACCCCAGCGGAGTCCCGCAATCAGGAGGTGAGATTTGCACAGGCTCAACTATGAAATCAAAGAGCCAGACGAAAGTCAGACGGTCGTACGAAACATCACTTTGTTTCTGAGGCTGGTTCTATTCGGTGCTGCTTTTGTGATTGTAGTTTTTGCGACGGCAAGGGTTCTATAGTCTGTTTTGACGCGCCGCTGCCAATACCGGGCAGTCAGCGTAGTAAAATCAGACGCCAAAACCCCATGCTTCTGACAAAGCCCCCTGCCGTGCGTCTCGATATAACTGGACCGCATTCGCCAATTTTTGAGATGGCCTGCCGTCCGAAATCGTACCGTTCAGAAAATCGACGGTGATATGCGCCGAAGCGTTGCGGCCAGCTTCCCTTGAAAGACTGGTGCGACTCTTGATTGGTGAGGGCAAATGAAAGCGACGCGCGCTCAATACATGGATTCGAATTAATCCCCCGTTGCGCGACTCTTGAACAGTCGGTTCGTCTTTCTGTCAGCGGACCAGAGGGGAAACGGTCATGAGCAATAAGACGACCATGAGAATTGCAGCGATTGCGTCTGCGGCCGCCATTTCGGCCACCGCGGGGGCGGAAGGCGCCGCGACCGGGACGGATCACGATCATGCCGCATCGACGGGTGTGCACCGCACGGCAGTTCGCGCGCGGATACGCACCGCGAACGAAGAAAAGGTTCTTTATGCCTTCAAAGGCGGCACCGACGGCGCGAACCCGTCAGGATCATTGATCGCCGACAGCTCCGGCAACCTTTACGGGACGGCCGGTTTCGGTGGAGATTCAAACTGTCACGTCACGCGTAGCCATTTCTACGATCATCGCGTGAAGGAGAATCCAGGCTGCGGGATCGTGTTCAGGCTCTCGACAGCCGGCCACGAGACAATTCTGCACACGTTTGCCGGCGGCAACGACGGCGCGGGTCCTCCCGGAGCCCTGTATGAGGACGCGAACGGCAACCTTTTCGGTGTAACGGCAGCAGGCGGTCGGACGAAGGCCTGCCACAAGGGTTGCGGAACCGTGTTCGAGATCACATCCGGCGGGTCGGAAACACTCCTTTACGCGTTCAGTGGCGGCAACGGCAACGACGGCGCAGCGCCAGACGGCACTCTGACTGTCGACTCCTCGGGAAATTTCTACGGCACGACCGCGGCCGGCGGCAGCAGCGCGAATTGTGGCGCGGGGGGACCGGGAGGTTGCGGGACGGTGTTCGAACTCACGTCCAGCGGCATCGAAAGTGTTCTGCACACTTTCGCGGACGGGAGGAGCGATGGCGCCTACCCGGGCGGGTCGCTTGTGCTGGACAAATCGGGAAATGCCTACGGGCTAACGCCTGCCGGCGGCAGCGACGGCGACTGTGGCCTGGGAGCCGACGGCTGTGGTGTCCTGTTCGAGATCAGTTCGGGCGGCGTGGAGTCGATTCTTCACCGTTTTACAGGCGGCAGCGATGGTGCCTATCCTTCCGGAAATCCGGTGATAGACGGCGCCGGAAACATCTACTTCACCACCGTTGGCGGCGGTGGCGCCACGGATTGCGGGCTCGGCCCTTACGGCTGCGGCGTGCTGTTCAAGTACACGAGCGGCACACTGACCGTTCTTCATACTTTTTCGGGTGGCAGCGACGGCGCCTATCCAATCGGCGGCATTCTTTTGGATGCCAGGGGGAATGTCTTTGGCACTACGGGCGGCGGCGGAAGCACGAGAAACTGCGGTTTGGGGGGCTCATTCGGCTGTGGCATCGTATTCAAAGTCTCTTCAGGCAGCACCGAAACCGTGCTGCACGCATTCAAGGGCGGCAAGAATGATGGAGCTTATCCAACATCCGGCCTGCTCTCGCTGAACAATCATCTCTACGGCATGACCATGACTGGCGGCACGGGCTGCCACAAGGCAGGTTGTGGGACTGTGTTCGAGGTGAAGGAATAGATGCGGCAGCTTTAAGCAAGGATGAAGGTGTTCTTCCGCCCCGTCCTGAGTGTACGATCCCCTGGGCTTTGCTCATGGAATTCGATACGTGCAATCGCCGACTCCCGCGCCGGGTCCAACACTCCAGATTCCCGACGTTGCATTGCGGCCAGCGTGGGCTGACCGCGGTAGCCTGGCGCAGGCGCGCGCAGATTTGTACAGCCAGCGGCTGGTCCGCGACCCGAAACTGGTGGAAGCGGCAGCTGCATTGGAGAATGCCGAGGCGGGCAAGGCAAAGCGGATTGCATCCAAGTTTCTGGCAAAGCATCCGCGAAGCGCCGATGCGTTGAATATCATGGGCGAAATCGCCGCGCGCGCACACAATGTGCGGGACGCGGAACGTTTTCTGATGCAATGCGTCCAGTGCGCGCCGGACCACCCGGCCTATCGGTACAACTTCGTTGTCGCACTGATGGAAGGGGACAAGTTGCAGGGGGCGCTTGCGGAATGCGAAATATTGCTGGCGAAGAATCCCGACAATCCCCTTTTTCGATGCCTGAAGGCCCATTTGCTGGCCAGGACCAGGAAATACGCCGATGCGTCAGACCTGTTCCGCGAGTTGACCGTGGCATGCCCGGATTCCGCCGAGGTCTGGATGGGGCTTGCCAATGCGCTCCGGAGCCTTGGTGGCCACGCCGACGAGGTCGTTTCGTGCCTGCGGACGGTAACCGGTTTCGATCCCGCCTGCGGCTCGGCATGGTGGGCCCTGGCGTCCATGAAGACAGTTCGTTTCACGGACGACGATGCCCGTATCATGGAGGAGCAACTCGCAAAATCCGGCATCGGCCCGGCCGAGCGCAGCGACCTGTACTATGCGCTCGGCAAGGCTTGCGAGGACGTCAAGCGATACGAAAAGTCATTTCAGTACTATTCGAAGGGGAACGCGATCCGGCGAGTTGACCTGAACTACAATCCCGATTCGACAACCCGGATGGTGTCGCGCACCAGGGCGGTTTTCACGCCGGAACTTTTCCGCGAACTTGCGCATGCCGGCTGTCCTTCGGCGGAGCCGATATTCGTCGTGAGCCTGCAACGCTCGGGTTCTACGCTGACCGAGCAGATTCTCGGTTCCCACTCGCAGATCGAAGGCGCGGGCGAACTCCAGACGCTGATCCAGATTGTCGGGGCAGACGTTATGCCGAAAACCGGCCCGGATTATCCCAACGGCATGCATCGCCTTACGCCCGACGATCTGCGGTCATTGGGCGAGAAATATCTGGAGCAGGCCCGCACCCGGCTGTCACAGGGCAAGCCGTCTTTTGTCGACAAGAACTGTTACAACATATGGCAGGTCGGCCTGATCCATCTCATGCTGCCCAACGCCAGGATCATCGATGTCCGGCGCCACCCGCTCGCCGCGTGCTGGGCGAACTTCACGGTGAGCTTTGCGCACGCTCCGCCGCTTTCCTACAAGCTCACCGACATAGGCCGCTTCTACCACGATTATGTGTGCCTCATGGCGCATTTCGATCGCGTCATTCCCGGCAGGATTCATCGCGTCATCTACGAGAACCTTGTAGCGGATATCGAACACGAAACGCGCCGGATGCTCGACTTTATAGGACTGCCGTTCGAACCGGGCTGTCTCGAATATTACAAGAGCGACCGCGCCTTCAGTTCTTTCAGCAACGAACAGGTGAGACGCCCCATTTTCAGGGAAGGCGTAGACCGCTGGCGCGCCTACGAACCCTGGCTGGGTCCGCTGAAGGCTGCCCTCGGCCCGGTGCTTGACGCTTATCCCGGGGTGCCCGAATTGCCCATGTAGGTATCCCCGTCCTGAATTCGGCCACATTTCACGCCCTGCGGATCGCAAGCAGGCGTCCCTGCAGATTGCCAGGGATGGGTTTCCGGTGATAGATTTGAGGCTTCAGCGGGGAGCTGATCCGATGAAAATGCTCCTGATCGCGACAACCGCTCTCGTGTGTGTCACTCCGCTTGCCATGGCGGGCACTTTGCCGGACCGTCAGGCTGGTTCAGGCCCTCGCGGGCTGGACACCAATGCGGAATTTCTTTGCAATTACGGCTTTAAGCTCCTCACTGCTAGTGATGATGGCTTCGTGGTTTGGAACCGTGCGGCAACTCCGGTCATTGGCAAGGGTGCCGCGGTCAACGAGATCATCGTTGAAGACGGTCCGTCTGGGGGTGGCAGCCACAGTCGATTCCAAGTCGCAATATATACGTCGCACCTAGGCAAACCGAACAAGCAACTTGTCTCCGCATCCGCAAAGCAGCCGGGATGCGGACGTGTGAAAGTGCCAATTTCCCCGATAACACTGGAGTACGGAAAGAAATACTGGATTGTGCAAAGAGCATTGGTCCCTTCTAGTTCCTCGGCCACAAACTCGATCGTCTGGCTTTACGACACGAACCGGACTCACGGAGCATTGTCGCAATCGGGGGAATCGGGTGGCTCCAGTTACGCGGGGCCATGGCAGCCCATAACGGGAGGGGTTCCCTACGCACGTGTCCGGGAGAGCGCCGGGGCATCGGAACTGAATCGTCCTCCGCAATCGCAAGGCGCCGGCGTCGGCTCCGTATCACCCGTGGTCGTTCCAACAGGGCGTGGCGGCCATGAAGGCAACATTCCGAGATATCCGCCCTGAATCATGCCCGCGTTTACGACCGCCAACAGACAAGGGTAATCTTGTTCCCGTCCCCGAATTACATGAATTGAGCCTTCAAGGGGAGCCGATCCGATGAAAATGCTGTTAATCGCGACGACCGCTCTCGTCTGTGTCACTTCGCTTGCTGCAGCCGGCACTTTGCCGGAACGCCAGGCTGGATCTGGACAGAGTGCGCTCGACTCCAACGACGAATTTCTTTGCAATTACGGCTTTAAGATCTACAGTTCCAATGCAGACGACTTCTTCTTCTACTATTGGGAACGAGCGGCAACTCCGGTCATCGGCACGGGCCAACCGGTCAACGAGATTATCGTTGCAGACGGCCCATCCACGGGATCGTCCCACTCGGGATTCCAAGTCGCAATATATACGTCGCACCTCGGCAAACCGAAAACGAAACTTGTCTCCGCGTCCGCAACACAGCCGGGATGCGGACGCGTGAAGGTGCCGATTTCTCCGATAACGCTAGAGAAAGGAAAGAAATACTGGATTGTGCAAAGGGCAGTGACGCCGAGTAATTCCTCAACTCCAAACTCGATTGTCTGGCTTTACGACACGAATCGGACTCACGGGGCATTGTCGCAATCCGGGTCTACGTTTTGCTCCGTGGGGTGCTCCAGTCACCCCGGGCCCTGGAAACCCATAACGGGTGGCGTCCCCTTCGCACGTGTCCGGGAGAGCGCCGGGGCACCGGAACTGAATCGTCCTCCGCAGTCGCAGGGTACCAGCGACGGCTCCATATCTCCCGTGGTCGTTCAAACAAGGCGCGGCGGCCACGAAGGCAACATTCCGAGATATCCACCCTGAATCGTGCCCGCGTTTGCAACAGACAACAGACAGACCTGATCCGATGAAAATGCTCCTGATCGCGACGACCGCTCTCGTGTGTGTCACTTCGCTTGCCACGGCGGGCACTTTGCCGGAACGTCAGGCTGGATCAGGCCATAGCGGGCTGGACACAAATGGAGAATTTCTTTGTAACTACGGCTTTCAGCTCCACGCTTATAGTGATGATACCGTCGTATTTTGGGAACGTGCGGCAACTCCGGTCATTGGCAAGGGCGAATCGGTCAACGAGATTGTCGTTGAAGATGGTCCCTCTGGGGGGACCCGCCCAAATGGATTCCAGGTCGCAATATATACGTCGCACCTCGGCAAACCGAAAACCGAACTTGTCGCCGCATCCGCAAAGCAGCCCGGATGCGGACGCGTGAAAGTGCCGACATCCCCGATAACGCTGGAGATGGGAAAGAAATACTGGATTGTGCAAACATCGTTGCGCCCTTCTCAATCCTCGGCCACAAATTCGATTGTCTGGCTTTACGACACGAAGCGGACTCACGGAGCGCTGTCGCAATCCGGGTACACGGTTTGCTTTTCTCACTCGTGCTCCAGTCAAGTGGGACCCTGGAAGCCTCTAACAGGAGGAGTTCCCTTCGCACGTGTCCGGGAGAGCGCCGGGGCGTCGGAACTGAATCGTCCTCCGCAGTCGCAGGGCGCCAGCGTCGGCCCCGCAACTCCGGTGGCCGTTCCAACGAGGCGTGGCGGCCATGAAGGCAACATTGCGAGATATCCGCCCTGAATCGTCCCCGCGTTTACAACAGCCAACAGACATGGCGCGCCCTAGGGAAGTTCCGCAATTCAGGCGAATCAAGGGGTTAGGCGAAAGCTGGACTAACGAATCTCCCTATGTCTTCCAATGCTTTTCAACCGATTGTCCAGCTAATTGGAGCGCGAAAACCTCAATCGAATCCGGAGGCGCATATGGGCGCCAAAGTCTGTAGCCAAGGTGATCGGAAGGCCGCCGTCACCAACGTCAACCGTTCAGTGTGTTCAAGCCGTCACGGCGTGACCTTGAACACCGTGCCGTAGCCATAGGCGCCGCCGGAGTATGCCGTGCCGTAGAGATTGCCCGAACTGTCGGCAACAACGCCAGAGATCGGAAAAGCACCGTTCGCGCCATTCTTCTTCGAGAAGGAATAGAGACTCGTTTCTGTACCGTCCGGCGTGAACTTAAACACCATTCCGCAGCCGTAGACGTCGATGCTGCAACCGCCTCCCCCGTAATACGTCGTGCCATAAAAATTGTCGGCTTGATCGGCGATCAGTCCACCAACCGGGTTACCTCCGTCTCCGTGTTTGCCGGTAAAGAAATGGAGGATTGTTTCGACGCCATCTGGCGTCAGCTGGTATACTGCTCCGCAACCTTCATTTGAATCGCAGCCCGCGAGGCCGCCATCCCTAAGCGTTCCGTAGAAATTGCCAAGCTGATCCGTGATTAACGTCCCGTCAGATACGCTACCGTCTCTCGGAGGCCCTTTGAATGTATACAGCACAGTCTCGGCGCCATCAGGAACAATCTTGAAGACGGTGCCGGAATCTTTCCTACCCTCACCAGCATCCGTCCCATAAAGATTGCCACTCCCGTCCATGAGCAAGCCGGCATAGGGGAAGTTGCCACCACGTTCCAAACCGAAGGAATGAAGCAGTGATTCGGAGCCGTCTGAAGCGAGCTTGAATACAGAACCACCGTTATACTTGCCGCCGCCTATTGACGTACCGTAGAACTCGCCGTGTTGGTTTGTTATCAATGTAGCTGTAGGGTTACAGCCATCTGTCGGTGACCCGGTAAAAGTGTGCTTCAACACTTCACGTCCGGTGGGCCGAATCTCGAAAATAACACCGCATCCTGTACCGCCGCCAGAGACTGTGACCCACAAAGAGCCATTCGAATCCACAAATACGCCCGATGCCCCTTCGCCTCCTTTCAAGAGATAATAAATATCTAGACTGCCATTTGGGGCCAACTTGAACACGGAGCCATAGCCGGCTGGCTGCCCTTCCGCTCCATACAGGTTGCCGTTCGAATCTCTAGTCAAACTCATGGGATATCCGCCGTTGCTCCCGCCGGTGAAGGAATAAAGCACTTTGAAACTGCTGGCATCCGCAACAGTGAGGGAGGCGAACAGGGCCAACGCGGATGCGCTCAACAAGACACGAATGTTGCTTCCCGTGATGAAACCCATCGATAGGTCTTTCGAGCTAATGTCCACGTTGGCACTATACGCCGCGCGCCGGGTCCCTACCCCTCTTTTTTTATTGATACGGTGACAGCGGCAGCGTTCCCTTTGGCCCGCGATACCATGCACGGCGACTGTTTATGCTTTGCCATAAGACATCGAATCGGCAGCTCGCGGGGGTCGCTACCGCTGTCACCGAATTTCTCTATGTCGAAATTTGCCGAAAACGCTTTACGGGCGTTGGACGAATACGGTCTTTGCTATCCAGCACCTTCAAGCGCGCACCGCCACGGCCTTGATATTCGGTGCATGTAACACGGCCCAGCCGATCCCGCACAGTGACACTGAAACGGGCGGTCGTCGCCGTGGTCCAATACCGGGCAGTCAACATCGTAAATTCAGAGGCCAAAATCCGATGTTTCTGACAAAGCCCTGATAGCGCGTCCCGATATACCTGGACCGCCTTCGCTAGTTTTTGAGATGGCCTGCCGTCCGAAATCGTACCGTTCAGAAAATCGACGGTGATATGACCCGAAGCGCCGCGGCGAGCATCACCAAAAACGTCGAAATCATAGACATCGATGAGCAAGCCGATCCCACCCGCTAGACTAGAGACGCGGCGATATTGTGCGCAACGGACCGGAGCACATCGTGCCTCACGTCGGCATGATAGCGGCCTGATGGGACTCCCGAAATCGGCGGGTGGGACAACCGCGCCGAATTTTCAAATAAAATCAAACGGGGGAATTGGACTTTGGTGCGCCCTAGGGGAGTCGAACCCCTCTTGCAAGATTGAAAATCTTGAGTCCTAACCGATAGACGAAGGGCGCGGGGTGCGGGCGGCTATAAAGACAGCGCGCGGGGTTGGCAAGATACTGGTTCAGGCCGCCGCGGCGGCGTCTTCGAGCTGAAGCTGAGCCTCGGTCCGGCCGTTCCAACGGTTCTCGCGCAAAAATCCCGCAACATGGATGCGTTCGCCTCGCGCGCGCAGAAGATTTTCACCGAGCGGCGTTCCCGCGGCGCGGAAGGCGATTGCCGAAAGCCGGGAGCCATCGCCGCCCTGCAGGCGGAGCCGCAGATGGCCCTTCCCCACGACATCGGCAAAGGCGAGCCGCACGTCGCAGGCGGCAAGAACCGGTTCGGCATTCGCGGCGCCGAACGGACCCGCGCGTCCGATTTCTGTTGCCAGTTCCGGCGTCGCTCCCCCGGGCGAAACGAGCGCGTCGAGCCACAAATCTGATACTCCGCCGAACGAACCCACCGAGCTCGCAAGGGCCGTGCCCAGATATTCCCGGAACGCGTCGAGGCGGTCTTCTCCGATCGAAAAGCCGGCGGCCATCGCGTGGCCGCCGCCGTCATCGAGCAGGCCGTCGTCGCGGGCTGCGCGGACGATCGCGCCGATATCAATGCCCATGATGGACCGCGCGGAGGCCCGCCCACGCCCGTCACTGAATCCAACAACAAAGGCCGGTTTGAGAAAGCGCTCCTTTAGCCGACCGGCGACGATCCCGACGACTCCGGGATGCCAGCCTTCGCCCGCCACAAGAATGAACGGAGAATTGTCCTGCATGGCGGCAAGCCCGATCGCTTCCTCGATGATGAGGCTTTCAATGGTCTGCCGCTCGCGATTGTGGCGATCAAGCAGTTCCGCGAGGGGCGCGGCTTCCCCGTCGCTGCGTGCCGTCAGCAATTCGGCGCCAAGGCTTGCCCGGCCGACGCGCCCGCCCGCGTTGATGCGCGGGCCGAACACGAATCCGCAATGATAGAGCGAGAACGGCGGCTCCGCGCGCGCGACCGCCGCAAGGGCCCTGATTCCACATCGCTCGAGTTTCGAAAGCCTCAACTCCGCCGCACGCACAAAGGCCCGGTTGACGCCCACAAGCGGCACCACATCGCAAACCGTCGCGAGGCCGACGAGATCCAGGCTTGCAAACAAATCCGGCTCGACTGTTCCCGTTTGCGTATACCGGCCCAACTCGCGAAGACGCCGGTTGAGAGCAACCGCAAACAGAAACGTCACCGCCGCAGCGCAGAGATGCCCCAGTCCGGATTGGTCTCCGGGTTGATTGGGATTGACGTGGGCGCAGGCGTGAACGGCTTTCTCCACCGCGTGATGATCGAGAACAATCACGTCGAGCTGCGCGTCGCGCGCGACCTCGAGCGGGGCGTACGCCGCGGCGCCGCAATCAACAGTGATGACGAGGGAAGCGCCCGACTCCTTCAGCCGCAGCAAAGCAGGCGCATTGGGTCCATAACCTTCCCGCAGCCGGTCGGGAACATAAAGGCGCGGCGTCAATCCGAGAGCCGTCAGGAATTCGTAAAGCAAAGCCGCCGAGCAGGATCCATCGACATCATAGTCTCCGAAGATCGCGATCGTCTCGCCGCGGCTGACAGCCAGCTCCGCCCGCGCAACCGCTTTGTCCATGTCCTTGAGCGTCATCGGTTCCGGCAGAAGCCGCTTGAGTGTCGGCTTCAGATAATCGGCCACGCCCTCGGCAGTTACCCCGCGCGTCAAAAGCAATTGCGCCAGCGTCGGTGAAATATCGGCGCTGAGCGCCAGGTCGCGCGCTTCGTCCTGATCGGTTTCGCGAATGATCCATTTGCGGCCCGAAAAAGAGCGCGTGACGCTCAGTGCCGCAGGACGCGCGCATAAGGCGGGATCAAGGCGCATGGCCGCGAATATGGCGCGCCTTGACCCAGCGCACGGTTCGGGTGCCGGAGCGCATCAGGATGCTCGACGTGGTCACGAATTGGCCGTGCCGATGGACGCCCTCCAGCATCGAACCGTCGGTGACGCCCGTAGCGGCGAACGCGACGTCGCCGCCGGCAAGCTCGGTCAATTTGTATTTGCGGTTGAAATCCGAAATGCCGAGGCGGGTTGCGCGCGAACGTTCTTCGTCGTTGCGAAAGACGAGGCGCGCCTGGATCTGACCTCCGACGCAGCGTAACGCCGCAGCGGCCAGAACACCCTCGGGGGCACCACCCTGCCCTATGTAAATGTCGATGCCCGTTACGGGATCGCTAGTTGCGATCACGCCCGCAATGTCGCCATCGGTAATCAATCGCACCGCGCCGCCAGCCTTGCGCACGCCTTCAATGATGGCGGCGTGGCGCGGCCTGTCGAGGACGCAGGCAGTGATTTCCGACGGCGGCACGCCCTTCGCCTTTGCGAGGGCGGCAATGTTGTCGGCCGGATCGGCATCGAGATCGATGACGCCGTCGGGATAGCCCGGCCCGATGGCGATCTTGTCCATGTAGGTGTCGGGCGCGTTGAGCAGAGAACCCTTTTCCGCGATTGCAATCACGGTCAGCGCATTCGGAAGCGCCTTGGCTGTGAGCGTCGTTCCCTCCAGCGGATCGAGTGCAATGTCGACCGCAACGCCGCCTGTCCCGACATGTTCTCCGATGTACAGCATCGGCGCTTCGTCGCGTTCGCCCTCGCCGATGACCACCGTTCCATCGATCGCGAGACCATTGAGCGCCACGCGCATGGCCTCGACCGCCGCCTCGTCGGCGGCGCGCTCGTCGCCGCGTCCAATCTGATGCCAAGCGGCGATCGCTGCCGCCTCGGTCACCCGGACAGCTTCGAGCGCCAGTTTGCGATCCATCGGCTGTGGCATTTGTCTCTCCGGATGCCGACGGAGTGTCAGCCCGCTTCCATGGGAATCATCACCGGTGCACTCAATACCTTGTCCGAGCCGGCGATGACGTTCAAGGCGGACTCAACCGCAATGGACGTGCATTCATGCGTGATCATAACAATCGCGACGGATTCTCCGGGCGCGCGCCCACGCTGGATCATGCTTTCGATCGAGATTTCGAATTGCGCCAGGTGGCCCGCGATCTCCGCCAGGACGCCAGGCCTGTCGACAGCCTCGAACCGGAGATAGAAGGCGCTGGTTCTCGCGCCTGGCGGCGCAGCAATTGGGGTTATCAGATTCGCGGCCGGCCGTCCGAAAGCCGGGCCAACCGAGCCGCGCGCGATGTCCATTAGATCGGCAATCACCGCGGCCGCCGTGGGCGCTTCGCCGGCGCCTCGGCCTTCGAAGAAAAACGGCCCCGCTTCTCCTGCATCCGCTACAACCGCGTTGAAGGCACCGTCCACATCGGCGAGCGGCGTTCCAAGCTTGACCATCGCCGGCTGCACGCGCTGATCGATTCCCTCCGCGCTCATGCGCGCGACGCCGAGCAGCTTGATGCGGTAGCCAAATTCTCGCGCGAAAGCGATGTCATCGGGCGTAACCTGCGCGATGCCAGTGATCGACATGAGTTCGACACTGGGTCTTGTGCCAAAAGCGAGGCTTGCGAGGATGGCGAGCTTGTGCGCGGTGTCGCCGCCTCCGACGTCGAGCGTTGAGTCGGCTTCCGCGAATCCCATGCGTTGTGCGTCGGCGAGAACGTCACCGAAGCTTCGCCCGGTCGATTCCATCTGCGTCAGAATATAGTTGCAGGTCCCATTCAGAATTCCGCGAACCGCGCCGACCCCATGCGCCCCCAGGCTCTCGCGCAAAGCCTTGACGATGGGAATTCCGCCGGCCACCGCCGCTTCGAATCTAAGCCCGACCCCATGCCTTTCCGCGACTGCGGCAAGCTCCCCGCCGTGCCGCGACAACAAAGCCTTGTTGGCCGTGACGACATGTTTACCGGCCTCGAGAGAAGCCTTGATGAGATCCAGCGCAACGCCGCTCTCACCGCCGATCAATTCGACGACGACGTCCACATCTGATTGCGCAAGCGCCAACGGGTCGTCTGCCCAGGGAATCGCCGCAATCCAGTCGGCACGCCGCTTGCGACGGTCGCGCGCGCAAACCACCGCCGGCACCAATTCGCGGCCGGCGCGCTCGGCAAGATCGTCCGCGCGTTCGGAAAGAACGCGGACGACCCCTCCGCCGACCGTGCCGAGTCCGGCGACGGCGATCCGCAACGGCCTGCTCATTCAGATAGTCTCAGGGCTGCGCCGCAGCTACGGGTTTTGCTTTCTTGCGATGGCGGTGCGTGGCTCTGATGGCAGAAGCCTGCCCTTCGGCACCCGGAGCGGACGCCCCTGCAGCCGTTTGCTGATAGCGCGACAGGATCGGCTGCGGCACGAACCGCGAAACCGAGGGATCGAGCGGAGGGGCGCTGGATGGCGCAAAGGTCGCCTGCATGTTTTCCGTGGCTGTTGCGGCGGGCATTGGAGCGGCAACGGGCTCAGAGGTGCTGGCCGTGTCGGCGCTCGCCATCTGGCTGGCCGACGGCTCCGACGCGGGGGGCGGCGCAGCAGCTGGTGCCGGGGCCGGCGGAGGAGTGGCCGCGGCGCTCTGATCCTGGCCAGTCGATTCGCTTGCGGCCGGGGCTGCGGCGTCCGCCGTGTCGGCAGACGGTTGGGACTGCGCATTCGATGCCCCCTGATCGGCGGGGGGCGGTGCCGGTCCGGCGGACGGAGGCGGAGCCGCAGCTTCGGTGCCTCCCCGCAAAGCGTCGGTGCTGTAATGCGACTTCGTGCGGTCCGCTTCGAGCGATTCTGTAACCTGCTTCTGCTCGTCGCTCGTGGAAGGCGGCGCGGGTTTGTCGGGGATGCTCGCGATGTCCGGGGTTTGTGCGGTATCCGTGATGGCGTTGGAGGCCTGGTCCTGATCGCTCGCCGTCTGGCTGTCGCCGCCGATCCAGGTCGTGGGATCGACCCAATCGGGAATATCCGAGCACGCGTACAGTCCCGAAGCGACCAGAATCGGCATTGCGACGCGCGCGAGCAATTTGGAGCGAAAGCCAATTCTCAATGTCATGATGTGTCTCCGATGAGAGCGACGCCCGACGCTCCGCAACCCGTCAGTGCAGCCAAATCCTATACAAGGCCGAAACACGCCTTCCAAGTGAATCCATAACAGATGCCCGACCCGGGCCCACATGGTTCGACAAGCTCCCCATGAGGACAAATCCCTCCTCCTGAGCTTGCCCGCCTGCGCTAAAGCTTCGGCGGGTCTGTGCTCCCTTATGTCGGCCGAAGCCTTGGTGTAGGCGGATCGAAGGATGCCGCCCGAGATCGCGGCATGTTGGGTTGCAGGATTCGCGCCTTGCGGGTGCGAGCAGCCGCAGAGTATCAAGCCTGCGGCACGGAAAGGCATTTGATGAGCAAGCACGCAGAGCCGAAAAAAACCTCGAAACGCACGCCGGATGGACCCGACAGACGCGCGAACGCGGCCGCGGCGGCGACCGACGCACCCGCCGAGGACGAGTACCGGATCACGGATCCCGGCGAGTTTGCGCGCAACATGGTGCGCGTCGGTATTCAGTCCCAGCGTATTCTCGGGGACTTTCTCAAGAACCAGGCCGCAAAATTCGGCAGCGAACCGCTCGATCCGCTCAATCTCGCCAGCACTTTCATGGATCTCCTGCGCGGCATGGTCGCCGACCCATCCGCTATCATGGAAGCGCAGTTCGCGCTCTGGCGGGACTATATGGGGCTTTGGGAACGCACGGCGCGCCGCATGATGGGCGGCGAAGCCCAGCCTTCGGTGTTGCCGTTGCCCGGCGACAAGCGATTCAAGGACCGCGACTGGCAGGAAAACCAGATCTTCGACTTCATCAAGCAGTCCTATCTTCTCACCGCGAACTGGCTTCAGAGCACGGTCGCGCGCGTCGAGGGGCTCGATCCACAGTCCCGCCGGCGCATCGAATTCTACACCAGGCAATTTGCGGATGCGTTTGCGCCGACGAACTTCGTGCTCACGAACCCCGAGGTGCTTCGGGCCACCCTCAAGTCGAATGGCGAGAATCTCGTCCGTGGGCTGAACAATTTGCTGGAGGATCTCGACCGCGGCCAGGGCCAGCTTTCGATCCGGCAAACCACCGAAGCCTTCACGGTCGGAAGGGACATCGCCACAGCGCCCGGCAAGGTGATTTTCCGCAACGAGCTGATCGAGCTCCTTCAATACGCACCATCGACCAAAGAAACCTGGGCGCGGCCTCTGCTGATCTTCCCGCCCTGGATCAACAAATTCTACATCCTCGATCTGCGCCCCGAAAATTCCTTCATCCGCTGGTCGGTCGCGCAGGGATACACCGTCTTTGTTGCGTCCTGGGTGAACCCCGAGGGCAAACTCGCCAGGAAAACCTTCGAAGATTACATGCGCGAAGGAATCTTTGCCGGGCTCGATGCGGTGGAGAAGGCAACCGGCGTCAAGGATCCCAACGTCATTGGTTATTGCATCGGCGGGACTCTGCTCGCGAGCACGCTCGCATACATGGCCGCGAAGAACGACAATCGCATCCACTCCGCGACTTTTTTTGCCGCGCAAGCCGATTTCAGTGAGGCGGGGGACCTTCAGATATTCATCGACGACGTGCAGCTCGAGGCGCTCGAGGAGCAGATGACTGCTTCAGGCGGGGTGCTGGAAGGGCGCCGCATGGCGACGACGTTCAACATGCTTCGCGCCAACGATCTGATCTGGTCGTTCGTGGTGAACAATTATCTCCTGGGGCGCGACCCGGTTCCGTTCGATCTCCTTTACTGGAACTCGGACACCACGCGGATGCCGGAGGCCACGCACCTCTTCTATCTGCGCGAATTCTACAAGAACAACGCACTCGCGCGCGGTGAACTCATGCTGGGCGGAGTCAAGCTCGATCTTTCCAAGGTGAAGGTGCCGATCTATCTGCAATCCGCGAAGGATGACCACATCGCGCCCTATCGCTCCGTCTACAAGACCACGCAACTCGTGAAAGGGCCGGTGCGATTCATCCTCGCGGGATCAGGACACATCGCCGGCGTGATCAATCCTCCCTCGGCCAAGAAGTATCAGCACTGGACGAACGACAAACTCCCACCCAAAGTCGAGAACTGGCTGGCCGGAGCCAAGGAACATCCGGGTTCGTGGTGGACGGACTGGAACGCGTGGCTCGCGCCCCTCTCGGGCAAGAAGATTCCGGCACGCACGCCCGGCAACGGGAAATTAAAGCCACTCGGCGACGCCCCCGGCACCTACGTAAAGGTCAAGGCGCAGTAGTTTTATCTCGGCCCTAATTTGGAGCAGGATGCGATCAAGTCCGATCGGAGTTCTCATGCTTCGATCCGCCTTCGCCAAGGCTCCGGCGGACGTGAGTGAAGAGCAGACCCGCCGAAGCTTCAGCGCAGGCGGGCAAGCTCAGCATGAGGGTTAAACAAGTTCCTCGCCCTGAGCCTGCCCGCCTACGCAAATTCTTCGGCGGGTCTGTTCATCACTCTTGTCCGCCGAAGCCTTCGGCGTAGGCGGATCGAAGGGCGACGCGACTCGAAATCATCCCCCTCCAGCTGAAGCTATCGTTCGATGGCATGAGCTCGCATCGCCGCGGCGACGGCGCGGCTGGCACAATCGCCGCGGCCCTCGAGTCCGGCAATTACGCCGGCGATGTCTTCAGGCTTCTTGTCCTGCGAGAGTTTGAATTTCCCCTCCAGCGCATCGAGGCTGACCACGAATCCGCGAATGCCATTGAGCAGCGTTGCGATGCGTTGCTCGGGAATTTTGTCAATTGTCCAGGGCAGTTTGGGGCGAAGCCTTTCCTCGCGCTCCGCCGACAGATCGACCAGAAGCCGACGCAACTCATCAGAGTCAAGTCTGCGCGCCGTTCCGGCTCCTTCGACGGAGATGTAGTTCCAGGTCGGCACGAAGCCGTCACTCTCGTACCAGTCGGGCGAAACATAGGCGTTTGGTCCAAGGAATGAGAACCGAATATCTTCGCCATCCAGTTCTGCGAGGGCGTTGCCGCGCGCGAGGTGAAAACGCAGAGCGCCCCGGGGCACCGGGAAAGCATCAACAACAACCGGAGCATACGCGAATCGCAGTTTCCCCTGCGCAATTGCCCCGACGGTGGCAAAGCTGTGCTCGCGGATGACGGCATGCAGCGCGGCCACGTCGTCAATCGCGTATGCGGAAGGCCTGTACATCAATGCAGTCCGGTGCCTTCAGGAAGCCCGAGCATGATGTTGAGATTTTGCACCGCTGCGCCGCTCGCCCCCTTGCCCAGATTATCGAGCACCGCAACGAGCCGCGCCTGCCTCGTCCGCTCGTTGCCGAACACGAACAGCTTCATCCGGTCCGAGTTTTTCAGCAGTTCCGCATCGAGTGTTGCCGTGTCGGCCGGGTGCGCGAGTGGCTCGACATGGACGAGTGGCTGGCCTGCATAGGTGTCAGCGAACACGGTGTGGACCGTGGCGGCAGAGCGGTTGCCCGGCAACGCCCAGAGTTGCAGGGGCACCTCCACGATCATGCCGCGGTAGTAGCGCCCGACGCTCGGGGCGAAGACGGGCGGGTGGTTCAGGCCAGCGTGAACCTGCATTTCCGGAACATGCTTGTGCGCAAGGGTCAGCGCATAGGTGCGAACCACGGGCTTCGCCAAACAGGCCGGCGCGGCGCTCTCGAACTCCTCGATCATCGCCTTGCCGCCCCCCGAGTAGCCCGAAACGGCGTTCGCGCTCAGCGGAAAATCAGCTGGAAGAATTCCCTCCCGCACCAGCGGCCGTACGAGCGCGAGAAAGCCGGTCGAATAGCAGCCGGGGTTGCTGACGCGCTGTGCCGCCGCAATTTCCCCGCGCCGGCCCGGTTCCAGCTCGGGAAAACCATAAACCCAGGCCGCCGCCGTCCGGTGGGCTGTGGATGCGTCGAGCACGCGGACCGCCGGATTTTCAATCAGTGCGACCGCTTCGCGCGCGGCCTGGTCCGGCAAGCAGAGGATTGCGATGTCCGATTCGTTCAGCGCCCGCGTTCGCGCTTCCGACTCCTTGCGCTCGCTGCCTGAAAGTGAAGCGACCGCCAGCTCCGTTCGCCCTTCGAGACGTTGGCGGATCTCGAGACCGGTGGTGCCCGCCGCGCCGTCGATAAAGATGCGTGGTTTCACACTGCGTCCCTCGCGACCTTTGCTTGACTCGGCCAGTTTGACCCACTTAGCTCATTTGACCGGCCGATTCTCGGGAAATCGGCGGATCCGGACCCATCGAGCAATCCGGCCAGAAGACGCTCCCGTGCCAAACGATTGCAGGCTGGGCGCCTGCGGGAGAATGCGATGGATCAGATCGACATCAACAAGCTGTGGCAGAACTTCGTCGACACCATCTCGAAGCATTATATGGACTTTGACGGCCGTGTCGGACGTGCGCAGTTCTGGTACTACATCGCGGTCTATGTCGTCGTCGGAGTAGGTATCAGCATCATCGGCGGGATCGCCAGTGCCGGAGGCGGTCTACGCGCCCTTTATGGCCTGGCGCTGCTGCTGCCCACACTCGGGATCACCTCGCGGCGCCTTCATGACACGGGACGAACGGCAAGCTGGGCCTTGTTGCTTGCGATTCCGTGGGCGCTCTCGATCCTTCTTGGCCTCGTCGCCTTCCTCAGCTTCATGACCTTCGGATTGCTGGGCCTGTTGTTCGTCTTCACACCCATCATCGGGTTGATCTCGCTCGCGGCTGTCGTACTGCTGATCTATTTCTGCGCGCAGCCCGCGACGGATGGCCCGAATGAATATGGGCCGGTTCCGGCGGTCTGGAGTCCGAACGCGCCGCCCGCGTCGCCGGCTACGCCGCCTCCCGCGGCGTCATAGCGCGAGCGGCAGGAGCGGGAGCCTTAGCGCTTCGAGAACTGGAAGCTTCGGCGCGCCTTCGGGTGGCCGTACTTCTTCCGCTCGACCACGCGCGGATCGCGGGTGAGGAATCCGCCCTGCTTCAGGACGGGCCGCAACGTACTTTCGTAGATCACGAGCGCTTTCGAGATGCCGTGGCGGACGGCGCCGGCCTGCCCCGACAGACCGCCCCCCGCGACGGTGCAGACCACATCGAACTGGCCATCCCGGTTGGCCGCGATCAGTGGCTGGCGCAGGATCATGCGCAGCACCGGCCGCGCGAAATAGGTTTTCTCTTCCTTGCCGTTGACGGTGATGCGGCCATGACCGGGCTTGATCCATACCCGCGCCACCGCATTTTTCCGCTTGCCCGTCGCGTAAGACCGGCCTTTGGAATCGCGGCTGCTCTTCGCCTGCTCGCGCGCCTCGGCAACCGGCTCCGTCTGCTTTGCCTTGATGAGCGTCGTTTTGAGATCACTGAAGCTCTTCACGTCCTCAGCCATGATCAGACCGCCTTCGCTGTGCGATAGTTGGTGTTCTTGGGATTCATCGCGCCGATATCGATCGCCTCGGGCTGCTGTGCCTCGTGGGGGTGCGACGGACCCGCATAGACTTTGAGATTGCCCAGCTGCCGGCGGCCGAGGGGCCCGCGTGGAAGCATACGCTGGACGGCCTTCTCGACGACTCGCTCCGGGAACTTACCCTCGATGATCTCCCCCGCCGTGCGCTCCTTGATGCCGCCGATATAACCGGTGTGCCGGTAGTAGACCTTCTTCTTGAGCTTATCGCCGGTGAAAAGAACCTTGGCCGCGTTGACCACGATGACGTTATCCCCGCAATCCATGTGTGGCGTAAAGCTGGGCTTGTGCTTGCCGCGCAGGCGAAGTGCGATAAGCGAAGCCAGACGCCCCACGACCAGTCCCTCGGCGTCGATGACGAACCACTTCTTCTCGATCTCGGACGGCTTTGCCGAGTAGGTTTTCATGTCGCGCTCCAGAGGAACTTTGTGCCGGTTGCGGCCTATAGGACGGTACGTGTCTATCAGTCAACCAATTTGCCTGATTTTCCTAAACTTTTTTGATGTGGTAATATAATACCGTTTACCCGATAACGGAGAGAAGCATTGGAATAAAAAGGTGTACCCGTTCGTCCAAGGTTTCGGATCGTGAACAGGGGAAACGTCCAATGACCCGAACATTACTGCTGGCGTCGGTGGCCCTGATGGCGGCCGCGGGTACGACAATCGGGGCTTCGGAGCCCCACGGCCCCATCATTGTCCACTCCGCTCTGGGCGGAACGATCATCGGCTACGATGTCGATCAAAATGGCACCGAAGGTGTTTTGAGCGAGTATGTCGTGGAGCAGGTCGGCTTCGAAATCGCCGTCGAGACGTTCGATCAGGAAACCGGGAAGATCAAAGAAATAGTCAAGAAAATTCAATCCACTGGCGATTTCATTACGCTTGGGGTTGTGGGGACGAGCATTGGCCTCGTCGAGCAGCAACATGCCGACCCTTACGTCTACAAAACCACCTACGACACGCTCAATCCTCTTGATGCGAACAAGATTACCGGCCACTGGACGCCGAATCTCCGCAAGATCGACAACCACATTCAGGGCATGAGCGAGAGCCAGGGTTCTTCAAGCACTGCCGTGCTCGGGGTCAATTTCAAGACGTTCGAGAGCTTCGTATTTGGCGCCAATGTGGCAACAAACGTGTCGGGCCCGATTACCCGCCTCACGGATAATGTTTTTGGGTACTCCAACTACCCGGTCGTGGCGCTGAACACCGTGACCGGCAACGCGATCGTGGGAGCGGCCGGTGCGGGCTACACGACGCCCGAGCTGGCGATTGTTGATCTTGCGAAGGGCAAAGTCACTGAATTCAGCGGTGTCGGAGCAGGTGAGGTCGATGGAATTGCGGTCGATTCTGCGGACAACATCGCCTGCACGACCACGCAAGCAGATTACAGTGTTGAATTCTATGATCTCGCCACGCAAAGCGGATTCAAGGAGACGCTCAACGGCGCAACGGGCGAATTCGAGGCTGGCTACGATGTCCAGTTCGATCCCGTGAACAAGCTTTTCCTGATTGATCAGGAGGCATGCGACGTTCAGGGCGACGGCTGCGTAGACGTGTACGATACGAGCGGAAACTGGCTTGAGGCGCCAAGCGCGCCCGGCTTCAGCCACATCGCGCTCAACCCCAACACGCGCACCGGCTTTCTCCAGCTGCGCGACAACGACAAATTTGATGAACTGGGGTCGTTCACCTACTGATCATTGTCCGACGCGCCGTCGTCGGGCAACGATGACTTTTTCGTCAGAGCCCTTATAAGTGCGGTCATGAACGCTCCCCATCCCGAGCCGCTGGTGCTCGACAGTCGCGATGGCGCTGTGTTGCGGCTCGTCCTGAACAGGCCGTCGGCGCGGAATGCGCTGAGCGAGGCTCTGATGTCCGCTCTGCAGGAGAAGCTGGATTCGGCAGCGCAGGACCGAGACTTGCGCGTGATCCTGCTTGGTGCCGCGGGAAGCGTCTTCTGCGCCGGACACGATCTCAGGGAGATGACCGCGCACCGGCGCGGCGCGGATGCGGGCCGCGCAGCGTTCGCGAAGATTTTCGCGCAATGCTCGAAGCTCATGCAGACGATCGTGCGTCATCCCAGGCCCTTGATTGCCGAGGTGCAGGGTGTTGCGACTGCGGCGGGATGCCAGCTCGTCGCGAGTTGCGATCTGGCGGTCGCCTCGACAGAGGCGCGGTTCGCGACGCCCGGCGTGAATATTGGTCTCTTCTGTTCGACGCCGATGGTCGCGCTGTCGCGCAATGTCGGGCGCAAGCAGGCAATGGAGATGCTGCTGACAGGCGAGATGATCCCCGCTGAAGAAGGCCGCCGCATCGGCCTCGTGAACCGTGTCGTCGCACCCGACACTCTGGAAGCCGAAACCCTGAAGCTCGCACAGCTGATCGCCTCCAAACCCGTGCACACGGTCAAGGTCGGCAAAGAGGCTTTCTACCGGCAGGTCGAAATGCCACTCGCCCAGGCTTACGATTATGCGAGCGAGATCATGACCCGGAACATGTTGGCGGCGGAGGCGGAAGAAGGAATCGGCGCCTTCATCGGGAAGCGCCCGCCGAACTGGCCCGGGTAACATCCACGCTCATGCCGCAATATTCCGACGAATTCATCCGGGGCATCCTGCGTTCCACGAAAACCATCGCGATGGTGGGCGCGAGCGGCAACGACATGCGTCCAAGCTATTTCGCAATGAAATACCTGCTCGACAAAGGTTTCACCATCCGCCCAGTGAATCCTGGCCTGGCGGGCAAGGAGATACTCGGTCAGAAAGTCTATGCGTCCCTCCGCGACGTTCCCGCGCCGGTCGAGCTTGTCGACATCTTCCGTTCGTCGGATGCAGCGCCCGGAATTGTTCGGGAAGCTCTGGCAGAAAAGGACAGGCTCGGCCTCAAGACGATCTGGATGCAGCTGAGCGTCATCAACGACGACGCGGCTGCTTTGGCTCAAGCAGCGGGGCTCAACGTCGTGATGGATCGCTGTCCGAAGATCGAATACGGGCGGATGTCGGGGGAGATCAGCTGGATGGGAGTGAATCGCAAGCTGATCGACAACCGCAAACCGCTTCTGTTCGGCAAGGGCGGCGCGCTGAAGCGCTGACGGCTGGACGAGCAATGCCGATTTATTCAAACTGAACCTCGGACCAGCAAAGGGCGCCACGCATGAGCGAGTACGGCTTCAATACATTGAGTGTGCATGCCGGGGCGCAGCCCGATCCGGCAACCGGCGCCCGCGCGACGCCCATCTACCAGACGACGTCTTATGTTTTCGAAGACGCGGACCACGCTGCGGCCTTGTTCAATCTCCAGGTCTTCGGAAACATCTATTCGCGAATCACGAACCCCACAAACGCGGTCCTCGAGGAGCGCATCGCCGCGCTCGAGGGCGGCCGCGCGGGACTCGCGGTGGCGTCGGGCCACGCCGCACAGTTCATCGTTATGCATACGCTGATGCAGCCCGGCGACGAGATCATTGCTGCGCGCCAGCTCTATGGCGGTTCGATCAACCAGTTCAGCCAGGGTTTCGCGAAATTCGACTGGCACGTGAAATGGGCGGATACGCGCGATCCGGAATCGTTCCGCGCGGCGCTCTCGCCGAAGACGAAAGCGATCTTCATCGAAAGCATCGCCAATCCCGGCGGCATCGTCACTGATATCGAAGGGGTGGCGGGCGTTGCCAAACGTGCCGGCGTACCTCTGATCGTGGACAATACATTTGCTACGCCATACCTCATCCGGCCGCTGGAATGGGGCGCCGATATCGTTGTCCATTCCGCGACGAAGTTTTTGGGCGGACATGGCAACTCGATCGCAGGGCTGATCGTCGACGGCGGAAAATTCGACTGGGGTAAGGATGGCAAATATCCGACCTTGTCGGAGCCCTGCCCCTCCTATCACGGCATCCGGTTGTGGGAGACGTTCGGCGACATGGCCTTCGCCATCTCCTGCCGCGTTCTCGGGCTGCGCGACCTGGGGCCCGCGCTGGCGCCCATGAATGCGTTCCTGGTGCTGACAGGCATCGAGACCCTGCCGCTGCGCATGCAGCGGCATTGCGACAATGCGCTCGCCGTGGCGCGCTGGCTCAAAGCGCATCCCAAAGTGGCATGGGTCAGCTATGCAGGTCTCGAGGACGATCCCTCGCACGGATTGCAGAGAACCTATTCGCCGAAAGGCGCCGGCGCGGTGTTCACCTTCGGCGTCAAGGGCGGCTACGAAGCGGGCGTCGCGCTCGTCAACGGCGTGAAGCTCTTCAGCCATCTCGCCAATGTCGGCGATACGCGCAGCCTGATCATCCATCCTGCCTCGACCACGCATCGCCAGCTGGACGACGAGCAGAAGAAAACAGCCGGCGCAGGGCCGGACGTGGTACGTCTTTCCGTCGGCATCGAGAATGTTGAGGACATCATCGCTGACCTCGATCAGGCACTCGCGGCGGCGGCGTAAGGCGGAGCGGCGCGGGAAAGCTCGAACACGTGCCACAGTCCCGCAGCCAACAACGCAACTGCTCCCGCCTGGTGCGATGCGGCCAGCGCGAGCGGCGCCTGATTGAGCAATGTCGCGATCCCCAGGACAATCTGGGCAACGACAATGGCCACGAGAACATTGCTGCTCGCGCGTAGCGCATCGCCTTTTGGCTCTGTTCGCCGCACCACCAACCACAATGCCGCCGCACCCAATGCAGCGACATACGCGCACATGCGGTGATCGAACTGCGCGAGCCCTGCATTCTCAAAGAAATTGATCCACCATGGATGCAAAGCGAAGGCGCCCTCGGGAAGCACGCGCCCGTCCATCGATGGCCAGGTGTTGTAAATCAATCCCGCATGCAGGCCGGCAACGAGCGCGCCGAGCAACATCTGCGCATAGACGAGTGCGACGAAACTCCACCCAAGCCATAACTTTCCTCCCCCAACGTGGGGGAGGTGGCCCCCCCGGGTCCGGCCGAAGGCCGGCCCGAGGATAAACTCCGAGCCGGAGGGGGATGTGACTGCGCGTGACGTCCCCCTCAGCCTCGCTGCGCTCGGCACCTCGCCCACGCGTGGGGGAGGAAAATCTAGCGGGGGAGAAATCGGTCGGCGCAGATATTCCAGCGCGGTCCATAACAGCGCGCCGAAGAGCAGGAGTGCGACGCCGAGGTGGATTGCAAGCCGGTACTGGCTGACGGAGACGCGCACTTCCAGGCCGCTCTCCACCATCCACCAGCCGACAAAACCCTGCAGGCCTCCGAGCGCGAACAGCAATGCCATGCGCGGCCATCGGCTGCGCGGGATTGCACCCGTTGCCGCAAAGAAGATGAATGGCAGCAGGAAAACAGCGCCCAACAACCGGCCGAGGAACCTGTGGGTCCATTCCCACCAATAGATGAATTGGAACGCGGCAAGGCTCATCCCGCGATTCTCGAACCGGTACTGCGGAATCTGGCGGTATCTTTCAAATTCTGCCTGCCAGGCATGATCACTCATCGGCGGAACGATGCCGGTCACCGGTTGCCATTGGGTGATCGACAATCCGGATCCCGTCAGCCGCGTCAGTCCGCCCAGCGTCACCATAGCGGCGACGAGCACCGCAACCGCCACCAGCCACCAGCCAACCGCTTTTCTTTGCTGAAGTGTGGGATGTCGAGCCGTGGCAGACGTCATCCAATTTTCCATCAGAATTCGGTATACTGTTTTCGGTCGGGCAGAGAGCTTGAACAGCCGACGAGGGGCATCGCAAGCTGTCGCGATTCGGGGAGGCTTGCATGACTCGCTTCACTATCGCCGCAGCCGCGAGTGCCGCGCTTCTGCTTGCCGTTTATTCCGCGCCTGCGCAAACGCCTTCGTCCACCCCAAAGCCGGACATGGCCGGCATGGCGATGCCCCCGATGCCCGCGCTTTACGGCCAGGCAGACAAGCCTGGCGCGCCAATGTTCAAGGGTCTCGGCGATCATCATCACCGGATCAGTGCTGGCAACCCGCAGATCCAGGCCTATTTCGATCAGGGCATCAACCTGCTGTTCGGATTCAATCACGCCGAGGCGATCCGTTCCTTCCGTGAAGCCGCGCGCCTCGATCCCGACTGCGCGATGTGCTGGTGGGGTGTCGCCTTTGCACTTGGCCCTAACATCAACCTGCCGATGCAGGCAGATACGGTTGCGCCCGCCTGGGCTGCGCTCGGCAATGCGCGCACTCTGGAGAGCCATGCTTCGCCCGAAGAGCGCGAATGGATCGATGCCCTCGCCGCGCGCTATTCGAACGATCCAAAAGCGGATCGCAAACCGCTCGACGAAGCGTTCGCCCAAGCCATGGGGAAATTGTCGCGCGCGCATGTAGAAGACCTCGACGCAGGCGTGTTCTACGCGGAAGCGATGATGGACACGCAGCCATGGAACTACTGGGAACAGGACGGCGAGACTCTGAAGGGCCACGGCCAGGAAATTGTCTCCACGCTCGAAAACATCATCAAGCAGGAACCCGATCATCCGGGCGCGCTGCATCTGTATATTCACGCGGTGGAGGCCAGCACCCATCCCGAGCGCGCCGAAGCGGCCGCTGACCGGCTCGAACCGCTCATGCCCGCCGCAGGCCACATCGTACATATGCCGTCGCACATCTATTACCGGGTGGGACGCTACGCCGACGCGGTGCACGTCAACGAACTCGCGGCCAAAGCGGACGAGGATTATATTGCCACCTGCAAGGCGCAGGGTTTCTATCCCCTCGCCTATTACTCCCACAACATCCATTTTCTGTGGACATCGTCAGAGATGATGGGCCGCTACCAGGCAGCGATCGACGCGGCGCACCGCGTGGTGAAAGCTTCCGCAAACGGCCCTGCGGAGCAGGTGCCGCCGCTGCAACTTTATCTTTTCACGCCGATCGTGACAGACATCCGGTTTGGCAAATGGAATGCCGCACTCGCCGAAAGCCGGCCCACGCCCAATCTGAAGCTGGCTTCGGCCATGTGGCTCTATGCAAGCGGCTTCGCGCACGCGAACAAACGCGATTTCGCAGCGGCGCGCAAAGATCTCGACGAGATCGATGCGATGATCGACCGCAGGGAATTCACTGCGATCGACGCGTTCGGTGTGCCCGGCACGCAGATGGCAAAACTTGGCGAGGCACTTCTCGACGGCGAGATCCTGCGGCTAACCGGCCATCTCACCGGTGCCATCGTGCAGTTTGGAAGGGCGCGGGAAATCGAGCGCGCTCTCCCCTACACGGAGCCACCTTACTGGCACCAGCCCGTGAGCCACATTCTCGGTGCAGCGCTCCTTGCCGCGCACAGGCCCGCCGAAGCTGAAGCCGTCTACCGCGACAGCCTGAATTCGTATCGCCTCGACGGCTGGGCGCTTTACGGTCTCACCAGGGCGCTCGAGGGGCAACACAAAGCAAAGGAAGCCGCCATGGTTCGCGCGGTGTTCGACAAGGCATGGTCGATGGCCGACGTAAAGCTCGCGTCGTCCAGATTCTAAGCCGGTGATGCCGGGAATGCGCATGATCCAACGGCATTCGCCCCCATGACGTCGCACACGAGGAAGCTTGTCGGCGCCATTGGCATGATCGTCTGGCTGACCATCTATGCGATCGCGGCGGCGGGAATTGCCGTGCGCGTCCTGCCTCGCGCCGCGTGGCCCATCGCCCTGCTGTACTACGCTCTCGCTGGTACGCTGTGGATCGTGCCCGTCGGCCTCATGCTGCCATGGATGCATCGAGACACGCGCAAGCCGTAGCCAGCGCGTTGCCCGCAGAATCCAATTCAGCCGGCGCCGGACTCGTTTGGCTTTGTTTGCAGGTGGACGAAATTCTCCAATCCCATTTGTTCGATGAGCCGGAACTGGGTCTGCAGCCAGTCGATATGCTCTTCCTCGCTCTTCAGAATCTCTACGAACAATTCGCGCGAGACATAGTCTCCGACCCGCTCGCAAAGCCCGGCCGCGCTGTGGAGATGCGGCAGCGAGTGCTGCTCGAGCCGAAGATCGCAATCGAGGACGTCCTTGACGTTCTCGCCCACGAGAAGCTTTCCGAGATCCTGAAGATTGGGAAGTCCGCCAAGAAACAGGATCCGCCGGATCAGCCGGTCTGCATGCTTCATCTCATCGAGGGACTGTTCGTATTCTGCCTTGGCGAGGACGGAGAGTCCCCAATCCGCAAGCATTCGCGAATGAAGGAAATACTGGTTGATGGCGGTCAGTTCGTTCTTCAGAACGAGATTGAGAGACCGGATGACGTCCGGGTTGCCAGGCAAGGATGCCCGGGGGGAAGGTCCCTGCGCTTCGACTACGCCGCCTGCCGCTGAGCCTTCACGACGTCCGCCGTGTCCAGCATGTCTTCGATCGTTTCCTGGCATCGACCGCAATTCCTTTCCACGCCACACCCAGCATAGACCTGCTCCGGAGTTTTCGCGCCACGGGCGATGGCCGCCCAGACGCGAGCCTCTCCCAGCCGATTGCACACGCAAACGATCATTGAACAGCCAAACCCGATACCAGCCCCCGGAATATGGGCTAGTTGAGAATGATTGTCAATCGCGATTGGAGATTTGGGCGCAGAATCCCGCGGGGGAAGCGTTGGCTACCCCGCGGGCTGCAGGTGGTGGGGAATCAGGCGGCCTTCAGATTGACAGCCTTGGCGCCCCGAGCGTCCGGCTGAATGTCGAACGACACGCGCTGCCCCTCCGCCAGCGAACGCATGCCTGCGGCTTCGACAGCGGTTGCATGAACGAACACGTCCTTGCCGCCGCCCTCGGGCGCTATGAATCCAAAGCCCTTCGTAGTGTTGAAAAATTTTACCGTTCCGATCGGCATGACTTCTCCTGATACTTCGAGTTACGCCCGAACACCCGTTCAGACTGCACAAACGGATTCTTCATCAGGGAGAAGGTTGGCTGTCTCGTCCAGGCGCGCATTCGCGGTCGGATCTACAACAGTGCGCGCTTCGTCTGACGAACGCCGCCGTACGTGCGTCCTATAGGCCGAAGCGCCGCCCATGGCAAGCGTGGGGACGCGCTTCGTCCCGGTTCAAAAGCGGAATTGCCGAGCGCGGCAGGATCAGGATTGAGGTTTTCGCGGAACGACGAGATTCGCCTTGAATGTCTGAACGATCTCGTCCTTCTGATTGAGTGTCCGGCACAGAACCGTCACCCTTCCGCGATCGGGCCGGGAGCGCGACGGAACGATCTCCAGCACTTCACTTTCGACGTGCAACACGTCACCGGGGCGCGTCGGTCTCGGCCAGTTGATCTCTCCGCCGCTGCCGATAATACCGCCCATGATCGGCAGGCCGCCCCCGACATTGAGCTTCATCGTGATTGCGGCAGTGTGCCAGCCGCTGGCTGCGAGACCGCCGAAAAACGAATTGCGCGCGGCTTCACTGTCGATATGGAATGGTTGCGGATCGTAGATCCGCGCGAAGGATTTGATCTGCTCGTCATCCAGCGCGTGCGAGCCGCTCGTGAAGCGCTGGCCGACGACAAGATCGTCGAGATAAAATGTCACCGGCAGCACGCGCCCTTTCGTTCAGTCGCGTTCGTCTGCTTCTGCGTGTAACGCGTTGAAATCGAGCAGGCGTAATCCGATCATGCTTCCGGCCACGCGCCCGGCAGCTCCACCGCCACCGCCTCCCGCCGAGGCCGGGGCTTCGCGAACAGTGATCTCCTCCAGCCCTTTTGCCTTCAGGCCGGCGTTGGCGGAGGCGAGCTTGCCTTTCATCAAATCGCCAAAGGAATTTTCCACGTCCTTGAGCTCATGCTCGAGCACATTGACGCGCGCGATCTGATAAGGCGTCGGCCGATCCTCAACCGACATGATGGCGCCGTACACATAGTCCATGTGCTCGCGCAACCGCTCTTCACCGGTGATCGCGCCGCCTTCCTTCGTGGCAACGATCTTCTTGCGCAGCACATCGGCGTCTCCCGCCAATCCGTCCAGCTCGTGCCGCAAGGCATCGCTCTCCGGCAATCCGGTGGCGCGCGCTTTCGCTCCGTCGCGCACCTGAACGATGCCAGCGGCGAGCCGGCTCATCCGTCCGAACAATCCCGACACGCGCTTGGCGGCGTCGTATTGCGCCTTGCGATCGGCGATCGTGAAAGTCGCGCGGCGGTCGAGCCCGATCGCCAACGGCATCGTGTAAACATTGGTACCCTTGGTCAGCCGCACCGTATAGGCGCCGGGCGGCACGCGCGGTCCGCGCGCGGCATTGAACACGAGATTAGCGCCCGGTGGCGTTTGCGGCGGATCCTCGCGCATCGACCAAACAACACGGTTGAGGCCCTTGCGGTTGGACGCCGGCAACGTCGTGACCAGCTTGCCCGTTGCGTCCAGCACGTCGATCTTGAGACGGCCAATCACCTGGCGTGTCTTCTGAAAGTAGGTGATGACCGTGCCGTCTGCCGGGTTCTGCCCTGAATATGATGCATCGCCGTTGGCCCAGCCTCCATTGGACTGGATGCGCTGCTGCGCCTTTCGCCCCTGGATCAGAGCCGCTTCAGCCTCCGTCGTCGACGGACGCAATGCACGCAGAGGCGAGATGTCGTCGATGATCCAGATGCCGCGGCCATGGGTTGCGACGACGAGATCGTCATCACGGGTCTGGAAAGCGAGATCGCGCACGGCGACGGCAGGAAAATTATTGGGACGGAATGCTGCCCAGCTCGCGCCCGAGTCAAGCGAGACGAAGAGTCCGAATTCGGTTCCGACAAACAGGATGCTGTGCGATTTTGGATCCTCTTTCACGACATGCGCATAGCCGCGCACGCCGGGCGTGCCCGGCGCCATGATCGGCGACCACGTCTTGCCGAAGTCCCGCGTGCGGAAAACATACGGCGCCATATCGCCGAAATTGTGCCGGTCGACGGCTACATAAGCGGTCCCCGGGTCGTAGCGGCTTGCCTCGACCCAGCTGATCCAGTTGCCGTTCGGCAGACCTGGTACATTGGCGACCGTGTTCGTCCAGGATTTGCCGCCGTCGCGCGTAACCTGGATGTTGCCGTCGTCGGTGCCGACCCATACGACGTTTCGATTCCGCGGGCTCTCGGAAATCGAGTAGATCGTGGTGTGCATTTCTGCAGCCGAATTGTCGACGGTGATCCCGCCCGATTCTTCCTGCTTCTGCATTTCAGGATCGTTGGTGGTCAGGTCGGGCGAGATGCGCTCCCAGTTGACGCCATGGTCGCGCGAGCGGAACAGCACCTGAGCGCCCACATAGACGACATTCTTGTCGGTGGGCGATAGCGCAATGGGTGTGTTCCAGTTGAAACGGAGCTTCTCGTGGTAGTTCGCCTTGGGTTGTATGTCGCGCGCCTCGAGCGTCTTGCGGTTGACGCGCCCGATGGTGCCGCCCTGATACTCGGCATATACGAAATTGGGATCGGACGGATCGGGAAAAGCGAAGAAGCCGTCGCCATTGTAGAGATTTTCCCAGCGGCTGTTGGTGACGCCGCCAGGATAGGCGCTGTCGCCGACCCAGACGGAATTGTCCTGCAGGCCGCCATAGACCTGGTAGGGATCCTTGTCGTCGACGCTCACATGGTAGAACTGGCTGATGGGCAGGTTCTCACCCTTCCACCATTTCACGCCGCCATCGTAGGAAAGCCACAAGCCGCCATCGTCGCCGCCGATCACCTGCTTGGGATTGGCCGGATTGATCCAGACATCGTGCCAGTCGCCGTGGCTCCCGCCGCCCGCTTCTGTGAAGCTCTTGCCGCCGTCTTCCGAAGCGATCAGCGTCAGGTTCATCTTGAACAGGCGGTCGCGATTCGTCGGGTCGACAACAATCCGCGAGAAGTAGAACGGCCGCCACACCATGTTGCGACTACGGTCGCGTTCTTCCCATGTCGCTCCGCCGTCATCGGAGACGAACAGCGCCGAACGCACATTCTCGATGAATGCGTAGACGCGGGCCGGTTTCGAAGGCGCGTAGACGACTTCCACCCTGCCCCATGGAGTGCTGGGCAGGCCCTTGTTCGACTGCGCGGTCATTGCCGACCAGCTACGCCCGCCATCCGTCGAATGGAACAGCCCGCTGGCAGACGGCGCCGTTGGGCCGTCGCCGCCGGAGCGGAATGTCCATCCCTTGCGACGGAAGTCCCACATCCCGGTGAAAATCTCGTCGGGGTTGGCGGGATTGAGCGTGACGGAGGAACAGCCGGTAGAGAGGTTCCCGCCTTTGAGTACGAGCGACCATGTTTGTCCGCCGTCCGAAGTCTTGTAGAGGCCACGATCTGCGCTGTCGCTCCACAGCTTGCCGGGAACGCAGGCAAAGACCGTGTTGCCGTCCTTGGGATCGACAACGATGCGCGTGATCCGCTCGGATTCCGGCAGGCCCATATTGGTCCAGGTCTCTCCGCCGTCCGTCGATTTGTAGATTCCGTCGCCGATCGAAGTTGAATTGCGCGTCCAGCCTTCGCCCGTGCCGACCCAGATGATTTTCGAATTGGTCGGGTCGAGCGCGATGGCGCCGATCGACTGCACGGGCTCACGGTCGAAAACGGGTTTAAACGTCGTGCCGCCGTCCTGCGATTTCCACACGCCGCCCGAAGCCGCGCCTACAAACAGCGTGACCTTTCCGCTCTGTTCCTGACGTCCGGCAATCGCGGCAATGCGCCCGCTCATCGCAGCCGATCCGATATTGCGGGCGCCGAGGCCCGACACGGTGGCGCTGGTTACGGTCTGCGACACGGCCGGTAGGGCCAGAAGGGAAGATGCAAGAAGCAGAACAAGCGAAATGGTTCGCGGCATGGCTGTTCCCCGTCGATCGCGGTGGATCATTTGGATTGGGTAGCGGTCGTCGGTTGCGCCGGCATTGCAAAAGTGTCGGGCGCAATCGCTACATTGGCTTCGGCCGAACTGATTGTAATCACCTGCTTGTCGGGCGAATCCTTGGGGCCGGAAGCGATCGAGAAGGGAAAATAAACCCCACCGACGCGCTCGTAATCGGCAAGATCGGTTTCGGTCTCCTTCTCTGCGCCGCGGATCGTGCGCCGCTCGAGTGTCTTGATTTCCAGGAACGCGTCGGGATCGAGATAATAGATAAAGACCGTTCCGTCCGGCTGGGTCACGCGAAGTTTGTATGCGTCGGTGCCATCGATGTCCTCGCGGCCAAGATAGTCCACCTGCGAACCCCTCGTGCGCGCGGCGAGCAGCGCGCCATCGATCGATTCGTCGTCAGCAAGCTCGCGTGTTTCGTCGGCTCCCATGCGCTCTGCGTCTTTGCGGCCTTCGAAGGGATTGACGCGCCAGGCATTCGTGCCGTCAAAGGCCTGAATCACCGTCAGGCCTTCGATCGTGGCTTCCACGCGTGCGGCGTTTGCGCTGCCGCCGGTCCGCGATTTTGTCTCCTTAAAGGCGAGCTTGAAATCGCCGGGGAATCGCAACTCGCCTCGGCTGACGACGGAGTGGATCGCCGCGAGCCTGTCCGCGCCTCCGCGGGCGGCAAGGTTTTTGGCAATCAGTTCATCCGCTGTTTGAGACAGTGCCGGAGCGACAAAGCCAAACAGCACGAACGGCAACGCTGCCGCGATCATTCGACAATGCAAGGAAGTTTCCTCGGTGCGCGCCGCCAAAGCCCCATGACTTGGGGGGCCGCTCCGTGAAACTCGCCGATGCGCCGGTTCCGGTCAAGGTGACGGGCGCGAAGGAGCCATTCGTTTTCGGGTGGTGGGCCTTGCGGCGAACGCCGATCCGCACAAACATCGAAAGAAAAAACTACCATCTTGGGAAATACTCGTATGGGGGCCATTTCCGGCGCTGCGGAAATCACCGCCGGATTTTTCGCTCGCGAAAGAACAGTCGCGAATGCACGCTTCAACCGTTGGCTCGTGCTGCCGGCGGCGCCCGCGATCCATCTCCGCATCGGCATGGGTTACGGATTCAGCTTTGCAATCTCTGTGTCAGGCCAGCGGCCGACAAGCACGTCATGGACGAGAAGCAACTCGCGCGCGGACACGCGCTGCAGCATGAGTATCTGGTCGCCACTGACGCCCAGACCGCAGCGCGCGGACGTTTTGGCACGGACGGAATCGTAGCGTGGGCCGCCGTCGGCATTCCTTTTGGCATCGGTCTCTTTATCGCCTTGCAAAAAGCCGCGGCGCTGCTTTAGCGACGCCTTGCCCGTGTAAGGCCCTGCAATTGGGCTGCGTTTGCGCCTTCGTGGGCATTGCAAGAGCGGAGTGCAGCATCAAGCCCAACCTACTGTGTCATTCGCATTGTGCTACAGGATGTAAAGGCTAATAATTCGTTAACTCAAAAAATAGATCACGTTCTATATTTTGCCATACGTTGACAAGATTATCCAACTCAAAATTGATTAGATGTGAACATGTCGTTCATTGCCTGATGATTGGCGTCAATGACGTTTAATACTTCTGTAGCGGGTGGCATGTAGATGCCAGCCGAGTTGACCGTGCAGAGTGCCGATCCAGATTCCTTGCCAAAGCGCGATCCGGCTCGGTCCGCGCGGCCGGATACAAGATTTCCCGCTAGCGGGCTGGCGCGCCCCGAATTTCCATAGTCATATCTGCGCGACACGGGGGCCCTGGATACGCCGGTGACCGATCAACGAACAGCGCGCGTACCGCAATTCTTTCTCACTCCGGGAGGCCCTTGCCCATACCTCCCGGGACGGACCGAGCGAAAGGTCTTCGCCCGCCTCAACGGTTCCCTCGCCCAGCCGCTCAATGAAGCGCTCACCCATTCGGGATTTCGCCGCAGTCAGATGATTGCCTACCGGCCGGCCTGCGATGGCTGCTCGGCGTGCGTTTCCGTGCGCATCGTGACGGAGAAATTCGCTCCCTCCCGAAGTCAAAAGAGGTTGGCCCGCCGAAACGGCGATCTGGTGCGCAGCGAAGCCGCGCCCGAAGCGACACGCGAGCAGTTTGCGCTTCTGCGCACCTATCTCGATTCGCGCCATGCGGGCGGGGGCATGTCGGACATGGGACTCTTCGACTATGTCGCGATGGTGGAAGAGACACCGGTCAAAACGCATATCGTCGAATATCGCGATGCGTCGGTAAACGACAGGCCTCCGCGCCTGCTCGCGTGTGCCCTTACCGACGTGCTGCGCGACGGGTTGTCGATGGTTTACAGTTTTTTTCACCCCGGCGAGGACGCGCGCAGCCTCGGCAGCTACATGATTCTCGACCATGTTTCGGCAGCGCTCGCGCGCGGCCTCCCTTATGTTTATCTGGGCTACTGGATCCGCGGCAGCGCGAAGATGAACTACAAGGCGCGTTTCCGGCCTCTGGAAGCGCTCGGCACCGACGGTTGGCGGCCACTGAACCAGTAAGCGCGCGGCGGAACGGGCTCAGTCCACACCTTCACCCGCAAAGCGGCGCTGCCACTCCACAATCTGGTCGTCGGTAATCTTCGCAAACAGCATTTCTGGCGCCTGCACGCGCATACCCGCGGTCAGCTGGTCGAGGAATTCCTGCATCGGCTCTTCAGGCCAGGGGATGATTTCAGGCGCCGGCATGATCGACTCGTGAATTCTCCGCGCGACATCGGGAATCACGGGCCACGCCAGATGACCGAACAGGTGCACGAGATTGAGACCGGCACGGACGCCGACAGCCGCCCGATCCCGATCGGTCGAGATCGCGGTCCATGGTGCGGCGCGGGTGAGATATTCGTTGCCGGCCACCCAGATCGCCCTCAACTCGGCAAGCGCCTTGCGAAATTCGCAGGCCTCGAGATAGTCCGTATACGCACGCACCCGCGAGTCGAGCGCTTCCGCGAGCGCCACTTCCTCGGCGCCCCACCGGCCTTCCCCCGGCACACGCGAGTCGAAGCGGGCGCCGCAGAATTTCATCACCCGGTTGACGAAATTGCCCAATACGTCGGCGAGATCCTTGTTGACGACGGAGGCGAAGTGTTCCCAGGTGAAGTTCGAATCCGAGCTCTCCGGCGCGTTCGCCATCAGGTAGTAGCGCCACACATCGGCAGGCAGAATTTCCAGCGCGGAGTCCATGAACACGCCGCGCCTCTGGCTGGTCGAGAATTTCCCGCCGCAATAGTTGATGTAGTTGAAACCCTTGATGCGGTCTGCGAGTTTCCAGGGCTCCCCCGAACCAAGAATGGTGACGGGAAATCCCACGGTGTGGAACGGCACGTTGTCCTTACCCATGAATTCGTAATAGGCGACGTCGCGCGCCGGGTCGCCGAACCACCAGGTGCGCCATTCCTCGCCCGTACCGTTCGCCTCCGACCATTCACGTGTTGCCGAAATGTAGGCGATGGGCGCGTCGAACCAGACGTAGAAAACTTTACCTTTCAGCTTTCCGTCGCCGATATCGTCGGGCACCGGCACGCCCCATTCGAGGTCGCGGGTGATGCCACGGTCGTGGAGACCTTCATCCAGCCATTTGTAGGCAATCGAAGTGACCAACCCGGGCCAGTCGTTACGGTGGCTGTCTATCCAGGCACGCAATGCGTCTACAAATTGCGATTGCCTGAGAAAGAGATGCGCGCTGTCGCGGATTTCGATATCGGTGGCGCCGGACAAGGCCGACCGAGGATGAATGAGGTCGGCGGGATCGAGAACGCGCGTGCAGTTCTCGCACTGATCTCCCCGCGCGCGCTCGTACGCGCAATGGGGGCAGGTGCCGATTACGTAGCGATCGGGCAGGAAACGACCGTCGGCTATGGAATAGACCTGCTTGGTAACACGAATGTCGAGGTGGCCCCGCCGCCATAGCTCGCGCGCGAAATGCTGGGTCAGCTCATGGTTGGCCCGGTGCGATGATCGGCCGAAAAAATCCCACGACAGGCCAAAGCGCTGGCCCAGCTCTTCCTGAATCCGATGCTGTTCCGTGCAATAGGTGGCGACATCCTGGCCCGCTTCCAGAGCGGCCAGTTCGGCAGGCGTGCCGTGTTCATCCGTCGCACAGATGTAGAGTGTTCGCCGGCCCCGCGCACGCTGAAATCTTGCGAACACATCCGCCGGCAGCATGGAACCGACGAGATTGCCGAGATGTTTGACGCCGTTGATGTACGGCAGCGCGCTGGTAACGAGAATCGAGGCCATGAGATTCTGCAATCAATTCGTGGGCATTCGGCCCAACATACCGATGCGCGCGATTGCGTCCACCCCGCGAGCCGCCGAAGCGCGGAAATCACGTTGCGCATGGCCGCCGCGCAGCGTATGTCGCGCCTGGGCCGGCTTAGCTCAGCTGGTAGAGCACGTGATTTGTAATCACGGGGTCGCGGGTTCGATCCCTGCAGCCGGCACCACAGGCCAGCCGCGGCGCAACGCTTACGCGCCGCCTTGGACCACATAGAAATTGCTCACGTCGCCATTCAGGTTTCGCTACAAATTTTCGCCAATCGACGATTCGTCGGCCCTTCCCGCAGATTGCGATTCCGGCGCCGTCACCCTGAAATCATTCAACCTTTTGATGTCTGTGCGCGTTCATCTTCGGTTCAGCTTGAAAGGATTAGTCATGCCGCGAAACTCGGGTCAAACCATCATGCGAAATACGTATCGAATTTCTTTGAGCGCGCTCCTACTTGCTGGCGGCACTTTGTTTGCGGCCGTACCGTGCCTCGCCGAGGACACGGTAGTTCATCATCCGGCCGCGCACCCGCGCCCGGCAGTACGTCCTGCGCCATTCCGCGGCGTACGCTTCGGCGCCCGTTTCGGGCGGCCGGCGTTCCATCCACTTCATGCCGCGATCTTCGCGCATCGCAGTTTTGCGCGTTTTACGCCTGCAGAGCGTTTGGCGTGGACACACGGCCGCTGGTTCCACAGATCGTGGCATGGACGGTCTGGCTGGTGGTGGAATGCAGGCGGCGTGTGGTTCTGGTACGACGCGCCCGTCTATCCGTACCCGACTGTCGTCTCCGATAACTATTACGAGGAGCCTGACTACGACCAAGCCGCTCCCGCTTGGTATTATTGCTACAACCCGCCGGGATATTACCCTTACGTGCCCGTGTGCCGGGGACAGTGGAGACCGGTGGCCGCGGCGATGCCCGAAGGTTATGGCAACGATCAAGGTGGCCCCGACCAGGGCCCCCCGCCGGGCGCTTCACATGGCATGAACAACGAAGAGGGTCCGCCGCCTGGTGAAGGTCCGGGCGACGAGCAAGGACCACCTCCTGGATACGAGCAAGGCCCGCCCGGCAACGAGCAGGGACAACCTCCTGGATATAACCAGGGGCCGTCCGGCGACGAGCAGGGACCGCCTCCCGGATATTACCAGGGTCCGCCCGGCTACGAGCAGGGGCCGCCGCCCGGATATAACCAGGGTCCGCCTGGCGGCGACCAAGGCCCGCCATCCGGATACGACCAAGGACCGCCGCCCGGGTATGATCAGGGATCTCCACCCGGCGACGACCAAGGCCCGTCTCCCAACGACGATCAGGGACCACCGAACAACCAGCAGGGACCGCATGACTAGAATTCGAACGATTTTTCTGTCGACTGCGCTTGCCGCCCTCGTCAGCGGCTGCGTAACGCCGCCGATGGGCCCCACGATTCCGGTCATGCCGGGACCGAACAAATCGCTGGGGGCGTTCCAGCAGGATGAAGGCGTCTGCGAAGACTACGCGAGCCATCGCGTGGCAGGTCAGGCGGAAGCCGCGAACAACACCGCTCTGGGCGAGGGTCTGCTCGGCACAGCCCTCGGCGCCGGACTCGGTGCCGCGGTGGGTGGTGGACGCGGCGCAGCGATCGGCGCGGCATCGGGCGCGGTGGTTGGCACATCCGTCGGAGCGAACACCAGCGCCTATGCCCAAATGAGTTTGCAGCAGCGTTACGACATGGCCTACGCGCAGTGCATGAATACGAAGGGGGATGAGGTTCCGGGCCCGCGGCATCCGCGGCGCTATCCGCCGCCGGGCTATTATCCGCCTCCTCCGGGCTATCCGCCTCCGCCGGGCTGACATCCACGGCTCAGAAGCCCTCGCGAAATATCGCCGCGAGGGCTTCTTGCTATTGAAGTCCTTCCCGCGAGGCCGCAGCGCTACTGGAGCGTCTCGGGTCTCGGAGCAAAGTTTGCCGCAGCGTCGACGGCTTCGGGTTTGAACGTGGCAGCTTCATTGCGTGCCCCATCGAGATCGCCCGACGGCAGCGACGATGCGAGTGCGGCGATGCGAGCCTGCGATTCCCGATCACCCTGTGCCGCGGCGATTGAATACCATTTGTACGCATCGACCAGACTTTGCTTTACGCCAAGTCCACGCTCATAAAGCACCGCCAGATTGAATTGCGAGTTGACAGCCCCAAGTGTTGCGGCGCGCTCGAACCAGTGCGCGGCCTCCGGCAGATTTTTCGTAGTTCCAAGGCCGTCCGCATAGGCGATTGCGAGGCTGTGCATTGCCCTTCGATTGCCTCTCAAGGCAGCGGACCCGTACCATTGAAAAGCCTGCACCGCATCTGCCCGAACGCCACGGCCGTTTTCGCAAAGCATTCCAAGATTGTACTGCGCAAGCGGCTGCCCCCTTGCGGCGGCACGTGCCAGCCACTGATAGGCGCCGGCGTCGTTTCTGGCGACTCCCGATCCATTCAAATATTCAAGGCCGATCAGAAGCTCGGCTCCGGTGTTGCCCGCCTCGGCAAATTTTCGCAAACGCGCCTGTGAATCATTTTGCACAATAATTGAGGAGGCCGGCGTGGAAGCCCGATGGGTGAGGTGTGGTTGTACCATCCTGGCCGGTGCGCGAGCGGGTTCGACGTTCATGGCCTGGTCTCGCAGCAACCAGCCGACTCCCGCGAGCACCGCCGCAAAGAGAACCAGAGAGCCTGCCGTCGCGTGAAAGACCATGCGCGACTGCTTCCGGGGGATTCGCCGCATCGGTTCGTCTTGCGGCACGGCCGCAGCCTGCGCCGAGCGCCTCGCCGCCGCGAGATAGGACGGCGCGGACATTTCGGACGCAGCTTTTGTCGAGTCATCCGGAGTGGCATTGTGCGGAAGTGCGGGCGGCTCGGGCGTCGTAGGCAAATCCTGAAGTGGGGGAGGAAGGTCTGGCGATCCGAATGGCGGCAATTGGGAATTAAACGACGTGGTTTCCAGTGCCGACACGCGCTTCGCCAATTGCGACCCGTCTGCGTGCATGTCGGAGACAATTTCGAGCAGGCGCGTTTCGGAAGCATCGAGCCGATGACTCAGATTGCGCGCGCTTTCTTCGGCCGCGGTCAGAAGACGACTCTCGAGATGTTCGAGGCTCTGGCGCAATACTCCAAGACGGTCGTCGATTGACGTTTCACCGCCCATACGCTCACCGTGCCGGACCTCCAGGGCAGCCAGCCCGCGTTCGAACTCTCGCAGCCGCCGCTCGAGCCATGCATCGACCGGTCGCTGTTCAAGTCTGGCTACGGTCTCTTGCAGGCGCGCGATCGCCTCGGCCGTGCCGGCCGGAGCTGCGGGTGAAATGGTCTGGATCTGGTCACGGCGCTCTGCCACGGGCATGCTTCTCGCTTGCTCCTCTGCGTGCTCCGGCAACAATCCCGTACCTGGCTGCGAAACATCTGCCGGCGCGATCGCCGATTTTGGGGGGTCGATGGGAATGGATTGCTGTTGCGCCAATGATTGTTCGGTCTGGCCAGCGGCCGCCACGGTGTTTGGGAGCAAAAGCATCGGCGCCGCGCCACGCATCGCGCTTCCCATCGTTTCCTTGTCGTGATCGCCGACAGTGCCGCGCATAGCCCGTGCAAGCGTCGCCAAATCGTCGGAGATCACTGCCAGGAGAAGATCATTCTTGCTGGTGAAATACGCGTAGACGGACGTAGGAGCGAACCCGGCTTCATTCGCCACATTCGTCAACGACATATCCAGCACGCCGTCGCGCTCGGCCACGCGCCGCGCCGCAGCGAGAATCGCTGTTCGTGTTGCCGCCCGTTCCCACGGCCGGCCTTGATCGATATTGTCCTGCGGCGTCCCCATGCCCTGCATCGTAGGGGACACTTGGTTAACGTCTTCTGCATGCGGACGGCCCGCACACGCCGGGACCTCACTTTATTTGGGAAACTCGCTATGCCGGCCGTGAAACAGCGCCGGAATGCGGCCGGCGCCGCTCGAGTCGCGTAAGCGCGACAATCGTCAGCACGGTCGCGGCATAAGCCAGAAGCTGTGCTCCGTTGGGGGCATCGCTATAGCCGACCAGGGTGTGGAGCATCCGCCCGATGATGCTGTCCTGGCTCAGGACGCGCGACGTGTCCCAGACCGTACGCGTCAGATATTCGAAATATCCGCCCTGCTGAATGAAAAGGATGGCTTGGGCCGCCATTCCTGCCGCCAGCAAAGTGATCAATCCCGACGTCACGCTGAAGAGGCGGCCGGCAGGGATCGCGAGAAGCCCAAAATAAATGAGTGCGCTGGTGGCGGCGCCTGCCGCCAACCCCGCTGCGCCACCGGCGAGCATGCCCGTCGTGGTGGCGCCGCCCTGGCTCGCAATGCCATAAAGGAACAAGACGACCTCCGAGCCTTCGCGGAGGACCGCCACACCCACAACCACGGCAAGCGCCGCCATCGGGCGCTCTCCTGCTGCCACTTGCGCGCCGACCTGCTTCATGTCCCGCGCCATGGCACGCCCATGGCCGGCCATCCATACATTGTGCCAGGTCAGCATGAGCACGGCGAGCAACAGAATGCTCGCATCGAATACTTCCTGTCCCGAACCCTGAAAGGATGCCGCGATCCTGCCGGCAAAGGCGGCAACCAGCCCGGCTCCTGCGACGCCGCCAGCGATGCCGTATCCGACCCAAATCGCGCGGCCGGCAACGCCCTTTGTGGCCGCCAGCACGATGCCGACGATCAAGCCGGCCTCGATGACCTCGCGAAAAACGATGAGAAGACTCGCCAGCATATGCCTATTCCGCGATCACGACGCCTTGCGCGGTTTCGGAGTGATATTCGCCCATGAAAGGATAGCGGCCAGGTGCGAGCGGACGCAGACGCACGATTCCCTTCGCGCCTCCGGCCACGACTTTCTCGATTTTGAGTGCAGAGGAATCGAATTCTTCGGCGGTGGTGTCCGCATTGGTCAAAGTGATTTCCGAAGGCACGTTTGCCTTCACGTGAATCTCCGCCGGCAGGAATTTATGATCTTTGAGGGTTATCTCGATTGGGGCGCTGTCGCCCGCCATGGCGGAGGGAGCGACCAAAAGCCACACGAGCGTCGCACAGGTGAGCCAAATTCTTGGGTTCATGGGGTGAAATCCCGGAAATACACCCCAGTCTACACGCGACTCATTCTCATTCACAAGAGCGTTGTGGCCAGACCCAAAAGCGCCGGCACCAATTCCTACTTCCCAGCCGCGGCCTTGGCCTTCATGGGATCTTCGAGCGGCACGGCGGCGGTTTGTGACCAGATGCGGGCAGTCGCCTCGGCTTGTGGATCGGGCGTCGCTGCGATCTGCCGGCCAAGGGCGACGACGGTCGGGATTTCAGCGTCCGTCAATTCGCTCATCCGCTGCTTTCGCGCCATGGCCTTCTCGACAAAAGGCGCAAGGTCATCGCGCTTGCGTGCCTGACGCTCGGCTTCATCATCCTTGAATTCCGGCATCACTTCGCGCGCGAAAAGATCGAGCGCTTCGCAGATGTGCTCGTGCCTGTTGCGTCCACCCTGCTGAATGAAAGCGACCTGGTCCACTCCTGCATCTGCAAATTTACGCAGATGGACGCGCATCTCATCGGGGGTGCCGATGCCGGCCGCTCCTGCGCCCGGCGGCATCGCATCCTTCGCCGACTCGAACCTGTTCCAGATGTTGGTGCGCCCCGGCTTGTGTTCGCCAAAGATGTAATGATGGCCGAGCGCGTAACCGAAGAACTTGAACCCTTCGACGCCACGCCGCCGCGCTTCCTCACCGTCATGATGCACCGAGAATCCTGTCACCATGCAGATGTTCGGATTGACCGCGTGGCCGATGGGCACGCATTCTTCGCGGAAGATGCGGTAGTAGTCGTCAACCCACTGCTTTGCTTCCGCGGTATCGACGAAAGCGAAGGTTAGCGCGCCGATCCCGAGCCGTGCCGCCAGTTTGATCGTCTCGCGGTTCGAACAGGCGACCCATACGGGCGGATGCGGCCGCTGCACGGGTTTGGGCACGATGTTGCGGCATGGCATTTCGAAATATTCGCCTTTGAATCCGGGATAGGGATCCATCGCGAGCATGTTCAGGCACTGCTCGACGCCTTCGCGCCACATCTCGCGCTTCTTCTCGACCGGCACCCGGAAGCCACCGAGTTCGAGCAGCGCCGAGGATTCGCCGGTTCCGAATTCGACGCGGCCGCGCGACACGAGGTCAAGTGTGGCAATGCGTTCGGCGACACGGGCGGGGTGATTGTAGCCGGGCGGCATGAGCACGATTCCGTGGCCGAGCCGGATCTGTTTCGTACGTTGCGAGCAGGCGGCAAGAAACACTTCCGGCGCGGAGGAATGCGCATACTCCTCGAGAAAGTGGTGCTCGACTTCCCAGGCATGATCGATGCCGAGCCGGTCGGCGAGCTCGACCTGGTCGAGCGCATCCTGAAAGAGTTTCAGCTCGTCGCCCTCGTTCCAGGGCCGCGGCAATTGATGTTCATAGAAGGTGCCGAATTTCATCGCGCGCTCCTATTTTGGCGGCTGCGGCATCGTCGGCGTGAGGGGCGTCCACTCCTTCACCGATTTCAGGACCGGGCTGCTGGACGAGGCGTCGAATGCGGAACGAATGGTCTGGAAACGCGCCTCCACAAAATCGCGCATCGCGGGATGCGTGAAAATATGCAACTCACCTGCTTTCACCGCCTCGATGACGCGAGCGCCCACGATCTCCGGATCGATGCCATGCAGCACATTCTCCGCCGCCTCGCGCAGGGTCGCACCGACGCCCGGATCGACTTCGCCCTGCCCTCCAAAGCGCTCCGGCCGGGCGCGGCCGCTCTCGTGAATTCGCGTGCGCACGAAACCCGGACAGAGGACGGAGACCCCGATCCCAAGCTGCTGCAATTGCATCGCCCAACCTTCGCTCATCGCGACGACGGCGAATTTGGTGGCTGAGTAGGGCTCCATTCCGGGTGGGCTGATCATGCCCGCCATGGAGGCCGTGTTGACGATGTGCCCGCCTTCGCCGTGACTGCGGATCAGCGGATAGAATGTTTCAACCCCGTAGATGACGCTTTTGAGGTTGGCGTCGATGATCCAGTCCCAGTCGCGCGCACCGATGGTCCCCAGTGGCCCGCCGACGGCGACGCCGGCGTTGTTGCAAACGACGTGCACCTTTCCAAAAGCCGCGATGGTTTCGAGCGCCGCGCGCTCGATGGCGCCGCGTTCGCTCACGTCACATTGCACGCCGATTGCCTTGATCTGGTCGCCATGAAGACGCTCGGCCGCACTTCTCGCGCCATCCCCATCGATATCGGCTGCTACGATATTCGCGCCTTCGCGGCCGAAGGCGCGCGCCATCGCAAACCCGATGCCGCTCGCCGCACCGGTGATGAAGGCAGTCTTCCCCCGGAACTCCTGCATTATGCAGCTTCCCTTTGTTCGAGCGCGTCGAAGTGGCGCTCCAGATCTTTTCCGTTCGGCTTTTCCCGCAACGCATTTAGGATTGCGGCGCGCGACGTCTCGCGCGCGTGCTCGGCGTTCGCCACGGCGTGCCATTGCACCATGCCACGCCACACGGGATCGATCAGCACATCTCCCGCTATCGTCGTGCCATCGACTGTCTGGAATGTGACGCTTCGCAGTTCCGAAACAACCGCCGTCAGATAGCCCACATGGGGCGCCTCGTCCTGGCGGATTCGGTCCACAAGCTCCGCAGCGTGCAGCGCCGCCTCTCGCCGGTCGTGAAAATTATCCGAATCGCGCATCACGTTTGTGCAGAAGCTGAAGAATTTTTCAGCACGCACCTCGATCATGAGGATGTTCATCAAAAGCAGAATCCACTCTTCATGCTGTTTGGGAATCGCCGGTATCACGCGCCCGATCTCCGGACGCGACAGGCTCTGGGGAATTGCAGGGTCGGGCCACGCATGTTTGACGAAGAGTAGATCCCTCACCGCGAACCACATGGTGTCGTGGCCGCCCTCGCCGCGTGAGACATCGCCGCCTTCGTCGAGCCCATGCGCGCGCAAAAGACCTTTGTTGAGATGTCCGAGCGCTGTGTCTGAAGTGTCTTCAACGATAATCGACTGGAAGTCAGGAGCGGAGGCGTCGGCAAGCGAGCGTCCCCGGCCCTCGACCACGCCGGTTACGGTGAGCGAGTCCCACAATGTCTGTCCGAGCCCCTCGCCAAGAAGAAATTTCTGCTGCTCTGGACTCGGAAAGCTTCCGCGGACCATGAGTTGTTGTGAAGAATCGAGAAGCTCGTGCCCACGCGCGACGAGCGCTCCCGACCAGGCGTGAATGGCTGGCGTGCGGTTGAACGTTCGTGGCGAAATGTAAACGCCGTTGGCATCGAAGCCACCATGCAGGCGGTAGCCTGCCTCGACTTGAGGCCGCGCATAGGCGTGCTCGGCGAGAATTTCGTCGCTGCTGTAGCGCAGTTTTGCGGTCACCAATCCCCTTGCTCCCGTGCCGCAACCCGAAATGATAATTTGTCAGTCGCGCCTTTGAGTCAATCTCGGAGGCCTTGGTCAGGCGGAAAGCGCCCGCACGAGAAATCGGGTGAGGTTGCGCACGACGGCCTGGCGGCTGCGACCCGCTCGGGCGCCTTCGACGGCCGTCTGGTGAATTGCGCCCAGAATCGCCTGTCCGACAATATCCGCATCGTAGATATCGGCGATCCGGTTCTGCTTGACGGCGGCGCGGATCGTTTCCGCCCAATCCGCTCCCCAGCGCTGCAGCAGGGGCACTGCCTGCGCGCCCTCCGCGTCGATGACAAGCTCGTCCGTCATCGCGGCATTGAGGACGCCGGGATGCGTTTCCGAGTATTCGTAAATCGCGTGCAGCGTGCTCGCGATCAGCTCTTCGAGCGTCTCGTGCGAGGCGACGCGTTGACGCAGGAAGGAATCGAGTTCCTGTCTTGCGTCTTCGACAAAATCGAGGAAGCAGGCGCGCTTGTCGGGAAAGTGAAGATAGAAGGTGCCGTGGCCCAGCCCCGCCTCGCGCGCGATGTCCTGCGGCCGGGTCGCGTGGTAGCCCCGCTCGACGAATAGCCGACGCCCAGCCTGTTTGAGCTTTGCGAGGCTGTCCGGTTTGTGGCGCGAGGCGCGGAGTTCAACGGAAGCTTTCAGGGCCGTCAAAGGTTCCATGCCGAAATCTCGTCACCCCAAAGCATAATTGTCAAACGACGCTGGCGTCTCAAAGCTCGTCATGGCCGGGCCAGCCATGACCACGTTATTGTTTGTCGCGCAGTGCGCGCCATACGCGCTCCGGCGTGGCCGGCATGTCGAGATGCTCGATTCCGATCGCGTCGGCGACCGCGCTCATTACGGCTGGCAAAGCTCCAACTGTTCCCGCTTCGCCGCAACCCTTCGCGCCTATTGCGTGCGTCTTGCACGGGAATTCCCGGTACGCAAACTGGATGTCTGGAATATCCGTCGCGCGCGGCATGGCGTAATCGGTGAAACTTGCCGTGAGAATCTGGCCCGTCTCCGCATTATAGACGCAGTTCTCGATCAGCGCCCGGCCGAACCCCTGAGCGATAAAAACAGGCGAAAGTCTCGTTGGGAAAATGCAGATCGTCCGTATACTCACCGTGCCCCGTCACGAAGCGCATGTCTTCCGTGCGGCGTACGGGTTGCCCTATGCCGAAACGCATCTCGTTTCCCGTCTTTTTGCGAAGCGCGAAAATGATCTGTCGCGATGGGTGGTGTCAATTCCCGGGGGATCGCACGCGACTCACGGCGTCACGCCAGCCTTCGTAGAACGCGTCGCGGGTTTGACTTGCCAGTTTGGGTTCGAAGCGACGATCGAGCGACCACGTGGAGGCGACATCGGCAAAATCCCGAAACAGGCCCGCGCCCAGACCTGCAAGAGAAGCGGCGCCCAGAGCCGTCGTTTCCGTTAAGGTCGGGCGCGCCACGGGCAGACCTGTCAAATCGGCAAGCCGCTGGCAAAACGCATCATTGCGCACCATCCCGCCATCCACCTTCAGAATTGTCGGCTGTCCAATTCCTGCCAATTTCATGTCGGCATTCATGGCTGCGAGAAGATCGCGCGTCTGAAAGCAGACCGCGTCGAGGGCGGCGCGCGCGATCTCCGGCGCGCCAGCGTCACGCGTCAGACCAACGATCGCGCCGCGTGCTTCTGGATCCCAATAGGGAGCACCGAGCCCCGTAAAGGCTGGAACAAAGTACAACCCCTCACATCCGCGGGCGCGACGAACGAGCTCTTCGATCTCCGAAGCACTCCCTATCACCCCCAAGCCGTCGCGCAGCCACTGCACGACGCTCCCCGCCACAAAGATACTGCCCTCGATAGCGTACGCGGTCGTTCCCCGTGCGCGGTACGCTGCTGTTGCAATCAGCCGATTTCGCGAGGCGGGCACGGCGGTACCGGTGTTCACCAGCGCGAAGCAGCCGGTCCCGTAAGTGGCCTTGACGTCGCCCGGCGCGAAACAGGCCTGTCCGAACATCGCTGCCTGTTGATCGCCCGCCACACCACAGATGGGGATGCGCGCCCCGAACAGGTCTTCCGTCGCGGTGCCGAAATCGCCCGCGCTGTCGCGCACTTCCGGCAGAACACTATGCGGCACATCGAATAGGGCGAGCAGTTCGTCGCACCAGTCGAGTGTATACAGGTCAAGGAGCATCGTTCGCGACGCATTGGTCACGTCGGTCGCGTGAACGTGGCCGCCAGTGAGGCGGAAGATGAGCCAACTGTCGATCGTTCCGAAGGCAAGCTCGCCCGCACGCGCCCTGGCGCCCGGGACATGATCGAGCAGCCACTGCAGTTTGGTCGCCGAGAAATATGGGTCAATCACGAGGCCCGTGCGCACGGTTACGAACGGCTCATGACCATTTTCCTTGTGAATGCGGCAAACGTCTGTGGTGCGACGATCCTGCCAGACGATCGCATTGTGAAGGGCTCTGCCGGTCGATCGCTCCCACAGCACAGTGGTTTCGCGCTGGTTCGTCAGTCCGATCGCCGCGATCTCTGCCGGTGAGACGCCTTTGGCCGCCACACGGCAGCAGGCGATGACGGCCTGCCAGATTTCTTCGGGATCGTGCTCGACCCAGCCGTCCGCAGGATAGATTTGACGGACCTCTATGGCGTGAGACGCCAAGGGCCGCAACGAAGTATCGAAAAGGATAGCACGGGTGGACGTAGTGCCCTGATCGATTGCAAGAAGAAATGGCGGTTCCGTGTCCACGTCGATTCGAGATGCTTAGTGATCGTTCATATTAATATCTTGTTAACGTGCTTTACATAACTTCGCCATGGGGCGCGGCAGAAGGCTGCCGGGCAGCGGGGTGTGTGTTGGGTATACTTGCGAGAAGTCTCGACGAGGCGAGCCGCGTGCCTGCGCTCGCCGCAAATCCACGCAAGCAAAGCGCGATCTGGCTCTCGGTCGCGACGCTTTTCTCCAATCAGGCGTCCAGTCTGCAGGCCCGTGAACGCTCGCTGATGCGCGATATTCTCGGGCGTCTGGCGGGCGCCGCCAATGCCGCGCAACGACTTGTGCTGGCGGAGCGCATCGCCGACGACCCGGCAGTTCCACTCGAACTTGTTCTACACCTCGTTGATGACAGCATAGAGATCGCGATACCGCTCATTTTGCGCAGTGCCACGCTTGACGAGGAAAACCTCCTCGCACTGATCGCTCGCGCCGATGTCACCCGCAAGATTTTAAGCGCGCAACGCGCGGGGATTGGCGAGCGGGTCGCGGCGGCGCTCGCCAAAAGCGACGAAGAATGCGTGCTTTTGGCCCTCGTCCACAACTCGACCGCACAAATCTCCAGTACGACCTTCGAAATCTTGGTGGAAAAATCGCTCCGCTTCGAGAGCCTGCGCGAGCCGCTTGCCAGGCGGGCCGACCTTCCCGCGGTTCTTTGGACAAAAATACGCGAAGGGTTGCCGACGGCCACAAAGAACCTGTCCGGGAAGGATCCTGTCCAGGCGCGACCGAATGACTTGTCGCGTGAGGAGACGTGCGAATACGCGGTAGACGCCTGCGAAGAACCGGACAACGCCCGCAAGCTTATCGACAAATTGGCAGTTGCCGGACAGCTGGGGGCAGGATTTCTCATGCGCGTGCTCCTGCAAGGGCAGAGCGAGTTGTTCGATATCGCCTTCGCCAGATTGCTCGACCTTGAACTCGAGGAATTCCGCACTGCGTTTTATGCGAGCGACCCGCAAGGCATGGCCCTAGCGTGCCGTGCCGTCGGCATAGACCGAAGCGTTTTTCCAACCGTCTGGGGATTGTCCATGAAACGTCGCTCCGGTCCCCGAGCGTCTGGCTCCGGCAGACCGGCAGCCTTCGACAGCCTGTTTGCATTGCCGAAGCCGGAAGCTCTTGCCCGTCTTCACGCCTTTTCCTGATATTTGCCAATTCAAGACCCCGTCGAAAACCTGTACACTGCCCCGATGATCGATCCTTTCGGGCGGCACATCACATATCTGCGGGTCTCCGTTACCGACCGTTGCGATTTCCGGTGTGTCTACTGCATGCCGGAACACATGGACTTCCTGCCGAGGGGCGAACTTCTGACGCTCGAAGAGCTGGAACGCCTGTGCCGCGCTTTCATGCGCAAGGGCGTGGAGCGAATCCGTCTCACCGGCGGTGAGCCTCTCGTGCGCCGCGACATTCTGCAGCTTGTCAGCCGCCTCGGGGCAGAGGTGGGGCGAGGCCTGCGCGAACTCACGATGACAACCAACGGCAGCCAGCTTGCGCGCTTCGCCAAGGATCTTCGTGCCGCCGGCCTCCGCCGCGTCAACGTCTCGCTCGACACGCGCGATCCGGACAAATTCCGCAGCATCACTCGCCGCGGCGACCTTTCAAAGGTACTTGCCGGCATCGACGCCGCACAGAGCGCCGGGCTCGAAATCAAGATCAACATGGTCGCGCTCAAGGATGTGAACGAGGATGAAATCGAATCCATGCTCGAGTGGGCGCATGGACGGGGAATGGGTTTGACTCTGATCGAGACCATGCCTCTCGGAGAGATCGATGGCGACCGGGTCGGGCAATATATGCCGCTATCGATCGTGCGCGCCCGGCTTGCGCAACATTACACGCTACAGGAAAGCGAACTCCGCACCGGGGGACCGGCGCGCTATGTACGCGTGGCCGAAACCGGTGGCAGCCTCGGCTTCATCACGCCTCTCACCCACAATTTCTGCGAAAGCTGCAACCGCATTCGTCTGACCTGCACCGGGACGATTTATATGTGCCTCGGCCAGTCCGACAGCGCGGATCTGCGCTCCCCTCTGCGTTCATCGCAGGACGACGCACTGCTCGATCGGGCCATCGACGCGGCGATCATGCGCAAGCCGAAGGGTCACGATTTCATCATTGACCGGCGCCACAAGACTCCAGCTCTTGCCAGACCCATGTCGGTGACCGGAGGCTGATTCCGTGTCACGGTCCCTGCACTTCACGGCCTCCGACGCGGCCGAAGCGCAGGAGGCGCTCCAGCGCATGCGCAGGACCTACGGCGATGCAGGCACTGATGATGGCGAGATTGTCATTGCTCTGGGCGGCGATGGTTTCATGCTGCAGACCCTGCATGCATTTCTCGATCGTAACCGGCCGATCTACGGCATGAATTTTGGTTCGATCGGATTTCTGATGAACGAATACCGCGAAGAACAGCTGCACGAACGGCTGGATGCGGCGGAGTCCGCAAAAATCCATCCGCTGCGCATGCACGCGGTGACACGCGCAGGCAAAAAGGTCGAGGCGCTGGCGTTTAACGAAGTCTCCCTTTTGCGCGAGACGCGGCAGGCCGCGAAAATCCGCATTCTTGTCGATGACAAACCCCGGATCGCCGAACTGATTTGCGATGGGGTGCTGATATCGACGCCCGCCGGCAGCACTGCCTACAACCTGTCCGCACACGGACCGATCCTGCCCATCGATGCCGATCTGCTGGCGTTGACGCCGATCAGCGCCTTCCGGCCGCGCCGCTGGCACGGCGCCCTGCTGTCACATCGCGCCCGTACCCGCTTCGAAATGCTGGAAGCTGACAAGCGGCCCGTCAGCGCGGTCGCGGACGATCTTGAGGTCCGTGACGTGCACATGGTCGACGTAGCCGAAGATCGCTCGATCACCATGACGATGCTGTTCGATCAGGGACATAACCTCGATGAGAGGATTCTGGCTGAACAGTTCATCGACTGATTTGCGTGCGCCAAGGCAATCTGGCTCCGATTATCTTTCGTCGCCAACGGCAATCCGTGTCGTTTCGTAACCCGCGTCGTCGCGGATGCGAAAATGCTTGCCTTCGGGCCCGTCTTCGAGCCAGGGCTCGACGGTCTGCGGTGGCGCACCACGCGCGGCGGCGAGCGCTTCGGCCACCGTTCGTGCTTTTGCAAGTTTCATAAGATTGAGTTTCGTCGGAAACATGATGTTCCATTGTTTCCGCATCGCGATCGCCTCGTCCGGCCGCGCCCACAGGGAATCCACCGACTCGCGGCCGTCATGACGGCCGGCGTGCCCCGCCGGCGCGCGGGCGAGAAAGAAATGCGTGTCGAAGCGTTTCGGCATCGATTTCGGTGTAATCCAATGTGCGAAGTGAACCAGCTCGTCGCAGGCCAGCGTTAGCCGCTCGGTTCGAAGCATCTCGCCAAGACTGGTTTGGCCGTTCTCGATTTTCTCACGATACGACTCCAGAGCGTCAAACCGCTCGCCAGTCACGATCTTCCCCGTCCCGCAGTCTCGGGCGAGCAGCACACCGGCTTCCTCGAAGGCCTCGCGGATGGCCGCAACGGCGACGGCCCTCATGTGCGGCGACCAGTCGGATGCGCCGTTCATGTGATCGGCGAGGCTCACATCGAAATCCTCGGAACATGCCTTTCCACCTGGAAACACCAGCGCACCAGCCGCAAACCCCATTTCATGGTGGCGCTTCACCATGAAGACTTCGATGCCATCGCGGCCGTCACGAGCAAGCAGTATCGTCGCGGCCGGAACCGGAACAACTTCCTCCCGCAATGTTCTATTGGACATAATTCCTCGCAATTCTGCCAAACCTGGCGCAGCAATCGATGAAATCGAAATCTCTTCGGTATGAAGCCTCTTACTCCACGGCCTCTGCCGGGGCCGGCTCTGCGGCGTCAGAATTCATGGCGCAGATTTTTGACGAAATTGTCGCGAACAGAGGTTTCGTAGCGCAACGGCGCGCCATTTCCCCAGACCGGTCCCGGCCACGCGGCGTCTCCTGGATGCCGCGCGACGATGTGGACGTGCAATTGCGGGACGACGTTGCCGAGTGCTCCGACATTGATCCTTGTGGCCTTTGTCATGTTTCGAAGCCCAATGCTGGCACGGGTGATTTCCTCGATCAGTATGGACCGATCCGATGGATTAAGTTCGTGGATCTCCGAAATCGCCGCACAGCGTGGAACGAGGATCAGCCAGGGAAATCGCGCATCGTCGGCGAGCAGCAGCCGCGACAGCGTCCAGTCGGCGACAAGGCAGCTTTCCGCGGCAAGGCGTTCGTGAAGCTGAAACACCGCCATATGCCTAGCCAGAGGCCTGATCCTTAGCGGCACTTGCTCCGAACCTGCGCGGATCGAAGGCGCCGATATCGGGCGGCGCGGTGTCGCCAAGCAGAATCGCACGCATTGCATCGGCGACCGCCGGCGCAAACAGGATGCCATTGCGGTATTGTCCCGAGGCGATGAAGAGCCCACCCATCGCGCTCCTCCCCAACAGCGGCAGATCGTCGGGCGAGCCAGGCCGCAATCCCGCCCAATGTTCGACGATTGGCCAATCGCGAAGCGACGGTATCAGTGCCACCGCCCGATCGATCAGCCGTCGCGCCGCCGCTTCTGTCAGACCCGTGTCGAAGCCCGCGCGCGAAACCGTCGCACCAACGAGAAGACGGTCGCGCTGTGTAACAAGGTACACATCGTGACCCCCGATTGAAATCTGCGGAAGAGATTCACCGGCCGGTGGTTGCAGCGCCAGCATCTCGCCCTTGACTGGAATGACAGGCGGCACCGCTTCACGCGGCAGACCCTCGATGACTGCACTCCACGCGCCGGCCGCAAGGACATAGGCATCGGCCTGATGTAGCGCGAACGGAGTCCGGATCCCGCAGATCCGTTCTCCCACGCTTTCGAAGCGCACAGCCGCTTCGTTGAGAAGAAGCGAGCCTCCGGCTTTCACGAAGCATGCCGCAAGCGCAGGGCCGAGCGCACGATTATCCACGCGGGCATCCTGCTTGTCCCACAATGCGCCCGCCAAGTCGGCTACGAGTCTCGGTTCGATCTCGCGAGCGGCATCGGCCGCAAGCATCTGGCCGGCTCCGAGTTCAGCCTGCGCAGCCAACGCCGCATACATTTCCGCGGTTTGCGCAACAACAAGCCTGCCATCGACTCTGTAGGCGATGCCGCGCCCGCTTTCCCGTTCGATTTCCGTGGCAAAGTCCGGCCACAGTCGTGCCGAACGCTGCGCAAAGCGGGCTTCCCGGCCAGCGCGTTCGGCCTTGTCTTCTGTCGCCGTTATCAGCCCGGCCGAGGCCCACGTGGCGCCGCGACCCGGCTGCGCGCGTTCCAGAACAATCACCTCGACGCCGCGCTGGGCGAGGCGCCATCCGATTCCGAGCCCTGCGACTCCGCCGCCGATGACAACGACTTTCATGTCAGGCGTTTCTCGCCAGCCGTGAACCGAACCCGTTGCCGGGCTTAGGCTCGCGTGCGGCGGAGGTCAATTCGCTCTCGTTTGCTGAATATCGATACTATACTGGTTGCCGTCAGGGAGATCGACATGGAACAGGCCACGTTTGGAGCGGGTTGCTTTTGGGGAGTGGAGTCCTTTTTCCGCGAGGTGCCCGGCGTGACGGACGCCGTCAGCGGCTATGCGGGCGGACATACGGCGAACCCTTCATACCGGGACGTATGCAGCGACCGGACAGGCCATGCCGAGGTGGTGCAGGTCACCTTCGATCCGGCGAAAGTTTCCTATGACAAACTCCTCGACGTGTTCTTCATGAATCACGATCCTACGCAGCTCAACCGCCAGGGACCGGATGTGGGAACGCAATACCGTTCCGTCATCTTCGTGCACTCGCCTGGGCAGGAAAAGGCTGCGCGCGCGAAGAAAGAGGCGCTCGCCAGCCGCTTCAAGGGGCCGGTGGTCACCACAATCGAGCCCGCGCCCGCCTTCTGGCCCGCTGAGGACTATCACCAGCGTTACTTCGAGAAGAATGGCCTTCCATCGTGCCACGTCCGCATGGCGGAGGAACTATGAGTTTCGCAGCGCGGCATGCGGGAGTAGCGCTCGCGATGGCAACGACACTCATGGCGACGACGCCTTTCGGCGAAGTCGGCCGCGGCGACCGCTATTCAGGCGCACCGTGGGCCACACGTTCGCCCGTACTCGCACAGCACGGAATGGTGGCCACTGAACAGCCGCTCGCTTCCGAGCTCGCGATCGGGATTCTCAAAAAGGGCGGCAGCGCAGTGGATGCCGCTATTGCCGCGAATGCGGCCATCGGGCTGATGCAGCCCGTGCTGAACGGGATCGGCGGCGATCTCTTCGCAATCGTCTGGGACCCCAAAACGAAAGCCCTGTACGGCTACAACGGCTCGGGCCGTTCACCGATGGGCCGCGACCTTGCGAAGCTTACCGGTGAGGTGACGGCGGCGTGGGCGAAGGCGGGCGAGCCGATCAAGCCCCACATTCCGCCCGTCGGTTCGCTTCCGGTTACGGTGCCCGGAACTGTCGACGCCTGGTTTGCTCTGCACGACAGATTTGGCAAGCTGCCGATTGCGGACGATCTCGCACCAGCCATCTCGTATGCGAATAACGGCTTTCCGGTAACGCAGCTGATTGCTCATTACTGGAGGGGCAATATGGCGGCGTTCGAGAAGAGCAAAGCCCTGATTGAAGAGCTCGACAATGCGCGGGCGACCTATCTCGTCAATGGGCACACGCCCGCCGAAGGGGAAATTTTTCGCAATCCCGATCTCGCGCATACGCTTGCGCAAATCGCCAAGGGCGGTCGCGACGCTTTTTACAAGGGCGCGATAGCCCACACGATCGATGCCTATTTCAAACGCGTCGGAGGCGACCTGCGTTATGCCGACTTTGCCGCGCATCACGGCGAGTGGGTGCAGCCGCTCTCGGTCAACTATCACGGCTACGACGTGTACGAGCTTCCGCCGAACGGTCAGGGCGCGGCCGTTCTGCAAATGCTCCAGATCCTCAAGGGATTCGACCTGAAGAAAATGGGGGCGGGATCGGCTGACACGCTCGCCGCTATGCTCGAGGCCAAGCGGCTTGTCTATGAGGATTTGGCGAAATGGTATGCGGACCCCGCGTTCGTGAAGGTACCAATGAAGCAGTTGCTCTCGGATTCCTACGCCACCGAGAGACGCAAGCTGATCGATCTGCGCCATGCAAACCGGGAATTTGGCCCCGGAGAGCCGAAGCTGAATGATGGCGACACGATCTATCTCACCGCCGCGGACAAGGACGGGATGATGGTTTCCCTGATCCAGTCCAACTATCGCGGCATGGGATCGGGCCTCGTCGCCGATCACCTGGGATTCATGTTCCAGGATCGAGGCGAGCTGTACTCGCTCGACGCCAGGGCGGCCAATGTCTACGCGCCGGGCAAGCGGCCCTTCCACACGATCATTCCGGCTTTCGTGATGAAAGACGGCCAACCCTTCATGTCTTTCGGACTGATGGGCGGCGACATGCAGCCTCAGGGACATGTGCAGGTCCTGACCGACATCATCGATTTCGGCATGAACGTGCAGGAGGCTGGCGACGCTGCGCGGTGGCGACATTTCGGCGGTTCGGAACCCACCGGCGAGCCCTCAACCGGAATCGGGACGGTCGAAATGGAATCAGGCTTCGATCCCGCGGTGAAGGCCGAACTGGCGCGCCGGGGCTACAAGATCGCCGCCGGAAGCGGAAATTTCGGCGGCTACCAGGCGATCATTTGGGACCCGAAGAACCGAGTTTACTGGGGCGCCTCCGAAATGCGCAAGGATGGAGAGGCGATCGGCTATTGAACGCCTTCAGTCTCCCGCCGCGGACTTGACCGTGAAATCGACTTCCATCTTTCTGTGATCTGCAAAAATGAGCGTGACTCCGACATGTTTGCCGGGAGACATGGCGGCGGCGGGATTCATGCACATGAGATGATAGCCGCCTGGCGCGAATTCGAGCGTGCCGCCCGGCGGGATCGCTACGCTATTGACGTCATTCATACGGCTGATCCCTCCAGTCTCTGTGCTCCGATGCAGCATCAGCATGCCGCAAGCCGGACTTTGCGCGCCGACCAACTCGACAGGAGTGGCGCCTGAATTGAGCAAGGTGAAATAACCACCGGCGGGCAACCCGGTTGGAAGCGATCGAAACCATGCACTGGTCGCACTCACATGTTGAGCCGATGCCGCTGTTCCGAAACCCAGCGCAAGTGCCGCGACGACCCATCCCCTGATATTGCTACGCATGCTCCATCCTCTCGTCGTTGATGCGCATCGCCACCAGCACACAGATCACGCCCGCGAAGCTCATGAGCGTGCTCGGCAGCCAGATGATCAACCCTCCATAGTGCTGGTCGCTCAGTGCCGGAATATCCCAGATGCGGCCGCAAATCCGGTAGACGGGATAATAGTCCGTGTGCGCAAGCGACAACACCGCACCCAGCACCATCTGAAACGGTTCGACTGCAACTATCAGAAGTGCGCGCAAGCCGCTTCCGATTCGCGCGGGTGGATGCGGTCGGGAGTCCAGAACAAGGCACCAGAAGAAGATGCCGTCTACTGCCATGCTCGCGTTCATGATGTTGTAGAGATCGGCATCAAGCATCACGCGGGTGTGAAAGGCCGGAATTAGCCAAAGATAGATGAGCCCGACGAAAAGTACGGGCGCAACCGCTGCATGCTGGATGGTATCGACCGCGGTTCGCACGGGCCAGGAGATGAAAAAGGGCCGCAAAAAACGCGGCATCCCGGCCCAGATCGCCTGACCCGGCATGCCCAGCGCGATCAAAAAAGCGCCCAGATGATGCAGTACAAAATGCTGCGCGCGATGCACGAAGAACATGTGCTGTGCGTAGTAGTCGGCATGGGTCTGCAGCACAGCGTAGAGCGAAAGCGTGCCCAGCACGAACGAGAACCGCCTCCATATCGTGGGGCGGAGTATCTGCGGCAGACGCGCCAGGCCGAACGCAAACCAGCCGAGCCCAAGACCCGCAACGAGAAAGACCGGCCAGGAGAAATCCCAGGGCATCCAGAACGGCAGATCGGCCGGAAAGAACCGGCAGGCGATCGAGATGGACGCCCCCACAACAAGGAGCGCGCCATAACACAGCCATTCGCGCCTGGTCTGCTCAACAGTCGCGGCACGCGCCTCTGTCCGCGTCGTCGAAAGGATGGACATGTCGGCCCTTATAGTCTCGCCCGCTTCCCGTTCGGCGGGGCGATTGGTCACAGGAGATTTGCGCTACGGATTTTGGTCTTATCGCGCCGGATCATGCTATCTCCGCGCCGATGCCTGGCGCCGACCATTTCTTCGTGAAAGCGTTCGCGATTGCGCTGATATTGACGGCGGCCAGTTGCGGCAGGGCCGCGCGCAGCGACACTACCGATATTGCCGGCGTGATGCCGCGGCTCGCATTCGCGATGACCCGCGCGAACGACGGTGCTGCTGTTACCGCAACGGACTATCGCGGCAAGGCGGTGCTCCTCTATTTCGGCTACACGCACTGTCCCGACGAATGTCCAACGACACTGGCCAATATCGCCTCGGCACTGAAGCTGCTCGGACCCAACGCAGAGCGTGTACGCGTACTCTTCGTTACGGTGGATCCCGCGCGCGACACGATACCAGTTCTCAAATCCTACGTGAAAGTTTTCGCGCCCCAGATTGATGGTTTGCGCGGAAGCGCAAACGCCGTAGCGGAATTCGCGAGGCGTTATCGCGTGATCTACGTAGTGAGTCCCGCCTCTTCCGCTCGTTCGTATTCCGTCATGCATTCCGACTCGGTTTTCATGTTCGACACGTCCGGACGCGCCCAATTTGTAACCCTGCAAACCAACGACACGGCAACGCTTGCAAAGTGCCTCGCTCAACTCGGGTCGTGAGACCCGGGTTAGCGCAAATATGCAACTCAAAGGCTATTTTTGCTAGTCCGATTCGAGCGCTTCGATCAGCTGGTCCATCGTCTGCGACGGACATTCCGAACCCGCACAGCCGATGACGCGCGCAGGAACCCCTGCCACCGTGCAATGGGCCGGCACGGGCTTGAGAACCACGCTCCCTGCGCCCACGCGCGAATACTCGCCGATCTCGATGTTGCCGAGCACCTTGGCACCTGCCGAAAGCATGACGCCACGGCGAACCTTCGGGTGACGGTCGCCCATCTCTTTCCCCGATCCGCCCAACGTCACACCGTGAAGCATCGAGACATCGTCTTCGACGACGGCGGTTTCACCGATCACGATTCCGGTCGCGTGGTCCATCATGATGCCGCGGCCGATCTTTGCAGCCGGATGGATATCGACGGCGAAAAGTTCCGAAACGCGGCTCTGCAAGAGATGGGCGAGTGGCGTACGACCCTTCACCCACAACCAGTGTGCGATGCGATGGCATTGCAGTGCATGAAATCCCTTGAAGAAAAGAAATGCCTGGACGTAAGAATGGCAGGCCGGATCGCGCTCGAAGACGGCGGAAAGGTCCGCCCTGACTGCCTCGCCGATCTCTGCGTCCTCGCCCATAGCCTCGTCGAACACCTCGCGCGTCTGCATCGCGCTCAATTCCTCGCTGCCGACCTTCCTGGCAAGGTGATAGGAAAGCGCGTCCTCGAGCTGCTCGTGATTGAGGATCGTGGCATGCGCGAGGCTCGCGAGGGAGGGTTCGCTCTCGGCCAGCTCAGAAGCCTGCGCCCGTAGCGCGGACCAGATCGGGTCGCAGAATGTGAATCGTTCGACCGCAAGCGACATGCCCTACTCCCTTGATCCCATTCTATCGGACAAGGCGCGCCGTTCCTAATCTGCGCCTTGCCATCGGACGGTAGTCATAACACGATGTAGATAGGCGTGACCTGGCGCCCCGCAATATCTCTCGACCATTCGCGAAAGATCTCGGAAATGACGGAAAAGCCCCTCAACGATACCGCGTCGGGCGTTCTCGGATTGTTGTTGAGCCGCAGGTCGGGCTCTGCAAAGTCGATGACCGGCCCGGGACCCAACGCTGCGGAACTCGACACAATCGTTCAGGCTGCCACGCGAGTGCCCGATCACGGCAAGCTCGTGCCATGGCGGTTCTTGGTATTCGAAGGCGACGCGCGGGCCGGCATGGGCCAAATTCTGGCTCAATGCCTTTGCGAAGACGATCCGAATGTCAGCGAAGAACGCCTGCGCGCCGAGCGCGAACGCTTCTGTCGAGCCCCGGTGGTCGTCGGGGTCGTGAGCCGCGTGCGCGAAGCCATTCCCATTCCCGAATGGGAGCAGATTCTTTCGGCGGGCGCCTGCTGCCAGACTCTCGTGCTGGCCGCGCATGCCATGGGCTATGTCGCGAACTGGATTACGGAATGGTGCGCCTACCATCCCCACGTTCGCGAGCGGATCGGTCTCAAGCCAGGAGAGCGCATCGCCGGTTTCATCTATATCGGCAAACCCGCGGCGCCGCTCGAGGAACGGGCGCGCCCCGATGTTGCATCGCTCGTGACGCGGTTCCAGGGATAACATTGCACGCATCGGCAATTCATCGCAGCCCAATCAGCTTGTGAGTCTGCAGACTCAGGCGCCATTGCGGATGAGCCAGACAGTATTCGGCCGCTGCGCGCGTGTTCGCGTCCTTTTCTGGCGAATCCATCGGCTGCAGGAAGAAGTGCTCGAAGGCCAATCCGGCGTAGCGTTCGGGCGGCGCGTTCTCCTGCGGGAAAATCAGCTTCAACTCATTGCCGCACCTTAGTAGCAATACCGCATCTGCTTTGGGGCTCACGCAAATCCAGTCGATTCCCGGCGGAGGTTCGAGCGTTCCGTTGGTTTCGATCGCGATTTCGAATCCGGATTTGTGGAGGCCCGTAGCGAGGGCAGTGTCCAATTGCAGAAGAGGTTCGCCGCCCGTGCAAACGACATAGGGTCGCCCCGGCTGAAGTTTCGGCCACTTGCATGCCACTGCCTCGGCGAGTGTTTCAGCGTCTGCAAATTTGCCGCCTCCCACGCCATCGGTTCCGACAAAATCCGTGTCGCAAAAGCGGCAGACTGCGCGCGCCCGATCCCGCTCGAGTCCACTCCAGAGATTGCAGCCTGCGAAGCGCAAAAACACGGCAGCCCTTCCGGTACGCGCGCCCTCGCCCTGCAGCGTGTAGTAGATTTCCTTGACCTGATAGCTCATGGAGCCGCATACCGCTCGAAACCCCGCGCGCGCAGCTCGCAGGCGGGACAAATGCCGCACCCGTATCCCCACGGATGCCGGACTGTGCGGCAGCCTTCATAGCACGTGACCGTTTCACCGATGATCAGCTCGACAAGCTCTGATCCGCCGATTTCTTTGGCCAGAGACCAGGTTGCTTTCTTGTCGAGATGCATCAGGGGCGTGTGGATCGTGAATTCCGCATCCATGCCGAGATCGAGAGCGCGTCCAACCGCCTTTATCGTTTCGTCCCGGCAATCCGGATAGCCCGAATAATCCGTTTCGCACATTCCGCCTACGAGGTGCCGAATACCCCGCCTCCAGGCCAGCGCGGCGGCAGCGGACAGAAACAGGATGTTTCGCCCAGGCACAAAGCTCGTCGGCAGGCCGCTCGTGCTGGTCTCGATGCGAACCGCAGGATCAGAAGTCGTCAAGGCGCTGCCGCCGATCGCACGCAAGACTTCGAGCGGCAGAACGTGATCTTCGCCCAGCACGGGCCGCCATTGAGGGAAAAGCTTTAGCAGGCGTTCGAGAATGACGGGACGCGCGGCAAGCTCTGTGATGTGTCGCTGTCCATAATCGAATCCGACCGTCTCGACGATCGAAAAACGGTCGAGCGCCCAGGCTAGACACGTGGTAGAATCCTGTCCTCCTGAAAAAAGCACGAGCGCCGGGGAATGGATACCTGTCATGGAACGGGTCTAGCGCGGAAGTCCAGCGGATGCGAGCCGGGATGCGGCCTTCGTCGCGTCAATTGATCTGTACACGGTGTAAATAAGCATTTGCGGCGGGGGGTTGCGTTCGCCGCCCTGCTGCGACAGCCTGCGCCCGGAAATCCGATAAGGCATGGGTCGTGACGAAGATAGCCATCAGCGGCACGGGAATCTTCGTTCCTCCCGACACGATCTCCAATTCCGAACTTGTCGATTCGTTCAACGAATATGCGCGGCAGCACAATGCTCGGTTCGCAAGGGAGATCGCGGCAGGCGGCGTGCATCCCCTGCTGAAATCAAGCGACGAATTCATCGTCAAGGCCTCGGGAATCAGGCGTCGGCACGTGATTGCAAAAAAGGGCATGCTCGACCCGGACATCATGTGCCCGCGGCTTCCCGAACGGTCCGACGAGGTGCTCTCGCTCATGGGTGAAATCGCCGTCAAGGCGGCGCGGAGTGCTCTCGACGCTGCTCATCGTACTCCCGCCAACATAGACGGCGTGATCGTAGCGGCTTCCGTGGTGCAGCGTTTCTATCCGGCAGTTGCCATCGAAGTGCAGGATGCGCTCGGCATCAGAGGCTTCGCGTTCGATCTGCTTGCGGCCTGCTCATCGGCAACGTTCGGAATCCAGGCTGCCGCCGACATGATTGCCCAAAGCCACGCCCGGGCCATCCTCGTGATCAATCCCGAGATCTGCTCGAGCCATTTGAACCTGCGGGACCGCGAGACGCATTTCATTTTTGGCGACGCGGCTACCGCCTGCGTGCTGGAGCCAGCCCGCCTCGCGGACGGTGATAACGCCTGGGAAATCGTCAGCACGCGCCTCGAATCCCGCTATTCGAACAATATTCGCAACAATTTCGGGCCGCTGAACCGGTTCGCGCCGGAGACCGCGGACGCACCAGACAAGCTCATCGTTCAAAAGGGCCGCAAGGTGTTCAAGGAAGTCGTGCCGATGGTGGCGAACTTCATGCTCGAACACCTTGCGGCAAACGGCATCGCATCTTCCACGCTCAAGCGGCTTTGGCTTCATCAGGCAAATATCAACATGAACAATCTGATTGCAAGAAAGGTGCTGGGTCGCGAGCCTTCGGCCCTCGACTCGCCAAATATTCTCGAAGAATTCGGCAACACGAGTTCATCAGGCTCCATCATGGCGTTCCATCAGTTCAGCGCCGATCTCGAACCTGGTGACTTGGGCCACCTTTGTTCGTTCGGCGCCGGCTACACGGCGGGAAGCGTCATACTGAGAAAACACGGATCGAGACGCTCCCGAGAGGGATAGCTCCCCTCAAAAAATGCGGGATGGAGCCTTGCGGCTGCCATGCTATCTTCTCACCCAGGTTCACATCCATTCGCCTTGTACAACACCGGTTCCGCCTGCAAAGAAAACAGGGATACGCGAGTGTCCGCGCGCTAAATCGAGACTGGGGAAATCATGAATTTTCTGCCTGCGGTCCAGCCACTCTACATCGTCTCCGGCCTCCTTGTCGGCGCACTCGTCGGCCTGACCGGCGTAGGCGGCGGCTCGCTGATGACGCCCATTTTGATATTGCTCTTCGGCATACATCCGGTCACGGCGGTCGGCACCGATCTGCTTTACGCTTCGGCGACGAAGCTTGGAGGAACGGCGGTCCACGGCTTCAACGGCACAATCGACTGGCGCGTAGTTGGGCGGCTCGCTCTCGGCAGCGTTCCGATGACGGCGTTGACGCTATTTGCCCTCTCCGAACTCAAGATTTCCAGCGGAGGCGCACAGGTGCTCGTCACGAAAATTCTCGGCGTGGCGCTCCTGCTCACAGCCATGTCGCTGATCTTCCGCAAAAGCCTGATGCAACTCTATTCGCGCCGGATCGGCGAACTTAGTCCGGGGCTGGTCAGGACGTTGACGACATTGACGGGTGCGGTACTAGGCGTCCTAGTGTCGCTCTCGTCGGTGGGCGCGGGTGCGATCGGGGTGACCGCGCTCATTCTGCTCTATCCGAACATGCCAATAAGGCGCATCGTCGGCTCCGATATCGCTCATGCAGTGCCTCTCACGCTGGTCGCCGGGCTCGGACACTGGATTCTGGGATCCATCAATTGGCACCTTCTGGGCTCGCTGCTTATCGGATCCATTCCCGGTATCATCATTGGAAGCCTGATTGCTCCGCGCGTGCCAGAAACCGGACTGCGTCTGATCCTTGCCACCGTGCTTCTTCTCGTCTGCGTGCGGTTCTGGTTCTTTTAGATGCCGTCCCCATCGAAAACTCGCCAGCGCGCGTGGCAACGCATGCTCAGCGGGCGCCGGCTCGATCTCCTCGATCCATCGCCTCTCGATATCGAAATCGAGGACATCGCGCATGGACTGGCCCGCGTCGCGCGCTGGAATGGTCAGACGCGCGGAACGCACGCGTTTTCGGTTGCGCAGCATTGCGTTCTTGTTGAGCGACTGGTCCAGGAACTGCAGCCTGGACTGCCGCGTTCCGCCCGCTTGGCCGCTCTTCTGCATGATTCGCCGGAATACGTCATTGGGGATCTGATCAGCCCCTTCAAGGCGGCCGTTGGGATCGACTACAAGGATTTCGAGTTGCGATTGCTCACTTCCATACACGTCCGCTTCGGAGTGTCTCTGCGTGCCGCTGCAGGCGTGCCGGCTCTTATCAAGCGTGCCGACCGCATATCGGCGTTCCATGAAGCTACTCAACTTGCCGGTTTCGACGTCGCTGAGGCCCGCATCTATTTCGGCCGGCCGCCGCGCAGTCTCCGCGTCCCGAGACTGCTTCCGCTTCCGGCCGGGGACGCAGAGTTACTATTCCTCGATCGTTTCCGCCGCCTGGCGGTATGATGCGGCGTGCGGGACTGCGATCCTGCTACCGGAGCCATACATGTCTTTTATTATCGTCAGCCCTCTTTCCGCGATCGAGCCAACGATTCTTCAATACCGGCCCTCACACCTCGTGACCCTTCTGTCTCCCGAATTCATGATCGAGACGCCCGTGCAATTTTCCGCGGCGCAGCATCTCCGTCTACCCCTGAACGATGTGACGGACGCATGGGGCAGCGATTCGCCTCCTGCAAAGCATCACATCGAGCATTTGATCGAATTTGGGCGCAGCTGGAACGCGGAGGCGCCGATGCTCGTGCATTGTTGGGCCGGAGTGAGCCGTTCCATGGCGGCGGCGTACATCCTACTCTGCGATCGTGCAGGACCTGGCTACGAGCTGGAGATCGCGGGCGCCTTGCGCGCCCGAGCGCCACATGCGTCTCCCAATACGCTGATGGTACGTCTGGCGGACGAGGCGCTCCAGCGCGACGGTCGAATGGTGGAAGCCATCGAAAGCATCGGCAAGGGAGAACTCGTGGCAGAGGGTAGCTGCGTCGCGTTCCCCGTTGCATTGGATCAACTATGAGATCGGCAACTGCCAGCCACGTGGTAAGCATAGGTCTGAGCGCCGCGATCGTATCGGTCGTGGTTGAACGGCCGCAAGTTCTGGCCGTCCATCACGTGGGCAAGCCCGACGCGTTGCCATTCGGTCCGTTCGATCCACTTGGCCATCGAACGCTCGATGGCGGATTGCGAAGCTGGGTGAAGGAACAAACCTTTCTCGATCTTGGCTACGCCGAGCAGCTTTATACGTTCGGCGATCGTGGTCGCCATCTGGTCAAGCCCGAGGATGGCCCTCGCGTTGTCTCCGTGGGCTACCTCGCCCTGACCCGCGCGACTGGCGAGCTCAAAGCGCCCGAGACGCTGTGGCGGGACTGGTACGTCTACTTTCCATGGGAGGATTGGCGCGCGGACAGACCGGCGATCGTCGACACCGTCATCGCGCCAGCTCTCAAGACATTCGTCGCCAGCGCAGGCTCAAGCGTAGATTCCGGCCTGCGTCGGACGCGCGCTCGCGTCGCCTTCGGCCTGGAACTGTCGACATGGGATGAAGAAAAGGTTCTTGAGCGATACGAACTTCTTTACGAAGCCGGACTTGTGGAGGAAGCCCGGCGTGACGGACGCACAAGCGAAATTCGATGCGCCGCGGCGCTCGGCAATCCAATGATGTTCGACCATCGCCGCATATTGGCCACGGCGATCGCACGTCTGCGCGGAAAGATGAAATATCGGCCTGTCGTCTTCGAGCTGATGCCCCCTGCGTTTACTCTCCTCGAATTGCAGCGAACAGTCGAAGCAATCTCCGGGATCAGGCTTCACAAGCAGAATTTCCGCCGCCTCGTCGCCGAACAAGGACTCGTCGAGCGGACTGGCAGATTCGCAACCATCAGGCGTGGACGCCCCGCCGAGCTGTTTTCCTTCCGGCGTGAAGTCCTGGGCGAGCGTCCCGCGCCCGGTATGCGGCTCGGAATCCGCCGCAGCGCAGTCTAACGATTTCGCCCAGGATCGCTGTTGAGTTTGATCCTTGTCCAATGGACCAGGCGGTGTAGGACCGAGCCGGATTGTAGTTTGAATTCCAGGGTTTAATAAATGCCCGGGAGCACAGCGCATTCAGGCGCGACACCGATCTCGGAAGTCGCGGTGCGAAGGGACCATCCATGAGCCTGGAAGTAGAGCAGGATCGGCCGCGAACCAAAGGGCGCGAGTCGGCGAACGCTCCTCGGACACTGCGTCAGTCCACATATACGGTACTTGAAGAAGGTCAAATCGAGAGCCTCGCCAGCCGGGTCGTCGAAGGATTCCTGATCGTCCTGATCGTTGCGAATGTCGCCGCAATCGCACTCGAGACCGTCCCCTTCATCTATCAGAGATACCATTCCTTCTTCCGCACGTTCGAAATTCTCTCCATTGTGGCCTATACGCTCGAATATACGCTGCGGGTGTGGTCCTCGATCGAGGATCCGAGAGTCGCGGTGCGGGGGCCAATTCGGGGGCGGCTCGCGTTCGCACTCAGGCCGTTGATGGTCGTAGACTTCCTCGCCTTTGCGCCGAGTTATTTCGCCCTGATTCTTCCATTCGATCTTCGCGTCCTGCGGATCTTTCGCCTGTTGCGGCTCGTGAAGCTCGCACGTTATTCCCAAGCCCTGCCGGCGCTGCTGGCGGTCCTCTACGCGGAACGTTCGGCGCTGTTTGCTTCTTTCATCCTGACACTATGCGTGATGTGCGTCAGCGCCGAGCTGATGCATCTCACCGAAGGTGGGGTTCAGCCGAAATCGTTCGGAACAATGCCGGACGCGATGTACTGGGCAATCACGACGCTCACTACCGTCGGTTACGGCGACGAAACGCCGATTACCCCGCTCGGAAAGCTTATCGCCGGCACGACCATGGTGTTCGGACTGTTGTTGTTCGCGTTGCCGATCGGCATTCTCGCCAACGGTTTTGTGAGCGATCTTCATCGACGCCAGTTCGCGATCACCTGGAGCATGATGAAGCGTCAGCCCCTTTTCCTGGGGATCGACGTACAAGCGGTGTCCGAAATTCTGTCCACACTCAGCGCAAAGCTTATCCGCGAACACACCCAAATCACGGTCACCGGACAAAGCGCCACCACGTTTTACATGGTTGTGTCCGGACGCGCGAATCTTGAGCGCGCCGGAGAGTCCTATGATCTGGGGCCTGGCGACGTGTTCGGCGAAGAAGCGCTTGAAGCCGGGAAGCTCTACGAGCGGACGGTCACGGCGCGCTCGGAGATGCGCCTTCTGGTTCTTTCCGGTGACGATCTGCGGCGCCTGGCACGCAAATACGCCCTCCTCCGTAAGCGGTTGCTGAACGAAGCCGTCTGGTGATCGGAGCCTCTTGACCCATTTATGCTATTGTATAGCATAAATGACCCGTGTTGCTGGCCTTGATTAGGCATTCTGGCCCCTTATATATGCTCAAATAGAGCATTTGTTGTCGTGGAATGCAGGGAGAAGACAGATGGGTACGGTTCAAATGGCTTCCGGCGCCGAAGGGGAGATTTACGCCAAGGTTTCCCATGTCATTCCGGAGATCGAGTGGGGCGTTCATGCTCCCTATGTGAGCGCCATCAACGAGATCAAACGCCGCAAGAACGCGGTGGTCCTCGCGCATAATTACATGACGCCGGAAATCTTCCATTGCGTCGCCGATTTCGTGGGCGACTCGCTTCAGCTGGCGCGCGAGGCTGCAAAAACCCAAGCCAAAACTATCGTGCAAGCGGGTGTTCACTTCATGGCCGAGACTGCAAAGATACTCTCGCCGGAGAAAACGGTTCTCATTCCGGACCCGCGCGCCGGATGCTCGCTCGCGGCGTCCATCACCCCGGGGGACGTCCGCCTCCTTAGAGAAAGATTTCCCGGCGTTCCCGTCGTCACCTATGTAAACACGTCGGCGGCGGTGAAGGCTGAGAGTGACGTGTGCTGCACGTCCTCGAATGCAGCGGCGGTGGTCGAGGATATCGCCCGCGAGCGCGGCGTGGATACTGTAATCATGATCCCGGACGAGTATCTCGCCCAGAATGTTTCGCGCCAGACGGCGGTGAAAATCCTGTCGTGGAAGGGCCGATGCGAAGTGCACGAGCGTTTTTCGGCGGCCGACATCCGGGCCTATCGCGAGGCCAATCCCGGCGTTTTCGTCCTGGCCCATCCGGAATGTCCGCCGGAAGTGATCGCGGAAGCGGATTTTGCCGGATCGACTTCAGCCATGATCGGTTATGTGGGCAGGCACCGGCCGGCGCGTGTCGTGATGGTCACCGAATGCTCCATGAGCGACAATGTCGCCGTTGAGTTCCCGGACCTGGAATTCATTCGTACCTGCAATCTCTGCCCCCACATGAAGCGGATTACGTTACCAGGCATCCTGCACGCGCTCGAGACCATGACGGTGGAGGTGACAGTCGACCCTGCGATTGCTGCGCGAGCACGGGCATCCGTCGAACGAATGCTTGCGGTTGGCGTCCCGAAGCGGAGTCTCCTGGCGGCTTAGTCGCGAGATGACCCGCTCCGCGGACAATGTCTTCGAATGCGAAGGTGCGTTGATTCTCGGCGCGGGCGTTGCAGGTCTCTTCACAGCGCTTAAGCTCGCGCCCTTTCCTGCCCTCGTGATTGCGGCGGGCCGCCCGGGCTCGACCGGATCGAGCATTTGGGCGCAAGGCGGGATCGCGGCCGCATTGGGCCCGGACGACAGCTGGGCGTCACATGCGGCCGACACGCTTGCTGCGGCAGCGGGCACCGGCGAAAGCAGCGTTGCCGAATTCGTCACCCGTGAAGCACCCGACCGGATTGACGATCTCTTGCGCTATGGAACGGCCTTTGACCGCAATCCCGACGGCACGCTGGCCCTCGCGCGCGAGGCTGCCCACTCGCATGCGAGGATCGTCCATGTTTCCGGCGACCGCGCCGGCGCCGAGGTTACTCGGGCGCTCGCCCAGGCGGCCAAATCCACACCGTCGATCTCTGTTTTCGAGGGATATCACGCGATCGAGCTCGCCACCGTCGACGGGCGCGCAGTCGGGTTGTTTGCGCTCCAGGGAACAACGTCGAGACTGACGCTCTTTCGCGCCCAGGCAATCATCTTCGCGACCGGCGGCATTGGCGCACTTTACGCCGTTACAACCAATCCGCCCGAATCGCGAGGAGAGGGGCTCGGAATGGCGGCGCGCGCCGGCGCGGCGATCGCTGACGCGGAATTTGTGCAGTTCCACCCGACGGCGATCGATATCGGGCGCGATCCTGCGCCGCTCGCGACAGAGGCGCTGCGTGGAGAAGGCGCAATACTGGTGGATGAGCATGGACGGCGCTTCATGCAGTCGGTTCACGCCGCGGGAGAACTGGCACCGCGGGACGTAGTTGCGCGTGCCGTCCATCGGGAAATTGCCCACGGACACCGCATCTTCCTGGACTGCCGCGCCGCCATCGGAAGCCGATTTGCATCGCGGTTTCCTACCGTATATGCGGCCTGCATCGGTGGCGGCATCGATCCTGCCGTGCAACCGATTCCGCTTGCGCCCGCGGCGCACTATCACATGGGGGGAATCGCCAGCGACCATTTTGGCCGCTCGACGCTGCCTGGTCTCTGGGGCGTCGGCGAATGCGCGTCGACAGGTCTACACGGCGCAAATCGGCTCGCTTCGAACTCCCTGCTGGAAGCGCTTGTGTTCGGCGCCCGTATCGCGGAAGACGTAAGTAGTTGTGCCACGCTGGCCGTGCCTTCGTGCGGAACCGCGGCGCCTGACCGGTTCGCCGCCACGCCTCTGCCACGCATATTGCGGGAAGCCATGACGCGCCACGTTGGACTTGAACGCGATGAAGCCGGGCTCAGACACGCGCTCGCCACGATTGAAGGCGTGGAGCGTGCGCCGGGAAGCGATCCCGCCCTTCTCAACATGACTGCGGCAGCCAAACTCGTCGTGGCCGGCGCACTTTTGCGCCGGGAAAGCATTGGCGCGCACTTCCGCCGCGACTTTCCGCTTGCGGGTGAAACGCGCAGGCGAAGCCTGCTCACGCTCGCAAAAGCGGACAGAATAGCGCGCGAAATTCACCCGCCTGAAGAATCCCGCCGCTCGAAACTCCAATGAATAATCTTGCCCTTCCCTTTGCGCGGCCTCCGCACATCCTGATCGTAGAACCTGTTGTCAGACGGGCGCTCGAAGAGGATCTTGGACGTGGTGGTGACCTGACAACGGACCTCATCGTACCGTCCGGGCAGCAAGCTCAGGCCAAAATCGTCACGCGTCAGTCGGGCGTTTTGGCGGGGATCATCGCCGCAGACTGCGCGTTCCGGCTGGTCGACATCTCTCTCCGGCTAGAGCCCGCAGCAATGGACGGGCAAGCAGTCGCTGCCGGCGATGTCATCGCGCACATCGATGGCAATGCGCGCGGTGTATTGACTGCGGAAAGGGTCGCCCTGAATTTCATTGGTCATTTGTCGGGCGTAGCCACCGCTACGCGCACGCTTGTCGACGCCGTCGCCGGCACGAAAGTGCGTATCGTCTGTACACGCAAAACAACCCCGGGCATGCGAGCGCTCGAGAAATATGCTGTCAGGTGCGGCGGGGGTTTCAATCACCGCTTCGGGCTCGACGACGCCATCCTGATCAAGGACAACCACATCGCAGCCGCGGGCGGAATCCCGTCGGCAGTCGAGCGTGTACGCCGGGGACTGGGTCACATGGTGAGAATCGAAATCGAGGTAGACACTCTCACCCAGCTGGATGAGGCGCTTGCGCTGGGCGTCGACACGATACTTCTCGACAATATGACGCTCGACGAGATGAAACAGGCGGCCGCTTTGGCGCATGGGCGGGCCATTTTGGAGGCCTCAGGAGGCGTTACCGCTGCCGCGGTGCGCGCAATTGCCGAAACGGGAATCGACTACATTTCCGTCGGCGCAATCACCCATAGTGCGCGCTCTTTGGACGTTGCTCTGGACTTCTGAGCCGACGTTCAGCCGCCCAGCGTCGCACGCGGCGCCGGCCTATAGAACACGTGATTGCCGATCTGGATGGTCTTGACCAGGCGGTCGCTCCACCCGGGCTCCACATCCACAGCGTGGAACGAGACCGCGTCTTCCGTGACATCTCCGAGCTGAATTAATCCACCGAGAATTTTTGCTGCCAGGCGCTTCGCCCTCGCCCACGCTCCCGGCGTCTTGCGCTGCTGCAGTTCGCCACTGCAAGCGAACGAAAACTGGCAGGCATGTTTCAAGGCGGCGCCCTGATAGACTACCCCGCAGACCGAATGCGGATAGCCTGCCGATTTCATGCGATGGAAAACGACTTCGGCTATGGCCTTCTCGCCGTCCACGCCTTCGCCCCGCGCCTCGTAGTACATCGCTTCCGCAAGACAACGCTGCTCAGCAAGCACTTTCTGAAGCGCAAGCTCGGCCGGAGTCGGCGCGAATGCGAGCGGCAGGATGGGCCGCGACAGCGGCGGCCCGACAAAAGTGTTCGCCGGCTCCGCCGACGCCAGACGGAGCGGCAATGGCGCGACCTCTATCTGCCCGATAGAAGCAGCGTGGACATTTTTATCCGTAGGCGGAGCAATTGCCGCGGCGCCGGCGGCGACCGCAAATGTCAGTGCCAGAATTCCACCCACGATGAGATCGGTGCGCCGCAATGCAACATCAATTCTTTTGGCCATTCGGGAATTTCGCTCTCGGATGTGGCTTCGAAGAAAGTCGACGTCTTGTTCCGAAGGGTCCCCCCTCGCCCGCTCTTTGAGTTGCGGCGTTCTGCCAGCAGAGAGCGAACTGGTCAACTCAATTTCGTTCCGAAGCGTGACAAGATGTCACTGATATTCTGACAATGAGTCACGCATCGCATGACTCATTGTCAGGTTCAGTATGAAAACCCTTTCAATGACTGGAGAATTGCGGGTGAATTAACCGTGTACGGATTAATTAAGCTTTCCCCGCGATTGCCGCCTGTGCCGAAGCTAGTCGTGCGACGGGCACGCGGAACGGCGAGCACGAAACGTAATCAAGGCCGCATGAGTCGCAAAAACGGATCGAGTCCGGATCCCCGCCATGTTCGCCGCAAATACCGAGCTTGAGTCCGGGGCGGCTCGTCCGGCCGCGCTGCGTCGCGATTGCTATCAATTCGCCGACGCCATCCGTATCGAGGCTTACGAAGGGATCGCGAGCGATCAAACCCTTTTTCAGGTACTCGTTCAGAAACGCTCCTGCGTCGTCGCGGCTCAATCCCAGTGCCGTTTGGGTGAGGTCGTTCGTGCCAAACGAGAAGAACTCGGCTATCTCAGCGATCTCACCTGCCCTGAGTGCAGCACGCGGAAGCTCTATCATCGTGCCGATCATGTAATCCGGGAGCGCACCGCGCTCGCTTCTCACCGCAGCCGCGACATTTGCAATACACATCTTCAACATTTCGAGCTCGCTGCGGAATCCGACGAGAGGAATCATGATCTCGAGATCGACTGCTTCGCCCACTTCGCGTTCGACATTGACGGCCGCTTCGAAAATGGCGCGCGTCTGCATCTCGTAGATCTCGGGGAAGGTAATGCCGAGCCTGCAGCCCCTGTGGCCGAGCATGGGATTGGTTTCGTGCAGCGCTGCCACGCGCTGCCGAAGTCGGGCCGGGTCACTGCCGGAGGCACGCGCGACGTCGGCGATATCCTCGTCCCGCTGGGGCAGAAATTCGTGAAGTGGCGGATCGAGAAGGCGGATCGTCACCGGAAGGCCCCGCATGACGCGGAAGATCGCCTCAAAATCGGCACGCTGCATCGGCAGGAGCGTGGCAAGTGCGGCTTCGCGCTCTTTCGGTGTGTCGGCGAGGATCATACCCCGCATCGCGACGATCCGCTCGGCATCGAAGAACATATGTTCGGTGCGGCAGAGTCCGATGCCTTCGGCACCGAAGCGCCGCGCGATTTCAGCGTCAGACGGCGTGTCCGCATTGGCCCGGACCCGCAGGCGGCGAACGGAATCCGCCCATTCCATCAACGTGCCGAAGTCACCGGTGAGTTCCGGCTGGCGCATGGGAACGCGCCCCTCGAAAACTTGTCCTGTGCTTCCATCGATCGTGATGATGTCGCCGCGGCCGAGCCGGTGATCCCCAATGTTCAATACCCCCGCAAGCGCATCGATCTTGAGCATACCGGCGCCCGACACGCACGGTCGGCCCATGCCGCGCGCGACAACCGCGGCGTGGCTCGTCATGCCGCCTCGCGCCGTGAGAATTCCTTTTGCGGCGTGCATGCCATGGATGTCTTCGGGACTCGTCTCCGTGCGAACGAGTATGACGTCGCGTCCATCCGCCGCCAGCTTTTCCGCTTCCTCGGCCGTAAACGCGATTTCACCGATAGCGGCGCCCGGAGACGCCGCCAGTCCTTTCGCGATACTGAATGTGGCAACCGTCGTGTCGAGTGTCGGGTGAAGGAGCTGATCCAGTGCGGACGGATCGACGCGAAGGAGCGCCTGGCGCCGGTCGATGAGGCCCTCGCGTTCCATGTCGACGGCAATCTTGAGAGACGCTTCTACCGACCGCTTGCCGGAGCGCGTCTGCAGCATGAACAGCTTTCCCTCCTGCACGGTGAATTCCACATCCTGCATGTCGCGGTAATGGGCCTCGAGCGTCTCGGCGACGTGCTTCAACTCGGCAAAAGAGACCGGCATGAGCTCTTCCATGGACAGTTTGCGGCCGCCCGATTGTTCGCGCACTGCCCTTGAAATCGGTTGCGGCGTACGGATGCCCGCCACAACATCCTCGCCCTGCGCATTCGCAAGGAACTCGCCATACAGCACTTTCTCTCCGGTCGAGGGATCCCGCGTAAAGGCCACGCCTGTCGCGCTCGTGCCGCCGCGATTGCCAAACACCATTGCCTGCACGCTTACAGCGGTGCCCCAATCATCCGGAATCCTGTGAAGCCTGCGGTACGTCTTCGCCCGCGGACTGTTCCAGGACATAAGGACGGCGCTTATCGCACCCCAAAGCTGCTCGATCACGTCGTCGGGGAATGGCGAACCGCGCTGCTTCTGCACTTCGGTACGATAGAGATCTGCGATGCGCATAAGATCGTCCGCATCGAGGTCCGTGTCGTACTCAACGCCTTTGGTTTCCTTCTCAAGTTCGAGAATTGCCTCGAAATTTTCGTGCGGGAGGCCGAGAACGACACTCGCATACATGTGAATGAAGCGCCGGTAGGAATCATAGGCAAATCGGACATCGCCCGTGAGTTTCGCGAGCCCCTCGACCGTTGCCGGATTGAGACCAAGATTGAGTACCGTATCCATCATGCCCGGCATCGACGCCCGGGCGCCCGAACGCACGGAAACCAAAAGCGGACGCTCGCTGTCGCCCAATTTTCCCCCGGCAATCTCACCCAAACGCGCGAGGGCCGCGTCCGCCGCAGGCCTCAACTCGGAAGGATAAGTTTGTCCATGCGCATAAAAGTAGGTGCAGACCTCAGTCGTGATGGTGAAGCCGGGGGGCACGGACAGACCGAGCCTGCTCATCTCCGCCAGATTTGCACCCTTGCCGCCAAGCAGAACCTTCATGTCGGCGCGCCCCTCCGCAGCGCCGGCTCCGAATGCGTACAGCCATTTGGGCATCTTCTTAGCCTTCGATCCGGGAAAAATCCGCTACGGTGTGCAAAACGTTTCTTATGCCGGCCAGAAGCAGCAAGCGATTCTGGCGCAACAACGCGTTGTCGGCATTGACTGTCACCTTGTCGAAGAAAGCATCGACAGATTCGCGCAGCCGTGACATGGACGTCATTGCTTCGCCGAACTGTTCCTCTCGAATCTCGACCTGAATCTGATCGCGTGCTGATGAGAGGGCCACAAACAGATTTTTTTCCTCTGTCGCCTCAAGCAAGCTCGAATCTGGTTCGCCTTCATAACTCCGGCCGTCCCGCTTTTCTTCGATCCTGAGGATGTTTGCGGCGCGCCGATACGCTGCCAGAAGGTTGGTTCCATCGCCCGTTTCCAGAAAACCCTCCAGCGCGCGAACACGCGAAACGAGGCGGACGACATCATCTTCTCCGCCGCACGCAAATACCGCGTCAATCAGGTCATGCCTCACACCCTCGTCGCGCAATGCAACTTTGAGCCGATCCGTCAGAAATTCCAGAACTTCGGGCACTACTGCTCGATCCGGCCGCGGTGTCTCGCGCCGCACGTCATCGCCGTGCGCCAGCGAGATCGCGCGCTCAAGCAGATCCGCCGCAAGCTTTGCAAGCATATGATTGTCGGGGACCGCGTGCGCGGCAACTGATTGCCAGATCGCGCGGTCGCTCGCGTCAAATGCCGCGACCACCAACCCCATCGCCTCCGAAAGCGGAATGCGCAAGCTGTTGTCAAGAATGATGCGGATGATTCCAAGACCGGCTCGCCGCAGCGCAAACGGGTCCTTTGATCCGGTCGGCTTCTCCCCGGCGCGCCACAGCGCGACGAGACTGTCAATCTTGTCAGCCAGAGCGAGTACGATACCAACGGGATGGCGGGGCACATCATCAGCAGGCCCGACCGGTCTGTATTGATTTCGGACAGCGTCTGCAACTTCGGGATCTTCGCCATCATTGAGCGCGTATCTGGAACCCATGACACCTTGAAGTTCCGGAAATTCTCCCACAATGCCGGTCACCAGATCGACTTTCGCAAGCAGTGCCGCGCGGCACGACTTCTCCACATCGAATTTCAGGGTTCGAGCGAGAAGCAGAGCGACGATTGCGATCCGAAGCGCCCGGTCGTGCATGCTTCCCGCTTTCGCATGAAATACGACTTTTCGGAGCTCAACCAACCGGGAGACAAGCGGGCGCTTTCGGTCCTGGTCCCAGAAAAATCTGGCATCAGCCAGTCTTGACCGGAGCACGCGTTCATTGCCGGCTATGATCTCCTTGCCTCCATCGTCGGCAGCGATGTTCGCCACCGTCACGAACCGGTCTGAAAGCGTCGCCGTAGCTATATCCTGCAGAGCAAAGAATTTTTGGTGCACCCGCATCGAAGTCTGCAGTATCTCCGGTGGCAAGTTCATGAAGGCATCGTCGATTTTGCCAATGAGCACGACCGGCCATTCAACGAGTCCGACGACCTCATCGAGCAGCGCCTTGTCTTCGATGAACTCTGTTCCAAGCGCGAATGCCTTTTGTTGGGTCTCGTGAAAGATGATTTCCCGACGCTGAAGCGGATCCAGAACGACACTCGCGACCCACAATTTCTCCTCGTAATCCTCGAAGCTGCGCACCTCAATTTCGCCCGCCGACATGAAGCGATGGCCGATTGTCGCATTGCCACTTTTTACGCCCGCAAATACGAACGGCACGATCTCGCCGTCGAAAATGCACACGATCCGGTGAAGTGGCCGGACCCAGCGCGCAGCGCCGCCGTCCCAGCGCATCGATTTCGGCCACTGCAATTGCGAAATCGTAACGGGAAGCAACTCCGCCAGGACCTCGGCCGTAGCGCGGCCTGCGCGACGCAAGAGCGCGACATAGAATTCTCCCTTCGAATCCTTCTGCGTCATGCATTGTTCGAGTGTCACGCCTGCCGAGCGCAGGAAGCCGTCTATCGCCGGCTGCGGAGCGCCAACGCGCGGACCTTTCCGTTCCTCCGAAACTTCAGGCTGCTTCAGCGGAAGGCCCGCGAAAGCAAGCGTCAGCCTGCGTGGTCCGGAAAAACGCCCGGCACTCTCGAAGAGTATCCCCCGCTCGGAGAGCGCTCCCACGACAAGGCGCTCCAGTTCGGTGGCTGCGCCCGCCTGCATGCGCGCGGGAATTTCTTCGGAGAGAAGCTCGAGCAGAAGATCCGGCATTCAGACGTGCCTCGGCTCATACGCGCCCTGAGGGCTGGCCAGCCATGATTCGCAGCAGGCCCGCGCAAGCCCGCGCACTTTGGCGATGTAGGCGGCACGCTCGGTTACGCTGATGACTCCGCGAGCGTCGAGCAGGTTGAAGCAATGACTTGCCTTGATACATTGATCGTAGGCCGGCAGCGCAAGTCGCGCACCAACGAGCGATCTGCACTCCTTTTCAGCGTCCTCAAAATGCCGCGCCAGGATATCAACGTCTGCCTGCTCGAAATCGAAGGCGGAAAACTCGCGCTCGGCCTGGTGAAAAACCGCGCCATATCGAAATTGTTCGTTGTAAGCGAGGTCATAGACAAACTCGACGCCCTGCACATACATCGCAAGCCGTTCGAGACCGTAGGTCAGTTCAACCGAGACCGGATCGCAGTCGAATCCCCCGACCTGCTGGAAATATGTGAACTGCGTAATCTCCATCCCGTCGCACCAGACTTCCCAGCCGAGGCCCCAGGCGCCCAGCGTCGGGCTCTCCCAATCGTCCTCCACAAACCGGATGTCGTGACAGCGCGGGTCAATACCGATCGCTTCGATGCTTTGAAGATAGATGTCCTGGATGGCGCCCGGCGCCGGTTTCAGGATCACCTGAAACTGATAGTAATGTTGCAGCCGATTTGGGTTCTCGCCGTAGCGCCCATCCTTCGGGCGTCGCGACGGTTGAACATAGGCGGCACGCCACGGGCGCGGACCAAGCGCGCGCAGCGCGGTGGCGGGATGAAACGTGCCGGCTCCCATCTCCAAATCATAGGGCTGGAGAATCAGGCACCCCTGGCCTGCCCAGAAATTCTGCAGCGTCAGAATCAAGTCCTGAAACGTCCTCGTCTCCGCCACGGCAAATCCATCCTCTGCAGCAAGCGGGGAAGCTACAGACGCGGACTCCCAACGGCAAGCGAACCGGCATGTCGCAGAACAACATCGGCATCATCCGTGTAGCGACCATCTGCGTCGTGGAGAACCAGACCGGCCTCCAACACAAACGGTGCGCGCGAATTCATTGTTGCCTGCACGATGACGCGCTTTGCAGCGTTCCCGACACGGGGCCAAAGAGGAAAGACCACAATACCAAACACGGGGAGCCTCCCGAGCGCTTCCCCAATCCGGTCGGCTCGAATGATCGCCGTCATGGTACCGCCGGCACGTACCCGTTTGAGACCGGCCGCCAGCCAGTCACCCAGAGTCCCTGCGTCCTGCAGGGCAACAGCGCGCCCGGCGTGCGGCGACCGCTCGCCGTCGTCGTCGTGAAATGGAGGGTTGCAGAACACGTGATTGAAATCCCGACGCCAGTCACGCGATGGATCGAAGACATCACCGCGCTCGAAAGTCACTCTCCCCTCCACACGATTGACGCACGCATTCGACCTCGCCAGATCCACAAGCTCGGGAAAGAGTTCGATGCCTTGGACGCGGCATTCCGGAATCCGCGCCGCAAGACACAGGCTCGCGATACCGGCCCCGGAGCCAAGTTCCAGTACTTCGTCGTCCGCGCGAGCCGGCACGGCCGCGGCGACCATGACTGCGTCGAGGCCCGACCGGAAGCCTGTCAGGGCTTGGCTCGCAATGACCCGCCCGTTGAGAAACCGGTCACTCGAAGTCTGCTTCACCTTTCGCGGGCGCCTTGCAGAGCGTCGGCCAAGAGGCGATTTGCCCGCTCGAAATCCTCGTCGATAACCATCAGGCGGCGCGGCAGAATGCCCAAACTTCCGTCCATGACGCTCATATGTCCGTCAAAAACGACGGCTTCGATGCCGGCGTCGCAAAGCACGACCTCCGCAAAGTTGAGCAATACCGGATCATTTGTCTTGAGGACGTCGCGCATCTGCAAGTTCCCGTTGGAGGGGCGTTCCGGCCTTCCTGGAATGCCGATCTCCTTGACCCCGCTCGACCGCCATTCCTAAATGCCGGCAGGGCCGTTATCCAGCGGCAGGACAGGAAATGATTATCGCCGAGGCCACCAAGTTAGCGCGAAAGATCGAACTTTCGCCCGTCGAGCGACTCCATGCGCTCGTCGAGGCCGATATGAGCGCCACCGACGTCCTCATACACGAGCGTATGGGCAGCAGCGTCGCGCTGATCCCTGACCTCACGCGGCACCTGATCGATTCGGGGGGAAAGCGCCTGAGGCCGCTGTTGACGCTTGCGGCGGCCGCCGCCTGCGGACACGCAAACGGCCTTCACATCAAGCTCGCAGCAGCGGTGGAATTCATACACACGGCTACCCTTCTCCACGATGATGTCGTCGACGCCAGCTCCCTGCGCCGGGGCAAGCTCGCCGCCAACATGGTCTGGGGCAACAAACCGAGCATTCTCGTGGGTGATTTCCTCCTGAGCCGCGCCTTTCAGCTCATGGTCGAGGCGGGAAATATGCGCGTCCTGCACATCCTCGCCAGCGCATCGGCGGTGATTGCCGAAGGAGAGGTCCTTCAGCTCCGGTCCGCCAACAATCTGGCAACGACGGAGGACGACTACCTCACCGTTGTGGGTGCAAAGACCGCTGCCTTGTTTGCCGCCGCGGCGGAAGCCGGGGCAACGATCGCGCATGCAGATGCCACAACTATCTCCGCGTTCAGCTCATACGGCCAGAATCTCGGGATTGCATTCCAGCTCGTGGACGATTCCCTCGACTATTCAGGCCGGCAAGCTCAAATGGGGAAGTCCGTGGGTGACGATTTCCGTGAGGCGAAAGTCACGCTGCCGGTGATCCTCGCCTACAAGCGGGCGGACGATGACGCCCGGCGTTTCTGGCAGCGAACAATTCAACTGGGCCAGCAGCGCGACGGAGACCTGCAACGCGCGATCGCCTATGTCGAGCACAGCGGGGCAATCGGGGATGCCGACGATCAGGCGCACCGCTATGCGCGGCAAGCCTGCCACGCCCTTCAGTCAATCCCTCCAGGCGAACTCAAGGGTGCCCTGGAGGCTGTCGCGGAATTCTGCGTCGACCGCGGTTACTGAAGCGCCCTGGGCACGCCAATTCTTTCCGGCACAATTGTGGTGTTGACAATCCACCACTCTTGATGCCGCTCCTTGAGCAGCGCCGCGGCCGATCGGGCAGATTCATTGGTCTCGAATATTCCGAAGCAGGTCGCGCCGCTGCCCGACATCCGTGCGATCAGGATTTCGGGCATGTCGCGGAGTTCTTCCAAAGCATCGCAAATTGCAGGAGCGATTTTGCGTGCCGGCGCCTCGAGGTCGTTTGTTGTCGAGCTCAGGAATGCGACCAGTGCTTGCAGATCGCAGAATGGAGCCCGTGGACAGACGAACTTCAGGCCGCTGCGCGCACCGAGGGCGGAAAAAACCTCCGCGGTGGACACGGGGACAGCCGGATTCACCAGAAGCAACGGCATCTCTGGAAGCGGCGAAAGGCTCGTTATTCTTTCACCCCGTCCTTCAATCCATGCCACGGCGCAGTCGAGGCAAACGGGAACATCCGCGCCGAGCAGCGCGGCAGTCCCAATAAGCGTTTCGCGGTCGATCTCGAGCTTCCACAGGGATGCGAGACCGCGCAGAACGGCGGCGGCATCCGCCGACCCGCCTCCCAGCCCGGAGGCGACAGGAAGGTTCTTTCGGAGCGTGATGCGGACTGCCGGAGGTCGACCCACCTTATCTGCGAGCAAGCGCGCAGCCTTGAGGGCGAGATTGTCGTTATCGGGCGGCAACATCGCCCCAAACGGACCAACAGCTGAAAGTGAAAGCTCCCTGGCGTGTTCAAGTGTGATTTCGTCGCCGTGTACAACAAAGGCCACAAGACTTTCCAGATCGTGATACCCGTCCGCCCGCCTTTCGGCGACGTGGAGGCAGAGATTGACCTTGGCCGGCGCGGAAACAAAAATCCCGTCCGCGAGGGTCACTTCTCGCCGTTATCCGATTGGAGCTTCCTTTCGAGCGCCACCTTTTCTGAAGGGTCGGGATTGAAGGCAAGCGCGTGACTCCATTGGAACCGCGCGTCCAGCTTGCGGCCGATTCTCCAGTACGCGTCGCCCAGATGGGCGTTGACGGTGGAATCCCCCGGTACAAGCAGGATCGCATTCTCGAGTACTTTCACTGCGTCCTGATAACGGCCGATCTTGTAATAGGCCCAGCCCACGCTGTCCGCGATATATCCGTCAAACGGACTGAGCGACCGCGCCTTCTCGAGCATTGTCAGTGCCTGCGGCAGGTTGCGGCCCTGATCGACCCAGCTGTAGCCCAGATAGTTGAGAACCTGCGGCTGGTCGGGGCTAAGCTGCAACGCGTGCTTGAGATCGCCTTCGGCGGCGTCCCATCGGTGTGAACGCTCTTCCGCGATGGCACGGGCGTAGAACAAAGGCCACGCATTCGCCTTGTCGCTGCCGAGCAGCGCTACTGCCCGATCATAGGCGCCCGACGCCTCCGAATATTTTTCCTCGTTGCGATAGGCATCGCCCAACGCGGTCCATGCGGTCACATCTCCGGGCGTCCCGCGCGTAAGCGCCTGAAGCTCTGACACGGCCTGGTCATTCCGGCCAAGTCGCGACTGATCCAGCGCGATCTGGACTGCCGCCGCAGACCTATAGGGCGAATCCTTATTGAGCGACCCGTAGACTTCTATCGCATCCTCATACTTGCCCAATGCTTCGAACCGATCGGCGAGAACAATCTTCGCCAGATCCAGATCCGGGGACAGATAGAGCGCGAGCCTCAGGTACAAAACCGCGATGTCTGCGCTATTTTCATCATTGAGTGACGCCGCAATCCCGAACAGCGCCTCGGCCGCCCCCTGGTCCGCCGATTTCACCAGTCGATCGGGCTTTTGGCTACCCGCGATCCTCGCGAGACCCTGCGCCGCGATCGGCGCCAACGCTGCATCCGATTCAAGTTTTGAGTAATAGGCCCGCGCCGCATCCGTGCGCTTCTCGCGCTCGAGGAAGCGTCCATAAGCTTCGGCAATTCGCGGGCTCGTTCCTCCCGAGGCGACCGCCGCCCTGTATGAGACATCTGCGACATCGCTCTGACCAGCGAGATCGTGGATCAAAGCGCGATGAAAATCGCCCAGGGTCTGCGTTCCGCCCTCTTTGGTGACTTGCGCGATGTCGCTGTCCGCCGACGCCGTGACACCCGCACCCGCTGCAGCCCAGGCGTCCAGAAGAACCAGCGTAAGGCCGGTGAAGGGACCTTTCGCGGATTGGGTGATTTCGGTGCGCGCACCAGCGTAGTCGCCGTTCTTCAGTGCCTCTACGGCCAGCGCCAATCGCGCCGCGCGATTGTCCGGATCCGACTTGACGAGACGCCGCGCGAGCTTCGCGGCACCGTCGATGTCGCCCGAAGCCGCGGAATAAAGGAACGCATGCCCAAGTATGTCGGCGTTGTCCGGATCGGTTGCAAGGCTGGCAGCATAGAGCTTCGCAGCATCCGCCATGTTGTGGTCACTTGCCGCGAGCCGCGCGGAAAGATAATCGCCGAAACTCTCGGCTTGCGAGGACGGCTGCGAAGGCTGGCCGGAATTCTGTCCGAAGCTGGCGCAGCCGCCGAGTCCGAAGAGCACGAGTACAATTGTGGGTCCGATTGTTCGCACGAAGTTCTACCTCTTACATGTTCGGATAGTTCGGGCCGCCGCCGCCTTCGGGCGTTACCCAGGTGATATTCTGAGACGGATCCTTGATGTCGCACGTTTTGCAGTGAACGCAATTCTGCGCGTTGATCTGGAAGCGCGGTCCGCCGGTGTCATTCACGATCTCATAAACGCCGGCCGGACAATAGCGCTGCGCCGGCTCGTCATATTCCGGCAAATTGACGCGAATCGGAATGGACGGATCCTTCAGCACGAGATGGACCGGTTGATCCTCTTCGTGGTTGGTGTTGGAGAGAAACACCGAAGAAAGCTTGTCGAAAGTAATTCGCCCGTCGGGTCTGGGGTAGACAATGGGACTGCACTCGGCGGCGCGCTTGAGCGTCGCATGGTCGGGCTTACCATGACCGAGCGTGCCGAGCAGACTAATTCCGAAGAGCTGATTTGTCCACATGTCAAAGCCGCCCAACGAAAGCGCCATGCGTGTGCCGAATCGGGACCATATGGGCTTGACGTTTCGGACTCGTTTCAAATCCTGATAAACATGGCTCTCACGATATGACGCCTCGTAGGCGTCGAGCGTGTCGCCTTCGCGACCATTGCCGATCGCTTCGAACGCGGCCTCGGCTGCGAGCATTCCCGTCTTCATTGCATTGTGGGTACCCTTGATCCGCGGAAGATTCACGAATCCCGCCCCGCAGCCGATCAGCGCACCGCCAGGAAAGGCGAGCCGGGGCACCGACTGGAAGCCGCCCTCGGTGATGGCGCGTGAGCCGTAAGAGATGCGCTTTCCGCCTTCCAGAAAATTGCGAATGCGCGGATGCGTCTTCACCCGCTGGAATTCGTCAAACGGCGAAAGATAGGGGTTCGAATAGTTGAGATGAACGACGAAGCCGACAGAGCAAAGATTGGCGCCGAAATGATAAAGGAATGAACCGCCGCCCGTGCGGTCGTCGAGTGGCCACCCCATCGTGTGAACGACGAGGCCCGCGCGATGCTTGCCGGGAGCGAGTTCCCACAGTTCCTTGAGACCGATACCGAACTTCTGCGGCTCGCGGCCAGCGCACAGATCGTATCTGGCCAGCAATTGCTTGGTGAGCGATCCGCGCGCGCCCTCTGCGAACAGCGTGAATTTGCCGAGGAGCTGCATGCCGGGCGCGTAAGAATCCTTGTGATGGCCGTCGCGCGCCACTCCCATGTCACCAGTGAGAACGCCTGTCACTTCGCCCTTATCGCCATACACAATCTCGGCCGCCGGAAAGCCTGGATAGATTTCCACGCCGAGCGCCTCAGCCTCACGGGCAAGCCATCGGCACACATCGCCGAGACTGGCGATGTATTTTCCATGATTGCTCATCAGCGGAGGCATGACGAAATTCGGAATGCGCATGCTTGACGACGGTCCCAGGTAATAGAACCTGTCGGCGGATACTGGTGTCTCGAGCGGTGCCTTCCGCGCTTGCCAGTCAGGAAACAGTTCTGCGAGTGAAACGGGATCGATCACGGCACCGGAAAGAATGTGCGCGCCGATTTCGGAACCCTTCTCCAGAACGCAGACGCTCGTCTCCCGCTTGTGTTCGGCAGCGAGCTGCTTCAGCTGGATTGCCGCGGACAGACCCGCAGGGCCGCCACCGACGACGACCACGTCATATTTCATGCTTTCCCGGTCGGCGCTTTGCGTCATTCGCTTCTCTGGGGTCCGGCGCGCATCATTTCGGATCGAATGGACCTGTGGATGCAGCGCCCGCCTTCCCGTATCATCTGCCGATGCCACAATCCAATCCGGATTGCATTCTGGCGCCCCTATCGGCCCTCCGATGGCTGGTCGAGGCGGGCGCGGACGAAGCCGTTGGCGACGAGCCGGTAAACCGGTTCAATCACGTTTCTGTGCGTTCAGGACCTGAACTCCTCGATTCACGCGCGCCGCTCCCGCTGCGGCCATCGGCGGCGCGTCCGAAAAATCTCCCGGTGCAGCCGGCTACGCCAGCAGCGTCTGACGGCGATCAGATCGGACGCGCGATGGAGATCGCGGCGGCGTGCGGCATGCTCGCGGAATTGAAGGCGGCCCTCGAAGCCTTCGAGGGCTGCCCTCTGAAAAAGCACGCGACACGCACCGTGTTTGCCGACGGGGTGCCGGAGGGTGGGATCCTGTTCATCGGGGAAGCGCCGGGAAAGGAGGAAGACATCGCGGGCCTGCCTTTCGTCGGGCGCGCCGGTAAGTTGCTGGACCGTATGCTTGCTTCCATCGGCCTCGATCGGACATTAAATGTTTACATAACCAACATCCTCAATTGGCGCCCGCCCTCCAATCGCGACCCCACGCCGGAGGAAGCGGCAATCTGTTTGCCTTTCCTGCGCAGACACATCGAGCTCGCTGCGCCCCGGATCATCGTGCTCCTGGGCGCAATAGCGTCGCGGCACGTCATGGGCCGGAGCGAAGGCATCATGCGTCTGCGTGGATCCTGGCTGGAGTATTTCGTCTGCGGACGCATGGTGCCGGTCATGCCGACCCTGCATCCGGCGTATCTTTTGCGGCGTCCGCTCGAAAAAAGGCTCGCATGGCGCGATTTCCAGGCAATCTCGACAAAAATCCAGGCCCTCGCCTTGCTTGAGCAAAGCGCCGATTCCGGGTAGGCTCCGATCCTTCCGGGGAATCGCGGCAAAGGATCGGGCTGGTGGCGCGCAACATCTTCCTTGTGGCCTCGTGTGTGTTTTGGCTTGCCATGCCAACCTTGGCGCGCGCCGATTCGGGCCCGGTTTCTCCACAGGAGACCGCAAGCGCTGCTCCGCACGTCCTGTCCTCAGAAGACGCACGGCGTTACCGCGAGATTTTTGCCGATGAAATGGACGGACGTTTTGCGGAAGCTCGCGCGCTGATCGCCGACCTCTCCGATCGCTCGTTGATCGGCTATGTCGAGGCGGAGCACTACCTTTCACCATACAGCAGTCATGCGGCCATCGGCGATCTTGCCCAATGGCTTGCGAACTACGCCGAACTTCCCGTCGCCGAACGCATCCGGGCGCTGGCGGAGCTTCGCAATCATCATCGCCGCCACAAGGTCCTGCTGGCCGGTCTGCCGGGCATCCCGCGCCGTGCAACGGGCGGGTATGACGTGACGGACAGTCTTGCCAATGCTCCCCTCTCTTCAGACGCGGCGCGCTTGGCACAGGTTCAGATCGACGCCGATGTGAAGCTCGATCAACCCGCTGCCGCCGAGATCGTCTTGCAGCAGCTGACAGCGTCGAATATCGCGCCCCCCTCGGACATCACGAGGTTGACCCAACGGCTGGCGGCTTCCTATCTCGCGGAGGGCCAGGACGACGCGGCGCTGCGAATCGCAAGCAGCATCGCCGGTGTTGAACGCGAAAACGCCCCGTTGCTGGATTGGGATGCAGGGCTCGCCGCGTATCGCCTGAACAAATTCGCCGATGCGGCGCCCTATTTCGAAGTCCTCGCGCAATCCGGGGCCGTTCCGGGCTGGACGCGCAGCGCCGCCGCTTTCTGGGCGGCGCGTTCGCACGTGGCATCCGGCGATCCGCTTCCCGTCGTGTCGCTCCTTTCCGCCGCCGCGCGAGAACAGCCGACCTTCTATGGCATGCTTGCCCAGCGTCTCCTTGGCCAGGAACCTTCGGCTGCGTTTAGCGACCCGGTGCTCGATTCCGTCCGCTTCGACGAAATGATGCAGATACCCGCGGCACATCGCGCGGTGGCGCTTTGGCAGATCGGACACACCGAGGGCGTCGAGCAGGAAATGAGCCGCGCCTTTGCCGAGATCGATCTGCGCGATGCCGATGCATTTGCCGCGTTGTCACAGCGTTTGGATCTGCCGGATCTCGAGCTGCGGGCCAGCGAGGCCCAGGCCGCGCGCGGCGAGCTGCTCTCCGGTCTCTTCCCGGTTCCCGGCTATACGCCGCCGGGAGGTTATCACATCGATCGCTGCCTGCTGCTGGCGTTCGCGCGTGTCGAGAGCCGCTTTCAGCCACATGCGGTTTCCATGGCAGGTGCGCGCGGCGTGATGCAGGTCATGCCTGGCACCGCACACCAGATCGACGGAGCGACACCTGGACGGTCGCAGCTCAACGATCCCGCGTTCAATCTTGGATTGGGCGAGCGGTATCTCCAGCAATTGCTCGATCAGACAAACGGCAATCTGTTTCAGCTCGCTGCTGCCTACAATGCAGGCCCCGGCGCCCTGACACGCTGGTTGGGGACCAGACCTGGAATCGCAAATGATCCGCTGTTGTTCATCGAAAGCCTGCCTTACGCAGAGACGCGCAACTACATCAAGCATGTCATGACCTATTACTGGATGTATGCGCGGCGCACGAACGAGGCTGCGCCGAGCCTTCAGGAAACGGCCGAAGGAAAATGGCCGCTCTACAGGTCCAACGCGGCGCTGCCAGTCGCCGCCCCCGCGTCCAACGCCCCGCAGCCTGCGACCGCGGGCACTCTGCTGGTCAGCGATGCCTCCGCATCGCATTGACGAATCTGTTGCCTTCGTTCCTGTCCGCATCGCGGTGCTGACCGTCTCCGACACCCGAGACGCATCGAACGATACGTCGGGCGATGCGCTTGCGGCGCGCATTCGGGAAGCCGGACATGTTCTCACTGCGCGCACGCTGCTGAGAGACGACAAAGAGCAAATCACAGCTCTGCTCCGTCAATGGGTAGAGAATCCGGAGGTCGATGTCGTGATTTCGACCGGCGGGACTGGCCTCACCGGCCGCGACGTGACGGTCGAGGCTTTCAAGTCGGTCTTCGAAAAGGAGATCGACGGGTTCTCCGTGCTGTTTCACCAGGTCAGTTTTGAATCCGTCGGCACGTCGACGCTGCAATCGCGCGCCTGCGCAGGCGTTGCGGGTGGTACCTATCTGTTTGCACTTCCAGGCTCGACCGGCGCGGTGAAGGACGGATGGGACCACATTCTGAAATGGCAGCTCGATGTGCGCCATAGGCCGTGCAATTTCGTCGGGATCATGCCGCGGCTCGAAGAGCACCGCAGAAAGCCGCCTGCCTGACAGTCCATAATTTGTTCTTGCTTTGTTCCATATTCATGCTATGCTGCGCCGATGAATGCCGCGGCCGAAATTACCGCCGACAGCCGGGCTCTCCGGGGCCGGGGAGCGCGCTCGAATGTCTCGGGGCGTTATGAGCGCGAAACCCGCGTGCTTCTCGACGACGGCTGGACCCGGGAGGACGAAGCACCCCCGACACTCAAGACGGAAGTGCTGAGAGATTCTTCTCGCACCATCATCACGCGCAACCGCTCGCCAGACATTTCCTTCGACCGGTCGATCAATCCGTACAAAGGCTGCGAGCATGGCTGCGTCTACTGCTTTGCCCGCCCTACGCATGCCTGGCTGGGCCTGTCGCCCGGTGCGGATTTCGAATCGCGGATCTTCGCCAAGCCCAATGCTGCCGAACTTCTCGCCCGCGAATTGTCTGCGCCCGGATACGTGCCGAAGGTCATCGCGATGGGAACCAACACCGATCCGTACCAGCCGATCGAACGGCAGTTGCGGATTACGCGCTCGATCCTGGAGGTGTTGCGCGAATTCCGGCATCCCGTCGGCATCGTGACCAAATCGGCGCTGATCCTTCGCGACATCGATATTCTTGCGCCGATGGCGGAGATGGGACTTGCGCGCACCGCCCTGTCCGTGACCACGCTGGACCGCAAGCTCGCGCGCGTCATGGAACCGCGCGCAGCAACGCCGCAGCGGCGGCTCGACACGATTGCCGCGTTGAGCCGCGCGGACATTCCCGTGGCCGTGATGTTTGCACCTGTGATCCCCGCGCTCAACGATGACGAGATGGAAACGATTCTCGCGCAAGCGACGGAAGCGGGCGCGCAAAGCGCGGGATACGTTCTCTTGCGTCTGCCTCTCGAAATCAAGGATCTGTTTCGCGAATGGCTTGAAACAAGCGCGCCCGGCAAGGCGAAGCACGTGATGTCACTGATCCGCCAGATGCGCGGTGGCAAGGGCTACGACAGTCAATGGCACACGCGCATGAAGGGCACCGGGCCGTATGCGGAAATGATTGCGCGGCGGTTTCACATGGCCGTCAAACGCCTTGGGCTGAACCAGGAGCGGACGCCACTCGCCATCAGCAAATTCCGCCGCCCTCCCCGCGCCGGCGATCAGCTGGGCCTTTTTTGATCACTTAGGCGTCTGCGTTCCATTTCCATTCGTTCGTATCGAAAAAAATTGTCATGGCCCGCGCAAGCGGGCCACCCAGACGGAAGCGGCGGGCCTGTCAAAGCTCAAAAAATCGGGAAATCCCACGCAGCGCCGTAAAGGTTTCAACTGGGTGGCCCGCTTGCGCGGGCCATGACAATGTATTTTTGAATCGGAAGCATTGAAAGTGGAACACACGCAGCGGCAGCGGCGCATCGAAGCAGGGTGTGCATAACGCGCGACACACCGCACCTTGCGGCTTTCGGGATTGCCCGCGTTTTTCTACTGTCGCGGCATGCCGCATTTCATTTTCGAAGCGCGCGTCCTCAAAACGATCGCAGGACCAGTCGCCGGCGTGGACGAGGCCGGGCGTGGTCCGCTTGCGGGTCCGGTGGTCGCGGCTGCGGTCATCCTGGATCGCAAGCGGATTCCCAAAGGCATCGACGATTCCAAGCAGATGCAGCCCGACGCGCGGGCGGAGGCCTATGGGAGAATTCTTGATGTAGCGCTCGCAGTGGGCGTGGGCGAGGCAAGCGTCGACGAGATCGATCTCGTCAACATCCGTCAGGCCACGCATCTCGCCATGGCGCGCGCCATCCGCGCGCTGGCGCTCGCGCCGATGTTCGCTCTGGTCGACGGCAATGATGCGCCTGCCCTGCCCTGTCCCTGCGACGTGATCGTGGACGGCGACGCGCGTTCGGTTTCCATCGCCGCTGCCTCCATCGTGGCCAAGGTCACACGCGACCGGATGATGGTGGCGCTGCACGAGAATTTCCCGGGCTATGGCTGGCGCAGGAACAAGGGCTACGGCACCGACGAACACCTTTCGGCGCTCGCGCGGCTCGGCCCTTGCCTGCATCATCGCCGCAGCTTCGCCCCCGTGCACAACATCTTGTATGGTGCAGCGATTGAAGACTCAATCGTAACGCTTTGATTCTCAAGACTCTTGACCTGTGGACTCCGGCGAATCACTCTCTCCGCCGCGGGGCCAAATCCGGCCCTGCGCAGGTCCAGGAGGGGGCATGCCGAAATTGCTGGAGCTCGAGGACACTCTCGACCGGGTGCTGGAGGGCGATTGCGTGGAAATCATGCACGCTCTTCCGGAGGCATGCTGCGACCTCGTTTTCGCCGATCCGCCTTACAACCTTCAACTCGAAGGCGAATTGCGCCGGCCCGACAATTCGCGCGTGGACGGCGTTGACGATCGCTGGGACCGGTTCGCGGACTTTGGCGAATATGATCGCTTCACCCGCGCCTGGCTCGCCGCAGCACGGCGGGTGCTGAAGGATTCCGGAGCCCTTTGGGTGATCGGCTCCTATCACAACATCTTCCGCGTAGGCACGATCCTTCAGGATCTCGGCTTCTGGATTCTCAACGATATCGTCTGGCGCAAGACCAACCCCATGCCCAATTTCCGCGGACGGCGGTTCACCAATGCGCATGAGACGCTCATCTGGGCGGCGAAGTGTCGCGAGCAGAAAAACTACACGTTCAACTACGAAGCGATGAAATCGCTGAACGACGAACTTCAGATGCGCTCGGACTGGACGCTGCCCATCTGTTCGGGCGGTGAGCGTTTGAAGAACAATTCCGGCGCGAAGGCGCATTCGACGCAGAAACCCGAATCGCTTCTTCATCGCGTCATCGTGGGCTCGACCAGACCGGGCGATATCGTGCTGGATCCCTTCTTTGGCTCCGGCACCACGGGCGCCGTCGCACGCCGCCTGGGCCGCCGCTTTATCGGCATCGAGCGCGAGAAGACCTATGCGAGCATCGCGCGTGCACGCGTCGACGCCATCGAACCGGCTCCAACCGACGCAGTGGAAGTTACGCGCTCGAAGCGCGCGGAAGCGCGCATTCCCTTCGGCTGGGTGGTCGAGCGCGGGCTCCTGCCGCCGGGCACCGTGCTGCATGGTCCCGCACGGCGCCACCGCGCAAAGGTGCGCGCCGACGGATCCCTTGTTTGTGCGGATGCAACCGGCTCCATCCACCGAATCGCGGCCCATGTGCAGGGGCTCGATGCGTGCAACGGCTGGACATTCTGGCATTTCGACGCCAACGGCGCGCAGGTCTCGATCGACGTGCTCCGCCAGCGCCTGCGCGCGGAACTCATCTGACAGGCCGTTAATGGCCTGATGCGTCGCCGTCATCCCAACCCTCGTCATGGCCGGGACAACGGCCCGGCCATGACGGAGCTATAGTGAGGTTGGGCGGTCTTCTGCTGCGAACGCGTGCGCGATGATCTTGCGCATGACGGTGGGCAACGCGGCGGTTGCGAGCGCGTCGGGTCCCAGCCACATTTCTGTGCCGCCGCGCGCCCGGACTTCCGCGCCCCAGACTTCGAGCTCGAGTTCGAAATGTGTGAAACCATGGCTCACCACGCCCGGGCGGCGGTGCCACTCGGCGCGGAACGGCGCCTGCTTCAACGCATCGCTTCGGCGCGGAAAGCTGGCCGACCAGGGTCCAAGCGGCGGCTGCAGCATGCCTCCAAGGAGTCCTTTTTCGGGCCGTTTGACGAGAAGAATTGCACCTTTCCGATCGCGCGCAACGAACGCGGCGCCACGCCTCATCGGACGGACGCGTCTCGGAGCTTTGCGCGGCAGGGACTCCTCAATGCCCAGCGAAAAGGCCCGACAATTTTTTTTCCATGGACATCTGGAGCATGACGGACGCTTCGGCGCGCACACCGTCGCGCCGAGATCCATCAGAGCCTGCGCGAAATCGCCCGCGCGCTGCGCCGGGACGAGAGATTGGGCGAGAGCGCGAAGCGTGGGTTTGCTTCGCGGCAACGGTTCTTCAACCGCGAAAAAGCGCGCAATCACGCGCTCCGCATTGGCGTCCACGGCAGCTTCGCATTCATCGAACGCGATTGCCGCGATCGCGCCTGCCGTATACGGGCCGACGCCCGGCAACATGCGCAGTGCGGCTGCGCTGGACGGAAACCGGCCTCCATGCGCGCTCGTCACCATTTGCGCGGTCTCGTGCAGATTTCGCGCCCGCGCGTAATACCCGAGACCCGCCCACGCCCCACGCACGTCATCCAGCGAGGCGGCCGCCAACGCTTCCACACTCGGCCACCGGTTGGTGAATTCGCGGTAATATCCTGCAACGGCTGCAACCGTCGTTTGCTGCAGCATGACTTCGCTCAGCCACACTCGATACGGATCGGGAGTCTCCCCCGGCATGACCCGCCACGGCAGCGCACGCCGGTTCGCATCGTACCAGGCGAGCAGTCCGGCGGCGGCGAAGTGTGGATTTTGCCTTGGCTCGCGCATATGGGGCATGGTGCGAATCATCAACATGATCCGCCAACGGAAACAACCCGAGACCGGCGCGGAGCCCGACGCGCAGGAGCGGCGCAATCGTGCTGTCGCCGTCGGTTTGGATGTCGTCCAACTTGGCAGCGCGGGATTCAAGAGGGCCGGATTTTCCGATTCGACACTCGTCTTGCGATGGAACGAGATTGTCGGCCCCGAAATAGCCCGCTTCGCCCAGCCCCTACGGATGACCGAGGGTCCTTCTGGCGGCGTTCTGACCTTGAAGGCCGATCCGGCTGCCTCCGTGTTTCTACAACACGAGAGTCGGGCGTTGTGCAGCCGAATCAATTCCTATCTGGGAAGGTCTGCCGTGCAGCGCCTCCGGTTCGTCGCTGGCAACATGACGCCCAGGCTTCCCGAATCGCACAGGCCGACAAAGCGTGATTCGGAACCTGAGGATTCCCTAACCCAGTTTGACGGGCAGGAGCGCCTGAGGCGTGCGCTGCTGGCGCTCTCGAGGGCGCGCACGCGCAACGGCCCCTCCGCGAAAGATTGAACGCGGCGCGCGCCTCTGCCAAAAGCTCTGGCCTGACGCTCTGGAGAATCGCCCGTGACCCGAAAGACCCTTATCTTCGGATTGATCGTCGTGGCCTTGATCGCACTGGGCGGCGCGACGTGGTATGTGATGTCAAGCAGCTCTTCGGACAGCGCCGTACCCGATTCGAACGCCGGCCAGACGGTCACTCTCACGGCGTGGGATCGCCGGATGGGATCGCCGAAAGCACCGATTCTCATGGTCGAGTACGCTGCGCCCCAGTGCCCCCATTGCGCCCATTTCGACCAGGAATTCTTCCCGCTCCTCAAGAAGCAGTTCATCGACACGGGCAAGGTGTATTATGTGCTCCGCGTGTTTCCGCTTGGCCCCGCCGATGTGGCCGCCGAGGCGATGGCGCGCTGTCTGCCTGAGGATAACTACTTCCAGTTCCTTGATCTCCTGTGGAGGAATCAGATCAAGTGGGATCCGGAATATCGCGTTGCGGACGTGCATGCGGGCCTCGTTGCGATCGGCCGTATCGCGGGCCTGAGCGCGGAAAAGGTGGACAGCTGTATCGCCGACCAGGCGCAGGCGCAGAGAATCACCCAGGTTGGTCAGGATGCGACAACGAAGTACGGGATCAACGGCGTGCCGACCTTTGTCATCAATGGCGAGGTGCGGGAATTCACGGGCGACTGGAACCAGTTGCAGGCCTATCTCAATGGGCTTCTCAAGAAGTAGCGGAATGCTGGCCCCCAGACGCGGCAGGGCGGCGCGGATCCGTTGAAATTTACCCGGCTCCGGCTCTCAGGCTTCAAGTCTTTCGTCGAACCGACCGAGCTTTTTATCGAGCCGGGCCTGACGGCGATCATCGGGCCGAACGGATGCGGCAAGTCGAATCTGTTCGATGCGCTTCGCTGGGTCATGGGCGAAGCGCGTCCGACTTCGGTACGCGGCTCCGAAATGGACGATGTGATCTTCGCGGGCAGCGCTGCTCGCCCTGCCCGCAATCTCGCGGAAGTCATTCTCTTCGTCGACAACACCGATCGCAGTGCGCCCGCGCCCTACAACGAATACGATACGATTGAAGTCTCGCGGCGCATTGAACGTGAGGCCGGGTCCGTCTACCGAATCAATGGACGCGACCAGCGGCAGCGCGACGTTCAAATCTTCTTCGCGGATGCCTCGTCGGGCGCCGCCTCCACGGCCTTCGTCCGCCAGGGTCAGATCGGACTCCTGATCAGCCAGAAACCGCTCGCCCGCCGGGCGATCCTGGAAGAAGCCGCAGGTATCGGCGGGTTGCATCAGCGCCGCCACGAAGCGGAACTCAGGCTTCGGGCCGCCGAAACGAACATGTCGCGTCTTGACGATCTGATCCGCGAACTCGAAGGCCAGCTTCAAAACCTGAAACGCCAGGCGCGCCAGGCGGCGCGCTACCGCAATATTTCGGGGCTCATCCGCAAGGCGGAAGCTCTCGCGCATTACATTCGCTGGATCGCAGCCGAATCGCATTTGCGTGCGGCTCAAACTGCACTGCAACGCGCGCATGCGGATGTGGCCGCCTGCACCGGCCGCGCCGCCGAAGCCGCGACTGCCCGGGCAAACTCGGCGAGCGAACTCGATCCCTTGCGGCTGACCGAGGCCGAACGCAACGCTGCGCTGCATCGCTTGACCATCGAGCGAGACACGCTCGATCAGGAGGAGACGCGCGCGCGCGAAGCCGCCCAGCGGCAACGGCAGCATATCGTCCGGGCGGAACAGGATCTGGCGCGCGAGAAGGAACTCGACAGAGATGCGGGTTCGTCGCTTGCGGCGCTGGCCGGGGAAACGCGAACGCTGGAACACGCCTCGGCGAATGCCGCTCGGGAAATAGCCGACGCCGAGTCAGGGGCGATTGCGCACGGCGACGCTCTGGTTTCCACCGAGCGCGCCCTCGAAAGCCTCACGAACAAGCTCGCTGAGTGGAATGCAAGAAAGCAGAGTCAGACACGCGCGCGCGAAATCGCCGCGGCGTTGACTGAAACAAGCGCACAACAGCTCGTGGAGGCCGAAAGCCGGCTCGAAGCCGCGCTGGCCGGCGCGGCGCAAGATCCCGATGTCAATGCCTGCGAAGCCGATGTCGCACGAACCCGCCACGCAGCGCTCGAAGCGCACGAATCGCTCGAACGCTTGCGCGGCGCTCTCGATCTCGCAGAGGCTGCGGAAGCCGAGGCGCGCGCGCCACTCGAAATCGCCGAGCGCGAGGAGCAACATCTGTCGGCCGAAGCCGGGGCGCTTGCCGATCTCCTGCGACCGCAGGGCGCCGATCTGTGGCCGCCTCTCATTGACGCTGTGCGCGTAGAATCCGGCTACGAAGCAGCTCTCGCCGCGGCGCTGGGCGACGAACTCGACTCCCCCATCGACGAAGCGGCCCCCAATCACTGGCGGGATCTGGGACCGCTGGAATCTCTGCCGCTGCTTCCCGGCGAAGTCATTCCCTTGAGCAACTACGTCGCGGGACCGCCTGCGCTCGCACGGCGTCTGGCGATGACGGCTGTGGTGCCGATGGAAATTGGCGCCGCCCTGCAGCGCGAGCTTCGGCCGGGCCAGCGATTGGTGTCGATACGGGGCGATCTCTGGCGTTGGGACGGCTACGCAATGTCGGCCGACGCGCCCTCGCCGGCGGCGCAACGTCTCGCCCAGCGCAATCGTCTCTCCGCGCTTGATGCAGAGATCGCAGGCGCGCGCGAAAAGACCTCCGCGGCCCTTGCGCGCTTTTCAGCGGCGCGGAATGAGGCCAATTTCGCACGCGAAGCCGCGCGCAGTGCGGAGCAACACGAACGGCAACTCGAACGCGACCTCGGCGATGCGCAGGAAGCCGCGGCCCGGGCAGCACGCAACGCAGCCGAACGAAGCTCGCGGCTTGCCACATTCGAAGCAGAAATCCGGCGTCTGTCTGCCGCCCGCGACGCGGCACGCGATGCAACCGGCAATGCGGACGCGGCGCTGGCGGAACTTGGGGACGGCGCGGCGATCTCGCTCTCTGTCGCCCAGGCGCGGGAAAACGCAGCGGAAGCCCGCGCCGCCGATCTGGAATCCCGCGCCTTCCTGGAGAAGCTGCGCCAGGAGAGCGGGATTCGCGCCCAGCGCATTGTTGCTCTCGCCGACGAATGCGCGCGTTGGCAAAACCGGCGTGACGCGGCCCTTCGCCAGATCGAGGAGCTGAACCGTCGTCTGGACGAAATGCGTATCGAGCTCCAGCTTCTCGAAGCGGCGCCCGAGACTCTCGCCGGCAGGCGACGCGCCCTCCTGGAGGCAATCGCACAAGCCGAGACCGCTCGCGATCAGGCTGCTGATGCCCGCGCAATGGCAGAATCGATGCTCGCCGCGGCCGACAAGGCCGCGAAAATTGCCGACGCCGCGCTTGCAACGGCACGGGAGGAACGCGCGCGTGCCGACGCAATGGCCCTGTCGGCGCAGGAACGTCTTTCCGAATTGCAGGGCCGCGTTCGCGACGAACTCGATGTAGAACCTTCATTGCTCGCCAGTCATGCGGGCATCGCGGAAGGCGACGAGCTTCCGGCGCTCGACCATGCGGAAAAGCGCGTGGAGAAACTCAAGGCCGAACGCGAACAACTCGGCGGCGTCAATTTGCGCGCGGAGGAGGAAGCCGCCGAAGCCGGGCAGCGCCTCGATGGTCTCACACGGGATCGCGCCGATCTCGACGGAGCGATCCAGCGGCTGCGGCGCGGCATCCAGAGCCTCAATCGCGAGGGCCGCGAGCGGCTGCTCGAATCGTTTGAAAAAGTGGACGCGAATTTCCAGCTTCTGTTTGCGAAATTGTTTGACGGCGGCGAGGCCAAACTGAGCCTTACCGAGTCGGACGATCCGCTCGAGGCCGGTCTGGAGATCTTTGCCCGCCCGCCCGGCAAGAGACTGCAATCACTGTCACTGCTGTCGGGCGGCGAACAGGCGCTTACCGCGCTCGCGCTCATTTTCGCGGTGTTTCTGGTCAATCCCGCGCCCGTATGCGTGCTCGACGAGGTAGACGCGCCGCTCGACGACGCCAATGTGGAGCGTTTCTGCAATCTTCTGGACGAGATGACGAAACTGGCCGCGACGCGTTTCATCGTCATCACCCATCACGCGCTCACCATGTCACGCATGAACCGCCTGTTCGGTGTCACCATGGGCGAGCGCGGCGTAAGCCAGCTGGTCTCCGTCACCCTCGCCGAAGCAGAACGGGTCGCGGCGGCGGAATAGGTGGCCGCGAATTGCGGAGTGCTCTGAATAGCGGGAATCCGCGCGCGCCCCATAACCCCGTCATGGCCGGGCCGTTGTCCCGGCCACCCATGAAAACCGCGCGATGAAACGAGCCCAATAGAAAAAGTCGTTGATCCGCTCCTCATTTTTCTCCCCCAACGGAAACACGCAGTCGGGACCACCTCTTTCGAGGGGAATTCGCCATGAGCGGAGAATCATCGTCGTCACGGTGTTCATGGGTGGCCGATAATCGGGGGTGCCAACACGCCGAACGAATTTCTTGCATAGAATCAGCAGCTTATCGTCTTCTCCCCGTTCTTGACAGATTCGTGCGTGCGCCACTATGGTCCGCGCGCCTTCGAGCGGCTGACGATTCTCATCTCGCGCGAACTTCCGGCCAAGCGGCGGAGCATCTTTCGAATGCCTGCTCCTGAACCCGATGATTTGCACGCGCTGGGCGAAAAGCTCGACAAGGCGCGTGGCATTACACCAAAGGGCGACGGCGGAAGCTCGCCCGGCGCTTTGGGAATTGCGTTCCGTTTCGCTACGGAATTTGGGGCCGCGCTGTTCGTGGGCGCGGGATTGGGGTGGCTGCTCGATCATTGGCTGCATACCGCCCCGATCTTCATCGTGGTGATGTTCATCCTGGGCGCGGCCGCGGGGATCCGCAACGTGATGCGCGCGGCCGCCGAACTGAATGCAGAGGCCGCCAGATATCCGGCGCCCAGCGTGAAAGACGACGACGAGGAGTGACGACGCCGTGGCGATGAATCCGATGGCGCAATTCGAGGTGAAGCCGCTCGTCCCGCTGCATATCGGCGGATACGACGTGTCGTTCACCAATCAGGCGCTGTGGATGTTCATCGTCGCGGGCGCGGCCTCGCTGTTTTTTTACGCAGCCGCGACGCGCAGGAGCCTCGTGCCCTCGCGCATGCAGTCGATGGCGGAACTATCCTACGAATTCGTCTCCGACATGATTCATTCCGCGGCGGGCGAAGCGGGGCTGCGATTCTTTCCGCTCGTCTTCACGGTCTTCACCTTCGTCCTGTTTTCCAACGTCCTCGGTCTCATACCGGGTTCGTTTACGGTGACGAGCCACATCGCAGTGACCTTTGCGCTTGCCGCGGTCGTGATCCTGACCGTGATCGTCACGGGCTTTCTCCAGCATGGCATCGGCTTTCTGAAGCTGTTCGTGCCCAAAGCGCCGATCTATCTGTTGTTCCTGCTGGTACCCATCGAGATCGTGTCGTTTCTCACGCGTCCCGTCAGTCTCTCCGTGCGGCTCTTCGCCAACATGCTCGCCGGACACACCATGCTGAAAGTCTTCGCAGCGTTTGTCATTGCGCTGGGAGCGACGCTGGTGACGCCCAAACCTTGGTTCGCGCCGCTCGCCATCGCGCCCATGTTCCTGATTGTGGCCATCACCGCGCTGGAAATACTGGTTGCGCTCCTGCAGGCCTATGTGTTCGCAATTCTCACCTGCATCTATCTGAACGAAGCCTTGCATCTCCACGAACATCACTGACGGCCCGACAGGCCAAACAACTGAGAGGAACAATCATCATGGATCTCGCATCAGCCAAACAGATCGGCGCCGGGCTTGCCTGCGTGGCGCTCGTCGGTGCCGGCATTGGCATCGGAAACGTGTTCGGCTCCTACCTGTCGGGCGCGTTGCGCAATCCGGGTGCAGCCGCCGGCCAGACGACCAATCTCCTGCTCGGCTTCGCGCTCTGCGAAGCGACGGGACTTTTTGGTCTCGTGATCGCACTGATCATCCTCTTCACCTGAAGATGGCCTCGGCGCGACCGACCTCGAGTGGAACCTCCGCGCCCGCAGGCGGGGCGGGCTTTCCGCCGTTTCAGACGCATACATTTCCGGGCCAGATCTTCTGGCTTACGATCGCTTTCGCGCTTCTTCTCGCCTTCGTGTGGCGGGTCGTAGTTCCCCGCATCGGTGGCACGATCGCGGAACGCAAGAGCCGCATCGCCGCCGGGCTGGCCAAAGCCGAGCAGGATCGCCGCGAGGCCGACAAGGCCTGGACGACCTATCAGAACACGCTCATCGAGGCGCGCCACCATGCGCGCACACTGATCGAGGAAAACCGCTCTCGGCTACGCGCAACCGCGGAGCAGGCCGAAAGGGGCGCCGACACCGAGGCGGACGAAGCCGTCGCAAAGGCGGAGGCGCGTCTCGCCGAAATGCGCGCGCAGGCCCGCACGCAAATCCGGAACGCGGCGCAGGAAGCTGCGGCCAGTATCGTCGCGCGGCTGATCGGCGAGACGGTGAGCCCGGAGGAAGCAGCGGCCGCCGTCGCCGCAGGAGAAACCATCGCGTGACGCGGCATTCTGCTCTCATGGGAATTTTCCGTTGAACCCGCTCGACCTCCTCAAGGAAACCGATTTCTGGGAGTGGCTGGGGCTGCTCGCGGTGATCGCGATTTTTCTATACCGGGGCGTGCCCGCGCTCATCGGCAAGGCGCTCGACCGCCGCGCGGAAGCGATTGCCGGCGAACTTGCAAGCGTCAAACGCCTGCGCGAAGAAGCCGAGACGGTGCTCGTCACCTACCGCGAGCGCGCCAGCGGCGCCTCAAGCGAGGCGGCGACAATTCTGAGCGACACGCGCGCGGAAACCGATCGCTTCACTACGGAAGCCCGCGCCCAGATGAAATCACAGATCGAGCGCCGCGCGCGCCAGGCGCAGGAGCGCATCGCCCAGGCCGAAGCCAACGCGATGGCCGAAATTCGCGCTCTCGCCGCCGACGCCGCCGTGTCGGCGGCGCAGAAGATCATCGCCGCGCGGCTTGGTGAGGAAAAGGCGGCATCGCTCATTTCCGAAGGCATCGCCGATCTGCAATCGCGATTGAACTGAAGCGCGAAACCGCAACTCATATAACTTCCGCCGTTGTTCCGGCCATGACAAAGTTTGTACAATTTGCGTAAAGCGCACTGCGCACGCCGACGCCTTGATAAACTCGCTTCGTCAAATAAAGCGTGTCATCCCCGCGAAAGCGCACGGCTGTCCGGGGAAAACACGACGGCCGAGAATTGCTGTTTGTTCTCTAAAGAAATGGGCACGCGGAGGCGCTGAGAGGCTTGTTCACCACAAAGAGCACAAAGCACACAAACGGTTTTGCGCGCATTCGCGCGCGACCTCTTCTTCGTGCCCTTCGTGCTCTTGGTGGTAGTTCTTGTTGCTCCGCGGCTCCGCGTGAACCTTTTCTCGACACATACGCAGTCCTGAGTCGAGTACACCCATGACTGTGCAAATCCCAATCTCCATCAAGCGCCTGTAAACAGATTCGATATTTTTCCCCGGACAGCGTGCGCCGAAGCGGGAATCCAGAGCGAGCGGCGTGCGGTTGCCCCGGATGCCTCCCCGCGAAAGCGGGGATCAAGCGGGCATGACATGTTTGTTCAATATCAACGGAACACGCTCTAGCTGCCCTGCCAGCTTAACGGATGCCCGGCAAGCGCGCGGTCCGTGGTGACAAGACGTAAGCCCTCCACAGCGCACTGTGCCAACAGCAGGCGGTCGAACGGGTCGCGTGTGGCGGGAACCGGATCAGGCATTGCGATGACGTGCCGATGATCGATGGGCAGATGGACAGATGGACAAGACCGATCGCATCGAAGTAGCCCGCAAGATCCTCGAGCGCATGGCCCGCATCCAGCTTGCGCAGGCGAACTTTGATGGCAATCTCCCAGAGACTGGCCGCACTCACAAACGACATATTGGACGGATCGAAAATTGCGGAGAAGTTTGCGGGCGCGGAGCGGGCGCGCTGCGCCAGAGCGATCAGGACGTTCGTGTCGAGCAGGAACCTCACGCCTAAGGCAGCGGACGCAGAAGAAAATCCTCCGGCAGCGGCTCATCGAAATCCTTCGCGACGTGGCTGACAAGCGTCTTGATCCCACGCTTGCGCAGAAACTTTGCGCCGGCTTTCAGATCAATGCCGCCATGTGTGCGATGCGGGACCAGGTCGAGGATCGGCCTCCCGTTGCGGGTGACCACGACCGTCTCGCCCTTTTCGACCCGACGGGCGATCTCGGTCAGGCGGTTTTTGGCCTCTTTAATGGAAACCATGCTCATACATGCAGTATAGCTACCGGTAGCTACCATGCAAGACGGCTGCTATACTGCAAGATGGAAGAAAAAAGGGCCCGGTCGCCCGGGCCCTTGTATTTATTCGACGCCTGGAAAGTTGATCGCCTATTGCTTCGTCGCCGTGTAGGTCGTTGTGCGCGCGTGCAGGGCGTCATAGTACGACACGTGCATCGCAGTGCCGCTCTTGTTCAGAGTGGATGTCGCCTTGCCGATCACTTTTCCATCGCGCTTGTCGGTTTCCACCAGCGTGTGCTTGCCGGTCATTTTCACCGTAACGCTGGTAACGCCCGGATCGCCTTTGTAGGGCGCTTCGGTACCGTCCGTTTTCGCCGTGTAGGACTGGCCGGTCGGGTTGCTCATCGTCAGCATGTCGCCGTCGGTCTTGTAGGTCACGGTCACGCCGTTGTCGGAAAGGCTTGCAAAGCTGGTAGTGATCCATGAACCGGAAGTGGCATGCGATCCGGCCGGACCTTTTGCCACCTGCCTGCTCGTGCCCTTTCCCGTTACCGGTGCAGCATTCGTGTTGCTGCTGTCGGTGAACTCGAACGTCGCGGTCTTGCCATCGGGCGCGACGGTCACGCTTGAGGTCGTGACGGTCTTTCCGGCTTTCTTGTCCGTCTCCTGAATCGAGTGATCATCGACCACCTTGATCGCGACCGTGTCGAAATAGGGATGTCCGGTGACGGCCTGGTCCGTGCCGTCGGCCTTGATCGTGTAGGCCGGAGCACACGTCTTGCAGGAATACATGCCGTCCTGGAGCACATACACATCGGGCTTCTTGGGCATTTGCGCTGAGCTGACATCCCCCTTCCAGGTTCCATCGAAGCCGTTTTCCGCCATGGCCTGCACGGGCGCGAACGCAACGGCGAGAAGCGTTGCTGCAACGAATATTTTCATCTTGATCCCCCTCTTCAGGTTTGCCGGCCGCGGGCAGAATGCACCGCACCGGAAATAGTCCGATGATGATCGCGGGTAGGGAATTTGCCGATGGAGTTGACGATGTCGGCCGTTTACGCCGGGCGCCCCTGCCCGCAACCCGATCGCGATATTAGCCGCAACCCTTGCGTGCAGGAAGAGCAAAGAAGGGAGCCAGAATCAATTGAGTACAGACTTCGTCATGGCCGGGCCACCCCGGTCACCCTTATTTTCTCCGCGACTGGCGCGCGGCATAGCGGGCGTCGCGGGCGACCTTTTGCTCGGCCTCGCGCTCCTTCTTGCGGTGCGCCAGCTCGACGCGCTCCGCCTCGTGGGCCTCCGCCTGGGCCTTGAGCTCCGCTATGCGCGCCACTTCGGCCGCCTTTTTCTTCGCCGCTTCGCTCTCCAGAGCCGCGAGCTTCGCCTGCCGGCGCTCTTCTTCCCGCGCGGTTCTGGCGAGCTGCGCAAGACGGCGCGCTTCCTGGCGCCCGGCGAACTCAGGATCGTTGGCCGGTGATTTCGCGTGTGCCCGCTCGCGCTGCGCCTGCTTCGCTTTTTCCCCCTCGCTCAACCGGTCGCCGAAGCTTTTCTCTTTGAAGCCCTTCTGCATGGTTCCTCTTGTTGTCAATCGTTCCCTCGGATGATGGAAGCTATAACTTCGTGTGCTGGTGCTGTGTCAACTAAAATGAGGAGAGGTGACGTGGCCAAGTCAGCAGATGTGAAGCCCGCTTGGAGCAGGCAGACGTTCGACCGGACATGACCAGGAAGCACCATCGTCATGCGACACGTAAAGGCGTCCCGACAGGTCGATCACCGCGATCATTGAATCTCGGGTCGCGATGCAGTCAGTATCGGCTTTGCCGTCGATCCACTTCGGCATGCCTCCGCCGAAACGCTGCAGCGGACCGTTGCTGTCGATCGGGCGTCGATATACTGCGCCTTGAGTCGCAAAAGGGTCGGTGGATGCCGACACGAAAATGTGGTTTCTTCCAAACGCAACGGCAGAGCAATGATGGGCGTGAAGCCCTTCCTGTTCGACAGTCCATGTCGCCCCGGCGTCGCGACTAACGCAAAGACCCGCCCCCGCCGCCGCTATCACGATGTCGGGCCGGGTTGGGTGTGCACAGACCTGATGAACATCGCTTTCGATATCTATAGTGGGCCGCCACGTTAAGCCGGAATCGGTTGATCGCGGAACTCCGCCAACATGAACGTTGACCAGAAGAACGGCGGCATCGCATGTCGCCGCCATTGAACGTATTCCAAGCGGTGGCCCCATCAGCTTGCCGTCGACAATCGCTGTGCCTGCATACCACCTGTCGCGGCCCGCTACGGCGTCAAAACCCGCCAGGCATTGCTGCGCGCCGTCTGGACTAACTCGCAGGACGTGTGCGTCGTCGGTTCCGGCAAAGACAACGTTCCCAACTGGTACGCAGCATGAAAGCTGGAATTCGCTTTTTGCTATCTCCGCCCATTCGCCATCGGAGGATCGTCGCCAGATCGAATCCCCGTCAACAATTGCGAGCACTCTTCCATGTCCATCGGGCGCCAGACTGCGAACCGATTGTTGGGCGAGTTCTTGCCGAACCATTTTTCCAGTGACGCCGAATAGCCCGTTGCCCCACGTTGCTACCAGAATGGTGGCCGTTGGCATCAAAGGGAGTCCTCTTGTGAGCCCGGCGACGGCATACTTATCTGCAGGCGTTCACGAATACGAAGCACCTTCTTCTCAAGCACCAGGCGATGCCGGGTGGCGCATCACGTCCGTAAGACCGAAATCGCCGCCCTTGAACAGGAGCGGAGCGCGCATCACCGCGGAAACGGCATAGGCCATGCAGTCGCCGAAATTCAGCTTCGCCGGATGACCGCCGCGGCCTCTGCCGAATTTGGCGAAGGCGCGTGAGGCCTCGTCCGCCATGTCGCGGCCGAAAGGTACGACCGACACGTTGTTCGAGTCCACCAGGGCTTCCAGCCACCGCGAAGTGCGAGACGACAGGTTCATCGCACACCAGGCCCGGGTTTCGACCAGCGTAGGCGCGCCAATGACGCACGCCTCGCCCGCGAGAAGATCGAGCAGCGGATCGGTGTCCTTTTCGCCCTTGATGATTCCGACGAGGATGGAGCTGTCCAGCGCGATCATCGTGGCAGGCCGGTCGTCTCGTCGTAAAGCGCTTCGATGGGCGTTTCCCGTCGCGCCCTTCCATGCCGGTCCTGCTCCAATAGCCGTCGCCATTGGGCGAGCTGCCGCCGGGGCGCGGCGGCACGGCCGGGCGCCCGATATTGCCGCAAGGCCTCCAGAACGACTTCGTTGATTTTCTTGCCGGTCTGCTGCGCGAGCGCACGCGCAAGATGCGCCGCCTCCGCATTGCGGATGTGAACCTGGTCCTTCATCGCAACCGATCTCTCAGGTACCTGTGTACCTAAATCGGGACATTTGCGCAATACGGTCGGCTCTGGAATCCACGACCCTGCAGGTGAGGCCAGCGCTATTCCAGATTTGCATGATATGTCGCGACCCCGATCACCATATAATCGCCGTGCTTTTGGAGAATTCGCGCCCATGAAATCGCTGATCGCGCCCACGCTTTGCGGGCTTTCGCTGCTGTTGTTCGTTCCGGCATACGCCGATGCCACTAAGGACTGCCATATCGGCTCCTGGCGCCTGGACGATGGCCAGGCGATCGACATCGCGCCGTCGGATGGCGACACGCTGCGCTGGCGCGCCTTCACCGGCGAGACGGGCCAGCTTCATCGGAATAAGGACGGATCATGGACCAGCACCTATGGCTGGACCGGCCGGCCGGACCGCAAAACCGTGTCGTTCTCCGATTGCGCCAGGGGTGAGATCCGCTTCGGAAAGCAAAACGGAAAGCGCATCGCGTTCGATGTCAGCGAGACGACGTTCGAGAGCAACGGAACCAGGCTCGTCGGCCGGCTGGTAATGCCCAGGGGCAGCGGCAAAGTGCCGGTGGTGGTCCTTGTCCACGGCTCCGAGCATGATTCCGCGCGCGACTTCTATGCGCTGCAGCGTATGTTCCCGGCGCAGGGCATCGGCGCGTTCGTCTATGACAAGCGTGGCACCGGCGCGTCCGGCGGCACCTATACGCAGGACTTCGATGTTCTCGCCAATGATGCCGTCGCCGCGATGAGGGAAGCGCGGCGTCTCGCCGGCCCGCGCGCCGGGCGCATCGGTTATCAGGGCGGCAGCGAGGGCGGATGGGTTGCACCGCTGGCGGCAAATCGCGCGCCGGTGGATTTCGTGATCGTGAGCTTCGGCCTTGCCGTGACGGTTCTTCAGGAAGATCAGGAAAGCGTCGCGCTCGACATGCACTTCCACCATCATTCCGCGGACGACACGAAGAAGGCGCTGGAGCTGGCGCGCGCGGGCGAATTTGTGGTGGAAACCGGCGGCAAGGAAGGTTATGCGGAATTCGACGCGCTGCGCCGGAAGTATAAGTCAGAGCCCTGGTACAAGGACGTGCACGGCGATTTTCTGTTCTTCGTGCTGCCGCTCGACAAGGCGCAAATGGGCGATATGGCCAGGAAATTCGATTTCCACACACCGTTCCGCTACGAGCCAATGCCCGCCCTGCGCGCATCGACCACGCCGCAGCTCTGGGTTCTGGGATCGGACGATCTGGACGCGCCGAGCGCCGAAACCGCCGCGCGCGTCAAGTCGCTGATCGCAGCCGGCAAGGATTACACGCTCGCGGTCTATCCCGGTGCCGAGCACGGCATGACGGAATATGAGCTGAAGCCGGATGGCACCCGCGTCTCGACCCGCTACGCACCCGGCTATTTTGCGATGATGCGCGACTTCATCCGCGACGGCCGCATCGGCGACCAATATGGGAAAGCGGAGATCACGCAGGCGCGCGTGCGCTGAACGAGGCCACACTTTCGTGTGACTTCACCTGCCGGACATTTGGGGATTGACATGGAACGAAACATGCACATAGCTTTGGTTTTCGCAGTTAATGTCGCGGTGATTCAGGATCTCAGCGAGGCGGCGATTCCGGATGAGCGTGTCCCACGACCTCAAATCGACGTTCGACGCCGCGATGCTTGCACGTTGCAATAGATGAACAAGGCTTCCGAACCGCGCCTCGCTAGCGCTCGCAAGTCGCGCCACGTAGGCAAGACCCGGAAGATAACCTACCTGTATCGCGACGCTGGCAATTACAAATTCTGGGGAGAATTCTGCGTTCTCGGAGAGCTCTCATTGGATAATCTCCGCCCTCACCTGTTTGGCAGTGAGTATTTTGTGCCGGAGAAAATTGGAATCCCGAGCCTCGTGCCTGAATCGCAAAACGATGACGATCACCTGCTTCACGAGTTCCACAGTATTGAACCGACCGAACCTGCGCTCTGCCCATTCACGGCGGACGAACTGATCGAGCGCCTTCGCACCGCAAACGCTTCAGGCTGGTTTTCGGAAATGTTTTGATGGAACGGCGACTTTGGACACGGCATGAATTGCTTCAAGTTCTAAAGCTATACTGTCTGACTCCCTTTGGACGCATTCACTCTCGCAATCCGGACATTCGGAAAATGGCCTCGCAGGTGGACAGGACGCCGTCGGCCGTCGCACTAAAAATGACGAACTTCGCGAGCCTAGATCCATCTGTAAGACAAGGTGGCATGCCGAATTCAAGCCGATTGGATCGAGAGGTTTGGAAGGACTTCTTCGCTGAAATGAGGTCGTCGCTTGCGGCGATAGAGCTTCAATCTGGGCGACAAATTGCCGAAGAGTCGGAAGAATACCTGCAGCGGATCGAGTTGTTTCCAGAGGGTTTGGATATCCTGCGGACCACAAAGACACGAAGAAATCAGGATTTCTTTAGAGACTTGGTGCTCGCTTCATACGAAGGCAAATGCGCCTTGACGGGCATCGATGAACCCGATCTCTTAGTCGCCGGCCACATAGTCCCTTGGTCAGAAAAGAAAGACATCCGCACCGCTCCTCAAAACGGTATTTGCCTGAATGCTCTTCACGACCGTGCATTCGATCAAGGCCTAATTGCCTTCGATGACGATTACCATGTCTTGTACTCGAAGCGTCTTCCCGACGTCGCGCGGGCCGCGCTTGCGTCCTTCGGGTCGCAGAAACTTCGGCTTCCGTCCAGATTTGTCCCAGATCGAGCGCTAATCGCATTCCACCGCCAGAACAAATTTCGCGACTGCTAAGAACAACTCCACTCTGATCCTGATTGCGCAAACGCTTCGCGCTGGTTTTCGGAAATGATTTGAGACGAAGTAGATACCATGAGCCAAGTCTCTCGAGGCCTTTATCAATCTCTGATCACCGAGGCTCTCACGGAAGAGATAGGGACGCTTAAGAACAATTTGCACGCGCGGTATGCCGATCTGCACTACTCCGACGTAGCCGATCGCATTGCAATGCATCTCTCGCGTATTATCGAACGCGCGATCGAAGGCATCGAAGATGGGCGCCGTGTAAACGATGGGATCGCACTTGCGCGTGAGCTGATCTCAAGGATGGTGGCAGATACGGGAGCGAACCTCCTCTCCGAGCAGCCCGCCGTTCCTGGGCGATTCCTGACAGCCGTACTTGCGGACCGCCCGGACGGTCGACCGGAGGATATGAGTGAGCCTCTAATCCCGCTTCTCGACACGGCGCTCCTGACCAATGCACCAGGAGAACCTCGAGTCGGTCACCAGATTGTTGCGGAAATCCCGTCGGCGGACCGCATCGACTTTGTAATGGCGTTTATCCGCCGCAGCGGCATCAGGCCTATGTTGGATGCCTTACGTCGGCACTGTGAAGCCGGGCGTAAGCTGAGAGTCCTAACAACTGTCTATACCGGATCAACCGAGGCCGACGCGCTCGAAGACCTCAAGACTCTTGGGGCAGAGGTCCGCGTCTCATACGACACTAGCGGTACGCGATTGCATGCAAAGGCGTGGTTGTTTCATCGAAAATCTGGCTTCTCGACCGCGTATATCGGGTCGTCCAATCTTACGCATTCGGCTCAAGTCAGCGGATTGGAATGGAACGTGCGATTTTCAGCCGTGCGCAACGGCCCGGTCGTCGAAAAAGTCGCGGCGGTGTTCGACAGCTACTGGCACTTCGACGATTTTGTGCCGTTCGATTTGAACCAGTTTTCCGAGCAGGCCAAGCGCCAGCGGAGCCGTCCAGACCCGACGTATCTTTCGCCGATCGAACTTCGGCCGGAGCCGTTTCAAGAGCGGCTCCTTGAGCAGATCGCTCTTTCACGGCAGCGCGGGTTTCATCGAAACTTACTTGTCTCTGCCACTGGCACAGGCAAGACGGTAATGGCGGCGATCGACTACGCGCGGCTGAAGGAGACTCTGCCACGCGCTCGCCTGTTATTTGTCGCGCACCGCAATGAAATTCTTCAGCAGTCGGTCGCAACGTTTCGGCACGCCCTCCGCGACTCGTCCTTCGGAGAATTCTGGGTGGGTGGGGCGCGACCAGAACTCTTCGATCATGTGTTCGCATCCATCCAGAGCCTAAGCGCTGTGGGGTTGGAGAAGTTGGACCCTAACCATTTCGACGTCGTCATCGTCGACGAGTTTCATCACGCGGCGGCGCCTTCCTACCGGGTCCTGCTCGATCACGTTCGGCCGGTCGAATTGCTCGGACTCACTGCAACTCCGGAACGCAGCGACGGGCTTTCCTTGCTGCATTGGTTCGACGACCGCATAGCCGCCGAGTTGCGGCTCTGGGATGCAATCGACCAGCAGAGGCTGGTTCCCTTTGTTTATTACGGAATCGCGGACAGTCTGGATTTCACGGAGGTGCCGTGGCGTCGCGGGCGTGGCTATGATGTCAAAGGGCTGACTAATCTCTTCACTGCCGACGATGCGTGGGCGCGGAAGGTCATCCGGGCGCTAACTGACAAAGTTGATGACGTCCGACAGATTCGAGCGCTCGGTTTCTGCGTGAGCATTGATCATGCGCGCTTCATGGCCCGCGTGTTTAACGAGGCAGGTATCCTCTCAATCGCGATCTGGGCCGACACGCCGACCTCGGAGCGTGAGAAGGCTCTTCGAGACCTGAAGGAGCGACGCGTCAACGTCGTGTTTTCGGTCGACATCTTCAACGAAGGCGTCGACGTCCCGTCAGTCGATACTCTGATCATGCTGCGCCCCACTGACAGCCCAGTACTATTCCTTCAGCAGCTCGGGCGTGGTCTGCGCCGCAATCATGGCAAACACGCCTGCACCGTCATCGATTTTGTTGGTCTTCATCACCGCGAATTCCGCTTTGACCGGCGCCTCGGCGCGCTCCTTGGAGGAACTCGCAAAGAGATCGAACGGCAAGTCGCACAGGGCTTCCCCTTCCTGCCGGCCGGCTGTCACATGGAATTGGACCGGATCGCCAGTGAGCGCGTGCTACGCAGCATTCGCAATGCTGTGCCCGACCGCTGGACTAGCAAGGTCGAAGAGCTGCGCCGGATGGCCGCGGGTGGAACCCAGGTGGCGCTGGCCGTGTATCTTGACGCAACAGGGCTGGCGCTTGAGGACATCTATGCTTCCGGCCATTCGTGGTCCGACATGCTCGTAGCTGCTGGTCTGCGTGTGCTCAAATCAGGTCCGGCAGAGGAGGAACTGCGCAAGGCATGTGGCCGCCTGTTGCATGTCGACGATGCGCCCCGTATTGAGGCCTACAGCCGAATTCTGGGCAATCCAACTCCACCGACGGAGGCCACAACCTCCGCTGTCGACCAGCGCTACATCCGGATGCTTGTCGCGTCCGTGATCGGAAGGGTCGTCGCGCCGACCGCATCTTTGAGCGAGGCGTGCGAGTTGTTGTGGCAGCATCCGCAAGTGATCGCTGAACTTCTCGGTTTGATGGAACTGCTGCTCGGTCGTATCCAGCATGTCCAAATACCGCTGCGCGATCGACCAACTCTGCCGCTCAGCGTCCACGCGCAATATTCCCGCATCGAAATACAAGCGGCATTTGGCGACGGTGCAAAGGCACAAGTGCCGACATGGCGCGAGGGCGTTCGGTGGATGAAAGACGAACAATGCGATGTCTTCGTTTTCACCTTGGACAAGACGAGCGGCCGCTTTTCACCGACTACCCGCTATCGCGACTATGCGATCAGCCGTGATCTCGTCCATTGGGAAAGCCAGTCCACAACACGTGCCGACAGCCCCACGGGTCGACGCTATCAAACACGTGTCTCAGGCGGAACAGGCGTCATGTTATTTGCGCGGCTGAAAGATGACGATAGGGCGTTTTACTTCCTGGGTCCGGCGGACTACGTGAGCCATGAATCGGAGATGCCCATGGCGGTTACCTGGCGTCTCAAATACTCGCTACCCGGTGATCTGTTCCAATCTTTCGCGGCGGCCGTCGCGTAGAATGGTCCGCTGTCGGCGTCGAAGGCGTAGACGTTCCCATCCCACAGCCGGCATAGACGACGCGGTTCGCCAACGCTGGCGAGGAATCGCTGAGCTGCCGGTTGGTGTGCACCACACCTCGACCCCGGTGGCCCATCCGCATTCGTGGTCGCCGCAATTTGCGCGGCGGGCCGGTTTGGATACGATGTAGCGCCGCCAAGAGGGGCAACACATGCAGCTTGAGAAAATCGGCACGGCCGGGTTGGGCGCGGCGCTGATCGTCGCGGCGAGTGCCCTCCTCGCACCCGCGCCCGCATCTGCGCACGGGCTCAAGGTCCTCTACAGCTTCTGCGCGCTCGCCAATTGCGCAGATGGCTCGTCCCCCCAGGCGGCGCTGATCGAGGACGCCGCCGGCAATCTCTACGGCACGGCGACGGGAGGGGATGGCGCGTACGGCAGCGGCGGGACGATCTTCAGGCTGAGACGCGGAAGCAAAGGCTTCGAATATCGCGTGATCTACAGCTTCTGTTCACAACCGAACTGCACGGACGGCGAGTTGCCCGAAGGCGGCCTCGTTATCGACGAAACCGGTAACCTGTATGGCACGACCTTCTTCGGCGGCGCCCAGGACCAGGGCGAAGTGTTCGAATTGTCGCCGGGCCGCAAGGGGTGGACACTGCAGGTCCTCTACAGCTTCTGTCCTGCCGGAGGACTTCATTGCCCGGATGGCGACTATCCCGGTGCGGGTCTCGCCTACGCGGGCCAGCAATCGGGTGCACTCTATGACGGAAGCTCGCCCCTGTTCGGAACCGCGAGCAGAAGCGGCGCCGGAACCTATCATGGCGTCGCTTACGAGTTGGCGCCTGGCAAAAGCAGCTGGAGCTATCAGGTGATCTACAATTTCTGCTCGCTGGCCAATTGCGCCGACGGAGCCAATCCTCTTGCACCGTTGATCGAGGACGCGGCCGGGAATCTTTACGGAACTACCGACAGCGGCGGCAATTCCACCGGCAAAGGCACCGCCTTCGAACTGAACTTCGAAAACAACAGCTGGATCGAGACCGTTCTTTACGGCTTCTGCGGCGTGGCGAATTGCGCCGACGGTGCCCAACCGCAGAGCGGATTGGCCATGGACGGCACGGGAAGCCTTTATGGCGTTACGCTGGAAGGCGGCAACGGTGCGGCATGCGGCGGTAATCGCGGCTGCGGAACGGTGTACCGGATCGTTCCGAACGGCCAGTCCTCGCAGGAGACGGTGCTTCACGCCTTCTGCAACCGAAGCAATTGCCCCGACGGCGATGGGCCGGCGGGCATTCCTGTGCTCGACACCAGCGGCAATCTGTTCGGAACCGCGACGCAAGGCGGCGACGGCCAAATATTCCCGGGCGGCGGCGGTACGCTGTTCGAGATCAGCGGATCGAAGTTTCAGGTGCTGCGCAAGTTCTGCACGGTGGGGCTTTGCAATGATGGCGCAGTCCCTTATGCCGGCGTCACTCTTGATGGCACAGGCCATCTCTTCGGCGCTGCTGCGGCAGGCGGCGCAAACTGCGCCGACGTGGGCGGTTCTTGCGGCATCGTGTACGAATTCGTTCGTTAAAAATCTCAGGTCCGCGACGCGGCACCGGCGTCGTCTGGCGCTCTGTCCTCCAAGTACATACATCGCGCGCGAGACTGCCGCGGATAATGCGAACGCGCGCAGCCCCATAACCGCAAATGGCCTGGGACCGCGTGAACTCAATCCAGCTTTACGCCCATTTTTTTCGCGTGCTTTACCAGCGCCCGGCGCCAGGCAGCGTCATAACCATCGATCGGCCCCGATTTCTCGGCAGGCAGCAACTCGGCAGCAACCAACTGCGCGTGCTCCGCGAACGACATGCTGTCGATGTCGAGCGCAAAACGCGCCTTGCCGACGTGGCACGTACAGAGACCATCGGTTGGGACATGGTATTTTCCGGTGAGACAATGTGGATCGTGCGGACTTTCGGCCGCTGCCAATAGTGCCTCTCGCGTATAGTTGCGACTCATTCAAGCAAACTCATACCAGCAACCGTGCGCGTCGCAATCGGTTTATGTCTACGCCGGCCATGTCTGAACGCTTGATCGCCGTTCATGGGAGAGACAATCCCCATCGGGACGCCCTGTGCCAAGCGCTCATTTGGTGACACGTTTTTCATGGCTGGCCGGGACAACAGCCCGGCCATGACGACGCTGGTGAGCGCTGCCTGCGAGTTTTTTCTCGCGCTGGCGCTCTCGCCGCAATCGAAAGTACTTGTTGGGATTCGCTCAGCCTTTTGCTGTCGTCCAACTGTCGATTCTCGAAGGATCCGGAACAAGAAAAAGGGCCCGGTCGCCCGGGCCCTTGCATGAAGTTCGGACGATTCTGCCGCCCTATTGTTTGTTCGCCGTGTAGGTCGTCACGCGGTGGCGCAACCTGTCGCTATCGACGACCGTCATTGTGTTTCCATCTCTTGCAACCGTGGACTTGATTGTGTCGATGACCTTGCCGTTCCTCATGTCGGTTTCGAGCATCGTGCGCGAACCCATTTTTTTCACCGTCACGGTGGTAATCCCGGGATTTCCCTTAACTGACGCCTCGGTCCCGTCCATTTTTGCCGTGTACGTGTCACCGGTCGGATCGGTCATCGTCAGCATCTTGCCGTCGACCTTGTAGGTTGTGGTCACCATACTGTCGGACGCGTTGCTCAGACCCGTCCTCATCCACGAGCCGGACATGGGCCCTGAACCCGCGGGGCCTTTGGCGACGCGTTTGAGACCGCCCGTGCCCTTATATGCTGCGCCGTTCTCGCTGGTGCCGGTGAAGTCGACATCGATGGTCTGGCCGTTGGGTGCGACCTTGAACGTAAGAGTCTCGGTCGTTTTTCCGCTCTTCTTGTCCGTCAGCACGACGTTGTGCACATCGGACGCGTTGACGGCCACCATGTCCATATACGGATTGCCGGACACAGGTTGATCGGAGCCGTCCGCCTTGACCGTATAAGGCGGAACACAGCTTTTGCAGGTGAACATGCCGTCCATGAGAACATAGGCATCGGGCTTCTGTGACATCTTTACCGAGGCGATATCCTCTTTCCATGTCCCGTCGAATGGGCTCGCGGCCATCGCGTGCAATGGCACGAACGCCGCACACAAAACTGCTGCTGCAACGAAGATTCTCATTTCGTTTCCTCCCCATTTTGCCCTGCGTGGCCCTTGCCGGCCGTAGAGCATCGGCATCATAAGTTGACCGGGCTCGGCCTCTGGCAAGCGGTCAAATCAGCGCAGTTCCCGAGACCGGGTGAAACATGAATTGCAAACGATCGCGGCGTGCGATGATTTGCCGTGCGGGACGTTTTCGAAGGAAGCGAGATGAGACGCGGGATTTCGACAGCCATTTTCGCGGTTGCGCTGTGTGCCGCCGCGCCTCCGGCGCTCAGCGATATCAGCAGCGATGTTGCGAAGAGCCTCGAATGGCGGCAGGTCGGCCCCTTTCGCGGCGGCTGGGCAACCATGGCGGACGGCATCCCGAGCCAGCCCGATGTCTTCTATTTCGCGGCAGCGGGCGGCGGCATCTGGCGCACCGTCGATGCGGGCCGGACCTGGTCGCCACTGTTCCAGCACGGACCCGCCGCATCGGTGGGTGCGCTTGCGATCGCGCCGTCCAATCCGAACGTGATCTATGCCGGCACCGGCCAGCCTGAGCCGCGCTACGACATTGCCTCTGGCATGGGCATTTACAAATCGACGGACGGCGGAGCGAACTGGACGCCGCTCGGGCTCCAGGACACGCGCTACATTGGGGCGATCTGGATCAGTCCCACCGATGCGAATGTCGTTCTCGTGGGCGCGCAGGGACATTTCTTCGGTCCCAACCCTGCGCGGGGACTCTTCCGTTCCACCGATGGCGGCAAGACCTGGTCGCACGTGCTTAAGATCAACGACTGGACCGGCGTCGTCGACATTGCGGGCGATCCGAAGGACTCACGAATCCTTTTTGCCTCCGCCTGGGAGGCGCATCAATATCCGTGGCAGAGCTACTTCACGCCGGTCACCGGACGCGGTAGCGCGATCTACAAATCGATCGATGGCGGCGTGCGCTGGAAGAGACTGACCGGCGGAGGATGGCCGCAGGAGCCGCTCGGCCGCATCGGGCTTGCAGCCGCACACATCTCCGGCGGAACGCGGGTTTACGCGGATATTGATTCCAAATCTTCCGGCGGGCTCTACCGCTCCGACGACGGCGGTACGCATTGGCTGCGCGTCAACAAGGAAAAGGCATTCACGGACTGGTACGCCAGCCGTCTCGCCGTCGCACCCAACGATCCCGACACTCTGTATACGGTCGGGCAGTCCATCCGCCGCTGCACGGCCGGCGGCAAGACCTGCGACATCTTCAAGGGTGCTCCGGGCGGCGACGATTATCACTACGTCTGGATCAATCCGCTGCATCCCGATCACATGATCACGGGCAGCGACCAGGGCGCGGTCGTCAGCGTGAATGGCGGGCGGAGCTGGAGCAGCTGGTACAATCAGCCGACGGGACAATTCTATCACCTCGCTGCCGACAACCGCTTTCCATACTGGATCTATTCCGGCCAGCAGGATTCGGGAACGGTGGCGATCGCGAGCCGCAGCGATTACGGCGCAATCACCACGCGCGACTGGCATCCCGTGGGCGGCGACGAACGCGATTACGACATTCCGGATCCTGCCGATCCGGAGATCACGTATGATTCCGGCCTCGGCGGACGCGTGACAAAATGGAACGCGCGCACGGGACAGGTGACGGACATCTCGCCCTGGCCGGAATCCAGCTATGGCAAAAGACCGACGCTCGTTCGCTATCATTATCTGTGGGTGACGCCGCTCGTGGCGTCGCGCGCCGGTCCCGCATCGCTCTATCTCGGCGGGCAGGTGCTGTTCCGCACGCAGGATCGGGGAACGCACTGGACCACGATCAGCGGCGATCTCACCGGCAAGCGCGCGGACGCGAAGAACTGCAACGCCGACATCAAGCAGGCCGACGCGATGGCCTGCGGTTATGGCAGCATCTCCGCTATCGAGCCGTCACCGCTTCGTGCCGGCGAGATCTGGGTTGGAACAGACGATGGCCTGATCCAGCTCACCAAAGACGGCGGCGCGCATTGGAGCAACGTGTCGCCGGCCGGGCTTCGGCAATGGGCGAAGGTGGCCGCGATCGATCTGTCCGCGCGCGAGCCGGGCGTTGCGTATGCGGCGGCGGACGGTCATCGGATCGATGATTTCCAGCCGCACATTTTCTGCACGCGCGATTACGGCAAGAGCTGGCGCGAGATATCGGGCGATCTTCCACGCGATCATTTCGTCAGCGTCGTGCGCGCCGATCCGGTCAAACCCGGGCTTCTGTACGCAGGAACGGATGCGGGAGCCTTTGTCTCCATCGACGATGGCGCGCATTGGTCGCAGCTCGGCCGCAATCTTCCGACCGCCTGGGTGACAGACCTTCTCGTGCATGGGGACGACGTCGTTGCGGCAACGCAAGGGCGCGCGATCTGGCTGCTCGACGATGTCACGGCCCTTCGCCAGGCGGCGCCGGATACCGAAGATGCGCATCTGTTCACACCCGCAGCGGCGTGGCGCGTGCATTCCGACAACAATGTCGACACCCCGCTGCCGCCCGAAACACCGCAAGGCGAGAATCCCCCGGCGGGCGCGATCATCGATTATTGGCTCGGTGCGAACGCAAGCAGTCCCGTGACGCTCGACATAAGCGATGAAAAGGGAGCGCTGGTGCGGCATTTCGCGAGCAATGCGAAGCCCGAGGAGCCCCATGCAGAACGCTATTTCGCCGCCGCCTGGTTGAAACCACTCCGGCCGCTCGAAACGACGGCCGGGTTTCACCGCTTCATCTGGAATCTTCACGCCGAACGACCGCCGGCAATTGGCTACTCTTACAGTATCGGCGCCGTGTGGGGCCACGGCACGCCGATAAAACCGGAGGGGCCCTATGTGCTTCCGGGGAACTACACCGTGGTGCTGAGCGCGAACGGCCACACCTACACAGCACCGTTGCATGTCGCCGAAGACCCGCGAATCAGGACGACGCAAGCCGACCTGAAAGCGTCGTTCGATCTCTCGCAGCGGATTGCCCAATTGCTCGCACCAACACGCGAAGGTTACGGGGAAAGAAAATCGGTGCTGAAGCAGCTCGATGCGCTGTTCCCGGACGAGAAAACATCCAGTGCGGACGCAGGGGACACGGACACGCAAGTGCCTGCGGAGAAGAAACCCGCCGACGCACTCCACGCGCTTGGCCGTCAGGTCCGGCAAAAGCCGGCCGCGGGCGCACCGACGTTTGAATCGGTCGACTCAATTCTCACCGGAGTCGAGACGGATCTCGAGGCCGTCGATGGCGCCCCGACGCCGGCGCAGCGCCAGGTCGTCGATGACGCGGCATCGAAACTTGCGGAGGTTCAGCGCCGATGGGCGAGTATCAAAACGGGCCCCCTGCCCGCCCTCAACGCGGCGCTCGCGCGCTCGGCGCGCAAACCCATCATCATCCCGCCGCGGGCCACGCTCGACACCGAACCTCCGGATTCAGGTAACGACCTCCCCTGAGCAACGGCGTTGCCAGTTCATCTCGATGCGGCACTGCCGAAACCTGTTCGCTATCGGCTCAGCCATGTGAGCGCAATGTTAGCTGCGGGAGAATGAACCTTATCGGTTGACATTATGACTGATTTGGTATTGGCTCTAAGGGCCAGTCTCAAAGAAGGACAGAGCAATGCCAGCCGAATACGCGATGGGGTATCGCAAGCCGCCCCTCAGTGGGCGGTTTCAGAAGGGACAGTCGGGGAATCCGGGAGGGCGGCCGAAGAGGAGGGCGAGGCCGACAAGACGCCAGTATTTCGGGCAGATGCTCGAGGCGGATCTTCTGCAGTCCACCGAGACGGTCGCGACGATGCCGTGCGCCACCACGCTTGCCGCCGGAGCCAAGGGCATGGTGCTCGACATGGTGCGAGGTAAGACCGCGACCATCCGGATGATCTTTGCCTTCATGGACGAACTCGACGAGATCGAAGGAAATCTCGTGCGGACGCGGCGGCGAAGGCCCGCGAGGATTCCAGAGGAGGGGGATGACGGCTACGAGGCGGATTCCCCTGACGAGCAGGGACTTGGCGAAGAAGCGCCGTTGCCGGAGTGGGCCGAGTATTGCGGCGAGCCGCCACAAAGCACCATCCAAACATCACCCCCCGATTTGTCACGGCCCGCAACAGCGGGCCGCCCAGATGAAACTCACTCAGATCGCGAAAGCGAGAAGAAGACTCTTCTCGATGGCGAGCTGCCGAGCGCTGGCAGCTGGGTGGCCCGCTCTTCGGCGGGCCATGACATGGGTGGGGCTGGGGAGGAAACTATGCAGTCACAAACCGCAGCATCTCCCCACGCTGAGGGGAGCGAGCAGGGATTGAAAGCAGAATCGGAGCGGCAGTTTCTCGCCATCTCACGCCGGGTGCCGAGCGAGAAGGAGTTGCGGCGGCGCGAAGAGCAGGCGGAGATGGATCGCCAGCGGCGTGCCTATGAATCACTTCCCGGAAAGATCAAGGCGTTCTGCGACACGCACGGCTATGAATATCCGCCGGGTATGCAAACGCCCAAAGATGTTCCAGCTCCTCTCAATGAGGGGCAAACGCAGGGAATTACCAATCCGCGCCCCGAGGAGAGACCCCACAAACGGGCGCTGCGCGCGCGGTTTGAAAGGCTCGCCTGGGCGGAACGCGAGGAAGCCGCACGCAAGGCCGCGCTCGCGGCGAAGGCGGAGGGGGTGCTCATGCTTCGACAAGCTCAGCATGAGGGTAATTCACCTCGCCCTGAGCCTGTCGAAGGGCCCGAACCGCTGCCGGATTTCGCCATCTGGATGCGTGGGCAGAAGGCCGCACCGTAATGACGCTGCCGATTCAATCGTCATACATGTGCACCGATAAAGGAGCCTATTACCACGACGCCTGCGATGGCGATTGCGACGCCGTAGGGAATGTCGCGTCCGAAATCGCTTCCGCTTCGAACCATGGCAAAAATACGGGTTTGTTGAACGACAAGGCTCGCAAGCGCGAGCACTCCGCCCGCAATGACGGTGACAAGCACGAATTGAACCAGGTGTCCGAGTCCTGCGAACAGCGCGACCGCGGTCATCAGTTTGGAATCGCCGGCGCCGAGGAGCCTGAAGGCGTAGAGCACGCCCGTCGTCAAAAGAGTGATACCCGCTGCCGCGAGCGACGACGTGACGGAAACCGCCGGCCCGACAAACACCCAGATTCCAAAGAGCGCCGCGACCACAAGCACGGTCCAATTGGGAATTCGGCGATGTCTGATGTCGCTCAGCGCCGCGACGGCAACCACCGCCACGAAGAGCGCGGCAACAATGCAGCGGGTAACCTCAAGGGGCGACGGAATGGCCGCCATCGAAGACCGCCTTGTTCCCCTCGAGGCTGTGGGTCGTCTCGAGATTGGCAGCCGCGCGGGCGTAATATTCGCCCTTTGCCTTCATCGCCAGTCCGAGCAGATACTCTGCCTGCGTATAGTCGCCGCGCAGCATTGCAGCGAAGCCCGCATTGTTGAGGACAGCGGCGCGGTCGCCGGCCGCCGCGCCCGAGACCGCGCGGTCGTATTCGCCTTTCATCGCTATGGCGAGCCGCAGATTGTTGCGGGCCGAAGCGAAATCCGGTTTTTTCTCCAGCGCCGCGACAAAGTCGTGAATTGCATCCTCGCCGCGGTTCTGCAGCAACAACGAGAAGCCGCGATTGTTGAGTACGAGGGCGGCTCCATCGGAATCGGCGAGCGCGTGATCGTAGGCCGCTTCGGCCTGCGTCCAGTCGTGTTTGCGGTCATATTCCGAGCCCAGCGCGTTCCACGCACGCCATGCGGCCGGGTCCTGGGCCACTGCATCCTGCAGCGCGGCGATCGCCTCGTTCGACCGGCCGAGCAGCGAGAGCGCGATGCCCTCGCCTTCTCTCGCACCCGCGCCGGCCTTCGGATCCGATTCGATGGTCTTGAAGCTCGTCAATGCATCGGCGTAGCGGCCGCGTGCGAGGCGAAGTCGGCCGGCCAGAAGAAGCAGGCGCGCATCGCCGCCGCTGACGATCAGCGCCTGGTCCAGCATGTTGCCGGCATCGAGATAGCGCTCTTCGTCAATCGCCCGCTGGATTTCTGCAACCGTATCTGCGCTGAGCGGCACCGGCTTCGTCTGGGCCACTTGCTGTTTGCCGTCGCCGGATTCTCCGGCAATCGCACAGCACAAACCGGCCGGCAGGAAGCACAGGCAGGCGGCGGCGAGCGCGGCGGCTCTAAGCTTTTGCGGGGACATGATCATGCTCCATCGACGTAATTGGGTCCGCTACCCCGACGCCGCCGGGATCATTGCGGCCGCGCTCAAGATCGTCGGTCAACGCGCTCCGGTGCAGGAAATCTGTGCCGACGACCAATTCCAGCCCGCCGCAGCCGCAGGAACGGCTGGCCAAATGGATCGATATCTGCAGCGTGCGCGCCAGGGCGCGTGCGACGTCGACATTTGGCTGGGCATAAAACAGGGTGGTGTGACTTGCGCCTGCGCCCTCCCGCGCCGCCCAGCGTGGCGCCGTCCATCCCAGATGAATCAGCCGGCGGCGCATCGCGTCCGTCGCGCCCTTCCTGCCGGAAGCATTGACGATCGAAAGCGGATGCCCGGTGAGTTTCACCGCAGCCTGCGCGGAATGCTGCGCCGGCAACTCTGCCGAGGCGAGCACAGCACCCAAACGCGCATCGCCGGAGTGGGCATCGGGTTGCGCGTTGGTGACCGGCTCATGGTTCTCCAGTCCCTGCAAGGCGCGGGAGTAGGCGATGTTTCCCAGTACGATCGTCGAACGGGGATCGATTGCCCTTGCCTGCGCGTAGTAGCGCGCGCTCAAATCGAAGCGTCCGAGCTTGTCGTAGATGACGCCAAATGCGTTCAGCACGCGGACATCGCGCGGCTCCCGTTCCCGCGCGGCCTGCAGGTGTTCCAGCGCCACAGCGTAATCGCGGTTGTCAATCGCCGTCGTCGCACTCCGGTAGGCGTCGTCGTCCGCAGCGGTCCCATCCGCACTCGGCGTCTCGACCGGCCGAATTTCCACGGGCTTAGCACGATCAAAAAGCGGTGTGCAGGCGGCGGCGCCGAGGAGGATTGCGGAGACAAACGCGCCGCGGGCGAAACGATAGTCGGGCCTTGTCATCAGTGAACCCCGTGACCGGCGAGAGCGGGAAGAAGAATGCGGATGACATCGATGATCGCCGGCAGCAGGAGCGCCGTTACGATCACCGGAAGGATGCACGCCACGAGAGGGATGGTCATCAGCACCGGGATCCGCAACGCCTTCTCTTCGGCCCGAAGAAATCGGGTTTCCCGCATCTCCACCGAATAGGTCCGCAGCGTCTGCGCGATGCTCGTCCCGAGCGCCTCAGTCTGGATCGCAAGCGCAGCGAACGATTTTACGCCCCCGACGCCCGTGCGTTCCCCGAGAGCACGTAGCGCGTCCGTCCGGCTTCGCCCGGCACGCAGTTCGTCAGAGACGCGCGCGAATTCTTCCGCGATGCGCGGATGCGAACGGCGCACCTCCTGGCCGACGCGGACAAAGGCCGCTTCCAGGCTCAGCCCCGATTCGATGCACACGACCATCAGATCCAGTGCATCGGGAAATTCAAATTCCAACCTCGTGCGGCGCGACGCCACCCGCCGGTCGAGAAAACTGCCGGGCGCGAGCAGACCGACGCAACACAGGACCATGGTCCAGAATATGACTCCGATGCTTGATGCCGACACGCCGAATGCCCATCGTCCGATGAGAAATGCAAACGGCAATCCGATTGCGAGTGTGAAGCGCACGATCACGAACCAGATCGGCGCGGAAGGGTGATCGAACCCCGCATGGAACAGTTCAACCCGAAGCTTCTGGCGCGCTTCCGAATCGCTGATCGAGCTCGATTTCTGGACCCACATCAGGAACGAATTTGTCGAAACCCGTTTTTGCAGGAGAGGCGCCGACGCCGCGGTGGCTCTCAGTTCGCCAAGGCGCCGCCGTTGCTCGAAGACGCGTCCCAATTCATCCGATATCGCAAAAATGACCGCGACTGCCACAAAGAAGGTCAACGCTTCGATGATCAATTCGAGCGGGAGAGTCATCGCAATCACCATCAATATTTGAAGTTGACGATGCGGCGGATCATGACCCAGCCAAGCACGTAAAGAAGCGAGACGCCTGCGACGACGGGCCAGAAGATCGGATCGGAGAATTTGGAGGTATAGAATGTCGGGTGCATGGCAAACAGCGTCGAGATAAGCATGACCGGCAGCGCACTCAACAAAAGTGCAGAAGCGCGGCCCTCGCTCGACAGCGCCCTCACTCTCTTGGCCAGCGTGCCGCGCCCGCGGATAACAGTCGCCAGGCCGGCAAGAATTTCCGCCAGATTGCCTCCGGTCTCGGACTGGATTCCCACGCTGACGGCAAAAAAATGCGCGTCGGGCGAGCCGGTTCGCTGCGCGAAACTGGTCAGCGCATCCTTGAACGCCATGCCGTAGGTGGTTTCATCGACGATCAACCCGAACTCCGTGCCGATCGGATCGCCCATTTCACTCGCTGCGAGCTGGACCGCCGAGACAGCTGGATGTCCGGCGCGGATGGCCCGATTGATGACGTCGAGGGCCAGCGGCATCTGTTGTTCGAGAATACTCATCCGCTTGAAGCGCTGCCGCTTGATCCACACCCATGCGGCCAGCATCCACGCCGTGCAACTGGCCGCCAGCGACAGCGTCGCGTTCAACGCGAATCCGGAAGCGCTCCCCGTGTGAACAAGGAGAAGGCTCACGAGCCATGTTCCGAGTGATCCTCCGATCACGATTACCACAACGCGCACGGGGGAAACCGAAAGCCCCGCCTGGCGGAAAAAAATCCAGGACCGGTCGTGCATCGCGGAGAGCCTCGCGCCCATTGCGATGGGGGCTGCGGGTTTCCGTATCAGCGCGGCGTAAATGTCGCCGGCACTCATGCCCGATTCGAGCATTTCGAGCCGGCGGTTGATTCCGCGCCTTCTGTCGCGCGACGCGAACAGCATGGATGCGCCCGACTGGACGATCAGGAGCACGGCCACGAAGACCACGACGTAGATGAGAGGAAACAGGGCCTGCAGCATCTTCACGCCGACCTTCGACCGGGCGCGAACATCATTGCGGGCAATTCCAGCCCACGCGACGAAAGCACGTCCATGAGTTTTGGCCTGACGCCGGTTGTTTCGAAATCTCCCTGAATGGAGCCTTCCCTGGTATGCCCATGCCGCCGGAAACGGAAAATCTCCTGCATGGAGATCACGTCATCTTCCATGCCAACGATCTCAAACACCGACACAACCCGGCGACAGCCGTCTTCCATGCGCTCCAATTGAACTACTACGTGGATGGCAGATGCTATCTGCTGGCGAACTGAGCGCGGCGAAATATCAAGGCCGGCCATACCGATCATCTGCTCGATGCGCGACAGGGCGTCCCGCGGCGTGTTGGCGTGAACGGTGGTCATCGACCCGTCGTGGCCGGTGTTCATCGCCTGCAGCATGTCGAAGGCTTCGCCGGCGCGGACTTCGCCGATAATGATCCGGTCCGGGCGCATGCGCAGGGCATTACGGACCAGATCGCGCTGGGTGATCTCGCCCTTCCCTTCGATGTTGGCCGGGCGTGTTTCCAGCCGGCAGACGTGCGGCTGCTGGAGTTGCAGCTCGGCGGAGTCCTCGATCGTAATTACGCGCTCGCGGTCGTCGATGTAAGCTGAAAGCGCATTGAGCAGAGTTGTCTTGCCGGAACCCGTGCCTCCAGAAATGATGACATTGCGTCGGCACTGCACAATCGCCTTCAAGACCTTCCCCATTTCCTCCGTGACGGTACGAAGCTCGATGAGACGCGCCATGTGGATGGGCGTGGAGGAGAATTTTCGGATCGAGACCAGGGGCCCGTCCACGGCCAATGGCGGAATGATCGCGTTCACGCGGCTTCCGTCGGCGAGCCGCGCATCGACCATGGGTTGAGATTCGTCGATGCGCCTGCCGACGGCGGCGACGATTTTGTTGATGATCCGGATGAGATGAGCGGTATCCTGGAAATGAACCTCTGTCGCCTCAATCAGGCCCCGTCGCTCGACAAACACGTGGCTGTGCGTGTTGATGAGAATGTCGTTCACGGTGTCGTCCTTGAGGAGCGGCTCGAGCGGTCCGAGACCGAGAATTTCGTCAAGTACGTCTTCGATGAGCTGATCTGTCTGTGCGACCGTTAGCAGACGCCGCTCCTGCGCCAACAGCTGCACGACCGCGTCGCGGATCTCGATCCGCAGCGTCTCGCGAGGTGTCTTGTCGAGCAGGCTGAGATTCAGAAGGTCAAGAAGGCGCTGATGAATGCGCAGCTTGAGCGCTGTCGTGTCCTCGATGCCCGCGCCACGCCCAGAAAGGTCCTGGGCGATACCCAAACGCGAAGTGTCGTCCCTGAACAGCATGTGGATTCAGCCTGTTATCCGGGCCGGCGCTTCGGCGAGCGCGCCAGCGGCGAGCGCATCGCCGAGCAGATCGATCGCCTTTTCGAGCCTGGTTGCGCGGCGGATGGACGAGATTCCAACGCCCCGGTTGATGGCGGCGATCATGGTTGGGCGGTCCTCGGGAATGACGAAATCGAATTCCCGGCCGATTGCGCGCTGGGCGGCTTTAACTGAAATCGACTTCTGCTGTTCCTTCGAAAGTCCATTGCACACCAACACGATCGGCCGATCGTCAAGTTTCTGCAGCGCCAGAACGGCGAGCTGACGGCGGACGAGATGCACATGCGGAACCGACAGCTGCGTGACGATGACGATCCTGTCCGCCAGCTGCAGCGAGCGATAGGTCCAGGGCGTCCAGACTGAAGGAAGGTCCATGATCGTCAGGGCGAAGTCGCTCCTGAGGCCTGAGATCAGGGATTCTGCCAATTGCGGGCTGAGCGCATCCAAAGCAGTGAGCTGTCGCGGGGCCGCAAGAACACGGGCGCCCGACTTGTGCGTGGCGAGCACGGTAGCGAATTGCGTTTTGTCGAGGACGTCGCCGACGGGAAGACAATCCGTGATGGTCAGCGCATCCTGAAGATCGAAATAGAGCGCGGCCGTGCCGAACTGAAGGTCGAGATCGGCCACGCACACCTGCGCAGGCGGCGGCGCCTTCGCCGCAAGCAACGCCGCAACCTGAACGGCGAGCGATGTCGCGCCCACTCCTCCGCCGGCCTTCAGCAGAGCAATCATCTGGCCCGGCCTGCTCGCCGCCCCGCCGAGGGCGATATCGCGCGCGAGCAGCCGTTCGATGCTGAGAGCGAGAGCTGCCTCGCTGACCGGCGCGGTCAGGACGTCGGAGGCGCCGTAGCGGGCAATCACGCGGGAGTCGATAGTGTCGGCACGGCGGACCACGACGACGACGTGGAGAGCCGGGGGCCTCGTTCTCAGCCGCCGCAAAGTAAATTCGACTTCCGCCGGCGATGCGCCATCGACGGAGACAATCAGAATATTCAACTGCGGCGGCCAAGAATCTGCCCAGGCCGTTCCGACGGATTCGAACACAACGTCTGGAAAGAGCGCGGCGAGCCTCGCGACCAGATCGGCATCCCCGATCGCGCCATCGACATACCCCAGGCGTCGCGCGTTGGCCGCCATACGCCTGGTCTCCGAAGGCGCCGTTTGTTTGAACACGCGTGGAAACTCGATCAATGCGCTGGCTCCTCTCATGGCGCAGTTTTAGCCGTTGGCAAAAATCGAGCCGCAAGCGGTTCGATCTCGTCGCTGCGTCATGGCTTCAAAACCGGCCATCCGGGCCTCACGGACCACCGCTGCCCATCGAGGTACCGGAACTGCTTGGGCCGCTTTGACCATTGGTCGAAGTGTTGACCGAAGCCGTATTTGACGCACCGATATCCAGCGGCGGGATGACCTGGTTCGTGTCGTAGCGCGTCTGGGCAAGGCCCACGCGCTGTCCTTTCGATCCCGGCGCCGGCGTTCCAACGTAGCGCGCATCCGGATCGGCAATTTGCGCTGCTTCGTCCTGCCGGACTGCTGTACCGAAATCGGGCGAAGTCCTGAGCGTGCTTTGCGTGCAGCCCGAGAGTGCAAGCGCGCCCAGGCACAGAAATATACTTGCGCGTCTTGCAGCGGTCGCGGACATCGCAATGTCACCCTCAATAAAGAACATGGCCGTAAGCGCCGTCGACGCCTCCCTTGGTCGGATCGATGGACATGAGCGCACGATCCTCTGGGCGCAAATCGGCCGTCGTGCCGGTCTGCGCGCCGAACAGGAACAGTTCGAAGTCCGACGGCGGCACAAACCGGTCCGCAGGGGTCGCCGCAGTGGCGTTTCGCGGCGTAACCAGATGGGGCGTCACCACAATCACAAGTTCGGTCTGATCGCTCTGGTAGCTCGTGGACCTGAACAGCGCGCCGAGAATTGGGATGTCCCCTATGAACGGAAACTGGCGGATGTTGCTCTGGTAGGTATCCCCGAGAAGACCAGCAACGGTGAAGGATTCACCGTCGCGCAGCTCGACCGTCGAGTGCGCCCGGCGCACTTTTATGCCCGGTATGGAAATGTCGCCGAGCTGAACTGACGTGGTCGGATCGATGCTCGAGACCTCCGGATTGACGATCACGTTGATCAGGCCGTCCTGCAAGATGGTCGGGGTGAAGGCGAGCGAGATTACGAATGTCTTGTATTCGATCGTGATCGTGGGCAGCGTGCCAACAAGGCCACTGGCACTCTGGGCGACGGGAATGGGAAATTCGCCGCCAGCGAGAAAATTCGCGGTATCGCCAGACATAGCCACAAGTGTGGGCTCGGCCAGCGTTTTGATCAGGCCCTTCTGCTCAAGCGCGTCGAACAAGACGCTGAAATTGCCCCCGGCCACGTTCCAAAGCAGAGACGCCGTGGCGAACGTGTTCATCGCATTTTGGGCTACGAAATTGAGCGAGTCGCCACTTGTAACGGTCACCTGCGGGCTGGTGTTGGTTGGCGTCTGCTGAACATTGAGCCGAAGATCCTTGGCGACGGTGCGCTCCATCTCGACGAAGCGGACGGACAGCATCACCTGCTGAGTGCCCTGAACGGTCATCATGTTGACGACCTTGCCCGGGCTGTAGGTATCGGCCAGATCCAGGACCTGCTTCAGCACCGCGGGGCTGCTGACGGTCCCCGAGAGCACAATCGACTGGTTGGCGGGGTGCACGGCCACGTCCGTCTCGCCGGGAATGATCTCGTGCATACGGGCCTTGAAGCCCTCGAGATCGGCAGAGACCACGACATTGGCTGTCATGATCACGCGTTTGCCCGCCCCGTACACAGTCAGAACCGTCGAGCCCATGCCCTTGCCGACGATATAGACGGTGTGCGGATTGAGCGGGACGACATCAGCAATCTTGGGATCGCCCACCATGACATCGGTATAGTTGGAAGGAAGTTGAACGAGCCTTGATTTCCCGACGCCCAGGTTGATCTCCGCGTGGCTATCGTCTCGCATGGCTTCGACGGAGGCGGCGTGAGCGACTTCTGCAACCGACGGACCCGAAGCAAAACACGCGACGCAAGCGAATCCGACAATACAAACAGCGGCGTGCGCCAATCGCGTTTGCGATTTCATGGCGTTGCGCTTCCTGCAGCAACCGCGGCTGCGGCCGGCTTGGCCAGCTGTTCGAGGCCGTGCGCAACGCTGTACGCAAACTCCGTCGTTTCGACACCCCGGATCACCCGCACGCGCTGACCGCTCGAATTGCGACTTCCGGCCTTGACCGGTCCGAAACCGAGATCGCCGACCTGGGTCGCCTGGCGTACAAGCTGTCCGTTGTCGGCAACGTGGCGGAGCGACAGCGAGATCGTACCCACCGATTGGCCGAGCGAGATTTCCTGGGCCTGTTGCGGTGTCACTTCCACCGTGACGGCCTTTGCGACGACCGGCTTGTCAGCAGCGTCGTCGGATGTCTGATCCACGCCCAGCACCCGCACATTCTCGGCCACGACTTGCGTGACCGTATTCATGCTGTCGCCGCTGCCGATCGAACGCGTGAGCAGAACGTCCACCCTGTCGCCAGGAAGCACAAAGCCGCCGACGCCCGTGACATCATTGGATCGCAGGCTCACAGCGCGCATTCCCGCCGCCACCACGCCAGACAGATTGCCCTTCCCACCCGGGCCGCTGATTTTTCCAGAAAGCACCGGTTCATTCGCCACGATTGCGCTGAGCGCGAGGCGCGGGCCACCCTGCCCAGTTACTTGCGCGATATTTGAAAATGTCCCGTCCGGACCGGCGCCTGCGGGAAAACGCACTACCTTCAGCTTCTCCACCTCAAGCGTCTGACCTCGTGCTATCGGCTCCGCCGCTACTACGACCGGCACGATGCCGGCGGATGGGACTACCGACGAGATCGTCGCGATCCGCTGGGCATTGAGCACACTTCGAACGAGCAACACTGCGATAAGGCCAAGAAGGATTGCGATCGCCAAGGTCGCGATCGTGCGAATTGACATATTGGTACGCCCCTGCACATGACCGCGCGCTGCCCAAGCGCGCGGTCAACCGCCCCAAACCGGAACAATCAACAATCCCGGCCCATAAATGCAAAAAAAGAAGGTTGGGCGGCACGCCTCCTGGCGGCCGCCCGTTTCCTCTTCAGAACGTGAGAGCTGAGATCGCGGTCGCGGCGCCGGTGATTGCGTTGGCGATATCGGTGCCAAGGAGCACCGCCGCAGCAGCAATTCCGGCACCGACGATCGCCAGGATCAGCGCATATTCTGCCGCTGCGGCGCCCGACTCGTCTTTCCAAAAGCTGAGAAACTTCGACATTGTTCTTCTCCGTTGTGCAATTGCGCTGCGTTTGCCCCTTCGTGGGCATTGCAAAGCGGAGTGCAGCACCAAGCCCCACCCATGCCAGTCATTCGCACAGGAGTAACGAATTGTAAAGTATAATATTCCGTTAATCGTAAAATGAGATTCGTTAAAGATGTCCCTTGGCGCCCCCATGGGCAGAGTCTGCGGGATCTGCACCAATAATCATGATTTTCCGCCTAGGGGTGAGCTCAGACGTTCGGTGCACAATGCCCCTCAATTTCGGTGCGGCAAATAATCGTTTGATCCAATCCGAATGGATTAGAGTTCGAATGCAGATACCCCTTTGAGGTCTTGAAATCCGCTGGTGTACTCAACGCGACGCACCCAGCCGGTCAGCTGAGCTACCAAGCGTCTGATTCGATCCGCTAGCCGGCCGCTTGGACAGCGGATGGCTCGCCCAACCCGGGGAGCATCAGCATCGCAACAAGGGCCCGCACTTCCTGTCGGGCCGCGACGTGGGACATGGTGAGCGAGATTCCCAGCTGGGGCTGAGGGAGGTCCAGCATCGTCAGGCCCATCGGGAACAATTCGCGATAGATGACGCGCTCGCCGAATCCCGGCGACACGCGGAATCCGATTCGCCGCGCCAGGGCATCGAGCGCCGCTGAAACCCGCCGCTTGTTGCGGGCTTCCGTCGCACCGATCCGGTTTCGCATGACCACCCAGTCCAGCGCCGGCCTTCGCGCCAGCAGGCGCTTCTTCCGGCATTCCCACACGAAATCGCTGTAGACGCTCGGCTTGTCGACCGAAAACGTCACGGGATCGACGCTGGCCAGCAGGTCGAAATCGACGAAACTGTCGTTGAGCGGCGTGACGAGCGTGTCCGCCGCGGCGTGCGCGGCGCGCGACAATTGCGTATCGGATCCGGGCGTATCGATGACGATGAATTCGAATTCCGTCAGCATCTGCTCGAGAAGCGCGGAAAACGCGTTGGCGTCTTCCACGGCCGCCAGATCCAGCGACGTCGCCGAAGAACGCTCGAAAGTGCGAATGTGCGGCATCGCCATGTCCTTGCCGCCACGCTCACGCCAGCCGGCGCGGTTTTGCAATTGCCGCGAAAGACTCTTCTGCCGGAGGTCGAGGTCGATGGCGGCGACCTTCTTTCCCGAGCGCGCCAGCGCCACAGCCACATGCATCGCCGCGGTGGTCTTGCCCGAGCCGCCCTTTTCGTTGCCGAACACGATGATATGCGCGCGCGAGCTCACTGCTTTTCCGGTTGACCGCCCTGGGTCATCGCGTCGAATCGCAGTCTACCATCCCTGATCGCGAGAAACTGCGAGCCGTCTCGCCTGCGCAAGGCCGCTTCCTGTGGATGACGGGTGAGGAGCCCGTTGCCGTCCAGCGAGTCGGTGGCGCCGCCCGCGGGACGGATTGCGCCTTGAATGCGACATCCTGACGTTTTCGAAACCTGTTTTCATGTTGCGCGCGATGCGTTCCTGAGTGCAATTTTCGCCCCTTTGGAGGCAAGTAAAGATGGCCGATGCACCTGTTGTTCACATTGCCGAGAACTCGGCAGAAGGAGTCGCTCACAAATTGTTCGTCAAATTGCAGAGCCTGAATCAGCCGCAGGACGCGACAAGAGACTGGTATCTGGATCTCTATGCCGAGTGCCTGCTGACAGTCAGGCACCCCGAGTCCCGGAAGAAGCAGGGGCTTCAGGACTAGAGCTCCAAAACTCCCAAAGCTTCCTCGCGATCTCGATGGCGCGGTTTGCATCGCCGCCGGACATTTCCTCACGCGCGGCCATCTTCGGAACTTACAGTTTCAGTTCTGCATCCGTCATCGCGCACAATTCCATTCAAACTGAGACAGTGCCCCCAACCGGTTCGCTTGACTTCGGTATGGCGCTCGCGGCGTTAGGAGCCCTGGTTGCAGGAATTGCGCGAATTTCTTCCTTCTATTGCGGAATCCGTGCTGGTAAACGGTGCCCGATGACGAAGGAAACACCACGCGAGCCAGAGGCCTGGCCGACCGGGCTGACGCGAAATTCCCCCTGTCCCTGCGGAAGCGGAGAAAAATACAAGCGGTGCTGTGGCGCTCGTGCCGCGCCAACGAGGGCGCCGGGCGCGAATGGATCGCCCTCAGATCCGCAAGCTGCCCAAACGCAATTTCAACGCGGAGTTCAATTGCTGCAGTCCGGCCGGCTGTCGGAGGCTATCCCGATCCTGCACGAGGCGATCCGGCTGGACGCCAGACATTTCGACGCCCATCACGCGCTTGGTGCGGCGTTGATGCAAGGCGGACGGTTCGCCGACGCAAGCCAGATTTTGTTGCGGGCGCTGGCGCTACGACCTCGCTCCGCGGCGACGTGGCAGGCAGTTGGCGCTTCGTATGACCGTCAAAACCTGCACCAACCCGCGATCGACGCCTATCGAAGAGCGGTAGAGCTGGAGCCGAAACTGGGCGATTTGCTCTGCCGCCTGGGCGAACTCTACGCCATGTACAGCAGATTGGACGAAGCGAGCGATTGCTACGAACGCGCCGCCGATATCGATCCGGATACCACGAAAGCGCGCCTGTACCGCTCCGACGCGCGGATGCTGCGAGGCGACATTCCCGGTGCTGAACGATGGGCTCGCGAGGCGGTCGCTCTCGAGCCTGCGAGCAATTCCGCGCACGGCACTCTTGCCGGTCTGCTCTACGCCCAGGGCCGTTTTGAAGAGGCGGCGCAGTCTTTTGATGCCGCTCTGCAGCTCGATCCGAAAGCCGCCCGATGCTGGCACGGACTTGCGGATTGCCGGAGGTTTTCCGAAACCGACAATTCGATTCTCGACCGCATGCGCATGGTATTGCAGCGCGACGATCTGAACGACGCCGAGCGAATGACCATGCACTTTGCCATGGGCAAGGTCTACGACGACTGCGGGGACTATGCCCACGCCATGGAACAATTCGACGCCGCCAACGCGCTGCGGGCGCGAGACCTCAAATTCGATCGGGCCAACTTTGAAGCCATGGTCGACTGGACCATCCGGCGGTATACGCGCGAGTTTGTTGAGTCCAACGCTGCGTCGGGAATAACGGATCAAAAACCGCTTTTCATTGTTGGCATGTACCGCTCGGGAACCACCCTGGTGGAGCAGATTGTCACCAGCCATCCCGATATTGCCGCAGGCGGCGAACTGACGGTTTGGACGCCAACGGATATCGAGATCTACGCGACGACCGGCAAATTCGATCCCGATCGTGCGCGCTCTGCGATTGCCAAATATCTGGACGTGCTGCAAAAAATTGCGCCGTCCGCAGCGCGTGTCACCGACAAGCTGCCGTTCAATCTGTTCCGACTCGGAGCGCTCCATTCATTGATGCCGAATGCGCGGATCATCCACTGCCAACGTGATCCGATCGACACCTGTCTGTCGATCTATTCGAACCCCTTCAAGAGCCGGGTGAGTTTTGCGGCCAGAAAAGATGACCTGGCATTCGCTTATCGACACTACCTGCGCATGATGGCGCACTGGCGGAAGGTATTGCCGGCCGACATTCTCCTGGACGTGCAATACGAGCGGCTTATCGCAGACCGCGAGGCCGAAACCAGACGCCTGATTGCATTTGCCGGTCTTGACTGGAACGACAGCTGCCTGCGGCCCGATCAGAACACACGCTCAATTGGCACTGCGAGCGCCTGGCAAGCGCGCCAACCGGTGTACGCGACGTCGGTGCAGCGCTGGCGGCGCTACGAGCCATGGATTGGAGAATTGCGCCAATTGCTCTCACCCCAGGCGCGTAACGGAATTTAAAGCGTCCGCGCGGGCGGGACGCAGCCGTCGAATTGCATGCGCGCAAGGGTCGTCACTTGCGCTCGCCCGTCCCCGCGTACGCTGGGATCGCGCACTGGGTTGCCGAGGCTGGGTCTTGCGCGCTAATGATCGACGCAATGGTTTCGCAAAAAGTTGTCGTCCTGGTCGCGCCCGATGGTCCGTGCCCTTGCCGAAGTGGCAAGGTGACGGCCGAGTGTTGCATGGCAGCTGATGGTGCATTCAGGGTAAAATTCCCCTCTCCGCTTCCTCCTAGCGGAATCACGGGTTTTTCTCACCCAAATTGCTACATGCGAGACACGCACAATTGTTCCGAGGACATGTCTCGCGATCACTTTATATCGAAGAGCGTGCTCGATCTGCTTTGCGCAAAGACGGTTGACGTAATTTTCCCCTGGACTGATGTTGGGCGGAGAACGGCCGTCGGCATCGAAAACCTGACATCCGGGATTCTGTGCGTTCGGCACAACAATGCCCTCTCGCCGCTGGACGGGGTCGCAACCCAGGCGTTCCGCAATCTTGTCGATGCTGCCGTTTATGTGATCCGGAAGTCGCTCGCGACAAAGAAGATTTTCTACGCGGTGAGCGGCGAAGGCCTCGAACTTTGGGCCCTGAAACTTCTTTTCGGCGCTTATCATGCCACGATGGCTACGGAAGACCGGGATGCGCTGAAGGGTACTCTCCCTCCTGATCTCAGCATTTTTCAAAAGGCGCTGGAGGGCGAAGCGCTCGCGCGGCCGTGTGGACTCTATGTCAGAAGTGCAGTGGGGCCGATGGGCATCCGTGCCGGTTGGGGGCCGCTAACAACAGAAACGGGAAATCGAGTCACGGGCTTGCGCTTTCTCGCTGGCCCCGTGGAATTTGAACTGATTGTTGATCCCGCCGGCCTGAACTTCGATGCAATTCGCCAGCAGAGTTTTTACCGGCCTTCTGCCATCGATTTGACCGGCACGAGACGCGCTGCCGACATTTTCCTGAGCGGTCCAACATTTGAAACCAGCGAAACGATGCGCTTGGAGTTGCGGGAAACGCGCACGAGTGAGGGACCCGCACCCTCCAACACACCGACATTCGCCCCCAGGTAGCTGGGTGGCCCCATCAAGTGGGGCCATGACAAGTGTTTTGGAATTCAGTTGTCGGACATGACCCACCAGGTGCCCAGGCAGGGCAAACCAGGGGAAGGAGGGTGGGACAAAATTCCGCGATGGGAACTGGTCCGATTTCTGGGAAATAGAAAGACCCTCTCCACGTTGGTGGAGAGGGCCCTCTTCAGACTGTCTCGAACTCTGCCGCGTTACTGGCCGGGGCAGACGTTGTTTTCGTCGTTCTGGAACGCCAGCCACTGATTGACTGAATCGGTGCGAGGAGCGCCGAAATAACCCATGAACACGAGCGACTGCAGGTTGTAGGTAAAGCCGTGAAGCTTGTAGGGATACGCGCCATAGTTCGGGCCACCCTCGAGCGGATCACCCACTTCCATGATGCTGTTGTCGTTGCAATTGACATGGTTGTCGATAAAGGGATCGTCCATCCATTCGCCCAGCTCATGCGTCCAGGCGGACACGTCCTGCGAGAACGCGCCCTTGCTGTCCACATAGGTGGCATAGGAGTAGGTCTGGCCGCCCGGTTGGCCGCCATTGGCGTCGTGATATCCGCCGATGCAGCAGCCGCCTGACGTCAGGTAGATGTCGTAAGTAATGAAGACAGGCAGGACACCTGGATTCACGTCCGTAAGGCTCTTCATGAACCCCTGAAGGATCGGGTCGAAGACCCCGAACGCAGAACCAAATGTACCCACCACGCCGCTGCCGAACGGATTGGAGATCACACTGCCCTCGGCCGCCGTCACATTGATGGTCTGTTCGGGCTCTATCTTGGTCTTGTAAATGACATGGTAGCTGGTGTTGGCGCTGACATCGTTGCCCCACCAGGTCCCGCGCTGGAAGGCATCTTCATATTGCGTGTTGCCAAGATCGGTGCCGCCCTGATTGTAATCGATCAGCGCGCCCTGCCTGCCGAACAGGGGGGATTTGAGGAAGTTCTGGACGACTGTTCGTCCCCTGAACACAACCTGCGTCATCGGATCGAACGTCATGTTGCCGTTGGTCTTGCCGTAAACCATCTTGATCGGGATGATCAGCAGCTTGATGGTGCTCGTCGCATTGGTCTTGGACGGATCGCCGCCGATTTGCGTGAAGGTGATTTTGTTGCCCTTCAGGTCCGTAAAGCTGCCGTTCCACTGCGGAAGTTGGGCCGACGGGTTGTGATAGGCGGGAATGTTGTGCTTCGGGCCGACGAGAAACACCGGCTTGAACGTCCCCGGCTGGAGGACCGGGTGGGTCGCTGCGCTTACGGTACCGGGCAGCGTTGCGGCCGTCGCCAACAAGGCGAGCGACGCCAGGCATTTTTTCATTTGGGGAACCCCTAAGACATTATCGGATGGACCATCCATCCTCGAAAGACCGTATCAGGGTCGTCTCCAAAGGGCGAATCCAATCTTCAGAATCCTGGAGGGCTTCGAGGTCAGCATTGAAGTGTAGAATGGATTTATTTCACACGCCTGGTCTTGACCATAAAACCGGCCGGGGCGTGAAGCAGAGAGGTTGTGTTCAACAATTGCCGCAAAATTCGCAACATTCGTGCTTCGCCAGCGAAGGGCATGGAATTTTTCTCCTCGCAGCAATTCTTACCAGATCGCGTCAGAAACTGATGGTTCCCTTTCTGGAAGGCGGCACTCTCAGATACCGTCCATCTCCGAACTGAGCAGCGCGGCATTCCCACCGGCTGCCGTCGTGTTAACCGTGAACGTCCGCTCCAGGGCAAACCGCTGGAGGTAATGAGGTCCTCCCGCCTTTGGTCCCGTTCCCGAAAGCCCCTCCCCGCCAAAAGGCTGGACGCCCACCACGGCGCCGATCTGGTTGCGATTGACATAGGTGTTCCCCGCATGAACCTGCGCGCGAACAAAGGAGGCCGTTTCCTCGATCCGGCTATGAATGCCGAGGGTCAATCCGTAGCCGGTCGCATTGATCGCCGCACAAACATCTCCGAGCCGCTCGCCGGCATAGCGCACCACGTGCAGAATTGGGCCGAACACTTCCCGCTTCAGTACGGCGATAGATTCGATTTCGAACACGTGCGGGGGGAAGAAAACGCCCTGCTCGTGTTCGGTCCCAAGCTTCAGCCTGCGCAGCAGCTTGGCCTCGCGGGTCATGCGCAGGGCGTGCGTCTCCAGCGGTTCTCGTGCCGATTCGTCGATCACCGGTCCGATGTCGGTGTCCAGAAGAAATGGATCGCCCAGCTTCAGCTCGTCCATCGCGCCCAGAATCAGCTCCAGCATGCGGTCGGCCACATCTTCCTGCACAAACAGCACGCGCAAAGCGCTGCAGCGCTGCCCGGCACTGTCGAAGGCCGACGCGATCACGTCGCGCGTGACCTGTTCGGGCAAAGCGGTGGAATCGACGATCATCGCGTTCATGCCGCCGGTTTCGGCAATCAGCTGCGCCAGCGGGCCATCGCGGGCAGCGAGGGCGCGATTGATTGCCCAGGCCGCTTCGGTCGAGCCCGTGAGAGCGACTCCTGCGAGCCGCGCATCTGCGAACAGAACCCTGCCGAGGCGGGAGCCTTTGCCCGGAATGAAGTGAAGCACATCCTCCGGAACCCCGGCGCGATGTAGGAGCTTGACCGCAGCCGCGGCAATCAGAGGAGTCGGCTCGGCCGGCTTGGCCAGAACCGCATTGCCGGCGGCGAGCGCGCCGGCCACCTGTCCGGTAAAGATGGCGAGCGGAAAATTCCACGGCGAGATGCAGGCAAACACGCCCCGACCGTGCATCGTAAGCTCATTCTCCTCGCCGGTGGGTCCGGGCAGCCTGATCGGATTTTCGAAGAGCGCGCGCGCCCGCGCTGCGTAGTAGCGCAGGTAGTCGACCGTTTCGCGGACCTCGCCCAATGCGTTGGGCAACGTCTTGCCGCCCTCCCGCACCGCAAGCGCCATCAACTGATCTCGATCGGCTTCGAAAAGCTCGGCCGCCTGCTCGAGGATGGAGGCGCGAGCGTCGCCGCCGCGCCTGTCCCATGCCTCCTGCGCACGATGTCCGCGAGCGAGCGCGTCGATCGCATCGGCTTCCCCGGCCTCGATGACCTCGCCGACCACACGGCGCCGATCGGCCGGATCGCGAACGTCCCGCGGTGCGCCGCTTCGCGCCTTCCCGCCGATGAGCGGCACGGCATGCTGCGGCGTCTCCAGCGCCTTGCTCATCCTGGCGATGATCGGCGCGCCTATTTCCGGATCGCTCCACAGAAAGCCCCTCGAGTTCCTGCGGTCGGGCAGCAGATCGATCGGCTTTGGTATGCGCGAACTGCGCCGCGGGCTTGAAGCGGCAAGCTGCTCGACCGGATCGGCGACAATCTCGGCGACCGGCGACTCGTCATCGGCGAGACGGTTGACGAACGACGTGTTCGCGCCATTTTCGAGGAGGCGCCGTACCAGATAGGCAAGCAGATCCTCATGCGTGCCGACCGGAGCATAAATCCGGGTGGCGGGACCCAGGGGCCCTGGGCGTTTCACCTCGCGATACAATTCGTAAAGCGCCTCGCCCATTCCGTGTAGCCGCTGATATTCGAAATCCGGGTTGCTGCCCGCCAATACCTGCACTGCCGAGAGGGTGTGTGCGTTGTGTGTTGCAAATTGGGGAAAAATGCCTTCCCGCCGGGCAAGGAGCGCCCGCACGCAGGCGAGATATGACGTATCTGTAGCGGCCTTGCGCGTGAATACCGGATAGTCGGCCAGTCCCTGCTCCTGCGCCCGTTTTATCTCCGTGTCCCAATACGCGCCCTTCACAAGGCGGACAGGAATGCGGCGGCTCTGACGCCCGGCGAGCTCGCCGAGCCAGGCAATCACCGGAAGCGCGCGCTTCTGATAGCCCTGCACCGCAAGGCCCAGCCCGTTCCAGCCGCGCAGCGGCTCGGCGCCACCCATGGCTTCGAAGACGTCGAGCATCACGTCGAGCCGTTCGGATTCCTCCGCGTCGATAGTCACGGCGACGTTTGCCCCCCGCGCTTTCGTCGCCAGCGTGACGAGCCTTGGCAGGAGTTCCGACATCACCCGCGCATGCTTCACCCATTCGTAGCGGGGGTGCAGCGCGGACAATTTCACCGAGATGCTCGGACGCTCCAATATGGAGGATTGCAGATCCGGCCTGTGAGCGGCGATGGCGCCGAGTGCATCATCGTAGGCTTTGTAGTAACGCGCGGCATCATCGCGCGTATAGGCGGCCTCACCGAGCATATCGAAAGAAAAACGATAGCCTTCGTCCATCTGCGGCCTTGCATTGCGCAGGGCTTCGCCGATGGTCCGGCCAAGTACGAACTGGCGGCCGAGGATGCTCATCGCGAACGTCACCGCCTGGCGGATGACGGGCTCGCCGGATCGGGTGATCAACCGCTTCCAGATACCGGCGAAGTCCCATTTCGCCGCTTCGTCGAGCGAAACCACGCGGCCGCTCAGCATCAGCGCCCAGGTCGATGCGTTGACGAACAGGGATGTCGATCGATTGAGATGGCTGCCCCAGTCGCCGCTTCCAATCTTGTCGCGAATGAGCCTGTCGGCTGTCGCGGCGTCGGGAACGCGCAGCAGCGACTCCGCGAGACACATGAGGACGACGCCCTCTTCGCTCGACAGCGCGTACTCCTGGGTAAAGGCATCCACCGCGCTGCGCCTGTCGCGCGCCTGGCGAATTCGCCGCACGAGTTCGGAAGCAAGCGCCTCAGTTGCCGCGTGCTCGCCTGGCGAAAGCCGGGCACGTGCTATCAGCTCGTCTGAAAGCGTCTCTTCGTCGGCGAGCCAGGCCCGCGAGACGGCATTTCGCAATGCAGGACTCATCGGCAGTGAACGGTCCGAAATTACCCGAAGGTTTCTAGCGCGTCTGGCCGAAGAAAAGCTAATCTCGCTGGATGCAAAGTCCCACAATCGTCACCAGCGTTGGCGAATTGCGTGCGCTGACGGAAAATTGGCGGCGCAATGGCCAGCGCATCAGCCTGGTTCCGACCATGGGCGCCTTGCATGCCGGGCATCTTTCGCTTGTAGCGTTGGCAAGAAATCGCGTCGATCGCGTGGTTGTCAGCATTTTTGTAAACCCCTCCCAATTCGCGCCGCACGAAGATTTCGAGCGCTATCCGCGCAATATCCAAGAGGACTATTCCCGGCTGGCGAGCGCTGGCGGGGCGGACATCGTGTTTGCCCCGCCCCTGGGCGAGCTTTATCCGGACGGCTTTGCGACCAGAATCGAAGTCGCGGGCCCTGCGGGGGGTCTCGAGACCGAATTCCGCCCCCATTTCTTTTCCGGCGTGGCCACGATTGTCGCCAAGCTTTTGCTTGCCGCGACCCCGGACATCGCCGTCTTTGGCGAAAAGGACTATCAGCAGCTGCTCGTCGTTCGCCGGCTGGCTCGCGATCTCGGCCTCGATACCGAGATATCGGGCGCCCCGATCGTTCGGGAATCCGACGGACTCGCGCTCTCGTCCCGCAACGCATATTTGGGGACGAAAGAACGCCGCATCGCGGGACAGCTGAACCGCGTGCTTGCTCAAGTCGCTGCGGAAATACGGTCGGGCGTTTCCATCGCCGAAGGCGAAAAATCCGGCAACGCCGCGTTGTTCGAGGCTGGTTTTGATACTGTCGACTATGTCGCCATTCGCGACGCGGCGACACTGTCCCAGCTCGACGGCCCCGTCAGCAGCATGCGCGCGCTCGCTGCAGCAACAATCGGCGGAACCAGACTCATCGATAATATGCCGGTATAGACGCAGGATGCGCCAGAGAATGTTCTCGTTTGGAGCTTGAGGGCGAAGTAGTAGTTCATGTCCGCCAACGGAATCCCATAAACTGTCACCCGCGAAGCGCCACTTCTTTCTGGCGAAACTAGCCTCCCAATGCAGCACACACCAGTTCGAATCCAGTCCGGTGCGCCACGCCCGTCGTTCTTCGACCACGGCCGCACGAAAGACCATAGAATAATCGCGGGTTCACGCCGGCGCTGCCGAACGCGATTGTGAAATTCGACCTGATTCACAGGTACAGTCATCCAATCGCGTTGCTCCGTATAGCTCTTCGTCTACAACAAGCCCAGTTCCGCGAGCTCCGCGCGCAATTGTGGAGGTAAGCCCTTTGCTCCCGCTGACGTGCTGGCGTCAGGGGGAGCTCCTTTCGGATCGAGGTAGCGCCAGCCCTGAAATGGCCGATGGGCGCGCCGCAAGGTGGGAACAAGCTTCGGCTCATAGACCAGACCGCATCGGGGAACACCGTCCTTGCTGCGCGCCGGTCTGATGTCGAGAAACCTTTGGCGTGCCGCAATCTGCCCCTTGATGACCCAATAGAGCGAACCGCCGTCGAGGAGTTCCTGCGAACGCTTCGGCGTCTGCCGGGTCACGTGGACAAGCTCCGGCCTGCCCTTCTTTTTTCGAATTGCAGCCACGCGCCCTGCCTGCCAACGCGCCAGATCCTCGAGCGATTCAACCCCCACGCACAGCTTGATGAGATGAAGAGTCATGAGGGGGCGGAGTCGCGTGGCAGCGCAAAGCGCACGACAACAGCGCCGCCATCCACCTGATCTCCGGCAGCGACGTCCAAAGCAGCAATCTCGGCATCGGCGGGCGCGACCAGGGTATTTTCCATCTTCATCGCCTCGAGCACGACGAGAGGTTGACCGCGTTTCACGCTCTCGCCCGCGCGCGCGAATACGCGCACGATCTTGCCCGGCATTGGTGCAAGTAGCCGGTCGGCGGAAGCCATCGCAGAATCGTCTTCCCCGAACGGGTCCTCGACGGCAAAGATCCAGCTGTCGCCTCCCGCCATCACCACGATCTCGCCCGACGCCAGCCTTATCGCGCCCGCGTGGGTCAGCGGAACGACCGGTTGTCCCGATATCTCGATGCGGAGTCCGCCTCCGCGGTGATGAACAACGACAATCGATGCACGCTCCGAATCGCATGCAAGCTCGATCGTTTCCCTCGCTTCGCTTGCCAGGCGAAATCCATCCTGTGCATCCCAGGGGTCGTTCCGGTGCGTGCGGCGATCACGGTCATCGGCGACCAGCAACGCGGCTCGCGCAAAAAGTTGCGCGTCCGGAGGTCTGCGCAGCAGTACAGCCCGATGGCGGTCGATGAATCCGGTGTCCACGTCGCCCGCGAGGAAGTCCGGATGGCGCAGCGCGCGGACGAGAAACCCCGCATTCGTACGAACGCCGGCGATTTCTGTTTCGCTGAGCGCCTCGGCGAGTTTCGCAGCGGCGGTTTCGCGAACTTCGTCCCAGGCGATCACCTTGGCGATCATCGGATCGTAGTACATGGTCACGCGATCGTTCTCGCGCACCCCGGTATCGACCCGCACACCATCGCCCGCCTGCGGAAGCCGAAGCCGCTCAAGCTGGCCCACGGAAGGCAGGAAGCCGCTCTGCGGATCTTCGGCGTAGAGTCGCGCCTCGATCGCGTGGCCGCGCGAATGAAGTTCGTCCTGTTTCCAGGGGAGCGGTTCACCTGCCGCCACCCGCAATTGCCACTCCACAAGATCGAGGCCAGTGATCAATTCGGTGACGGGATGCTCGACCTGCAATCGCGTGTTCATTTCCATGAACCAGAATCGATCGGCCTTCAGGCCTTCCGATGCATCCGCAATGAATTCGACCGTGCCGGCACCGACGTAATTCACTGCTTTGGCGGCCGCTACGGCGGCGGCGCCCATCGCCGCCCTCATCGATTGGTTCATCCCCGGCGCCGGCGCCTCTTCGATCACCTTCTGGTGCCGGCGTTGCAACGAGCAGTCACGCTCGAACAGATGCACCGCGTTGCCCTGCGTGTCGGCGAAAATCTGCACTTCGATATGGCGGGGACGCGTGACGTATTTCTCGATCAGAACCCGGTCATCGCCGAAGGCGGACTGCGCTTCCCGCTTCGCCCCTTCCAGCGCGCCTGCGAATTCATTGGGAGCGTCAACCCGGCGCATCCCCTTGCCCCCGCCTCCGGCGACCGCCTTGATGAGAACCGGGAAGCCGGTCCGCCCGGCTTCTTGCAACAGTTTTGGCAACGATTGCTCTGCGCCGAGATAGCCCGGCACCACCGCGACGCCCGCCTTCGCCATCAGTTCCTTGGCGCGGTCCTTCAACCCCATCGCGCGGATCGCGCCGGGAGGCGGACCGATAAAGGCAATGCCAGCAGCGGCGCAGGCTTCCGCGAACTCGGCATTCTCGGAAAGAAAACCGTAGCCTGGATGAATGGCATCGGCTCCCGTTTTCCTGGCTGCCGAAATCACCGCGTCGATGTTCAGATAGCTCTCGCGCGGCGGCGCCGCGCCAATGCGAACGGCTTCGTCCGTTGCTTCCACATGCGCCGCACGCGCGTCCGCGTCCGAATAGACGGCGACCGTCGCGATGCCGAGACGACGCGCCGTGCGAACGACCCGGATCGCGATCTCGCCGCGATTGGCGATCAGCAACTTGCGGAAAAGCGGCAGCACGCGGCGTTACATCCGGAAAACGCCGAAGCGGCTGTCAGCAACGGGCGCGTTGAGGCAGGCGGAAAACGCCAGGGCGAGGACGCGGCGCGTGTCGGCCGGCGCAATGATGCCGTCGTCCCACAGCCGCGCGGTGGCATAGTAGGGGTTACCCTCCTCCTCATAACGGGCGCGGATCGGCGCCTTGAACGCGTCTTCGTCCGCGGCACTCCAGCTTTCGCCGCGCGCTTCCATGCCGTCACGCTTGACGGTTGCGAGCACGCTTGCGGCCTGCTCGCCCCCCATGACGGAAATGCGGGAGTTGGGCCACGAAAAGAGAAATCGCGGAGAGTAGGCGCGCCCGCACATGCCGTAATTTCCCGCGCCGTAGGAACCGCCGATCAGAACCGTAATCTTTGGAACCGCAGCGCACGCAACGGCGGTGACCATTTTCGCGCCGTCCTTGGCAATGCCGCCCGTCTCGTACTTCCGGCCGACCATGAAGCCGGCAATGTTCTGCAGGAAAAGCAAAGGCACGTGGCGCTGGCAGCACAGCTCGATGAAATGTGCGGTCTTGAGGGCGGATTCGGAAAACAGGATTCCGTTATTCGCCACGATTCCGACGGGCATTCCCTCGATATGGGCAAAACCCGTAACAATCGTCGTTGCGTAGAGCCGTTTGAACTCGTCGAAAACCGAACCATCCACCAGGCGGGCGATCACCTCATGAACATCGTACTGGATCGACAGCGATTGCGGAACGATCCCGTCAAGCTCCGCGATATCGTAGAGCGGCGGCTTCGGTTCTGTCCACGGAATATCAGGCGATTTCGTGGCATTCAGATTCGCAACGATGCGGCGAACGATGGCAAGAGCATGCCTGTCATCATTGGCGTAGTGATCGGCCACTCCCGAAACGCGTGCATGAACTTCCGCTCCGCCCAGATCTTCCGCGCTCACAATCTCGCCCGTCGCCGCCTTCACGAGTGGCGGCCCGCCAAGGAAGATGGTGCCCTGGCCTTTGACGATAATCGTCTCGTCGGACATGGCCGGCACGTAAGCGCCGCCCGCCGTGCAGGAGCCCATCACGGCGGCGATCTGGGGAATGCCGAGCGCCGATAAATTCGCCTGATTGTAGAAGATGCGTCCGAAATGCTCGCGGTCGGGAAAAATCTCGGCCTGGTTTGGAAGATTCGCACCACCGGAATCGACGAGATAGACGCAGGGCAGCCGGTTCTCGCGCGCGATTTCCTGCGCGCGCAAATGCTTCTTGACCGTAACGGGGTAATACGTCCCACCCTTGATCGTGGCGTCGTTGCACACGATCATGCATTCCCGGCCGTTGATACGTCCGATACCGGTGATGATGCCCGCAGCGTGGATGTCGCCGTCGTACATGCCGAAGGCGGCGAGCGGCGACAATTCGAGGAACGGTGAACCCGGATCGACGAGCCGCTCGACCCGCTCCCGCGGCAGGAACTTGCCGCGGTCCGTATGGCGCTTGCGCGAGCGTTCGTCGCCGCCCTGCGCGGCGACATTCATTCGCGATTTAAGCTCGGCGACAAGTGCCGACATCGCCGCGGCATTGGCCTTGAATGCGGTCTCGCGCGTAGCAACTGCCGATTTGATGACGCTCATAACCGCTCGATGGCAACCGCGGTCGCCTCGCCGCCGCCGATGCATAACGCCGCCACGCCGCGCCTGAGACCACGCTTCTCCAGCGCATGGAGAAGCGTCACCACGATGCGGGCTCCGGATGCCCCGATCGGGTGGCCGAGCGCGCATGCTCCGCCGTTGACGTTGACTTTCTCGTGCGGCAAACCGAGGTCGCGCATCGCAATCATGGTGACACAGGCGAAGGCTTCGTTGATCTCGAAGAGATCGACATCCTCCTTGCGCCACCCGGAGGCGTCGAGAACCTTGCCGATCGCGCCGACGGGCGCGGTCGTGAACCACCGAGGCTCGGCCGCGTGACTCGCCTGCGCCACGATCCGTGCAATCGGCTTGAGCCCGCGCCTGGCCGCAAAATCTTCGCGCGCAACCACGAGCGCCGCAGCACCGTCGGAGATCGAAGACGAATTTGCCGCGGTGACCGTGCCGTCTTTCGCGAAGGCGGGCTTGAGCGCGGGGATTTTTGCCGGATCGGCCCGGCGGGGCTGCTCGTCCGTATTCACTTCGCTGTCGCCGCCTCTGCCGGAGATCTTCACGCCGACAATTTCGGACGCGAACGACCCGTCGGATTGGGCGCGTTTCGCCCGCTGCAGCGACTCGATCGCAAAGGCGTCCTGATCGCCGCGCGTGAACTGATATTCCCGGGCAGAGTCTTCCGCATAGGTGCCCATGAGGCGGTGCTCATAGGCATCCTCGAGGCCGTCGAGAAACATGTGATCCTTGATCTCTCCGTGACCGAGCCGGTAACCGCCGCGGGCCTTGGGAAGCAGATAGGGCGCGTTCGACATGGACTCCATTCCGCCGGCGACGAGAACGCCGGCGTGTCCCGCGGAGAGCTGATCGGCGGCGATCATCAGCGCCTTCATGCCGGAGCCGCAGACTTTGCTGACGGTCGTGCATGGCACGCCGTCCGGCAACCCAGCCAGCCGCGAGGCCTGGCGCGCGGGCGCCTGCCCCACCCCGGCAGGCAGCACGCAGCCCATCAGCGTCTCCTCGATCTGATCCGGCGTCAGCCCGGCACGCGACACCGCAGCCGCGATCGACACCGCACCGAGTTCCGGCGCGCTCTTGCTCGACAATTCGCCCTGAAAACCACCCAGGGGCGTACGCGCGCCCGACAGAATGACGACTTCGCTCATATCATGAGTACCTTCTCTGTTTGTCAGCTCGATTGTTCGAAGAGCTCGCGGCCGATCAGCCAGCGGCGAATCTCGGACGTGCCGGCGCCGATGTCGTAGAGCTTGGCGTCGCGCAGCAGCCGGCCGGTCGGAAAGTCGTTGATATACCCGTTTCCGCCCAGGCACTGGATCGCCTCGAGCGCCATCCACACGCCTTTCTCGGCCGCATAAAGGATCGCCCCCGCTGCGTCCTTGCGTGCCGGCTGTCCGCGGTCGCATGCCCGCGCAACGGCGTACACATAAGCCCGTGCGGAGGACAGCGTCACATACATGTCGGCGAGCTTGCCCTGTATCAGCTGGAATCCGCCAATCGGCTGGCCGAACTGCTTGCGATCATGGACATAAGGCATCACGATATCGAGGCAGGCCTGCATGATACCGAGCGAACCCGCAGCCAGTACGGCCCGCTCGTAATCGAGCCCGCTCATCAGCACATTGACGCCATCGCCTTCGCGCCCGAGGACATTTTCTGCCGGCACTTCACAATTCTCGAACACGAGTTCGGACGTGTCGGAACCGCGCATGCCGAGCTTGTCGAGCTTCTGTGCTGCACGGAATCCCTTGAATGATTTTTCGATCAGGAATGCCGTGATGCCCCGCGGACCCGCGCCAGTCTCGGTCCTGGCATAGACCACCAGCACGTCGGCTTCGGGACCGTTCGTGATCCACATTTTCGTGCCGTCGAGCACGTATCGGTCGCCGTGCTTTTCGGCGCGCAGCCGCATCGAGACGACATCCGATCCCGATCCGCTTTCGCTCATCGCCAGCGCGCCGACGTGTTCGCCGGAAAGCAGCTTTGGCAGATAGCGGCGCTTCTGCTCATCGTTCGCGTTGCGGCGAATCTGGTTCACGCAGAGATTCGAATGGGCGCCATAGGACAGGCCGACCGCCGCGGAGCCGCGGCTCACCTCCTCCATCGCCACGCAATGTTCCAGATAGCCGAGGCCCGATCCGCCATACTCGTCCTCGACGGTCACGCCGAGCAGGCCGAGTGCGCCCAGTTGCGGCCAGAGATGGCGGGGAAAGACATTGGTCCGATCGATTTCATCGGCAATCGGTGCGATCTTGTCGTCGGTGAAACTGCGCACCGCGTCGCGCAGCAAATCTGCCGTGTCCCCCAGGCCAAAATCGAGCGTCGGATAGGAATTGCGGATCATGCGCGAACCTTTTCACCCCATGTCTGGCGGTGCCGTGCCCCCCGGTCCGCGCACAAACTTAGCGAGACATTAGGAAAAGCGCGAGCGCGCCCAACGCCGGCTCGCCGATCTGTCGCTCGCGGCAACCGGGCCGCCTTCGCCCTTCGTATTTGGGCTTGCCGAGCCGTAGCTCGCGGTAACCGGCCCGCCTTCGCCCTGCGGGCTTCGGCTTGCCGAGCCGAAGCTGCGCGATGCACAGCCCGCCTTCGCGCTTGCGCGCTACGGCGCGGCAGCCTCCGCTGCTGCGCAGCGCAGGCTGGTGCGGTCGAGAATTGTCTAACAATCTAGGCATTTCAAGGGGTTTGGCAAAGGTGCGGGAGCTAAAGGCCCCATTGATCTCTAAAGGCGATTTTGGACGCCTCCCGCACCTGTTGCCTTGTCGGGGTCCACTTCCTGAATACTCGCCTTCGGCTCGCCCTCGCGCTTCGCGCCTCTGGGCTTCGCTCGACCGACACCCGGTTTGTCGATAGGGAAAGGGTCACTCGCGGGTGGCCCCTCTCGCGTAGCGCTCGCCGAATATCCCCATTCATCCGGCAAGGCGCGCAGCTTCACCCGGCGGTGTCGCGTTCGGATCGCGCGCGTTTCAGCGCGCGAAAACCCATCCAGCCGACAACGAGGAATGTGAGAAGGCCGAACAGTCCGAACATCGCGCGTCCCACGAACGGTCCCAGGAAAGCGCCCGAACCGCTGAAGTGACGCTCGCCGGGTCCGAAGCCCACCCAGACAAACATGATCGCCAATCCGAGCGCGACGGCAATGCCGAGCGCACCACTCACGATGCGGACGAACGCGGGCGTGTTGGCGGGTAACTGTCCGTCCGGCCGGTCGGCAGCGCCGTAAAGCATGTTGATCAGGGCGGCGGAGGCTCCGCCGAAAAACACGAAGCCGATCAGCGCGCCCATCCATTCGGGCGCATCGTTCGCGTGACGCGCGAAATGTCCGGCCACGCCCAGCGACGCCAGCATCATCCAGCCGCCGAGCGCGATTGTGGGCAGAACGAAGATCAGCCTGATCACTGTCGCCCGGGTCATGCGTGCCGTCCGCGTGTCATCGCCGCCCGATGATCGCCGCAAAGCGTTAAACAAAGCTGGATGTCGGAGTCGGGCACAAATGCCGAGGCGCCAAACCACCCGCACCCGCGCCACCCCATTGAGGTGCTCGTTCGTGGCAAATACCTTTGTGCGGTCGAGAATTGTCTAACAATCTAGGCATTTCAAGGGGTTTGGCAAAGGTGCGGGAGCTAAAGGCCCATTGAACGGTGTAGATCACCAAAGTTCACCTCAATGGCTGCGTTGCCCGCGCGCTGTGCCGAAACGAACCGACGGTGCAGGGCCGCACGAAAGTCATCCACGGTAAGCTGCTTCATGGATTCCCCCTCGCGATGCTGGCCGAATTAGGCCACCCAAATTTGAAAACCGGCCACTGCACATGCCCGACAGAATCAGTGGTCATTTGCCCGCCTTCTGAAAGACAATGTAGGTACGTTCAATGGCGTCCATTAGCCTTGTCGATGGTTCCTGAACGCATGTCTTTTTAATTTCCCCAGTCAGGCCGTCAGCGTCTGAATTGCTCCCCACCATGCGGTCTGGTGCGTTTGCCATGTTGCGGCCCGTCCAATATCCCAAAATCCAGGTTGCCCCTTCATTCTCCGTGTATGCGTTCGAAAGCCAGTAAGCGCAGCTCTGGTAGCCTATCCCGTATGCCCACATCACGGGAGTTCTCGCGTCCGAAGCGTAAGCAGGAAACAAGCTGATGGCGCATCCGAGCGCGGTCAAGAAAAAAGACTGTCGCATGAGGGACACCCCGTTCGGTTTTGCTAATCCGGTCGTGGCGAGCGATGAGCCTCGCCGAGCGCGCTTCAATTCCGCCTCTCTCCTTTATAGATCACATCAAAGATGATTGGCGCATTTTTATTTTCTGAACGTGGCGTAGCGTTGCAACGCCACGCCACTGGCACGTTGACTCCCGAATTTAATTGATCCGAAGTCGGCACGATTTATGAAGGATCACGCCAATGACGTACAGAGTTACATTGACCATGTTGGATGGTCAGACGACACCCCCCGTTCCAAACACCGCATAGGGGTGGCTCTCCAATGGATGAATTCCTTAGGATCACTGAAAAATATGACGAGGCGCGCTTTCAGGATGCGTTCGCGTCCCTCGAAAACATAAATGCCTTCGCATTTGCCTTCTACAAAGACGTGGCTCAAATCTACGACGCTCTTACGAGAGTGAAAAATGTTCAGCGAAATCCTACCGGCTTCTTGCTCCATGACGCTCCGATCCTTGGACTCCTCGTGCGAGTATGGAAGCTAATGAAAGAGAGCATCCACTACTACGAGCAAAATAACGCTGAGATTATTGCTATCTTGGATCGCCCGCTCATTGAGGCTGCGGTCGTTGCAAGATACCTGATGATGAATGGGAACGAGCTCGTTGAGGATTACAGGAAGTGCTCTTACAAGGAGCGCCTCCGCATCCTGCGCGACCTAGAGAGCGGCGTGAAATTTTACGAAACCAAGGCGGGAAATCGTCTGCTCAAATCGGTCCGAGAGAAAATGGCATTTGAGAAGCTAACGCCTGATGATTTTGAGACGCAAAAGAAGAATCGCTGGAAGATCGGCGGGAAGACCTTTCATGATATTTTTGTGGACGTTGAGCACGCCGATTTCTACGCCTGCACCTATGGCATGATGTCGGAGTCGATTCACGGCTCTTGGAATGAGTCGATGGATTGGTGTCTCGCTAAGAATGAGGATGGGACGTTCTCGGCTTATCCGTTTTATCATGCGGCTGATGTTCGCTGTGTCGCACCGATGCTGAGGTTTACGAATGAACCTTACCGGCTTTGGTTGCAGCGCATTGGTGTATACGGCGATGGTTTCAGGGACTTGTTGGATTGGGTTGAGCGTGTAAACAAGCGCTTGTTTTTCGAGTTCGATAGGCAGTACGACGGGGGCTAGTGCCGCATCGGGTGCGGGACACCGAACGCCGGAAGCCTTATAGGTTGAAGCCGTGACACCCAATAGTTCTCCACGTCGTCTTCGTAGTGAATCAAGGCGGCTGTCGATTCATCAACTTCGGAACAAAGGTCTAACCAACCGTCGCCCCAACCCCAATTGTGGTGGCACTCCCACTGCCTAATTGACGAATAGGTGCTGAGATGCAGCCTTGGTTCATAAGGTTCGCCATCCGTTACAATTCGAGCATAATCTGTGCGCCCATGGCCGGGGGGTGTTCCGACTGAGGATGGAGTAGCCATAGGAGTTTTTTCGGCGGACCAATCCTTTAGCAAATTCACAACCTCTTGACGATTTGCGTTCGTACCCGCGGGAAGCGCGTTGTAGTAAGCGGCGACTTTGAGGTCGTAGTGAACGCGAAGGCGCTCTCGGACAAATGGTAAGGCGAGTGCGCCGACAAATGTGATGAAGCCAATTCCAATCGCGACTTTCACGGCCGCGAACCCTATCAACTGCCATCTTTGCGAGTTATCTAAATCCGCCCACATTGCACGCTTTCCAGTGCTAGAGCGGGATGAATTTAGCTGTGGTTGATCAGGCATAGCCTGCATTCCTGAAGTAGTTGGCGCATTCCTGGGCGTTGAAGGATGTCAGTAGCTGGCCGATGGCCGAGCAGACGGCATCGGCGGTT